>CABEBB010000030.1_pt1 | contig 10056 bp, 13 predicted proteins | sample 3132551 | NCBI WGS metagenome assembly CABEBB01 (sample SAMEA5534345, study PRJEB31848) | metagenome | biome: tundra; feature: field; material: soil | place: USA | collected 2013-05 | depth 0.45 m | reverse complement strand
AGACTGGTGAGGAGTAGGTAATGAGCATTGACCAGCAGAGTCTGGAGGAGATCACCGTCAAGGTGCCCACCGTGCGAATCGGCGAGTTTTACGAGATGTATGGACGCTGGTTGCGCGGCGACCCGCCGTTCGAGGGGACTGACGGCGTGATCGGCGAGGTCGAACGCTCACCCTGGGAGCCGAGCACCGACATCGAGCTCGCGAAGGAAGCTTGGATGTTGTTCCCTCACCGGGCACAGCTGGTCTTTACGACCCTCATGGAGAACCCGGGGCGGCAGTTCTCCGGAGACAGCTTGGCGGGGATTCACGACATCCCGAACGGTCGCATGGGTCTCGCCGGGGTGTTGGCATGGCCTGGCCGGTACCTATTCAAGCTCGGCCGGGTTCTTCCGATCACGGTCAAACCCAACCCCGAAGGCGGAAGCTGGTACTTGATGGAGCCTGACGTCGCCGAACTTTTCGAGAAGGCCCGCGACGCAACCTGACCACCAACCAGAATCCGATCTGACGGGTTAACATTGGAGTTATTCACGTTTTCAGTGAATAACTCGTAATTGGGCACCAATGGCGAGTAACATAGCTCTTATTCACGTTTACAGTGAATAAATCCTATACTGACCTTTGGAGGTGCCATGACCCGTCAGCTCGAACTCGTGAACACGCTCGTGGCTGAAGGCCGCTCCGAATTCAGCTTCCAGGATGCCCTGGGGGTCACTGGGACCTCGCCCACTGCCACGGCCAATGTGCTGCATCGCCTGACACAGAAGGGCCTTGTCGACCGGATCGTTCGGGGACACTACGCGGTCCGGCCTCTCGGCTCTCTCGGTACCTCGGCCGTCAGTGAGGACCTCGCCCTCGCGGTGGGTGCGGCTTTTGAAGGACGACTCCATCGCATCGCATACCGAAGCGCATTGAGCGAACTCGGACTCTTGGCTCACCCCGTGCGTACCGTGTTCGTCGCTTGCGAGCAGCAAGTGGGGTTCTCCAAAGCGAGCGGTCGCCCTTTGCGAGTCGTCATCGAACGACCGACGACGATCCACGTCGAAGCTGATGTCATCGGCCATTCTTGGCGCTCGACTTTGGAGCGAGCCTTGCTCGAATGTGCAATGCGTGTTGACCTTGCAGGCGGAGTCGAGCGATTGGCCGAAGCTCTCGCAAGGGGCGCACGCGAGGCCGATTTCGATCGTATTGCCAAGCTCGCAAATGACTTCGGCGCGCGTGGATCGGCTGCGGAACGTCGACTGGCTTCGCTTGCACGTGTGCTCGATCTTCCGTTGACACCCAATCCACATATGGACAAGCGGCAGCCGGTCATTCGCCTCGATCCGCGTGACGAACGAGACGTTTGGACTGACTCGACCTTCAAAGTGAATTGGAATGTCTCCGCCGAGGAGTTGCGCTCTGTGATCGGGAACTAGCCATTGATCACTCGTCATCGAATCACGCAGCGAGCCAACGATGATGGCGTCGATGCTGCCGTCGTCGAGCGCCTGGTGCGGCGACTGTGGGTGCTCAAGGTCTGGGGAGATGTCGTCGACGACGGCCGCGGGGACGGACCTCTCGACCCCGCCGACGTCCTCGCTGAAAGGCGTGAGCAGGACTTCGCTCCGGAGTCCATCGGCAAGCTCACGCAGCCGGTCGACCTGGTGGGGTGGGAACGCCGTGTCAGGCAGCGATTCACCTTCCTTGTGGACCTCGACGATGACGAGCGGCGCTGGGCGGCGTGCGATCCCCGCCACCGTCGAGAGATTGAGGCCGCCCTGGGTGCCGGCGGTTTCCCACCGGACTGACCAGGACGAGCTCGTGGCCTGCAACAGGCGGCTGACGCCACCGCCTGTTCTTCGTCCACGAAGGACCGCAAGATCGTGGCTGCGGTCTTCCGTACGCGATCGCATGATGCGGTGCGCGTCCACGAGTTGCTGATAGGGGATACTTACTGTCGCTCCTACCGGGGCATACTCCGTGGGACCGTCAACGAACTGGATGCGTGCCTGGGCGCGTCACGATCACGGGCATCGACCTTCATTCGGAAGATTCTGACTTGAGAAGTCCGCTGCCCCGTGCCATGAAGCCGCCACCCACGCCTGGCCGACCGCAACGGTCAAGGTCGTCCGCCATCGATCGCCGTTGCGATCGATGGGTCGCCTTCGGAATAAGCGATGGTTGGGCTCGGTTCATACCAAGTATGGAACTCGATAGCGCCGTCGCTTTCGCCCGTACGAACCGCCAGGCGGTCCTGACCACCATCCGCGCTAACGGCCGCCCGCAGCAGTCGAACATCCTTTATCACGTGTTCGATGACGGGGTCATTCGCATCTCGGTCACCGTAGATCGGGCCAAATTCCGCAACCTGTCCCATGATCCATGGGCCGCTCTACACGTGACCCGCGAGGACTTCTTCGCCTACGTGGTGCTCGAAGGCAACGTAGAGCTGACGCCAGTAGCTACACGCTCGGACGATGCGGTGGTTGAGGAACTTATCGAGATCTACCGGGCTCTGATGGGTGAGCACGAAAACTGGAACGCCTACCGCGACGCCATGGTCGCCGAACGTCGCGCAGTCATTCGGTTCACGCCCAATCGTGCGTACGGAATGCTGTAGCTTCCGCCACGAAGCGGCTCATGACCGTCTCTGGACGTCGTCGCCATTGTACGGAAGCGCGCATTCGAGCTTCACGAAGAGACCGCGGGCCCACACGCTCTCGCCTCCTCTGAGAACGCGGGATTCGTCTTCGACCATGACGTGGATACCCAGTTCGACGTTGCTCCACGGATGCACCGTGAGGTGGTGTCGTAGACCCGGCAATCTTGGACGGGCAAGGACGCGTACCCGTGGTGGGCGATGACCTTGGCATGATCTAGTGCGGCGACATTCAATTAACGCGCGATTGCTTGACCGCTTCGAGAGCCACCCTTCCGCGACGGACCTTGGTGATGATCTGCTTGGCGGACTTGGTCCAGATGAAGGGATGGGGGCTCTCGTTGTTGTGGGCGACGTAGCCGTCGATGGCGGCGACCAGCTCGGGCACGCTTCCGAAGCTTCCTCGGCGGATGCGTTTGGTTGTGATGTCACGGAACCATCGCTCCACTAGGTTCAGCCATGACGAACTGGTGGGAGTGAAGTGCAGGTGGAAGCGGGGGTGCTTGTCCAGCCAGGCGCGAACGTTCTCATGCTTGTGGGTGGAGTAGTTGTCCAAGATGATGTGGATCTCGGTGGCCTTTGGGACTTCACGGTCGATGAGGCGCAAGAAGACCAGGAACTCCTCGTGGCGGTGGCGGGAGAAGCACTTGCCGATCATCTCGCCTGTGGCGATGTCGAGGGCGGCGAACAGGGTGGTCGTGCCATGGCGCTTGTAATCGTGGGTCACGGTTCCTGGCCGGCCCTGCTTCATCGGGAGGCTCGGTTGGGTGCGGTCCAGGGCCTGGATCTGCGATTTCTCGTCGAAGGAGAGCACGATGGCATTGTCGGGTGGATTCAAATAGAGGCCCACGACGTCGACCAGCTTCTCTTCGAACTTCGGGTCATTGGAGACCTTGAACGTCTTGACCAGGTGAGGCTTCAGCCCCCGGGCCTTCCACTCTCGTTGGACAGTGGTCCGAGAGAAACCGCAGTGTTCGGCCATCGTGCGATTCGACCAATGCGTGGCATCCGGAGGCGTCGTGGTGCGGGTGTCCTCGATCATCTGGTCGATCTGCTCCTGAGTGATCACAGGCTTGCGTCCCCGTCCCTCATGCACCTCGCCCACCCACTCGACGCCGTCGGTCTCGAAGTGCTGGCGCCACTGGAGGACCGTCGAACGCGACACCCCGAGGTCGACCGCAATCGTCGAGTTCGCAATCCCATCACCCGCCATCAGCAGCCCCTTGGCTTCGCGCACCGCCCGATGGGGCAACGAGACGCTCGACGCGATCCCTTCGAGCGCCCCCCTTTCCTTCTTGGTCAGACGCAACGGCGGAGCGGGAGGACGTGCCATGCGACAGGCTATCACTATTGCGCGACTATTTACGTGTCACTACACTAGGGCATGGTCACAATGTCGATCGAGCAATTCGAGGTGCTGGTGACTGATGCTCTTGATGGGATCCCTGCAGACCTTGGGGCCAGCATGGAGAACGTCGCTATCGTGGTGGACGACCTCAGCCCGCCCGGACCGCTGCTGGGGCTGTACGAAGGGATCCCGCTCACCCAACGCGGCAACAGCTACTCGGCTTCCGTGCCCGATCGCATAACGATCTACATGGCGACGATCTGTGGCAGTTGCCAGACCACGCAGGAAGTCGTGGAGCGGGTGCGCAAGACAGTGATCCACGAGATCGGCCACCACTTCGGCATCGATGATCAGCGGCTCGAGGAATTGGGGTGGGCCTGAGCCCGTTCTGCATCGGTCGCGAATGATGAACCGATGGGCCGAACACTCCGACCGAACACTCCGACCGAACGGCCAACGATGCGGAGCCCAATTCACAGCGATGCCGGTTGCCCCTTGACCACGATGATCTCGCCACTCAGCACATCGCATGAAGAATTGGTCGAGGTCGCCCCCGGGGACACACTGCGCCGATCGACTACGTGGCCACCACGCTGAACGGCCAACCTGGCGTGATCTCCGACGAGCTGGGCGTCCTGGCTGATTTGGCGACAATCGCGACGTCGCCTGTTCGCTGACGTGTCTGACGGTCGCCTGATGTTTGCGCCACGTGGCACCATGGCCTGATCGAAGCAACTCGAATCGATCAGTGGCTGTGGGCCGTCCGCCTGCACAAGACCCGCTCGGCGGCCACCGTGGCCTGCCGGGCCGGGCACGTCCGGGTCAACGGAAGCGCGGCCAAGGCTTCCTCTCCCGTGCGGGTGGGTGACCGCGTCGAGGCTCATGTGGCCGACCGACTGCGGATCGTGGAAGTCATCCGGATCATCAACAAGCGGGTAGGTGCCCCGATGGCCGCCGAGTGCCTGGTTGACCACAGTCCACCTCCGCCACCCCGGGAGTTTGCCGCCACCCGGGTGTTTAGAGAACCGGGGTCGGGACGACCGACGAAGCGGGACCGCCGCAATCTCGACAAGCTGCGCCAACAGTGACCAGGCGCTGCCAGGTAGCCGGCGACCGGACCCCGACCAACGCGGATTCTGTGGTGACGGTATTCGCCTCCATATCGACAGATTGTGAAACCCAATGACTGATGCCAGCATCGCTTTCCGATCCCTCCGCTACGAGGTGGCGGACCGCAAGGCGTACATCACCCTTAACCGACCCGAACGCCTCAACGCCATCGACCGTTGGATGCCGGGGGAGATAGACGCCGCCGTCGAACTGGCCAACGACGATGGCGAGGTGCATGTCATCGTGCTGCGGGGCGAAGGCAGGTCGTTCTGTTCCGGCTACGACCTCAAGGATTTCGCCGAGGGAGGGGTCGGCACCCAGGGGACGGTCTGGGATCCGATCAAGGACTACCGGGCCATGAAACGCAATACCGATCAGTTCACCAGTCTCTTCCGTTCGCTGAAGCCGACGATCTGCAAAGTGCAAGGGCATGCGGTGGCCGGTGGGAGCGATATCGCCTTGTGTTGCGATCTGGTGGTGATGGCCGACGACGCCCGCATCGGGTACATGCCGGCCCGGGTGTGGGGGTGCCCGACGACGGCCATGTGGGTCTACCGTCTCGGTGCCGAGCGGGCCAAGCGCATGCTGCTCACCGGGGACACCATCGACGGCCGGCAGGCGGCGGAGTGGGGTCTGGTGCTCGAATCGGTGCCTTCCGATCAGCTGGATGCGCGGGTCGAGGCCCTCGCCGATCGGATGGCCGGGGTGCCGATCAACCAACTCGTGATGCAGAAACTTATGGTCAACCAGGCCTACGACAACATGGGACTGCACGGCACCCAAATTCTGGCCACCGTCTTCGACGGCATCACCCGGCACTCACCCGAGGGACGGTGGTTCCAGCAGCTGGCGGCCGACGAGGGGTTTCATGCCGCCGTCGAGTGGCGCGACTCGGGTCGGTGGATCCCCGAAGGGGGAGCGGGTTGACGTCTGGACCGGCGCCGTATCGCAAGGATCCGGGGTCGTATCCGTTGCCGGGTGGGTTCATCAAGGCCGACAGGGATCCATCCTTCCAGATCCACAACCCGCCGTACCTGGAATGGGGCATCTCCCAGCCGACCATCAGCTCGGTGACGGGTACGACGTCCACCGCCTTGCCGGCCGGAACCTTTGACACCGCCTACTACGGGGACCCGCTCACCATCAACACCCCCCAAGCGTCGAACATCGACAGCGTGACCCTGGTCCGCTTTACCGCCATCACCCACGAGGTGGACGGCGACCAGCGCACCGTGAACCTGGCCATCACCGGCTGCACCGGCAACCAGGTGAGTGTCAACGTTCCCACTTCGGACGACGTGGTGCCGCCCGGTCCCTACATGCTGTTCGTCAACCAGAAGACGGCCAAAGGCGACATCCCCTCGGTGGCCAAGCAGATCTTCGTGGGAGCCCAGACCGCCGCGGTACCGGCTGCTGTCCCCAGTAAAGGCTTGACGTCGACCGACTACCAAGGCGTGAACAACGACACACCCAATCAGGTAGCCGGGTTGGCCAACTATCTGGGTGGGGTGCTGACCGGTAGCTCATCCGCCCCTGGTCTTCCCTCTCTCGGGGCGTTCGACCCGAAAAGTGAACTCTCCGGGATCCTCGGCGGCAACTAGCCGGCGGCACACCTAGACCTAGACACTGGACAGCCGCCGGTTCCGCCCGGTCGTCACCACCAACAGAACGAAACTCAATGGTCTCGGTGATGGTGGTGGTGGGCGGTGGCCGCGTGCGGGTCGGTGCCCTCGGGACTGGCTGGGTCGGTGTGGACGATGGCATCGCTGAGTTTGGGGATCTCGTGCAAGAGGGCGTGATAGGTGCGCTCGGCCACGTCGTGTGCCTCGACCACGCTCAGGGTCCGGTCGACGACGATTCGGATTTCTGCGTGGAGTCGGTGTCCGACCCAACGGATCCGGATGTCACCGGTATCGATCACCCCGTCAACCCCACACACCACCGCCGACACGTCGGCCACCAAGGTCGGATCGACGGCATCCATCAGTCGTGCGCCCACGCTGCGAACCGCCCGGGTCAGGACGACCAGAATCAGCGCACTGACCAGTAGACCCACCACGGCGTCGGCCCGTTGCGCGCCGAACGCCACGGCGATGGCCCCGACGAGCACGGCAAAGGAGGTGATGCCGTCGGTTCGGGCATGAAGCCCGTCCGCCACCAGCGCCGCCGATCCGATCCGTCGGCCGACCCGAAGCCGGTACTGCGCCACCACCTCGTTACCCACTACTCCGACCACCGCCGCCACCATGACCAGCGGTAGATGGTGGATCACTCGGGGGTGGATGAGCCGCTCCACCGCCTGCCAGGCGGTGAGAGCCGCGGAGACGGCGATAAGGATCACCACCGCGATGCCGGCCAGGTCCTCCGATCTCCCATAGCCATATGTGAAGCGACGTGTCGGCGGCCTCTTGCCGAGGCTGAACGCCAGCCATAGGGGAATGGCGGTGAGTGCGTCGGAGAGATTGTGAAGTGTGTCACCCAACAGGGCGACCGACCCACTGATAGCCACGAAGACGGCCTGGGTGCCAGCTGTCACGGCCAGGGCCACCAACGAGATCTTCACCGCCCGGATTCCGTCGTCGCTGGCTTCGAGGGCGTGATCGATGCTGTCAGCGGCGTCGTGTCGATGGGGGACGAACACCGATCGGATGCGCGGGATCAAACCGGCTTGGTGGTGGCCGTCGTGGTGGCCGGAATGGTGTCCGTCGTGGTGGCCAGAATGTCCGTGACCTGATCCGTGGCCCATCACCCCATTGTCGCTGATGTCGAATGAGCCATGGTGATGGACCCGGGTCCATCGTTCGCGAAGCCCATGCCCACCCGCCAATCTCCATGTCCGATTTCCGCCAGAAATCGCCCACCAACAGTGCAAAACTGAGGGTTGTGATCCAAGACTTCGACAGAGGTTATCGAGCGGTGAAGAGCCGGGACACCCGTTTTGACGGGTGGTTCTTCACCGGGGTGACCTCGACCCATATCTACTGTCGCCCGAGTTGCCCGGCCATCACCCCCAAACGCAGCAACGTGCGGTTCTATCCCACCGCGGCGTCGGCACAGCAGGCGGGGTTCCGGGCGTGCATGCGCTGCCGTCCCGATGCGTCACCCGGATCCCCCGAATGGGACATGCGGGCTGATGTTGCCGCCCGGGCCATGAAGTTGATTGCTGACGGAATCGTCGATCGGGAGGGCGTGGTCGGTTTGGCCCAACATCTGGGTTTCAGCGTGCGCCAGGTGCAGCGTGTCCTGGTAGCAGAAGTCGGGACCGGCCCCCTGGCACTGGCACGAGCCCAACGGGCCCAAACCGCCCGGGTCCTGATGGAGACGACCGATCTACCCGTCGCCCACGCAGCCTTCGCCGCCGGATTCGCCAGTGTTCGCCAGTTCAACGAAACCATTCGGGAGATCTTCGCCAAGACACCGACCGAGATCCGCCGGCAGAGCAAGGTCCGCGGCGACGCGGGCGCCGGGGCGATTCAGCTCAGGCTCCCCTATCGGGCACCGTTCGACGCCGGGTCCCTGTTTGCCTTCCTCGGTATGCGGGCGGTACCCGGTGTCGAGGCGTACGTTGACGGGACCTTTCTGCGAAGCCTGGACCTTCCCCACGGCGAGGGGATCGTTGAGCTCACACCCGACGTCGGGTGCGTGAGGTCGACGTTCTACCTACAAGACCTCCGCGATCTGACCGCGGCGGTGACCCGGTGCCGCCGGCTGCTCGATCTCGATGCCGATCCGATGGCCATTGACGAGACCCTCTCGCTGGACCCACTGCTGAGCTCGTCCGTCCGGCACACCCCCGGCAAGCGCATGCCCGGTGCCGTCGATGGCGCGGAGTTGGCGGTGCGGGCAGTCATCGGTCAACAGGTATCGGTGGCGGGAGCCCGCACGGTCACGGGTCGGTTGGTGGCAGTGGCCGGTCGGCCGCTGGTCAATCCCCGGCCACCCCTCACCCATCTTTTCCCGACCGCGGGCGAGATCGCCGCCGCGGGTGATCCCGCCTTCGCCATGCCCGGCGGCCGGCGCCGCGCCCTCGTGTCGTTGGCCACCGCCATCTCTGAGGGCACAGTCAGGATCGATCCCGGCGAGGACCCCGATGAGCTGGAGGGACACCTCCTGGACCTGCCAGGCATCGGACCGTGGACGACCGCGTATATCTCGATGCGGGCACTCGGCCTCCCCGATGCTTTTATGCCTACTGACCTCGGGGTCCGACGAGCCATCGCCCGGCTCGGTCACCACGACGACGTCGCCACCGTCAACCGACTGGCCGAGAAGTGGCGGCCGTGGCGGGCCTATGCCATGGTCCATTTGTGGACCACCCCTGCCAAATCCGAAGGAGAAGCCAACGCCGCATGAAGACCAAAACGAAACCACTTTCCGAACACCGATACAACCAACCGACCCCCATCAAGACAATGCGGCTATCTACACCGGTGGGCGAGTTGATGTTGTGCGCCGATGACGACGGGCTCACCCACTTGGTCCTGCCCGGTGCTGCGAGGCCGCTGCAGCCAGCTGGTGCCGAAGCAGACGACGGTGGCCAAGATGTCGCCATCCACCATCACCTACTAGCGGCGGCGATCCAACTCGATGAGTACTTCGCCGGGGAACTCACGTCCTTTGAGCTTGCGCTCGACCCCCAGGGAACACCGTTCCAGCGAAGCGTGTGGTTCGCCTTGGCCGATATCCCCTATGGGAAGACGATCAGCTATGCCGAACTGGCCCGTCGGGTCGGGAGTCCAAAGGCGTTCCGGGCCGTCGGGCAGGCAAGCGGGAAGAACCCGCTGGCCATCATCCTTCCGTGCCACCGGGTCATCAACTCTGACGGGTCCATCGGTGGGTACGGGGGTGGCCTCCCGATGAAGCGCGAACTGTTGGCGCTCGAAGGCGCTGCTTCGTTCCATTGAACTGACGGCGGCTCACTGCCCCGGCTCACTGACGGCGGCTCACTGCCCCGGCT
>CABEBB010000018.1_pt1 | contig 10258 bp, 9 predicted proteins | sample 3132551 | NCBI WGS metagenome assembly CABEBB01 (sample SAMEA5534345, study PRJEB31848) | metagenome | biome: tundra; feature: field; material: soil | place: USA | collected 2013-05 | depth 0.45 m | reverse complement strand
TCGGAGAACAGCCGACAACTCCGCCGCCGCCACAAGTTGACCGTGAGTCTGCGCCTCCACCACCTCCGCCTTCAAAAGGTGGAGGTGGACCTGTGTCCCCCACGTCGAGTGGTGCATCTCTCTCGAATAACCCGAGTTCTTCGCTCAGCCCCCTCGACAGACTCCTCGGGGAAGAATTTGGACGACCGCGACCGCGGCCGGCTCAGTCGATCCAGACTCCGCCTCCGGCCGTTTCACCGAACGCCCCCAACGTCACCAGCCCGATTGCCGAAAGCGATACCGCCGCCGCCAATGAGCTGGCCGCCTCTCACGTACCCGAACCGATCTTCTACGTACCGCCGCTCCTCGACGAAAAGACGCCGGCCGCTCCGAAGGTCTCGGTCAATCCTCAACCTCAAACTCAACCAGTCACCAAACCGGCAACTCCGTTCTCGTTCAACGCCACGTTGGACAAATTGAAGGCTGATGACCTCACCGGAAACGGTCAAGTGAAAGCTCCACCGGCGCCACTCACCGCGCCCACCCCGACGGCGAAGATCACCATTGGGGGCAAAGCTGCGAGCACTCCATTCGCCCCGCCGGTAGAGGAGCTAGCGGCCAACCTTCCTCCTGCACCTGACTTCTTCCGTTCGTCGGGACAGTCATTTGCTTCCGCCGCGGCAATGGTGAACGATATTCTCGCCGCTGCACCCGATGCCGCGCCGGAATCCGGTCAGGTCGAAGGCAAGGAAACGGCCGCCCAGTCGGTCGATGAGCCGGACCCATCAGAGGTGCCGATCACGCCCGACTTCTTCACCGCTCACCCCCGAAAGAGATTCAAGTTCCGCCGTTGAGCGCGGGGGCGATGATCATCTCGTCGTAGATTCCAACCTCAGGCGGTAGGTTCCCTCTTCCACATTCCTGAGCTGCCACCGGTCTTCTCCCACAGCATCAGCTCCCCGATGCTCATGGTGCGGTCGGTGGTCTTGCACATGTCGTAGACGGTGAGGGCGGCGATGGCACAGGCCGTCATGGCCTCCATCTCGACCCCGGTGCGGTCGACTGTCTCCACCTTGGCCTCGACCTCGACATAGTCGTCACCGATGGTGAAGTCGACGTGCACAGCCCCCACCAGCAGCGGGTGACACATGGGAACCAGGTCGGCTGTCCGTTTTGCCGCCTGAATGCCGGCCACCCGGGCCGCCGCCAGCACGTCGCCTTTGGTAATGGCGTTGTTGGCAACTTTGGAGGTGGTCTCGGGCTTCATCGCCACCCGGCACCGGGCCAATGCTCGCCGATGGGTGGGTTCCTTGGGGGAAACGTCCACCATGCGTGCCCCACCCAGAGAGTCCAAATGACTGAGACTCCGGTCAGTCATACCAAGGTCCGATCGATCACGGACGACAGTGTAGAGGACAACCCGATTCCGAATCCGTATTGGCACTCGCTGCACTAGACTGCTAATCCGAGCAGCGCAGACAGCAAAGGGATCAGCCAGCGTGCCCACTTACGAATACAACTGTGCACACTGCGATGAGACCTTCGACGTCGTCCGGTCATTCCACGACGATCCCCTTACTGAGTGCCCCACTTGTGGCAATCCCGTGCGCAAGGTGTTCGGCAACGTGGGTGTGGTGTTCAAGGGAAGCGGCTTTTACAAGAACGACAGCCGCCCCAAGGAATCATCGAAATCGTCGTCTGAAAGTAGCTCGTCGTCGAATGGGTCGTCTGACTCGAGTTCAACTGCCACCGCGACGAAGGCTCCGGCTTCGGACAGCTCCAAAAAGTCGACCGGCTCCGATGGTGCCTCCACCTCAACCAGCACACCCAAGTCGTCGGACTGAAGATCGGCGCCGAACACGTTTGATTGCCGACCGGGCGTCGGCAACTACCGACTTCATTGATTTTCCTCGCACGGTAGGTGTTTCAGCCGTACACTGCCGGCATGGACCGCACGGACCTCGATCGATTGTTGGTCCTGCTTGCCAAACTGGACGGTTCGGACCTTCACGTAAGAGCAGGCGCGATCCCACGGGTACGAATTTCCGGAGCGCTGCGGCCGCTTATCGATGAGCCGCGGTTCACTCCGGAAGAGACATTGGCAATCGCCGAGTCGATGATGCAGCCCGGAACTCTCGAGAACTTCCGCAAACATCACGAAGTCGATTTCGCCTACAGCGTGCCCGGTATCGGGCGATTTCGGGTCAACGCCTTCTATCAGCGATCGTCAGTCGCCATGGCCATGCGCCTGGTGCGAACCAATGCCGCTACCGTGTCCGATCTCGGCTTGCCCGAGACAATCACCCGGCTGGCCGAGGAGCAGCGGGGCCTGGTGCTGGTCACCGGTCCGACCGGATCCGGAAAGACCACCACGCTGGCCGCCATGGTCGATCACATCAATCACACCCGGGCCTGTCACGTAGTGACCATTGAAGATCCGGTCGAGTTCCTCCATGCCGACGATCTGGCTGCCATTGATCAGCGTGAGGTCGGGTTCGACACCGACAGTTTCTCGTCGGCCATGCGGGTGGTGCTCCGTCAAGACCCCGATGTCATCTTCGTCGGTGAGATGCGTGACTTAGAGACGGTGTCGGCCGCCCTCACCGCTGCGGAGACAGGTCACCTGGTGCTCTCGACCCTGCACACCACCGACGCCACTGAGACCATCAACCGTATCGTCGACTTCTTCCCTCCTCATGAGCAGAACCAGAGACGGGTAAGCCTGGCCGGATCCATCAAGGGGATCATCTGTCAGCGACTGGTTCCCACCGCCGACGGAAAGGGCCGGGTGCCCGCACTGGAACTGCTCGTCTCCAACGGGCGTATCCAACAGGCTATCGTCGATCCGATCCAGACATCGGATATCGGGGGCATCATCGCTGAAGGTGAGTACTACGGGATGATGACGTTCGACCAGTCTCTGGCCGGCCTGGTCGCCGAGGGAGTGGTCGATGTCCGCGAAGCCATGAACAGCGCCACCAACCCCCACGACCTCAAGGTGCTGCTGGAGCGCCGGGGCGTCCTCCAGACCGGCCAGTACGCATCATCAGGCGAAGGGCAGGCGGTCGTACCGCCAGTGAGATGAACCGGATCGGCATGGGTCGGCGGCGATGTCTGTCAATTCATCCGGGTTGCCCCAATTGGCCCGTCGCTCTCAAGCTGAACCCACTTCGTTCCGATACTGCTTGTAGGGCGCATCAGCGGGGACGGTCCGTGTGCACAACTCAGCCGGCATCAACAGAAATCAGGTATCCCCAGGTGTCACAACGACATGGTGAGACGAACGCTGAGTTCAATCAGCCAGGAGAGCGCGGGTTGGGCGCCGATCCGCAGACAGCCACTGAAGTGGCCTTGCGCGCGGTGAGAGGAGCTTATCCATGGCACAGCTGATCGTGGGCCTCGACATCGGCACCAGCGCCGTTCGCGCCGCTGAGCTCGATGTCAGTTTGAAACCACCCCAACTCCTCAACTACGGGCAGACCGGACTGCCGCCGGGTTCGGTTGTCGATGGAGAGATCCACGACGCCACCGCAGTGTCAGAAGCGGTGCGTCGCCTGTGGAAGAGCGGCCAGTTCTCCACCACCTCCGTGATCGTCGGGATTGCCGGCCTTCGGGCCATCACCCGCGAAATCGAGCTTCCGTTCGTTCCGGACAACGAAGTGGACAGTGCCGTCCGGTTCCATTCCGAAGAGGTCATCCCCTTCGCTCCCGACAAGACCATCCTCTCGTCGCAGATCCTCTCCGATTACACCTCTCCCGAGGGCGCCAAAATGCGCCGGGTGCTGGTGGCTGCGGCCCACGCTGATCTGGTCGAAGGAGTCGTCGCCGTGGCCGAGGGTGCCGGGCTGGTGGTCAAGGGCGTGGACCTGGTGTCCTCTGCTCTGGTGCGGGCGATCTCTGGCGGCGCCACCGACGACCAACCCGAAGCCATCGTGTCGGTCGGTGCCGGCCTCACCGTGGTGGTCATCCATCAGAACGGGCGCCCGCAGTTCGTCCGCACCATCGGGTCAGGTGGCAATGCCACCACCGCCGCCATCGCCTCCGCTCTCGATCTTCCCTTGGCCGATGCCGAGGCGCTCAAACGTCGCCTGGGAGATCCCACTCCTCAGGTGCATGCCGCACAACAGGCAATCCAAGAGACTGTCGACAATCTCATCAGCGAAATCCGCAACTCGATCCAGTACTTCGCGTCGTTGCCCGGTCGTCTCCCCGTCTCTCGCATCCTGGTAACCGGGGGCGGGTCATCACTCCACGGCTTCATTCCCATGCTGGGCGCCCAGATCCATCTGCCCGTCCACTCGGTCTCCCCCTTGGCCCGCCTGGACATCACCAAGGTCGACCTCACGCCCGATCAGGCAGCCGAGGTCAGTCCCGTACTCTCGACGCCGATAGGCCTGGCCCTCCCCGAGTCCAATCCGGCGGTGAAGCAGTTCAATCTGCTGCCCCCCGAAGTGATCAGGCGAACCCGACTCAACTACATCCAACAGCGAACGATGCAGGTGGCCGCGGTCATCGTGATACTGCTCGCCGTCTTCGGCGTGTGGAAGGTCTTCCAAGTGCACAGTGCCCAGAATGATGTGAGCGCTCTCAACTCCAGCATCAGCACACTGAATGCGCAGATACCCAAATATGACCTGGTGGTGGCGGCCGACACCGCCTACACCCAGGGGAAGGCACGGCGGACCGCTGTACTGGGCCAATCCATCGACTGGCCCCAGGCCCTCACCAACCTGATCTCGATCACACCGGCTCGGCTTCAGGTGCAGTCATTCGTGGGAACCACCGGGAACGGGACGGCCACCACCCCGGCCACGACCACGACCACGACCACTCCGGCCAGCAACACCGTGTCGGCTTCCATCGGTTTCGTGGCCACTGCCCTCACCGGACCCGGGCCCGGGCTCACCAGCCCCTCCCAATGGACTCAGGCCATCGCCAACGATCCGGCCAAGATGTTTGCCAACCCTGTCCCCACTTCGATCGCCACCAATCCCGACGGTTCCGTATCGTTCCCCTCGACGATCTCGGTTACCCCCTTTGCCAGCTTGGCCAAGAATGCGAGCCTGCAATGAGCACCGTCAAGGAATACCAGAGGCCACTGTTGGTCGCCGTGGTGGGAATCGTCGCCGCCATCTTGTTGTACGCACTGTTGATCTCACCGCAGAGCTCGAAGCTCTCCGAGCTCAACGCGCAGAAGACACAGCTAGCGGGTCAACAACAGCAACTGCAGGCGCGATTGACCAGGCTGCAGTCGGAAAAGCATACGCTTCCGGCCAAGTGCGCGGTCCTGCAGAAGATCTCGGTGCAGATCCCGAGCGTTCAGAACCCGGGAGACCTTGCCGCTGAGCAGTCGTCCTTCTACAACCAGCTCACCGCCCTGGTGGGTTCGTCGGGAACGTCGATCCCCTCCTTCGCCTGGACCGGCAACACCGCATCGGCAGCCACCGCCACCACACCCCCGGTGGCGGGCAGTCCAACTGTCTCCAGTGGGGTGGTCCCGATCCCGGTCAAGATGCACATCACCGGCAACTATGCCCAGATGTCCGCATTCATCGCCGGTCTTGATTCGTTCCCCCGGCTGTTCGTGATCCAGACCTTCACCCTGGCGGTCGGGGCCGGCGCGGCAACATCGACCGCGGGTGCCTCGACCGGAGGCTCGGCCGCCGCCGGCGCCACGGCTCCCCCGCTGTGGGTAGGCCAGACCCCCACCGCTCCAACCGGAGGGCCCTACGGATTGGATGTCGCCGGATCGATCTACTACACGGCCACTCCCAGCGCCCTGGCCGCCTGCACCCAAGCCGCCAACGCCAAGTAACAGTGCGCCCGCTTATACGCGCCTACAACCCGAGTTGATTGCGGATAACGACGAACTCGACAGCAAGTACCCTCCAGACGATCTCGGTGTCGGTGGCTTCATAGTCGTGGACAACTCGGTTTCTCAATCCACGAATCTCCGACCAAGGAACTGTCGGATGTGTTTCCTTGAAATGGTCAGGGAGCCGGTTGGCCGTCCCCGCGAACTCGGTCACGATGTTCTTTGCCGCCCGTTTGGCCATCCAATTCGAGTCATAGAGTTCTTTGCCGTCGGCTACCAACACACCGGCGTCATCCATGCATCTCCGGAGACTTCCGAGTTGCTCTGCCAACCTTTCACCCGGCGACGACATGTGGAGCCCGGAATCCATGCTCCGGCCCGGAGTAATCCGTTCACCGTTCGGCTCCCCATCGGTGCGCTTCTTCACAAACGGACGGTATCCCGAGCGATGGACGATCCCGGCCTTACTGAGCGTTCCGAAATGACCTGGACCGGATAGTCGAGCAACTCCGAGAGGTCCATTTCAAGACCCACCTGATCAAACAGCGAGGCTTCGGGGCCAAAGGTGACTACCAAATCGATGTCACTCTGTGTCGTGTCTTCACCCCGGGCACACGAGCCGAACACCCGGACATTGGAGGCATGGCGACCCTCCGCCAATTCCACCACTCGCTCTCGTTGTTGGAACAGCACATGAGAAGGAGTTGATCGGGTCGCATGAATAAGTCGGTCTCTGGTGGCCCGGGCCGGAGTCACTTTGCCCTGCTCGTATGACGAAACTCTCGACTGGCTGGTTCCGGCCAGCTTGGCCAACTCGGTCTGACTCAACCGGGCTGCAATTCTGGCAGTTCTCAATCGGGGGGCGAAATCCACACCCAAATAATCTCACCTGATATAGCGAGCTCTTCTATACCCCGCTGATCTGCATGTCACCTACGGCCAAGGTCTGACCGGCGGCGATCCCGGGAAGCCACTCGACGTCGGCCCCCACCGCTACCAGCGAATGCAGAATTCTCTGGAGGGTCGATGCCACGGTGATCTCCCGAACCGGCTCGGCCAGCTTTCCGTCGCGGATCATGAGCCCTTCGGCACCAACCGAGAAGTCACCACTGATCGGATTCACCCCCGAATGGACCCCGGTCATCGACTGTACGAAGAGCCCGTCACCCACCGCCGCCAGCACCCCGTCCTCATCGAATCCCTCGGGGCCCGGCGTCAAGGCCAGTGCCCGGCAGCCCGGCCCCGGGGTTCCGGCGAAGCCACCCCGCACCGCCGAGCCGGTCGAGGCCACTCCGGCCCGTGACCCGGCCACCGTGTCATACAAGAAGCCCTTCAAGAGCCCCGCCACGATGAGCTCGTTACGCCGGCAGGCCAGGCCCTCGGCATCGTAGGACGCCGCCCCGTAGGCCAACGGATTGGTGGGATCGTCGACCAGGGTGAGCCCGGTGTCCCCCACCTGTTCACCGATCCTTCCGGCGAAGAACGAACGGCCCTTGGCCACGGCTTCTCCCGACAGGGCGGTGGAGATTACCGACAGCAACGTGGATGCCGCCCGCCGGTCGAAGACCACCACCGAGCGTCCCGACGGGCCTTTGGTGGCTCCCAACATGCGCACCGCTCGCCCCACCGCGTCGGCGGTGGCCTTGTCGGGGTCCAGGCCGTCGAACCCACGGGCCGTATCGAATCCACCACCGGTCTGGCTGGCATCGCCATCCCCGGCGATCACCCCGACCGAAATGAAACCCTGCGTCTTGCGATTCGACGAGCGGATGCCGGTGGTCGATACCAGGGCGACCTCCACCGAGGTGTCGCCGTAGTCAGCCGACGACACCTGTCGGATACGGGGATCCGCCCCTCGGGCCTGTGCTTCCAGCGCCAGGGCCAGGGCCACCTTCTGCGAGGTCGGAATGGTTGACAGGGCTTCGTCCCACAAGTCGAACGGCACCGCAACCACGCCATCGGGCACCGCCAACTGAACGTGATCGTCGGGGGTGGCGAAGGTGGCATTGTCACGAGCCTCGTCCAACGTCTCCTCCAGGACAGATTCATGAAGAGAGCCGGCCCAGGCGAACCCGAGTTTGTGATCGACCACCACCCGAACCCCGATGCCGGCCGAGGTGGCCGACGTCAGGGATTCGACCTCACCGTCATAGGCGCGGATCTCCGTCTCGTCACCCCGGGCCACGTAGACCTCGACGTCCTCACCCGATCGCGCCCAGCCGGCCACCCGATCGGCCAGGGCCAGGAGGTCGTCGGGGCCGTCCGGGTGGGGGCCGGCCGTGGCCGATGTGGTCTCAGTGGCGGTTGTCATTCCGTGGTACCCCCGATGGTCACGCCGGTGATCCGGAGCGTGGCCTGGCCACACCCCACCGGCACACTCTGGCCGTCCTTGCCACAGGTTCCCGGGGTCATGGCGAAGTCGGTGGCCACCGCGTCCACCCGCTTCAGGATTTCGGGCCCGTTCCCGATGAGGTTGGCGTCGCGGAGCGGTTCGGTGATCCGTCCTCCCTCGATCAGGTACGCCTCGGTGGTACCGAACACGAAGTCGCCGGTGGTGGTGTTTACCTGCCCACCGCCCAGTTTTGCCACGTAGACGCCATGGGGGGTCTGCGCCACGATCTCGTCGGCGTCGTCGTTACCCGGCAACAGAAATGTGTTGGTCATCCGCACCATGGGCAGGTGTTGATAGGTCTGGCGCCGACCGTTGCCTGACGACTTCCGGCCCTCTTTGCGGGCCCGGAGGTAGTCCCACAGGTACTCGGTGAGGATGCCATCCTCGATGAGCACGTTGCGTTGGGCCGGCCGACCTTCGTCATCGAAGCCGAAGGTGCCCCACTCGGAGCCCACCGTGCCGTCATCGACCAGGGTGACCAACGGACTGGCCACTTGTTTTCCCACCTGGCCCACGTACACCGAGGCATTCTTGGCGATGTGATCGGCCTCGAGGCCGTGCCCGCAGGCCTCATGGAAGAGGATGCCGCCACTTCCGCCGGCCAGCACCACCGGCACCTCACCGGACGGCGCCGGGCGAGCCGACAACTTGGACAGGGCCCGACCCGCAGCTATGCGAGCCAGGTCCTCCACCGATACTTCGTCGAACAGTTCGTAGCCGAGGGTGCGGGCAGTGGTCTCCGAACCGGTTTGGAGGCCTGTGTCCCCCTCGGCCACGCACGATACGGAGAAGCGGGTTCGGCGTTGCTGGTCCGTCGCCAGCAGCCCTTCCGAATTGGCGATCAGCACGTCGCGTCTCGAACCGCCGTAACCGGCCTGCACCTGGGAAATGGCACCACCGGAGGCCCGGGCGGCCTCGTCCGCCCGGCGCAACAGATCGAGAGTGTCGGCCTTGGGCACCGTGGGTGCCCGATCCGATCCGGACCGACGGGATCCCTCCGCGGCGTGCAGAGACCCGACCGCCACTGTATGGGTGCCTCCACCTCCACTACGGGCCACCGCCGAGGCGGCTTCGGCCGCTCTGATGAGACCTTCCTCGCTGAGGTCGGCGGTGTGGGCGAACCCGGTGGTGTCGCCGGTGACCACCCTGATACCAGCACCCCGCTCACGTCCCGACGACAGCTCTTCTACCCGTCCGTCATCGAGCAACGCCGATGAATTCGAGCGGTCCTCCGCGAACACCTCGGCGAATTCCCCGCCGTGGCGGAGCGCTTCACCGAGCACGCGCTCCAATACAGGTGTGTCGATCACCACTGCCTCCTCATTGGGCCAACCCGGGTCTTGTGGCCGAGCCCGGGCTGTCTCCCGTATGGTACCGGCGTGGCCTTGCGCACCGGTTTGTCCGCCCGAGTCGAGCTTCGTGTGACCGATGACGATACGGCCGAGGCGTTCCACGCCGGTGACGTCCCGGTGCTGGCCACTCCCCGGCTGTTGGCGCTGTGCGAGGAAGCCTCGTGCCTGGCCTTGGAGGGGCACCTCCCCGAGGGGAGCACCAGCGTGGGTAAGCGGGTGCAGTTCGACCACCTGGTCCCGGTGGGCGTGGGCGGCGACGTCCAGGCCGAAGCCTCACTCGACCGCATCGAGGGACGCCGGCTCACCTTCACCGTGTCGGTCTCCGACGCGTCGGGGTTGGTGGCGGCAGGAAAGGTGTCCCGGGTAGTGGTGGATCGCGACACCTTCCTCACCAACGCCCGCTGAGCCCGCCAGTTCTTTTGTTCAGATCAACTCGGCTACGTCTCCCATCAGGCGACCCCAGCCGTCCCAGGGCAACATCTCCACTTTGTTCAAAGCGGCCAGGTCCCGTGCGATGTTGCCTTTGATGAACCACTGCCCCCACATGTCGAGGATGCCGAAGTGTTCGCCGATCTCCTGGCCGGCCTGGCATCGGAGCCACGCCTCACCGGCCGGGAGGAAGAGGCCGGACGGTAGGTCGGCGGGATCGTCGACAAGTCCGATGAGCCCGCGTTGGAAGTCATCGACCTGGGGGTCGAGCATCACCCAACGGTCTCCATC
>CABEBB010000014.1_pt1 | contig 10353 bp, 6 predicted proteins | sample 3132551 | NCBI WGS metagenome assembly CABEBB01 (sample SAMEA5534345, study PRJEB31848) | metagenome | biome: tundra; feature: field; material: soil | place: USA | collected 2013-05 | depth 0.45 m | reverse complement strand
GCGCATCGCCGACCATTATCGGAATCGGGCCCGCCGCCCTCGGCTGATCGCCCTCACCGACCAGGCGCCGATGGCAGCTGCGGCCGACGACCAGGCCATCGAGGCGTTGTCGACCGACCAGGCCATCGAGGCGCTCGTGCGGGACCTGTCTGCTGACCAGGCAGAAGTCGTCCTGTTGCGGGTAGTGGCGGACCTGAGCGTCGAACAGGTGGCCAAGATCATGGGGCGCAGCCCCGGGTCGGTGCGGGTCCTGCAACATCGGGCGCTACGGCACCTGGCGAAGATCTGGGAACGAGGAGCTGTAACGCAATGAACCCCGCAGACGATGAGGCTACCGAGATGCACAGGTTGCCATTCGACACAAGCACAGCAGACAGGTTTCTCGCCGGGAGGGTCGTCCCCGACGACGCCCCTCCGGGACTGAGGGACTTGGCCGTGCTGATCCAGGCGGCGAAGCCGCCGGCTTCGGCCGGCGGCGGAGCCGTTGAGGATCAGGTGGTCGCCGCCTTTGCTGCCGTCGTTCGGACACCTGTAGGTGCCTCGGAGAACGTCTACGAAGGGAAAAAACGAATGCTCACGAACCTACTCTCGATCAAGGTGGCCGCCGTAGCCGCCGCGGTCGTGCTCGGTGGCGGTGGCGCAGTAGCCGCCGCGGGCTCGCTGCCCGCGCCCGTCCAATCAGTGGTGTCCAGCGGCCTGACACATGTCGGGATCTCGGTCCCGAACCCGAACAGCCACGCTTCGCCGCACGCCAGCCTCAGAGGCGGCAACGCAAACAGCCACGCTTCGCCGCACGCCAGCCTGGGCGCCGGCAACGCAAACAGCCAAGCAAGCGGGCATGGCAACAGTGGGTCAGCCTCGAGCGCGAATGCCTACGGGCAGTGCACCGCCTGGGCCGCTGCAAACAAGGGCACTAGTACTAACAGCAACTCCAGCAACGCCCCGGACAGCTTCCCGCAGCTCACCGCCGACGCTCAGGCCAAGAGTGAGACCATCCAAGCGTTCTGCGCCAGCGTGTCCCCACCCTCGACAGTCGTCCCCACGACGTCGGGCTCCTCGGACGGGTCCACCGGCTCCGGCGCTCCCAGTGGCACCCCTGCAGGACCTCCGGCGAGCACACCTGCAGGACCTCCGGCGGGCACCCCCTCGGGATCCCGGAGCGGGGCCGCGACGACGCGATAGCGCCAACTCCACGAGGAGGTTCCCCTCCTCGGTCACGTGATGATCTGGCCGGCACCTCCTGTGCCGGCCAGATCGCATTCCACCTCTCCAAAGCAAACGACCCACGCCACCGAGCGGGACCAGATCAGATGGGGCGGGTTCCAGGGGTCGTTGCAACTCCTGACCAATTCAAGCCTTGCCCCAAGGGCACCAGCACTCCGGTCCGGCGTCTGTTGGTTGACGCATCCTCTGCCGGGCCGTACGGGCCGGCCAGCTCTGTCAGCGGGCACGGATCAGGGGGTGCATCCACAGGTTCGGGATAGAACACCTGGACAATGGAGCATGGCAGTGATATCTACATCAGTGCAGTGAAATATTCGAACGATGAGCACACCGCACTCCTGTTCCGAGTGCTGAACGATGAGTAGGGCTCTCGTCTTCGTGGGAGGCTTCGGTGCTCCCGGCAACGAATGGCCGCTGACCCCGATCAGGCGTAGCGCCCGTGAACAGGGCTGGCGGACCAAGTACTTCAACGAGCGATTGGTCTTCGGGCCGCTCGCCACCTCAGCGGAGCGCCTGGTCGAGCTCATCGACCGACTGGATCAGACCCACGACACCATCGTGGTGATCGGGCATTCGATGGGAGGTCTGGTCGCAGAGCACGCCGCAGCGCTGGGAGCACCGATCGATGGGCTCGTAACCATCGGCACACCGCACCAGGGCCACTATCTGTCACGGTTCGGCCCACTGCCGGTCATGAGGGATATGGGGACGAACAGCACCTATCTGAGAGGTGTGGCAGCTATCCCTGGCGAGCGCCCACCAATCCTGGTGGTCACAGCGGCGAAAGACAGGTTGGTACCGAAGAGTGCTGCTCGACCGAACAGGCCACATACATTCCTCGGGGTGCCGAACGTCGGGCACCTGCGCGTGATCTTCGATCAGAGCACAGCCGAGACCATCATGGAGTGGGCCGATGCTCTGACAGAGGAGATAGCTGAACGGCGCCATAATCTCGATCAGGCCATTCGATCCGAGCGTGGACGGAAATCCCCTCCGGCGGCGTCGTAACCGCGGGCTGATCGCCGGTTCTGAATGATCGTCAGGCCAGAGGCGAACGATCGTGGCCCGCGGGTAGGCGGAAACGGATGCATGCGTTCCGCGCGTCCCAGATGTGTCCCGACTCCCAATCGCCAGTGGAGTGAGAGTCAACCCGTCCTGAAGTGACGTTGGCTATGCCTGTGGGTGTCGAGAATCCGTGCGTCCAGGTCATGCCACCAGTCAGTACTCGTGAACAAGGTCGCCGAGTCAGTCAGTCCGTCTGAATTGCGTTGGGTCCGGATCGCTGATGCGTGGTGGCTTCATCCCGAGGGCGAGCGGCGACTGTCGTCACCGCACCAGTCCGCTACGGGACCTGCCGGACTGATGGTTCATGGCGACCGTGATGACCCACGGATCTGGCAGGCGATCCCGAAAATGGTGAAGTGACCGCATTCAGTGTCAAATAAAGGCACTCCGAACCGCAACAACCAAGAAGACAGTGCACCACGCACAAGGGACTCGCCATCCAAAGGGAGGAATCTGACAATGCCTCGATTCCGCGAAAGCATGCGCTTCGTGTATTCATTTCTCCCGAAGGAGGACGTGGATCGACAGTCCCCCACGGTGGTCCGACGTTCCCGCACGCCGGATGGCACGCCGGGCTTTCGACCTCCCGAACGCCCGGCCCGGTCGTGAGATCGGAGATCGACTCACGGGGCGAGGCGATGACACGCGACCCAGGGCCCGACGCCTCGCCAGCGGACAGCGCGCCCGCGGACAACGCAGTCCCGACCGGGCCGCGGCACCGTCGCGGCCCGGTCGACCCGCGCCTGCTGGCCTACACCCGGTCCACCCGTCGGTTCCTGGAGCTGTCCGTCGTCCTCGGAATCGTCACTGCCGTCCTGGTGACGGCCCAGGCCTGGTTCCTGTCGGTCGCCGTGGCAGGCGCGTTCATCCATCATCAGGGTCTCGCTGCACTGCGGGGGACCCTGGCGCTCCTCTTCGTCGTGGTCGCCGCTCGGGCCGCCGTCATCTGGTGGACGGAACGGGCGGCCAACCGGGCTTCGGCCTCGGCGAAATCCGACCTGCGATCAGCGCTGGTCGAACACATCGCCCGTCTCGGTGATGGCGGGCGCCGGGTGGAGAACAGCGGGAGTCTGGCCCTCCTCGCCACCAAGGGCATCGACGCCCTCGACGCCTACTTCGCTCGGTACCTGCCCCAGCTGTTCCTGGCGGTCATCGTCCCGGTGGCGGTCATCGTGATCGTGGCCGGGAACGACTGGATCTCGGCGGTGATCATCGTCCTCACCGTGCCGCTCATACCGCTGTTCATGGCCCTGGTCGGCGCGTCCACCCGAGAGCACACGGAACGGCAGTTCATGACGTTGCAACGCCTCGGCGGGCACTTCCTCGACGTCGTCTCCGGCCTTCCCACCCTCAAGGTCTTCGGCCGGGCCAAGGCCCAGGCCGAGGCCATCAAGCAGGTCACCGACCAGTACCGGGAGGCGACGATGGCGACGCTCCGGATCTCGTTCCTCTCCTCGCTCATCCTCGAGCTGCTGGCAACGATCTCCGTGGCGCTCGTCGCGGTTGCCGTGGGGCTGCGCCTCCTCAATGGTCACCTCGACTATCGCACCGCGCTCTTCGTGCTGGTGCTCGCCCCCGAGGCGTACCTCCCTTTGCGCCAACTGGGCACGCACTTCCATGCGAGCGCAGACGGCATGCAGGCAGCCGAGGGCGTGTTCGAGGTCCTCGAGAATCCGCTGGCACCGAGGGGAACCCGGCGCCAGGTCCCCAACCCGGAGACCAGCGTCATCTCCGTCGAATCTCTGGAGGTGACCTATCCGGACCGGCTCGTCCCCGCGCTCGGCGACGTGACCTTCTCGGTGACCCCCGGAGAGGTGCTGGCAATCATCGGGCCGAGTGGCAGTGGGAAGTCGACGTTGCTCGGAGCCCTGCTCGGACTGGTGCCGATCACCAGGGGTGCCATCCATGTGGGAGGCGATGACCTGGCGTTGCTCGACCCGGAGGCATGGCGGTCGACGCTGGCGTGGGTCCCCCAGCGCCCCCACCTGTTTGCCGCGTCCATTGCCGACAACCTCCGGCTCGGCCGGCCGGCAGCCACCGACGAGCAGTTGTGGCAGGCGATCAGCGACGCGAACCTGACCGACGTGGTCCGGCGACTGCCGGACGGCCTGGAGACGAAGCTGGGCGACCGCGGCGTCGGCCTCTCACAGGGGGAGCGTCAGCGTGTCGCCCTGGCGCGTGCCTTCGTTCGCGATGCGCCGCTGTTGCTGTTGGACGAACCGACCGCCAACCTCGACGGTCGGACCGAGGACGCGGTGGTCGAATCGGTCCGTCGGCTCATGATCGGGCGGACGGTGATACTCGTGACCCATCGTCCGGCGCTGTTCGACGTCGCGGTTCGCGTCGTGGACCTTTCGCATGACCCGGTGCTGTCGTGACCGCTCCGATCGAGGAGCGAATCGGAGGCGAGCAACCGCTGACGCCGGCACCCATCGGCCGGACCCTCGGCGTCGCCCGGCCGGCGGCTTGGCGGCTCGCGCTGGCATCCCTCCTCGGGGCCGGAACGATCGGAGCGGCCATCGGGCTGATGGGCACCGCGGCCTGGCTCATCTCGAGGGCCGCTCAACACCCATCGGAGTCCACGCTGGCCGTCGCGATCGTCGGGGTGCAGTTCTTCGGCTTGTCCAGAGGGTTTTTCCGCTATGGCGAGCGCTTGGTCGGCCACGACGCGGCCTTCCGGGTACTCGCCGAGCAGCGGGTCCGCTTCTATCGTCATCTCGAACGGCTGGCGCCGGCGGGACTCCCGGCGTTCCGCAGCGGTGACCTCTTGTCACGGGTCGTGGCCGACGTCGACTCCCTGCAGGATCTCATCCTCCGGGTGATCCCCCCGTTCGCTATCGCCGTCCTCGTCGCCACGATCACCGTCGGACTGGTGTGGGTGCTGTTGCCGGCGGCTGCACTGGTGCTCCTGGTCGCCCTGGTGGCGTCCGCGACCCTGGTGCCCTGGCTGACGGGAGCTTTGGCCCGGCGAAACGAGTCCGACCAGGCCGCGATCCGGGGCGAGCTGACGGCATCGGTCGTCGATCTCATCGAGGGTGCACCTGAGCTCGCGGTGTACGGGGCCAACGACGCGCAGCTGGCCCGGATCTCGTCGAGCGACCGGGAACTCACCAAGGTGGCCACCGCGGCTGCGTCGACCGCAGGCATCGGCCTGGGGCTCACGACCCTGCTGGCCGGTCTGGCCATGTGGGGCACGCTCATGGTGGGAATCCCCGACGTGCACTCCGGGCGGCTCGCCGGAGTGTGGCTGGCCGTGATCGCGCTCGTCCCGCTTGCCGCGTTCGAGCTGGTGTCGGGGTTGCCGGCCGCCACGCAGACGCTCCAACGTTCACGCCGGGCGGCGGCTCGACTCTTTGCCATCAGCGATGCCCCGGCCCCGGTTCCCGAACCGGCGATCACGGTGGCTCCTCCCAATCGACCTGTCGACCTCGAGATCCGGTCGCTGTGGGCGCGGTACCCGGGCGCGCCGCAGCCGGCTTTGCGAGGTATCGACCTCAGCCTTCCCCAGGGGAAGAGGGTCGCCATCGTCGGGCCGAGCGGGGCCGGTAAATCGACGCTAGCTTCGGTCCTCGTGGCCTTCCTCCCCATTGAGCGCGGGTGCGTCACCCTCGGCGGGATCAGCCTCGAGCTGCTGGCCGAGACGGACGTGCATTCCGTCATCGGACTTGTGGGGCAGGACGCGCATCTCTTCGACACGTCACTGGCGGAGAACCTGCGCATCGGGCACCGTTCGGCAACCGATGCCGAGTTGAGTGCCTCGCTCGAGCGAGTGGGCCTCGGCGACTGGCTCGACGAGCTTCCCGAGGGGCTGGCCTCCGAGGTCGGACAGTACGGTGCCCGACTCTCCGGTGGTCAGCGGCAGCGGGTGGCCGTGGCGCGGGCACTCCTGGCGCAATTCCCAATTCTCGTCCTGGACGAACCTGCCGAACACCTCGACCTCCCTGCGGCGCGTGCACTGACGGACGACCTTCTGAACGTGACAGAGGGTCGTTCCACGATTCTGATCACGCATCGGTTGTCCGGGCTCGAATCGGTCGATGAGGTGCTGGTGATCGAGGACGGCCGGGTCGTCGAGCGAGGAACGCATGACGAGCTCCTCGAGCTCGGAGGAATGTACGCATCTCGATGGCTGCATGAGCTGAATAGTGGGCAAGGAACAACGGAATCACTCACTACCCATGTGACCGGCCAGGCTCTCGTTGGAGGTACTCCGGAAAGATCCTCCGAAGCGCAATTGCCTGAGAGGAACCGGTAGGTATGAGTACAGACCTGGCACGTTGGCAGTTCGCGACAACCTCGATCTACCACTTCTTGTTCGTGCCGGTCACCATCGGGTTGGCGTTCCTGGTGGCACTGCTACAGACGAGCTGGTACCGCCACGAGAATCCCGTCTACCGGCGCCTCACCCGTTTCTTCGGGACCCTCCTGCTGATCAACGTGGCCATCGGCGTGGTCACCGGGCTCGTCCAGGAGTTCGAGTTCGGCATGAACTGGTCTTCCTACTCGCGCGAGGTGGGGAACATCTTCGGCGGTCCGCTGGCCATGGAGGGATTGCTGGCGTTCTTCCTCGAGTCCACCTTCCTCGGACTGTGGATCTTCGGTTGGGACCGGCTGTCGAAGAAGGCGCACCTGGCATGCATCTGGCTGGTGGCCGGTGCGACCATGATCTCGGCGGCGTTCATCATGGCCGCCAACTCGTGGATGCAGCACCCGGTCGGCTACGTCATGAACGCACAGCACCAGCCGGTGCTCAATAACATCGGTGCCCTCTTCACCAACCCGGTGTTCTTGTGGAGCTACGTCCATATCGTCCTGGCCTCGCTCGTGACCGGGTCGCTGGTCATGTTGGCCGTGTCGGCCTGGCAACTACGCCGCAAGCGCGAGGTCGAGGCGTTTCGCCGTACGGCGACCATCTCGCTGATCGTCCTGATCCCGTCGCTCGTCCTGGCCCTCTTCGTCGGCAGCGAGCTCGGTGTCATCGAGGGCACCTACCAACCGATGAAGATTGCCGCCGCCGAGGCACAGTGGAACACGTGCAACTCGCACTGCGCGTTCTCGCTGGGGCAGGTCGGCGGAGGAACAAACGACGAGGCACCCACCCAGATCGTCAGCATTCCCGACCTGCTGTCGATTCTGGCGACCAACCACGTCAACGGCCAGGTCAAGGGGATGAACCAGCTCCAGGCGCAGTATGTCAAGGAGTACGGCGCCGGCAACTACGTGCCGAACGTGTTCGTCCAGTACTGGTCGATGAGGGTCATGGCCTACCTGGCCACGCTCGTGCTCCTCTTCGCACTGTGGGGAGCATGGCTGCTGCGAAAGCACCGGATCGAGAACTCGAAGTGGTTCCTGCGGATCGCGCCCTGGGTGGTCGTGGCCCCATTCCTGATGAACACGGCCGGTTGGATGCTGACCGAGAATGGGCGACAGCCGTGGATCGTCCAAGGGCTGATGAAGACGGTCGACGGTGTGTCACCTAACGTGACCGCTCTCGAGATCTGGATCTCCCTGGTGGTGTTCGTGGCGATCTACGCCGTCCTCGGTGTCGCTGACGGATATTTGATGATCCATTACGGACGGAAGGAGCTGGGGGAGAGCTCGGACAAAGAGCCCGATTCGGGAAGCCCGCCGGACAGGGGTGGCGACGGCTCCGAACGCGAGAGCGAGCCCGACGAGTCGCAGCGCGTGCCCGCGCTGATCTACTAGGAGGCCATGATGCACCTCAGCACACTGTGGTTCGTGATCGACGCCCTCTTCTGGATCGGCTTCTTCGTCCTCGAGGGGTTCGACTTCGGGGTGGGAATGCTGCACTCGTTCATCGGCAGGGACGACACCGAGCGACGGATCGCCGTCAACTCCATCGGCCCGGTCTGGGACGGGAACGAGGTGTGGCTGATCGTTGCCGGGGCGGTGATCTTCGCCGCGTTCCCGTCGTGGTACGCCACGATGTTCTCCACCTTCTATCTGGCCCTGGTTGTGCTGCTGCTCGCCCTCATCGTGCGCGGCGTGGCTTTCGAGTACCAGCGCAAAGTGGACAACCCTCGCTGGCGCGCTTCGTTCCGATGGTCCCTGACCATCGGCAGTGCACTGATCCCGTTGTTGGTCGGCGTGGCGTTCGGCGACATGCTGCACGGCCTGCCCATCAACCGGGCGCACAACTACACCGGCAATTTCCTTGGCCTCCTCACGCCGTTCGGGCTGTACACGGGTGTGACGATGTTGGTGATGTCGCTCCTGATGGGAGCGACCTACCTGGCCCTCAAGACGACCGGGGAACTGCACGACCGGGTCGTCCGCCTGTCGGGGACGCTCGGGTGGGCTGCCGCAGTTGTGGTGTGGGGATTCGTGACCTGGACCCACCTGGGGCTGGGGACCGGCTTCGTCCCGAACCCGTTGGAGGTGCTCGCCGTCCTGGCCGTCATCGCGTCGGCATGGCTCGCCAACGTCAAGCGGGAGGGCTGGGCGTTCGCCAGCGCCGCCATCGGCATGGCTGCCACAGTCGGCTCGCTGCTTACCGAGCTCTATCCCCGGGTCATGGTGTCCACAACCAACGCGGCGTACAATCTCACGGTCGGCAACACGACCAGCCCGTCATACACGTTGAAGGTCATGACCGTCGTGGCCGTCATCTTCTTCCCGGTGGTCCTCGTGTACCAGGGGTGGACGTATCACGTCTTCCGCGGTCGGCTCTCGGCCCCCAGGGTCGGGACCGAGGTCGGAGCCGGTGATCCCGATACGTCCGGGGAACCGGTCAGCACGGTGGGTCCGACCGAAGCCACCTGATCCTGTCCGGCAGTTGGACCGCGCAGCCGGCGGCCAGCGATTCGGGGTGTCCGGGGCTCAGCGCAGCGTGTAGGTGATCGGAAGGTGCTTCACGCCGCTCACGAAGTGCGCGGCCGACCATTGTGGCTCGCCGTCGAAATCGATGGTCGCCACCCTGTGGGTGGCGGGAACCCCATCCGACCATCTCATGCGACGAGTCGGTACTCGTGAATCAGTCCATCCGCCAGACCGGCCAGACCGAACCAGCTTCCCGCTTCACCCCGAAGCTCCAGCGGAGCCGACGTCCGACCCCAGGATCGAAGCGGTCCCGCTCGGATCAGATCTTCTCGCGACCTTCCCAGTAGGGGCCGCGCAGCTTGCGCTTGTAGAGCTTCCCGTTGGGATCGCGGGGCATCTCGTCGGTGAAGTCGATCGACTTGGGCGTCTTGAACCTGGCCAGCTTGTCGGCGCAGAAGGCGAGGATGTCGGCCGCCAGTTCGGGCGATGCCTCGAAGCCGTCGGCCGGCTCGACCACGGCTTTCACCTCCTCGCCCCAGTCGTCGTTCGGGATGCCGAAGACGGCCACATCGGCGACACCGGGGTGCATGAAGAGCACGTTCTCGATCTCCGCCGGGTAGATGTTGACTCCACCGGAGATGATCATGTCGATCTTGCGGTCCCGCAGGAAGAGGTAGCCGTCCTCGTCGATGAGCCCGACGTCGCCCACGGTGAAGAACTTCCCGATGCGGTTCTCCTTGGTCTTGTCGTCGTCCTTGTGGTATTCGAAATCACCGGTCTGCATCGACATGTAGACGGTACCGATCACCCCGGGCTCGGTGACCTCAGTGCCCTCGTCGTCGAAGATGGCGATCTCCGAGATGGGCCAGGCCTTACCCACTGTCCCCGGCTTGGCCAGCCACTCCTCGGTGTTGACGACGGTGCCGCCGCCCTCCGACGCCGCGTAGTACTCGTCGATCACGGGGCCCCACCACTCGATCATCTTGTGTTTGACGTCGATCGGGCAGGGAGCGGCGGCGTGGATCATGTGGCGGAGCGATGACAGGTCGTAGCGGATGCGGACGTCCTCGGGGAGCGCCAGCAGGCGGTTGAACTGGGTGGGCACCATGTGCGACGTCGTCACCTTGTAGCGCTCGATGAGGCGCAGCATCTCTTCAGGGATCCACTTGTCCATCACCACCAGGGTGTGCCCGAAGTGGATGGAGGCACCAGCGAAGCGGAGCACGGCGGTGTGGTAGAGCGGCGAGCCGACGATGTGGACGTTGTCGTCCTGAGGGTTGATGC
>CABEBB010000010.1_pt1 | contig 10406 bp, 10 predicted proteins | sample 3132551 | NCBI WGS metagenome assembly CABEBB01 (sample SAMEA5534345, study PRJEB31848) | metagenome | biome: tundra; feature: field; material: soil | place: USA | collected 2013-05 | depth 0.45 m | reverse complement strand
TCGCGGGGTGTCGGCCTCTCTCTACTATCTCTTCGCCTACATGTTCATGGTGATCGGGACGTTCGCGGTGATCACCGTGGTGGCCCGCGATGGCGACTCCGGGCACCAGCTCACCGACTACCGGGGCCTGGGCGCCCGACAGCCCCTCCTGGCCTTGGCCTTCGTGGTGTTGTTGCTGGCCCAGGCCGGTGCGCCCTTCACCACCGGTTTCCTGGCCAAGTTCACCGTGGTGGCCGCGGCCGTCGACGTCCATTCGTATGCCTTGGCCGTGATCGCCATGGCATCCGCGGCGGTAGCCGCCTTCTTCTATCTGCGAGTGGTCGTGGCCATGTACTCACCGGTGGGCGCAGTAGGAGATCTGTCCGACCGGGATGCAGGGGAACCGAACGCCAATCCCACCTTGGTGCCTTCGCCGACGAACGTGGCGGTGTCGGGACCCGGGCAGACTGAGGCTGTTGCCAGTTTGTCGGTCCTCACCGAAGGACCCCCCACCTCCGCGGTGGCCGATCGGATGGTGCGGGTACCGGGACTGACGACAGTGGCCATCGGACTGAGTGTGGGCTTCACCATCGTCTTCGGCATCATTCCCGGACCAATCGTCGACTTCGCCCACCAAGCGACCCTTCTCTTCACCTGATCCCATCCCGGCCGGATGGGCAGGGTCCTTGTCGGGTCGGCGACCCCGAAGTACTGTCGATTGGGCCGACCATCGATGGGAGCCGATTGTGACCAGCGTGCAAGGTGCACCCCAGGGGGCGCCGAGGAAGAATTCGGTCCGATCTGCGATCCGGAAGCGTGAGACTCGCGACAACGTGCGCATCGTCGCCGCCGTGGTCATCGTGGCGATTCTGATTGCCTTCGTGATTGCCAACAGTGGACGGGTTCCCGTCCACTTCGTCTTCTTCGTCTCTTCGGTGCGTCTGATCTGGGTTCTGGTGGTTACCGCCCTCCTCGGTGGCGTGGCCGACCGGTTGCTCGTAATTCGAAAAGCCAAGATTCGCCGTGAAGAGGCCAAGAAGGCACGGGGCTGACGTCTGGCGTGACGGCTTCTCCAACAACGAGAACCCCAAGCCTTTCGTGTGGACCAAGACAGCCGGGCAGATCATCACCAGGGTTCGCCGTGGAAGCCCAGACCCCCTGAAACCAATCGCGCGCTATTTGCATGTCACCGCACTGGGCGCACCACAACAGCACATCGATCGCCAGTCTTTCAACAGGACAAACGCGGTCATCGCGCGGTTGTTTGGAAGAAACTTCCAGAGAACCCGCGGATCAGTTCATCGAGCTATCTACGCAGCCCCGCTGGTCAGAGCGGATGCACCACTCCGGTGCCCCCTGTTCGTAGAGTGCTCCACGAGAAAGCTTTCCGGTCGATTCGGATATATACGGACGTGTGATGTGAGGGATACACCATGGTGGCACTTGTAATTATCTTGACGGTCGTCGTTCTGCTCTTGACGGTGCTGGTGGCCGGGCTTCTGCGGAGTCACGCCGATATTCTGAAAGCGCTCCACGAGTTGGGTGTCGGTGTCGGCGACCCGGTCGGCGACCCGGCCGGCGGATCGAACATCGGCCCGGTCGGCGGACCGAACAGCGATCACCATCACGATCACAGCGATGGCCAAATCCACCGGCGCACAAGAGAACGTCGCCACAGCACCAAGAGCGCTCCGAACTCCACTCCTGTCCCGTTCACGATGGGCCCGCAGCTTCCCGGAGAGCGCAATGCCACGTCGGCACCGACCATTGCCGGTGTTACACCGTCCGGAGATGCGTTGGCCATCGCCGTCTCCGGGAACGACCAACTCACGCTCGTCGCTTTCTTGTCATCAGGTTGTGCGACCTGTGCCGGGTTTTGGGAGGCCTTCCAGACACCGGAGCATCTGGGCCTGCCCGATGGCATCAGATTGGTGGTGGTCACCAAGGGTCCGGAAATGGAGATTGCTGGGGAAGTTCAGGCCAAGGCTCACAGTCATCTCCAGGTGGTGATGTCGACCGACGCGTGGGGTGACTATGAGGTCCCGGGATCCCCCTTCTTCGTGCTGGTCGACGGCAAGGCCGGTCGCCGGATCGGCGAAGGAGTGGCCAATCATTTCTCGCAGGTCGCCGAGCTGGTCCGACGGGCCCAGGTCGACACCCAAGCGTTCTCGCTCGGAAGCCGGAGCCGTGCCTTTGCCGGTGGTCTCGACGGTCCCGAACGGGAGTCCGCCAATGATCAAGAGTTGATGGCCGCCGGCATTCTTCCCGGTGACCCGAGCCTGTACCCGGCGTCATTGGATGACGTCTTCCCGTCCAAGATCAACAACCTCCCGGCCAACCCGAGTCGGGCCGGAACCACCCCCCTGCAAGACCCACAGGCCGCGGAACGCAGAGCGGGCTGAGGGTGGCGACCCTCCGAGCCCACGGTATCGAAGCCCGGCTTCCCAACGCCTTCGAGGGACGGATTTTCATCCGGCCACGGGTGGCGAACGAAGTTCCGTTTCCGGTGGCGCACTTCGCCACCTTCGCGTTGCCGGGCCAGGTGGCCGACTTCGGAGGCGGAGCCGTCACGCTGATGGGGCCGAACGATGTCTTCGCCGTTCTCTTCGAGTACGGCCCAGAGAGTATCGGCACCCGCCTCTTCGCCCGCCAGGGAATGCCCCGCGTCCTCAGTGTTGATGACTTCCGCCCCAATCTGTTACGGAGAGGTCTCGGGGGACAGTCCGGCACCCAATGGTTCTTCACCGAGTCCGGGCGCCCCTTCACCTTCTACGCCGTCCTTGGCAGCCATGTCCGAAGGGGAGCCCTGGTTCCCCACGTCAACAGCCTGCTTTCCAATTTGTCGGTCAATCCGCAGCCTTTATCGGTAGTTCCGGGGGCATCAGCGTGGAACTGATCGGCCCGTACCTCGTGGCCTGTGCACTGTTGCTGATGGCCGGGCTCATGAAGCTGTTCCGTCCTGCCAGTACGGCGAGAGCGCTGGCACCGATGGTGCCGGACCGCCTGCGGCGCCCTCTTCAATTCCGTTTCCTCCGGCCCCTCATCCGAATCGGCGCGCTCGCCGAAGCGATCATCGGTGCTGTCGGGATATTCGTGCCCGGTCCGGTCCCGGCCACCCTGGTGGCAGCTTCGTTTGGTGTCTTTGCCGGCGTGGTGGTGTATGTCCGGTCCCAAGGTGGGGCCCTCGCCAGTTGCGGCTGCTTCGGGACTCCGGACACCCCGGCCACCCGGCTTCACGTCGTCATCAACGTGGGATTGGCTCTTTCGGCCGTGGCGGTGGCGATCGATGCCCCCAGTGGGGGATCAACCATCACCGTGCTTGCTGGCCAACCTCTCTACGGGATTCCTCTCCTGGCCGCCAGCGCCCTCTGCATCTGGTTGGCCTATTTGGCGTTCTCGTCATTGGCGCAGTTACACGCGGCCCGGCGCCTGGCCGGAAGTGCCACCGGAAGGTGGCGATGACCCCTTGAGTACGACGCTTACCGAACGGGCCTCCGAGTTTTTGGGATCGCGCCTGTCCCGACGCAGTTTCATCAACCGTTCTGCCTTCGCCGGTAGTGCCATGGCCATTGGGGCCGGCCTCGACCTGGCACTCCGGCCCGGCACCGCCTATGGGTTCATCTGCTCCTGCGGTAACTCCAACTGTGGCTGTGGGACCACGTGTTGTGCCGGGTACACCGAATTCTGCTGTTCGGTGAACGGCGGTTACAACTACTGTCCGACCAACACGGTCATGGGCGGCTGGTGGAAGGCTGACAATTCCTCCTACTGCGGTGGGCCCCGCTACTACATGGACTGCAACGCCACCTGCGGGTGCACCACCGGTTGCGGGAACGGTTTCAATTTCTGTTCCCCCGACTGTGACGGCACCAACTGCGGTTGTGGACCCAACGGGTGCAACTCGTACCTCACCGGGTGCCTACAGTTCCGATACGGTCAGTGCAACCAGGATGTCGAGTGCATGGGCCGGATTGTCTGCCGGGTGGTGGCCTGCGTCCCACCGTGGGAGGTCGACCCGTCGTGCACTACCGCCAACGCCCAAGACGACGGCACCGCCCAACAGAACGAGCCGTGTTGGACGTCGGCATTCCCCACGCCTCGGCCACCCCCGTGCAACTCCCCGGCCACCAACTGTCAAACGATCAGCATGGCTCCAACCAGCGACGGCAACGGATACGGGATCCTCACGTCGTTCGGAAAACTCTTCGCTTACGGTGACTTCCCCAACGATGGTGATGAATCGTCGGCTGTACTTGCCCGACCGATGGTGGGTATCGCTGCACATCTGGTCGGTGGCTACTACTTCGTCGCCGCCGACGGGGGGATCTTTGCCTTCGGCGATGCGCCGTTCTTCGGCTCCATGGGCGCCCATCCCCTCAACCAACCGATCGTGGGGATGGCGGCCACGCCGTCGGGTAAGGGCTACTGGCTGGTGGCCGCCGATGGGGGGATCTTCGCCTTCGGCGATGCGCCGTTCCATGGCTCCATGGGCGGTCGGCCATTGGCCAAGCCGATCGTGGGCATGGCACCTTACAGCCCACAATCGGGGTATTGGTTGGTTGCCCAGGACGGCGGCATCTTCTCCTTCGGCGCACCGTTCCTAGGGTCTCCCGCTTAGCCGATGAGCCTCGGAATCGCACGACTGGAGAGCAGGGGAATTCGATGAATAGCTGGGTTGTTCCTAGTGCCGCTTTGGTGGCTGTGGTGTCCGCCGTCCGGTCTACCTGGTCGCCGTGCGGGCTGTCGATGCTGGCCTGCATGACACCTCTGGGCGAGAAAGGGCGCGGAAGCCGCTTCCGGACGTCCGCAATATGGTTCGTGACCGGCGGCACCGCCGGTGGCGTCGTGTTGGGACTCTGCATGGCAGCCCTGGCTGTCGGAGTGCATGCACTGGCTCTCTCGTCCACCGTTGTCGGCGTCATTGCCCTGACAGCCTCGGCGGTGGCGGTGGGGTCCGACACCGGCCTCGGAGGATTTCATCTTCCTGTCCACTACCGCCAGGTCAATGAGCGGTGGCTCGACCATTTCCGGCCCTGGGTCTATGCCGCAGGATTTGGGTGGCAGATCGGCACCGGATTAGCGACCTACATCACCACAGCGGCGGTGTATTTGATGATCGTACTGGCTGCACTTACCGGAAACCCGGTATGGGCGGTTGCCCTTGGGTCGATGTTCGGCCTGGTACGGGGCATGTCCGTCCTACTCGGGCGGCACATCACCACCCCCGATGCCTTGCGAAACTTCCACCTCAGGTTCTACACCCTCGGCCCGAGAGTTGGCCGCGTCACCGTGGCCACCGAACTAGCGGTGGCGGTGGCGGTGGCCTGGCTGCTGTCCCCGATGGTTGGGCTCTGTGTTACAGGAGCATTCGGTATCGCCGGGCTCGCCTTGGTACGCCGGAAGGCGACGACCCATGTCGGTGAGTCTCTTGACGCCCCCGCCGTTGGTGACGCCCCCGCCGTTGGAGTCGTTAGTGAAGGACAAGTCCTGGGGCAGGTGATTGCCCAGTAGTTAGCCAGGGTCGCCCGACGCCAGCGTCGTCGAGGGGGTAGTGGCTGTTGGCGCAGTTGTGGGCGTGGCCGGGCGTGGGGTCGTCGTGGGCTTCGGATCGCCGAGAAAAGGGCCACCCTCGACGGGTCCATCGGTTCGCCACTTCTTGTAGGCCGGATACTTGGCGACCAAGACCACCAGACCGGCAATCGTCAGTGCGACACCAGCCAGTTGCACCAGTATGAACGCGACGTGGCTGGGGTCGGTGAGCCACAATCGCTCATCGAGGAAACGCTCGATACCCCACAGCATCATCCCGGCACCAATGATGATGCCCGCCGGTGGAAGAAGGGCATGGCGCGCACGGGCGCTGTCCGCACCCACGTCCGCACCCACGTCCGCACCCACGTCCGCGCCCACGTCCTCGGGGAGAGGTGGGACGGCGGGGGACTGGCTGCGCAGCCACCTTTCGATCAGCAGCAAGGTGGCGAAGATACCCAGATCCATGGCCGCCTGAAAGATCGGCACCGGTAGGCGCTTGCCGACCTCTCCGGCGTAGTACATGCCGAACCACTGGGTAGTCGGGTGGCCGCCACCGTTGACCATGAGTTGAGGTCCGAGTAGCCGCCCGATGCCCCATGACGCCATCAACACCGGTGCCATGAGATCGAGAAAGCGGATGGTTGGCAGGGAAGGGCAACGTCGTCGGGAGCTGACGATGCCCACCGGCACCGCCAGGATCAAACCGCCGAACGATGACAGCCCGCCCTGCCATATGGCAAATACCTGGAGGGGGTGGGCCGAGTACTGCGACCAGTTGGGGGCCACGCTCATGATGCGGGCGCCGACGATGGCGGCGATGATGACCCACAGGAACATCCCGGTCACCCACTGCCACTCGTAGCCGGCGTTACGCAACCGGCGTTCGGTATAGCGGAGCCCGAACCAGAAGGTGATGGCCAGCCCGATTCCATAGGTATGGACCTCGATGAACCAGACGTGGAAGGCGACGGGGATTGGTCTCATGATTGGTTGCTACGGCAGCGGGCACTGCGGGTGACATGGGGCGCCGCTCTGCCGAACGTGTCCTGCTGACGTCGTGCCAGTATGCCCCAGGTGCCCGGTATGGTGAGTTCACGCACCGGGATGGGGTCCGAGCGTGGGCCGGGGTGCCGCCCGGCAGCCCGGCAGCCCGCCTGAAGGCGGAGCGTACAGGCGTGACGGACCAGGCAGCACAGAGCACATTCGGATCCGATGGGGGAAAAGATGAAGACACTTTCCGGAAAGGTGGCCCTGGTCACCGGAGGCGCGTCGGGGATCGGGTTGGCATCTGCCTCCCGGCTGGCCGAATCCGGGGCCACGGTGGCCGTGGTGGACATCGACGCCACCGCCGCTGAAAGTGCCGCCTCCCTGCTCGGAGGTGTGGCCGTGCATGCCGACGTGAGCCGGTCCGACCAGTGGCCCGGCATCGTCGAAGAAATAACCGGGCGCCTCGGGGGCATCGACCTGGCTCACCTCAACGCCGGGGTGACCACCGGAGAAGCCGACATCTCGCTACTGACCGACGCCCAGTACCGGCGGGCATTAGGCGTGAACGTGGACGGGGTTGCCTTCGGCATCCGGGCATTGGTTCCCGCCATGACGAGCCGAGGTGGTGGATCGATCGTCGCCACCGCCTCCCTGGCCGGCTTGATCGGCTATTCCCCCGACCCGATCTACGCTCTGACCAAAGCCGCAGTGGTGGGCCTGGTCCGGGCGCTCGCTCCCCAGTTGGCGGAGAAGCACATCACCATCAACGCAATCTGCCCCGGCCTGGTGGACACGCCGTTGATCGACGACGTGCGAGAGCTTCTTGAGCAGAGCGGGTTTCCGATCATCGACCCGAGTGCGGTGGCGGACGCCGTCCTCGGCTGTCTCACCGGCGAAGAATCGGGTCGGGCCATGGTCGTACAAGCCGGGCGCGAAGCCTTGTCCTTCCGGTTTGCCCGCCCGCCCGGGCCACGGGCTGCCGGTGCAGAAGGGAAGCTACCGCCGAAGGAGCTCACTGCCCACGATCAGGCCTGAGTCGCCGACGCTCGGATTGACACGCCTGGGTTCATGACCCCATTGCCCGACGGTCGAGTTGGTGACTCCCGGTTTGCCCGACACTGTGTCCCGGTTGGTGCCGGGACACAGATGACTTACGGAATCGCTAGCCGACTCGCCCGACGCCGACGAAGCCGTTACCGGTGCGCATCGGGGTATCGTGCACGGTTGAACCGGTGTATGGCGCTTCGACCATCTCGCCCCCGCCGATATACATGGCCACGTGGTCACTCCCGCCGGGACCGTAGAACAACAGGTCACCCGGAGCGATATCGGCCAGCGCAATGTGGGTGGTGGCGTTGTACTGTGCCCCCGAATAGTGGGGAAGGCTGATGCCGACCTGTTGGTACGCCCACATCGTCAGACCTGAGCAGTCGAAGCCGGACGGACTAGTGCCGCCCCACTGGTAAGGGACACCTATCTCACCCTGGGCGGCCTGCACGGCACCTGCCGCACCGCTTGAGGTAGGAGGCGGTGGGCTTAAGGATACGTAACCGCCGCCCCCGCCACCGCTCGAACTACCACCCGACGAACTACCACCCGACGAACTACCACCCGACGAACTGGACCGGGCGGCAGCTTGGGCGGCAGCTTGGGCGGCAGCTTGGGCGGCCTGAGCAGAAGCCAGCTTGGCCTGGGCGGCAGCTTGCGCGGCAGCTAGGGCGGCAGCTTGCTGTTGCCTGACCAATGACTGAATGTTGGCATTGACGCCGTTCAGTGCCGATGAATCCTGTGAGGCCAGTGACGAGGCCTGATTCTTCGATGCTGCTGCCGCGTTGGCGGCCGACGTGACCTGTGACTGTTGCTGCTGCAGCGCGCTCTGTTCGGCGCGTAGTTGGTTTTGCGCAGTGTGCAGATGGTCAACGGTGTTGGTCACGTTGCCCGAAGCAATGGCGGAATATACGTTGTGAATGCCGGCAGCGTTGTTGTCACCCGTGAACATCTGAGTGAGTTGACTGCTGGTGCCGTTACTCATGTAGTCGGCCACTGCCTGGTTTCGAAGCTGCCCCTGATCCTTGGCCACCTCGGCCTGATCCTTGGCCACCTCGGCCTGGCTCTGAGCGATCTGGCTGTTGAGCTGAGAGATCTTGTAACTGGCAGCGTCGTACTGTGAAGTCAACGCCGCGATCTGCTGCTGCTCTGCCGCGATCTTGGCGGTCAGCGCCGAGGCCTGGGCCTTGGCATCAGAGATTTGGTCGGCCGAAGCTGGGCGCGTGGGCACCACTACCAGAGACGTGATTCCGGTAGTGACGGCCAGTGCGAGCAGCGCACCGACCCGACTACGGGACCTCGTACGTGCCTTGTGAGGCGCACCTGGCTCGGACGTCGAGTACTGCTCGGCGTGAGTCATAACGCCCTACGTTCTAGTCGATCTAGGCCCCCGACACAAGGGCATCCCCCCCAAACGTGCCTCTGACCTGCAACAATAGAAATATCGCACCGGGACAGATGTCGCCATTTCGCCACATCCCGGTCACACTCTGATCACCTCCCGCTCACATTTCCACCCTTCCGATTACCCCTTCCGATTACCCCTTCCGATCACCGATACCGGTCGGTCCGCCAACCCCAGCGAGCGCGACAGCCACCCGATCAAGGAGCCGGGTAGGGTCACCGCCATGGGTGAGATCATCGAATTCGCATGCAATGGGGGAACCGCTGAGGGCTACCTGGCGGTCCCATCCGGGGGGGCCGAGTCCGGACCAGGAATCGTCGTCCTTCAAGAGTGGTGGGGTCTGGTCGACCAGATCAAACGGACCTGTGACCGGTTCGCCGAGGTCGGGTTCACTGCGTTCGCCCCCGACCTCTACCACGGGACGACGGTTCCTCTCACCGAGCCGGATGAAGCGGGCAAAGAGATGATGGCGCTCAAGATGGACTCGGCGGCACGGGATCTGAGCGGTGCGGTTGACGAACTGGTCCGCCGCACGGGTCGCGCCGAGGTCGGGGTCATCGGGTTCTGCATGGGTGGGGGACTGGCCCTGGTGCTGGCCACCCAGCGCCCCGATGCGGTGAAGGCGGTGGTTCCGGCGTACGGGCTCATTCCGTGGCCCGATGCCCAGCCCGACTACTCGAAGTTGACAGCTGCGGTGCTGGGCCACGTCGCCGCCGATGACGACTACTTCACTCCCGAAAGCGCCCGCCAGCTCGAGGCGCAGTTGCGAGATCTGGGCAAACAGGTCGAGTTCCATACCTACGAGGGAGCCGGGCACGCGTTCTTCAATGAGGACCGTCCCGAGGCGTACCATCCCGAGGGCGCCGGTCTTCTCTGGGACCGCTCCGTCGCGTTCTTTCGTGAGCAACTGGGCTGAACCGCGGTGACAGAGCGCGGCGACCCGGGGTTGGTCGATCGGTACGTGACGCTCGGCCTCCGGTTGGGTCGGCACATCGACGGACTGGTGGATGCCTACTACGGTCCTCCCGGACGAGCCGATGCCGTGGCCGTGGAGCCGGTGCACCCTCCGGATCAGCTGGTGGCCGAAGCCCGGAAGCTTCTTGGTGACATCGACGCCGGGGAAAGACTCGATGGATCCGATGGATCCGATGGAGCAGCTCCGGCACGACGGCGTTGGCTGCGGGCCCAGGTGATCGGCTTGTTGACCACGGCGCGCAAGCTCGACAACGAGCCCATTGGCTATGCCGACGAGGTGGAGTCCTGTTACGGGATCCGGCCCAGCCGGGTCGACGAAAGTACGTTCGCCGACGCCCACCGCCGTCTCGATGAGGTGTTGCCGGGCGGGGGCCCACTGGCCGAGCGCTTGGTCACCTGGAGGGAGTCTCACGCCGTTCCGCCCGACACCCTGCGGAGCGCCATCGATTCGTTGGCCGAAGACTTCCGGGATCGGACCCGG
>CABEBB010000475.1_pt1 | contig 10791 bp, 10 predicted proteins | sample 3132551 | NCBI WGS metagenome assembly CABEBB01 (sample SAMEA5534345, study PRJEB31848) | metagenome | biome: tundra; feature: field; material: soil | place: USA | collected 2013-05 | depth 0.45 m | reverse complement strand
GAAAAGGTGATGGGTGACGCGGCACTCCGCTTGAGCGGCGTTCACTACCAGGGTGACGAAGGTGAGCTCTACAGGCTGGACGACGATCCGTGGCAGTGGGAGAACCGGTGGAGCGAGCCGTCGATGCGCGCTGTGCGCGATGACCTGGTGGCCGATCTGTACGCAGCCCTGCCTGAGGGCCGGAGCCAGCCTCTCGAAATAGAGGCGCCGGCCTAGTCGATGGTGGGGAGGTGGCGCTCGGTCACCCGGGTTCGATAGTCAAACTGGTCTCACCTATGCCGAGGACCTGGCCACGTCCCGGGCATCGGTGGCCAGAGCCGCCTCGATGTCGGGTGCCACCGCGTCAAAGGGTGTGAGCCGGATCGAGCCGTCCGGCATCTTCCAGGGCCGACGGCCTCTCCTCCCACCAGGGCGATGGGTCGGAAGATGCCGTTGACGGTGACCACCCCTTGATGCGAGCCGAGGAGCGACTGGCGGGACGCCCATCCCAGAAGGAATGGATCAAAGGCACCAAGGAGTCGGGATGGTGGCCGATTGGCCACGGGCGCGCGGGCGACAAGGTCGATGAGTCCGTCTGGTTGCTGATCGAGTTCGGAGGCGATCGCACCCAAGCCGGAACGAATGTCCCGAAGCGGAAGTCCGGCCCACTTCGCCATATCCCGTTTATCGGCGTGGCCGTGACCGGTGAGGTAGCGACGGGCCAACTCGGCCATGGCCACATCGCGCTCAGCCGGTTCGGTCTCGCCCAACCAGTCACGGGTCAGCACATAGGCATGGCCAGCGCCGATCATGGGACCCCGCACGGTGAGGCCACGAAGCGAGGCAGCCAGCAGCAGATGGATGAGGGCCTGGCCTGTGGTCCGGCCTCCTGCCCGCTCCAACCGTTCACCAAGTTGCTTCCGGGTCATCGGGCCGTCAGCGCATGGAGCCTGGATAGTCCTTGCGCCGGACCAGGTGAAGGTTCCCGCGGTTCATCCAGGTGATCACCAGCGAGCGGTCGACCGAAAGCGCACGGTCGGCATCGGCAGTGGTGAGCCCTGTGCTCCGAGGGCGGATGGCTCATCGAACGCCGCGGGCGTCTTGACCCTGAACCGCCAACAGTCGTTCGACGACAGTCACCGGGTCGCGGGCCGGTGGCCCGGCAAGCAGTTGGGAACTGAGGCGAGCCTGATTCATCACTTCCCTACGCTGCCATCAGTGGAGACGAAGGTGGATTTGCGGATCCGCGGGATCGGGGCTCCTCGCAGGGTGGACGGCGAAAGCGTCTACCAGCCAGACTGACGCCGCCGACCACCGATGGAGTCGCCCCCACCCGTCCGATTCCGCCGAGCCAACCAGGAAGATGAGGCCATGCGTACAGCCATCACGGATCTACTTGACATCGAGTTCCCGATCTTTGCCTTTTCCCACTGCCGTGACGTTGTCGCCGCGGTTTCCAAGGCCGGAGGGCTGGGAGTCCTTGGTGCAGTGGCCCACTCCCCGGAGCAGTTGGAGATTGATCTCCGTTGGATCGAGGAGGAGGTCGGGGACCGGCCCTATGGCGTGGATCTCATCGTCCCGGCGAAGTACGCCGGCGACGAGACGGGCGGATACACCATGGACGACATCCGCAGCCTCATCCCGGCTGAGCACCAGGCATTCATCGACGACATCCTTTCCCGCTACCAGGTCCCTGACCTACCTGCCGGGGACGAGTCAGCCGGCGGGCGGGGCCTCGGGGACGCCAGCAGAACCGCGGCGCCGTTTTCCGCCGCCGCCGCCGGTCCCCAACTCGAGATCGCCTTGGCCCATCGGACCGCGTTCGTGGCCAATGCCCTTGGGCCGCCCCCGAAGTTCCTGATCGACCGAGTCAAGGCCGAGGGCCGACTGGTCGGTGCCCTGGCCGGCAAGGCGGTCCACGCCGAACGTCACGTGCAGGCCGGAGTCGACGTCATCATCGCCCAAGGGTACGAGGCCGGCGGTCACACCGGAGAGATCGGATCGATGGTCCTCATCCCCGAGGTGGTTGACGCGGTCGCCCCTGTTCCCGTGCTCGGGGCCGGGGGAATCGGGCGCGGGCGCCAGATGGCGGCAGCCATGGCCCTCGGAGCGCAGGGGGTCTGGTGTGGCTCGGTGTGGCTCACCACCGACGAGGCCGAGACCCATCCGACGGTGAAGAAGAAGATGCTCGCCGCCACCTCGGCCGACACCCTGCGATCCCGATCGCTCACCGGCAAACATGCCCGCATGCTCAAGTCGGCATGGACCGAGGAGTGGGAGCGGGCCGACACGCCCGAGCCACTCGGGATGCCGCTCCAGCCCATCCTGAGCGCCGAGGCCCAGCGACGGATCAATCGCGGGGCTCACGTGCCCGGATCCGGTGCCGAGAAGTTGGCGAACTACTTCGTCGGCCAGATCGTCGGCGTCATGAACCAACCAAAAACGGCGTCACAAGTCGTCTTCGAGATGATCGAGGAGTTCATCGATGCCTCCCAGAGCCTGGCCCGCCAACTCGAGACCTGACAGGCCCGGCCCTGGTGAGGGCCGGAACCTCCCAAGCCTTGACGGCCTCCCAGCCGGCCAGATGGCAGTCGCCGGTTTTCCATTCAGCGCACCCGCTGTGATAATACGCAGTGACGCCAGAGGCTACGCTCTGACCTACGCCGTGGGGGACCCGTGACCGACACTGCACAAATCGACTCGACCGACCAGGTCATCGCCGAACTGGACGACTGGTTGTCGTCCAACTGGGATCCAGATCTCACCGTGGGCGCCTGGTGGGAACGACTGGGTCTGGCCGGCTGGTCGGCGCCGACACTCCCGGCCAACGCCTATGGCCGGGGGCTCTCCCGCAACGATGCGGTGCGGGTGGCTCAGGAGATCGATCGCTTCGGGGCACTCGGCGCGCCGGCCGGTCTCGGGCTTCTGCTGGCGGCCCCGACCGTCGCCACCCATGGCACCCAGGAGCAGATCGACACCTTTGTCCGTGACATCGTCACCGGGCAGAAGTCGTGGTGCCAGCTGTTCAGTGAGCCCTCGGCCGGTTCGGATCTTGCCGGCTTGCAGACCAGGGCCATTCGAGACGGTGACGAATGGATTGTGAATGGTCAGAAGGTCTGGACGTCGGGAGGGCAACACGCCAACCTCGGCATGCTGTTGGCCCGCACCAACCCCGAGGTGCCCAAGCACCAGGGCATCACCTACTTCGCCATCGAGATGATCCAGTCCGGGGTGGACATACGTCCGCTCAAAGAGATGACCGGACGGGCATTGTTCAATGAGGTCTTCATGACCGACGCCCGGGTGGCCAACGATGCACTCATCGGTGGAGAGAACAACGGATGGGCAGTGGCGAATACCACCCTGGCCAACGAACGGGCCGGTCTGGGCTCCGGGGGAGGGAGCGGTGCCGGTGGCGCCGCGCTTCCCGGGACAGTGGGTGGCGCCCTCGATGGCCGAGCCGGTGACTTTGCCTCCGTCAAGAGTGGGAAGAAGAGCAACGGCTCGGCCAAGTCAGGAAAAGGTGGTGGTGAAGACGCGGCCATGGTGCGGGCCCTGGCCGGTGGCACCAAGCTCCTCGTGGACCTGGCCAAGAGCAACGGTACGGCCGTCGATCCCAAGGTCCGCCAAGGCCTGGCCCAGCTCTACACCTGGGGTGAGCTCGGACGGTTCAACGGGTTGCGGCTGAAGGCGGCCAAATCCAGCGGCAGCGACATCCCGGGCATGCCCAACATCTCCAAGCTCTCGATGAGTCACATCATGCGGCTCTCCCGCGATCTCGGCCTGCAGATCTCCGGGGCGGCCGGGATGTTGCACGGCTACAACCAGAAGGACCGCGAGGCGGTGGCGGCGGCGACCGGGAACCCGCTGGTCGGTTTCGTGACCGAAATGGCGATGTTTGCCCAGGCGCCCTCCATCTACGGGGGTACCGACCAGGTCCAGCGGAACATCATTGGAGAGCGGGTCCTCGGACTGCCCAAAGAGCCCAACAACGATCGCAGCACTCCGTTCTCGGAGCTTCCCAAAAACATCTGATCCGATCGTGGATTCGGGCATGTACGACGCCTGCCCCACCCGATTCAGACATCTCGTAACTACAAAGAGGAGAGAACATGTCAGGAATCTGTGACGGCCGAGTGGTCATCATCACCGGCGCAGGGCGCGGCATCGGCCGGGCCCACGCCATTGAATTCGCCCGGCAGGGCGCCAAGATAGTGGTGAACGACCTTGGAGCCGAAGTAGACGGAAGTGGCAGCTCGGCTGGACCGGCCGGCGAAGTGGTGGAAGAGATCCGCGGCATGGGTGGCGAGGCCATCGCCAACGGGGAGGACATCTCTGACCCGGACGGGGCGAAGCGTCTCATCGATGCGGCCATCGAGACGTACGGCGGACTGGATGTCCTCGTCAACAACGCCGGGATCCTGCGCGACCGGATGCTCGTCAATATGACTGTCGACGAATTCGATGCGGTCATCCGGGTTCACCTGCGGGGGACATTCGCGCCGATGCATTGGGCTGCCGGCTACTGGAGGGACCGAGCCAAGGCGGGACAGACCAACGATGCCCGGATCATCAACACCACCTCGCCTTCCGGCATCTACGGGAACGTCGGGCAGACCAACTACGGGGCGGCCAAGGCGGGTATAGCCTCCATGACCGTCATTGCCGCCATGGAGCTCGGTCGCTACGGCGTCACCGTCAATGCCATCGCCCCCGCCGCGCTCACCCGGATGACCGAGAACCTGGGAATGGGCCAGCCGACCGAGCGGAAGCCCGACGAGTTCGAACCCAACGATCCCGACAACATCGCTCCGTTGGTCGTCTGGTTGGGTAGTCCCGAATCCAAGGACATCACCGGCCGGGTGTTCAATGTCTTCGGCGGCCATATCTCGGTGGCCGAAGGGTGGGTGGCCGGTCCCGGTGCCGACAAGGATGATCGTTGGGACAGTGCCGAACTCGGTTCCGTGATCCCTGATCTGGTGGCCAAGGCCGCCCCGAACGCCAATATGTTCGGTCGCCGGGGGTGAAGGTTGACCCGGCGGCGGCTGGAATGGACGACGAGCGGCTCGAACGGATCACCGAGCACTTCAATGAACGCTACGTGGCCACCGGGAAACTGCCCGGATGCCAGGTGACGGTGGCCCGAGGGCAGAGCGTGGGGTATTTCAGGTCGTTCGGCACCATGGACCGTGAACGCCACAAGCCGGTCGAAGAGGACACCATCTGGCGGATCTACTCGATGACCAAACCGATCGCGTCGATCGCGCTCATGCAACTCTATGAACGGGGGGCATTCCAACTCAGCGACCCGGTGCACCGTTTCATCCCCGAATGGCGGGGCCTGTCGGTGGAAGAGCCGGCCGAGGACGGATCCGTCCGCAACGTCGCCCAGGACCGACCCATGTCGATGCGTGATGCGCTGATGCACATGACCGGCCTACCGGGCAGTGTGATTGCCGACCACCCGGTGGACGATCGATTCGCCACCGCCCTCCAGGGGTCGCGCTCGGGGATGACCCTCGAGGGAGTGTGCACGCTGTTGGCCGACTTTCCCCTCAAATTCCAACCCGGTACGCGGTGGAACTACGGGCTCTCCACCGACATCTGTGGTCGCTTGGTGGAGATCATCTCGGGCCGCCGGTTTGACGATTACCTGCACGACGAGATCTTCGGGCCCCTCGGCATGTCCGACACCGGTTTCTCCGTCCCTGACGGATCGGCCGATCGCTTCTGCGCCTCGTATCTGTACCAACCGGGGGGAGAGCCGAAACTGGTCGACGACCCCGACACCAGCTCGTATCGCCGCCCACGTTCCTATCTGTCGGGAGCCGGCGGACTGGTCTCGACGTCCGGTGACTACCTCCGGTTCTGCCAGATGCTGCTGGGAAACGGAGAGCTCGACGGCCAACGCGTCATCGGTCGCAAGACCCTCGAGCTGATGACCTGTAACCACCTTCCCGGCGGTGGAGATCTCGGACAGTTCGTCAGTGGGGGATTCGGGGAGTCAGGGTTCGAGGGGGTCGGATTCGGCCTCGGGTTTGCCATCGGCCTGGGCCCGGCCGCCACCGGTACCGCCGGGTCCTTCGGTGAGTATTACTGGGGTGGGGCGGCGTCTACCGCGTTCTGGGTCGATCCGGTCGAGGAGGTGACGGTGGTCTTCATGGCCCAACTGTTGCCGTCGACCTGCTATCCGTTCCGGTCTCAACTTCGCGCCCTTGTCTATCAGGCACTTTTGGACTGAGCACCATCACACTGAGGGGGTTGCATGACGACGGAGAGTTTGCCGAACACCGCAGAAGTCGATGCCAGCATCAAGTTGATCGAGGACAACGCCACCCGCATCTTCACCTGGGACTACGAACGGGATAGGGCGCAGCTGGTCACGCTGTACAACAAGGCGATGAGCTCCCAGTGGAACAGCGTGACCGACCTCGACTGGCAGATCGATGTGGATCCGGAACGCCTGGTGCGCGAGATGGGGGACGACGCGGTGCCGTCCTTGTTTAGGGTGGCGGCCAGGCTCCCCGGCTCCCCCCTGGCCACCTGGAAGGAACCGGAGTTCACCCAGCTCGGGGTGGAGTTGATGAAGGCGCGTCTCAGCCAGTTCATGCACGGCGAACAGGGCGCCATGATGGTGGCGGCCAAAATCGTCGAGACGGTCCCGTGGATAGACGCCAAGTACTACGCCTCCACCCAGACGATGGACGAAGCCCGGCATACCGAGGTCTTCGCCAAGTACATCGACACCAAACTGGGTGGCGCCTACCCGATGAGCCCCTTCCTCGAAGAGCAGATAACCGTGCTCATCGAGGACAGCCGGTGGGATATCGCCTACCTTGGCATGCAGATCGTGATCGAGAGCCTGGCGCTGGCGGCGTTCGGCGAGCTGCACCGGACCACCACCGAACCGCTGCTGAAGAAGCTGCTGCGCTACGTGATGTCCGATGAGGCCCGCCATGTTGCCTTCGGTGTCCTCACCCTCGGTGAGTTCTACCGGGGCCTGTCGTCGGCCGAGTTGCGCGAGCGTCAAGAGTTCCTTGTCGAGAACACGTTGCGTAACCGGGCCCGCTCCACCACGCCCGAGATCTGGGAACGGCTCGGGGTTCCGTTGAAGGATCTGATGCCGGTCCTCCAAGAAGCGGTACGGGCCACCGGCGGCAGTGTGTTCGCCAATTTTCAGCGGGCGTTCTTCGCCAAGTTGGTCCCCAACGTCCGCAAGCTGGGACTTCTGGAAGCCAACGACGGGTGGTTGCGCCAACAGTGGGGAAATGCCGGCCTGCTCGAGTTCGAGTTTGCCGAGGACACCGCTTCGGATTACGAGTCCTATGATGCGGTGGCTGCCGACCGGTCGGCAGCCCAGGCACCGTCGGTTCCCACCAGCACCCGGTCCTGATGGCCGGACTGCGGGGGGCCGCCGCCATCGTTGGCGTGGCCGACGAGGTGTCGCCCACCGGTGAGCTCGGCGGCTCGGGCCGTGCCCTCGAAGCCGCAGTCATCAAACAGGCGCTCGACGATGCGGGGTTGACACTCGCTGACGTCGACGGGGTCTGCCACTCGGCGTCCTCGATGGGCCTGGCGGAGTATCTGGGCATCCACCCCACGTTCACCGATTCGACCAATACCGGCGGATCGAGCTTCGAGGTGCACGCAGAACACGCCGCCGCAGCCATCGCCGCCGGGCTGTGCGAGGTGGTGGTGAGTGTGTACGCCTCCACCCCCCGGAGCGACCGCCGGGACGGCAAGCCCAGGCGGCGGCCCGACCTCGGCGTCAACAACCCGCTTGTCGACTGGGAACTCCCCTATGGCCTTCGGCTGCCGATGGCCCCCTATGCCATGGCCGCAACCCGTCACATGGCCGAATTCGGTACGACGTCTGAGCAGTTGGCCCAGATTGCGGTGAGCACCCGGGCGTGGGCGGGTCTCAATGAGCGGGCCCGTTACCGCCAGGCCATCACTATCGACGACGTGCTGGCTTCACCGATGGAGTGCTCACCCCTCCATCTCCTCGACTGCTGCCTGGTCACCGACGGGGCCGGGGCCTTTGTGATGACGAGTGCGGCGCGGGCCCGAACTCTGGCCAAGCCTCCGGTCTACGTGCTCGGCGCCGGAACCTGCCACGACCATTCGATCATTTCCCAGATGCCCGATCTCACCACCACCCCCGGCGTCATCTCGGGGGCCAACGCCTTTGCCATGGCCGGGATCACCCCCAGCGACGTCGATCTCTTGATGGGATACGACAGTTTCACCATTACCGCCCTGCTGCACTTGGAGGACCTGGGATTCTGCGCCAAGGGTGAGGGCGGCCCCTTCGTCGAAGATGGAAAGACGGCCCCCGGCGGATCGCTGCCGATGAATACAAATGGTGGGGGCCTGTCGTATACCCATCCCGGCATGTACGGCATGTTCCTCATTGTCGAAGCCGTCAAGCAACTTCGAGGCGAATGCGGCGAGCGGCAGCTCGAGAGCCCCGAGATCGCCGTGGCCCACGGTTCAGGGATCGTGCTTTCGTGCATGTCGACCCTCGTGCTCGGTACCGAGGCCACCCGATGAGTACCAAGGTGCCTGCCGATACACCACTTCGGATGGAGCCGCCGATCAGCCCGGGTGCCGAGCCGTTCTGGGAGGCCACTCGTGAATGCCGGCTGGTGTTGCCATGGTGCCTGGCTTGTGAACGACCTTTCTTCTATCCCCGGGAGGTGTGCCCGCTGTGTCTCGGAACCGCCATTGCCTGGCGCCCGGCCACCGGGACCGGGGTGGTCTACAGCTTCACCATCGAGAACCGCCCGCCGCCCGCCGCCTTCTCCATGGGGAAGCCCTATGTGGTGGCGCTGGTCGAGTTGGACGAAGGTGTCCGTTTGATGGGGAACATCGTCGGTTGTCCACTTGAGAAAACGGAGGTCGGCATGCCGGTGTCGGTGACCTGGGAGGCTCTCTCCGACGGTCGTCACCTTCCCTTATTCGAGCCGCGGCGTGAGGAGAATGCACTATGACGACGACATCGGTTGAAACCCAGCGCCGCCAGGAGCTGGCCGACAAGGGCATGACGCTCGCGTTCTGGGCCGACCGCCAGGGCGACCGGGAGGCGATCATCTCGCCCACCGGCACGCGCACCTTCAAGGAGCTGAACGAGAACGCCAACCGTTTGGCTCGGGCCCTCCGGCGGCGCGGGCTTCGGGCCGGGGATGCTGTCGCGCTGTTGTGCGACAACCGTCCCGAGTTTGCCGAAGTCCTCTGCGCCTGTCAGCGCGCCGGGCTTCGTCTGACCACCGTCAACTGGCACCTCACCGTGGACGAGGTCGCCTACATGGTGAGCGATTGCGAGGCGAAAGCCCTGTTTGCCGACACCCCGCGGGGAGAGGTGGCGGTGGGGGCGGCGGCACAAGCCGATGCCGAGGTGTTGGTGGTGGCCATCGGAGGCGGATTCGAGGGGGCGGAAAGCTACGACCAGATGCTGGCCGGCGAAGATGGAGCCGACCTCGAGGACCCGGTGCTCGGAACCAGCATGCTCTATACATCGGGCACCACGGGTCGGCCCAAGGGCGTGTCACGTCCCCAGGGCGGGACACCGTCGTCGTTCAACCTCAACATCTATGGCTACGCCGAGGATGCCGATGATCGGCACCTCTGTACCGGCCCGCTCTATCACGCCGCACCGCTCCTCTTTTCGTTGGCGGTGCCACTGGCCTTCGGGGTGGGGGTGGTGCTCATGGAGCGATGGGATGCCGAAGACGCACTCCACCTCATCGATGCCCACAAGATCACCCATACCCATATGGTCCCGACGATGTTCCACCGGCTCTTGTCGATACCCGAGGAGACCCGCCAGCGCTACGACGTCTCGTCGCTGCGCTATGTCCTGCACGGAGCCGCTCCGTGCCCGGTGGTCACCAAGCAGCGCCTGATCGAATGGCTCGGGCCCATTGTGTCCGAGTACTACGCAGCCACCGAGGGTCTCGGGAGCTTCGTCGACTCGGCGACCTGGTTGGCTCACCCCGGGACGGTCGGCAAGCCACTGGCCGAAGGTCTGGTGATGGTGGCCGACGTCAGCGGTACCCCACTCCCGGCCGGTGAGACCGGGCTGGTGTTTCTCAAGGCCGTGGACGGGGTCGGCTTCGAGTACTACAAGGATCCGGCCAAGACCGCGGACACCTATGTGGGCGAGTACTTCACCCTTGGTGACGTCGGGCACTTCGACGAGGACGGGTATCTCTACCTCACTGACCGCTCGGCCAACCTGATCATCTCGGGTGGTGTGAACATCTACCCAGCCGAAGTGGACGCCATCCTCTTGGAGCACCCGGCTGTCGGTGATGTCGGCACCATCGGCGTTCCCGATAGCGAATGGGGCGAGGCGGTGAAGGCGGTGGTGGAGTTGCAACCAGGCCTGCAACCGAGCGACGAGTTGGCGGCCGAACTGATTGCCCACTGCCGCGACCGACTGGCTCATTACAAGTGCCCACGGACTGTCGACTTTGTCGACGAGTTACCCCGTCTGGATAATGGCAAGCTGTACCGACAGGTGCTGCGGGAGCGCTACGCCCGCCCCACGGACGCCGCCGGCCCGGCGCAGGCGTAACCCGGCGAGCTCAGCCATGGGTTCGTCTGCATAGGGGCACCGATAGGTCCGGTTCGGGCCACGCCGGGCCGCCTGCCCCCCTACGCACCTACCGTCGCTATCCCTCCATCGACGGGGATGATCGCGCCGGTCAGGTAGGACCCTGCCCGTGAGGCCAGAAAGATGGCAGTCCCGGCCATGTCATCGGGCCTACCGATCCGCCGAAGCGGGGCGGATGCCTCGATGTGCTCGCG
>CABEBB010000457.1_pt1 | contig 11054 bp, 9 predicted proteins | sample 3132551 | NCBI WGS metagenome assembly CABEBB01 (sample SAMEA5534345, study PRJEB31848) | metagenome | biome: tundra; feature: field; material: soil | place: USA | collected 2013-05 | depth 0.45 m | reverse complement strand
CATAGTGGCGGCGACCTGTTTAGGCATGCTGGCCGCCGCGTGCGGAAATGGAGGTTCGTCGAGTACGTCGACGACCGCGGCGAGCGGAGCGATCGCCAACCAGCGCTATGCAGCCAACGACTCGGGCACCCCGGTAACGGGCGGCACCCTGACCATGCTGGGTACCGGTGACGTTGACTACATGGACCCCAACGTCAGCTACTACGCCCTCGGCTACCTGGGCCTGCGCCTGTGGAGCCGTAGCCTGTACACTTACCCCGCCGTCCAGGGCCAGACCACCAACGAGGTGCCGGACCTGGCCACCGCCAATCCGACGATCACCAACGGTGGCAAGACCTATTCGGTCACCATTCGACAAGGCGCCATGTGGAACACCACCCCGAACCGCCAGGTCACCGCGGCTGACGCAGTGCTCGGTTTGAAGCGCACCTGCAACCCGGCCCAACCGTTCGGTGGCCAGCCCGACTTCAGCACCCTGATCGTGGGCTACGCCGACTTCTGTTCGGGCTTCGCCAAGGTGTCCGCCACCGACGCTTCGGCGATGAAGGCGTACATCAATACCAACAACATCTCCGGCGTCTCGGTCGACCCGTCCAACCCGCAGACTGTCGTCTACAACCTGACCCAACCGGTGTCCTACTTCACCAACATCCTGGGCCTCCATGCGTTCGACCCCGCGCCGGTGGAGTATCTCAACTACGTACCGGCCAGCAATGACCTGGCCCAGCACACCATCTCCGACGGCCCCTACGAGGTGCAGAGCTACAACCCGGCGAACTCCCTCGACTTCGTGCGCAACCCGGCGTGGAAGGCGAGCACGGACCCGATCCGGAAAGCCTATGTGGACCACATCCATGTGAACGAGACGGGCACCCAGGCGTCGATCCAACAGCAGATCCTCACCAACACGCCGCAAGCGGACATGGAATGGGACAGCTTCGTGCCTACCAACGACATTCCCGGCTTGTTGGCATCCAACGACCCCAGGTTGAGCCTGGAGACGGAGTACTCGACCAACCCGTATGTGCTGTTCAACACCCAGTCGCCGAACAACTCCGGCGCCCTGGGCAAGTTGCAAGTCCGCCAGGCCCTCGAGTACGCCCTCAACCGCACCAACCTGATTCAGGACGCCGGTGGACCAAAGGTCGCCCCGCCGCTGACCCAGGTCCTACCTCCGGGCATCACCGGGTCGGCGCCTTCGTACAACACCTACTCCTACGACACGACCAAGGCCAAGCAGATGCTGTCCGCCGCCGGGTACTCGGGGGGCCTGACGCTCAAGTTTCTCTACCGGCCCGCAAATCAAACGAGTTCCAAGATGTTCCAGACCATCCAAGCCGACTTGGGCAAGCTGAATATCACGGTCACCGGAGTCCCCGTACCGAACGCCGACTTCTATACCAAGTACCTCGAGGTGCCTTCCACCGCGAAGACCGGGGTATGGGATCTCTCCCTGGCCGGGTGGTCGCCGGACTGGTACGGCAACGCGGCAGCGTCCTTCTTCCCGCCGCTGTTCGACGGCCGGGTGCTTCCCCCGACGTCATCCAACTTCGGCCTCTTCAATGACTCGACCCTCAACCCGATCATTGACGCCGCCCTCAAAGCCCCGACCGAGGCCGCGGCCGGCGCCCTATGGCACCAGGCGGATGTGGAGACGATGAAGCAGGCGGCGATCTTCCCCATCACCGACCCCAATCAGGCGGTCATCCATGGCTCTCAGGTCCATCACGCCATCTACATGGCTCCCTATGAGCAGATCGACCCGACCAACGTCTGGCTCAGCAACTAACCAGCCCTCCCGTCATTGCCTCGACCGACGCTCCCCGAACTCAGTTCGCGGGGCGTCGGTCGAGGTGGCGATCGCCATCGGGCGAACCCGGACACCCGAAAGGAGGGGCGATGGCGTTATTGGAAGTGAGCGATCTCCACGTCTCCTTTCCCACTCCTGATGGTGTCGTACAGGCTGTCCGTGGACTGTCGTTCGCGGTAGAGACGGGCAAGACGCTAGGGATCGTGGGCGAGTCGGGCTCCGGCAAGAGCGTCTCGACCCAGACCATCATGGGTCTGACCCGGGGGGCCCGGGTCAGCGGTCAGGCCCTCTTCGAGGGTATCGACCTTTTGGCCATGAGCCCGAAGGGGTTGCGCTCGGTGCGTGGCGCCAAGGTCGGCATGATCTTCCAGGATCCCCTATCCAGCCTGCACCCCTACTACCGGGTGGGCTGGCAGATCATCGAGATGATCCGCAACAACCACCATGAAATCTCCAAGGCAAAGGCCAGAGAACGGGCGGTCGAACTTCTCCGCCTGGTGGGAATTCCTCAGCCCGACCGCCGGGTCGACGACTTCCCCCACCAGTTCTCCGGGGGCATGCGGCAGCGGGCGATGATCGCCATGGCGATGTCGCTCAACCCGAAACTGCTGATTGCCGACGAACCGACCACGGCCCTCGATGTCACCGTGCAGGCTCAAGTGCTTCAGGTCATGCGCCGACTCCAGGGGGAATTCGGGACGGCCATTATCCTCATCACCCACGACCTCGGAGTGGTGGCCGAGGTCGCTGACGACGTCGTCGTGATGTATGCGGGCTCGGCGATGGAAAAAGCCGACCGCTACGAGACGTTCGGCGCCCCCCATCACCCCTACACCGAGGGGCTGCTGCAATCGCTCCCCGCCTATGGGGGAGAGCGGGAGCGGTTGCGGCCCATCCCGGGCCAGCCGCCGAGCCTGATCAATCTGCCCGGGGGCTGCCCATTCCACCCTCGGTGCCCCTACGTCATGGACCGCTGCCGGGCCGAGATGCCTCCGCTGTTCGAGGTTGGTGGCAATCCCGCCCATACGTCGGCCTGCTGGCTGAGCCGTGACCAGGTGGAGCGGGCTGCGCTGCGGACCAAGGTGGTCGGCCAACCGCTGGCAGCACCGGCCGTGCCATGAGGACACCGCCATGACCGAAACCGGCGCATCGAGCCACCGGGTTGCCGGCACCGACAAGGACGTGCTGGTCAAGGTCGAGAACGTCCAAAAGTACTTTCCCGTGCAGACCACTTCCCTGTTTCGCCGCAACCACGATCAGGTGCATGCGGTGGATGGCGTCACTCTGGAGGTGCGCCGCGGTGAGACCCTCGGCCTGGTGGGCGAGACGGGATGCGGAAAGTCGACCCTCGCCCGCTGCATCGCCCGCCTGTGCGATGTGAGTGCGGGGCGAGTCATCTTCGACGGTCGTGATATCACCGGCCTCACGCCCCGTCAGATGCGGCCGCTGCGCCGGGAGATGCAGATCATCTTCCAGGACCCCTACGGTTCCCTCAACCCTCGCCGACGGGTCGGATCGATCATCGGGGACCCTTTCGCCCTCCACGGCATCGCCGACGGTGCCGAGCGGAAGCGAAAGGTTCAGGAGGTCATGGAGCTGGTAGGGCTGAAACCTGAGCATTTCAACCGATTCCCTGCCGAATTCTCCGGCGGCCAGCGCCAACGGATCGGGGTGGCCCGTGCCCTGGCGTTGCGCCCCAAGCTCATCATCTGCGACGAGCCGGTCTCCGCTCTCGATGTGTCGATCCAGGCCCAGATCATCAATCTGCTGGTCGACCTGCAGCGAGAGTTCAACCTGACCTACATATTCATCGCCCACGACCTGTCAGTGGTGCGCCACGTGAGCGACAGGGTGGCGGTGATGTACCTGGGCAAGGTGGCTGAGCTGGCCCCGGCGGAGGACCTCTACCAGGTGCCCCGCCATCCGTACTCCAACGCCCTTCTGTCAGCCGTGCCCGTGCCCGATCCCAAGAAGTCCTCGGACCGCCACCAGATCATCCTGATCGGCGACGTGCCGTCGCCGATCGACCCACCGGCAGGCTGTCGTTTCCACCCCCGGTGCCCCAAGGCCCAGGAGCGGTGTGCGACCGAAGAGCCGGCCCTGGCCTCGGTGCTGGGCGATTCCGCCGAACACGTGACCGCCTGTCACTTCCCCGTCGAGAAGGGCGAGGACCTCTCGAACACCTCGCGGGTGTCAGTACCGCCGAGCGGGTCCCAAATCACGTGACCGACAGGAGCAACCCATGTCCCTGAGCCCCGGCGACATCGTCGCCATCGAGAAGGTCGGGGTGTCGGCGGGCGTCCCCCCACCCGAGGGCGCCGCAGCCCATGGCGACTGGCCTACGAGCGCCTCCGGCGCGACCGAGCCTCAATGATCTCACTCGGCGTCATCGTCCTGATCATCCTGGTGGCAATTTTCGCACCAGTGGTGGCGGCGATCACCGGACACGGCGTCTATGAACAGTTCCGCACCACGGGCCTGAGCCCCGATGGACTACCCGTCTCCCCCAGCAGCCACTTCCTCTTGGGCACCGACGACCAGGGTAGGGACATCCTGGTGCGGGTCGCCTACGGTGCCCGAATCTCGCTGATCGTCGGGGTGGTGGCCACCCTGCTCGAGGTCGTCATCGGCACGGTGCTCGGTCTGGCGGCCGGCTACTTCGGCAAAGTGGTCGATACGGTGATCGCCCGGGTGATCGACATCGTGCTGTCGATCCCGTTTCTGTTGTTCGCCATCTCACTGGTGTCGATCAGCCATCCGAGCCTGACCATCGTCATCGTGGTGATCGGCATCTTCGGATGGGCCGCGGTGGCCCGTGTCGTGCGTGGCCAGGTGCTCTCGTTGCGGGAGAAGGAGTACATCGAGGCCGCCCGGGCGCTCGGTGCCGGCCCCTGGCGGATCATGTTCATCGACATTTTACCCAACATCGTGGCCCCGATCATCGTCTACGCCTCCCTCCTGATTCCGGTGACCATCGTCATCGAGGCTTCGCTGTCCTATCTCGGTGTCGGCGTACCTCCGCCGACGGCTGACTGGGGGACGATGATCTCCGGGGCTCAGCAGGTCTACCAGCAGGCCTGGTGGTACCTGCTCTTCCCCAGCGCCGCCCTGCTGATCACCACGGTGGCGTTCAACATCTTCGGTGACGGCCTGCGCGACGCCCTCGATCCCCGTGCCGAGCAGATCTACAAGTAGGAGGAGTCGTGGTCCGCTTCCTCGTACGCCGCGTGCTGCTCGGTGTGTTCGTGATGTTCGTGGTGACCATCGTGGTGTTCATCATCTTCTTCGTGGGTCCCGGGTCTGGCGCTGTGGCCCGCACCCTGGCCGGGCGGGAGGCGACGCCGAAGACCGTCGCCCTGGTCGCCCACCGGCTGCTGCTCGACCGACCCATCTACGTTCAGTACTGGCACTTTCTCGACGGCTTGCTGCACGGAAACCTGGGCTACTCCTACTACCACGGCCAGCCGGTGACCACCATCCTCAAGCAGGCATTCCCGGTGACCCTGTCCCTCGCCCTCGGTGCCGCCGTCATCTGGCTGGTCCTCGGGGTCCTCTCCGGCGTGCTGTCGGCGGTCCGCAACCGGTCGTTCTGGGACCGGACAGTTACCGTACTTGCGCTGTTCTTCTATTCCATGCCCTCGTTCGTCCTCGGCCTGCTCCTTCTCTACGTCTTCTATTACCAATTCACCCTGGCGGGCATCCACCTGTTCCCCGGCGCCGGTTATACCTACCTGACCGCCAACCCGCTCAAATGGTTCCAGGGCCTGGTGCTGCCGTGGATCACCCTGGCCTTGGTGTCCGCTGCGGCCTACACCCGGCTCACCCGCGGTTCGATGCTCGACGTGTTGAACGAGGACTACGTCCGCACCGCACGATCCAAGGGGCTGTCCGAGCACCGGGTCATCTACCGCCATGCACTTCGATCCGCCCTCACCCCGGTGGTGAGCCAGTTTGGCATCGACCTGGGTGTGCTGGTTGGCGGCGCGGTCATCACCGAGTCCGTCTTCGGAATGCCCGGCCTCGGGTTCACTGCGGTGCAGGCCATCGGGAACCAGGACCTGCCGGTGATCATCGGCATCGTGATCGTGGCCTCGGCGGCCGTGGTGGTGGCCAACATCCTCGTCGACGCGTTCTACGCCGTGCTCGACCCGCGGGTTCGCCTGCACTGACCATCGACACCGCCGGACCGTTCGCCGGCCAAGTGTCGGCTAGGCGGCAACCGCCCTGTTGACGTCAGCCAGCAAGTCGACCGAGCGCAATCTGGCTTCGACCGACGACGCCAGATGGGCGACGATCAGCTCATCGGCGTCGGCGTGCTTGGCGAAACTGTCCAGATATTCCCTCACGTTCTCCGGCGTGCCGACTGCGGAGTACTTCATCATGTGCACGAGTTGCCGGCCTTGTGGGGACTCGATGATCGTGTCGGCTTGCTCGTCGGAGAACTTCCGGTCGGGTCCGACGAGGAGAGCCACCCGGTGGCGCTTGGCCATCTGGAACTGCTCCTTGGCTTGGGCCTCGTTATCGGCCGCGATGGCGTTGACGCCGGCGATGACATACGGCTGATCCAGCTGTTCGGACGGTTGGAATTCGCGGCGGTAGATGGCCACGGCCTCCTGCAGTGAGTCCGGGGAGAAGTGCGAGGCGAAGCCGTAGGGCAGACCAAGTGCCGCGGCCAACCTGGCCCCGAAGAGAGAGGAGCCGAGGATGTACAGCGGCACATTGGTTCCCTTGCCCGGGGTCGCGTCCACGCCCGGGATCCGGGTGTGCCCGGTCAAGTATCCCTGGAGCTCCTGGACGTCCTGCGGGAACCTGTCGGCGGCCATCGCATCGCGACGAAGCGCACGCATGGTGTTGGAATCGCTCCCCGGAGCCCGCCCCAGTCCCAGATCGATGCGCCCCGGATGCAGCGTCTCCAGAGTGCCGAACTGCTCGGCAATGGTGAGCGGGGCATGGTTGGGAAGCATGATGCCGCCGGCCCCCAGGCGGATGTTCTGGGTGTTGGCCGCGATGTGAGCGATCAGCACACTGGTGGCCGAGGACGCAATGGCCGAATTGTTGTGATGCTCCGCGTACCAGATGCGTCGGTAGCCCAATTCTTCCGCCCGCTGGGCCAGAACAGTGCTGCCCTCCAAGCTCTCCCGCGCCGTCTCACCTTTTCCGATGATGGCCAGATCGAGGATGGAGAGGGGGACGGGCATGGGCGCCGGCCTTTCGTTACTTAGCTGCACAAAGCGCCCGAGCCACCTGCCCGGACGCATGCTTTTTGCAACAGCAACGATGTCCCGGTTATTTCACCGCTGCGGTGCCCCGATCTCGACGTGGGCATCGGTGGAGCACGTCGTATCATAGTGATTCCCACCAGCCGGACGCTGCCTACGACCCGCTCTCCTACTCCCGGAAGGCCCGTGATGTTCGATACCAGTGAGACCGACCGGTTGCTCAGCACGACCCGGGCTGTTCGCCGCCGCCTCGATCTGGACCGACCCGTCGAGCCCGAGGTGGTGCTCGACTGTCTCCGGCTGGCAGTCCAGGCACCCACGGCCAGCAATGACCGGAACTGGCGTTGGATGGTGGTGACCGACCCGGCGAAGCGGGCGGCGCTGGCCGACCTCTACCGTGAAGTCGGAAGCGCCCATCTCCAACGAGCAGCCCGGTCCGAATCCGATCCGCAGACCCGCCGGGTGTACGAGAATGCATTTCACCTTTCGCAGATTCTCGAGCGGGTGCCGGTGCTCGTCATCCCCTGTATCGAGCGACGGTTCGACAACGCCGGCAATCCGGTAGCGGCCGCGGCCTATGGATCAATTCTGCCCGCTGCCTGGAGCTTTCTCCTGGCGCTGCGGTCTCGGGGCCTCGGGTCGACGTGGACAACCCTGCATCTGCTCCAAGAGCATGAGGTCGCCGAATTGCTCGGCATCCCCGACGATGTCACCCAGGTGGCGCTGTTCCCGGTTGCATATACCGTCGGCGACGAGTTCAAACCGGCACGGCGACCACCAGTGGAAGAGATCACCTTCTGGGACACCTGGGGCCAGATCCACCCGCCCACTGCTGATCGCTGAGGCTCACCGATGCCATGGCCGGAAAGGGGATGGCGCCTCTGAGCTCATGAGACCGAGGCCAGATGTACGCCCACATGGATTTCTGCTGTCCGTGGCCTGGCAGGATCGAGATGCCTACCGGCGCGTCCAGGGCGAACTTCTGCGGGCCTACGTGCTGTTTTTCATTGAGCTCGGCCGTCGGAGAATCTGGAACACCGGGGTGACCGCTCATCCCAATGCCGCCTGGGTCACCCAGCAAGCGAGGAATGTCACCGGTGACCTCGCTTACACGGACATCACCGCAAAGTTCTTGGTGCGCGATCGTGGCACCAAGTACGTAAAGGGCTTCGATGAGGTCTTCATGGCTCAGGGCACTCAGATCCTCAAGACCCCCTATCGGACCCCGAACGCCAACGCATTTGCCGAACGATTTGTGCGCACTGTGAGATCCGAGTGCCTCGACCACCTCTTGGTCGTGAACGAACGGCATCTCGGACGTGTCCTTCGAAGCTACGCCCGTCACTGCAACGGCCATCGTCCCCACCAGGGCTGTCCCAAGAGATCCCCTCACCAGAGAAAACTGGTCGTCCACTCGCGATCGAGGACACTCCTCTCTCCCACCACCGCCACCTCAGAGGTCGTCCGGTCCACATACGTCGATATGACCAACTTGGCGGACTGATCCACGAGTTCGAACGCACGGCCTGAGGGACGGATCGAGTTTTCGGATACTACGGGTAGTGAAGGCGGCGGCGGAGCCGCTTGTTCCGAAACAAATTGGGTCTTTGGCTCTTCTCAAAGCGACCGCTCTCCGGTAGGATGACAATGAAGGATTCGTGAGGATCCGGAGGAGGCGGCTTATTGAAACCTCATCAGGATGGTTCATCTTGAGAACGGATTGCAGGGGATAGTCCGGGACGGCTTCTCGGACGGCTCAGGTAATAAGTAAAAGCAAGCAGCTCGCAGTGGGAGCGTTGTAAAGGCAAGGGGCTCCGAAGCTCCGCTGATCGCCACTCCCCGAATGCAGTTCGTTTCTCGGAGTACAAGTGAAGTAAAGCGCCCGATCCCCGTCAGTTCGTGGGACGGGCGCTTTCGCGTACGATCGCCCCTGTGCCCCGCAAACGGCTCTGGCTGAGCCCTACCATCCCTACCGAAACTTGGTGGCCTGGTACTGCCGGCGGGTCCTCGACGATCGGACGGGCTCGTCCTGACGTCGACGACAGGACGGAGTGCCTCGGTCCGGACCACATGATGCCCGGTCCGGGGCGACGCTCTTGGGTGCCCCTCAGGGGTGGCGACCGTTGGGCATGACGGTGTGGGTGCCCCACTGGTCCAGCGAATTCAATTGGACGTGGTCGCCGGTCGCCTCCACGATCTGTCCTCCGCCGACGTAGAGGGCGGTGTGATCGACAGTGGTCCAGTTGGTCGGATCCGACCCCCAGAACACGAGGTCGCCGGCCTGGAGATCTGCCATCGCCATCGGTACTCCTGCAGTGTTGTACTGATCATTGGCCACGCGGGCGAAGCCCACGCCGGCAGACTCCCACGCTGCCAACGCCAACCCTGAGCAGTCGTAGCCGATCGGGCCGTTCCCACCCCAGATGTAGGGCTTGCCCAACTGGGCAAAGGCGAAGAGGACGGCCCGGTCGCCCGGGGTCACCCCCTCGAACATGAGCCCCAGGGTCGGTGGCACCGCACCGGCGTCTCCGAACGCCCATGAGGTGCCGTTCTGGTCGACGATCCAATAGCCGTGACCGCTTCTCGACGAGACCACCTTCTCCGCCGGGTCGGGGGTGGGAGCGGAGCCCATTGAGCCGTAGAACGTGGCGTCCCCGAAGGAGAACACGCCTCCGTCGGCGGCGATCAACCAGTATCCGGCGCCGTCGGCAGTCGGAGCCATGCCCACCACCGGCTGCATCAACGCAAGAGAGCCGGTGGAGCCGTAGAAGGTGGCGTCGCCAAAGGAGAAAATCCCGCCGTCACTGGCGATCAACCAGTAGCCCTTGCCGTCGGGAGTCGGGGCCATGCCCACCACCGGCCGGTTCAGCACCAGGCTACCGGTGGAGCCGTAGAAGTGGGCGTCCCCGAACGAGAAGATGCCGCCGTCACTGGCCACCAGCCAGTAGCCGGCCTTGTCGTGGGTGGGGCTGATTCCGACGACCGGCTTGGTCGGAGGGGAGGCCAACTGGCCGTAGGAGGCAGTCCTCCCCATGTTCCACACCCCGCCGGTACTCGAGGCCAACCAGAAACTGGCCGGAGTCGGGCTCCCGTCGACACCCTCCAGGCTGACCGGAATGGCCGGCGCCGCCGCGGCCGGGGCGGCGTCCAACCCGGTTCCTGTCAGTCCCACGACCGTTGCAATCACGAGCGCGGACACGGCCAACCAATGCCTGGGTGCCACCAAGGGGTTATCGGCACCGAACCGGACGAACTTGAGGGCCGGCCGCCCAGGAGCCCGCTGATCCGACCAAACCGGCGTCAGCCGCTGGGATCGATGGTCGTGCGATCCCGCAGGTGGACGTCGATGGCCTCTGCCAGTCGGTCGGTGGCCCACAGCCTTGGTAGGCGCGGAGTGTGACGGCGCAATGAGCGGTCGACGAGGTTGTTCTTCCTTGTTCCTGGCCCCCGTCACCGTGATGACCTGATGGTAAAGGTCAAGCAGACGGCGAGGGTGTCCCGGCAGAGGACGCTCAGCATCTCGTCGAAGAGGTCGGCGGAGTCCCAGCTAATCGAAACGGTGGGCATGGCGCGGACGGTAGTCGAGTGCCCCCCACCATTAAAAGCCCTCATCGATTTGGGGCCCCAGGCAGGAGACGTTCATTGCTAAATCCACCCAACATCCAATAACACCATGCGACCGCTTCCCGATTCCTTCGCGCACGAATCGCGCATGTCGGGCACCGATGATCGATCACCCACGGGCGGGATCAAGTAGAAAAGGCCTCTGACCGGGTGTCGGAGGGGAGACTCCAACCGTCTTCGTTGGGTTCCAACCCTGTCCACTTGATCGCGTACAAGGTTGAACCTCCTGCTCGGGCTATGACCTCCAGGATTACCGGCTCGGTCCGCCGAATTATCACCGGACGAGTCATGGGAACGTTCGGGTCTTCTGCCGGTGTCGTGGGCCATGAGCCGATCGTCCAGGGCAGCTGGGGGGCGATGCCAGCTCGGTCCAACATGATCATGGTGATGGAGTTCTCGGG
>CABEBB010000456.1_pt1 | contig 11083 bp, 10 predicted proteins | sample 3132551 | NCBI WGS metagenome assembly CABEBB01 (sample SAMEA5534345, study PRJEB31848) | metagenome | biome: tundra; feature: field; material: soil | place: USA | collected 2013-05 | depth 0.45 m | reverse complement strand
GCCGGCGAGGAGATGGCAGTGATGCAGCGCCGGACGTCCCGCAACGGAAATGTTGGGTGCAAAGTTGGGTTTCCGCACGCCCCTCAGGTTCCGATACCGGGCCGGACGTCCCAAGAGGCGCTCGGACTATCGATCAGGTTTCGTAGTACACATCCTTCGTGGAGGTTCTCTTTTCGGCGTTTCGTCACAATGTCGAGGACGACGACATCCAGCATGGAGGGAAGAACGCTGTGGTCATCGAAGAGGTCGCCGACGATCCGATCCGCTACTTGGTGCCCGGACCTGATCGAGGAGGAAATCTCTTGGAGCTGGTGGTCTTGGACCGGCCACAAGGTCCAGCGGTCATCCACGCAATGGCCATGACGGAGCAGTACAGACACCTCTTGCCAAAGGGACGGTGATCGCAATGACGACACATGGGACGCGAGCTGATGGGACTCCCATCACCGACAAGATGATCGAGGAGTTGGCAGACGAAGCCGAGCGTGGCTACGACGTCGAGGAGTTTCGTCGTCGTCGAGGAGGCCGACCTGCAATGGGTTCTTCGCCTTCATCGGTCGAGTCCGTTCGGCTCGATCCAGAATTGAAGCGGGATTTGCTACTTCGGGCATCTGAGCACGGCATCAGCGTGTCGGAGGCGATCCGAGAGGCGCTCCGCCGATACGTGAAAGCCAGCTGATCCAGACTGGTAGTCCCAACGTGGCAATGTGCGAACACCCTGCCACTGATTGAAGGGCCACCGATCCTACTCACGCCCCCGAATACCATGCTCCGATACGGCGGCGGTGACCGATAGCTGGGCCTGGCGGCCGGGAAGTGGCCCGGGCCGGTGTCGGGCAGCTGGCCTCGCCCTACGAGATCGACGCGGGTCCCTGCAGGAAAATGCCGTTGTGGATCAGGAAGCCGCGCAGGCGGTTGCCGAGGACGATGGCATCGTGCCCGGTGAGGCCTTGGGCGGCGGCGAACGCCTCGACGGACTCGTTGACCGAGCGGCGCCCTACCGTGCTGATGGCCGTGCCCCCGGACTTCGTGGGACGAAGGCACTGTGCCACCAGCTCGTCTGGTCCCGCCCCTACGAACGCGCAGAATCCCTGGAGGGATTCGAGCGCTGAGGCCCTCCCGGCGAGGTCCGTGACCGGCCCGGCCGTCTCGGCCAGCCAGCGTGTCACCGCCGGTGACTGAGCGAACTTGTCGGTGTCGCCCCGGAGAGTGCCGGGTGCCGCAGGTTGGGCTGCGGTGTAGTCGCCGGTGGTCATTCCGGCAGCCCGTACATCCGGGAGAGCATGAGGACCTCCTGCGCCCGGTAGGGGAAGGGCCCCGGCTCTTGGATCATGCCCTCCCTCTTGAGGCGCTCGGTCACCTCGGGGTCCTCCTCCCACGGGTGACCGCAGTCACCCTCGAAGAACATCGTCGACAGGGGCCGGCGCGGGCGCTGGCCGCCGGCTTCTGGCTCCTCCGCCGGGTAGCCGAGGAGCTGGAGCCAGACGGGCAGCCAGGTGTCGGGCACGCCCAAGAGCGGCTTCAGCTTCTCGTTCGCCGTGAAGGCGTGCATACAGGTGCCGAGACCCTGGTCGACGGCGGCGTTGATGGCGTTGCAGATGGCGATGCCCGTCTCGACCGCGCCCATGAACACCACGGAGTTCGGGTCCCGCGAGATCGGCTCCAGAACCTGTGGCCAGAGGTAGTCGTCCACGTAGGCCTTCGACCAGCCGTGCGAGGAGGGCAGGGCGTGCTGTTGGACGAGCTCCTTCAGCCGGTCCTGGGCACCTTCCACGTAGTTGAGGTCGATGTACCAGAAGATGTAGGTGGGGGCGAGGTCCAGGTCGGCCGTGGTGGTCGGGTTGCGGAGGGCGTCTCTGGTCTCTCGGTCCAGGTCGTCCCGGTTGACCACGATGGCGCGGAAGTAGTCGGCGTTCATCGAATGCGACGCCCGGTTGGCCGCTTCGAGCATGACCTGGATCTTGGCGCGTTCGACCGGTCTCCACGACTTGAAGAACCGGATGCTGCGTCTCGTCCCTATGACTCGATTGAACTCCATGGTGAACCGCTCTCTTTCTCTTTCTCTTTCCGTGCCTTCACAGCCGAATCGGCCGCGCTACTTCCCCTCGGCACCACCCCGCCAGCTCAGGTCGACAGGATCGTGATGACGGTCGCCGCCGCGTCAGTGCCGATGAAGCCACCCCCGTTCTCGGCCAGCGCGACGCGTGCACCTTCCACCTGGCGCCTGGCGCACCGTCCGCGCAACTGGTCCACCAGCTCGACGAGCTGGCCGCACCCGGTAGCACCGATGGGGTGCCCGCGGGACAGGAGGCCACCGCTGGGGTTGACCGGGACCCTTCCTCCCAGGGTGGTCGCCCCCGAGGCAAGGAGCTTCGGTCCGTCGCCGGGGGCGCAGAGGCCGAGCTCCTCGTAGAGCTGCAGCTCTGCTGTTGCCGCCGCGTCGTGGACCTCGAGGACGTCGAGGTCCTGCGGACCGATGCCGGCGATCTCGTAGGCCCGGTGGGCGGCGCGCTCGGCGACGCTCGGCTCGTCGAGAGTCCGGTCCCGGCCCGACGCCAACACTGACGCGCTCACGCGCACCGCTGGTACCCCCAGCCGGGCAGCCGCTTCCGGGGAGGCGAGGACGAGAGCGGCGGCGCCGTCGGCGATGGGCGAGCACATGAGCACGGTGAGCTGACCGGCGACGACGCGGCTCCCGAGGACCTCGTCCACGGTCACCGGATCCCGGTACTGCGCCTTCGGGTTCTCCATGGCATGCCGGTGGTTCTTGACCGAGACGGCGGCCAGGTCCTCCCGGGTACCGCCGCTCCTGTCGAGGTAGAGGTCGGTCATCCGGGCGTAGACCTCCATGAAGGGCGAGCTTTGGAGGTTGCTACCGGGAAGGCCGGAGGTGGCCGAGCCGGTGGATCCAGGCGGGACGCTCTCCTCCTGTGGAGGGGTCCACCCGAGGAGGACGGAGGAGAGCAGCTCTCTGGCGGCTGGCGCCTCCTCGAGGTCGATGGCGGTGCCGATGGCGGCGAACGATCGGATCTTGTCCGGGTGGGTGAGCTTCTCCGCTCCGACGGCCAGGGTGATGTCGGCCGAGCCGGAGGCGACAGCCTGCCAGGCCAGGTGGAAAGCGCTCGATGCCGATGCACAGGCGTTCTCGACGTTCACGATCGGAACGCCGAGCAGGCCGGTGTGGTGGAGGGCGGACTGTCCCCGGATCATCTCCTGGCACTGGAGGATCCCGCCGACGGCGTTGGCGAACGCCACGAAGCCGACATCGGCCGGCGTGACGTGTGCATCGGCCAGGGCTTCCTGGACGGCCTCTTCGGCGAGGGAGCGGACGCTCCGCTCGAAGAACTTCCCAAACCGGGTCATGCCGGCTCCGATGACCACTACCTCACCCATGGTGCTCCTCTCGCATCGCACTTGCCTCCTCGGCCGCCAGACGGTCCCAGGTACTCGGAGTGACCCCCCGTTCCTTGAGTTCCGCGTAGCGGACCCGCTGGGTGCCGGTCTTGAGGATCTCCCCGACGAACTCCACGTACCGGGGGACCGCGTAGCGGGCCATCTTGCCTTGACAGTAGGCGACGAGCGCCTCGGGCGTCAGGTGCTCGCCCGGCTTCGGGACGACGACCAGCTTCACCTCGTCCTCTCCGAGCTCCGACGGCACGGCGTGCGCGGCGCACTCCTGCACCTGGGGATGCGCGTTCACCACGCTCTCGATCTCCCACGCCGAGATGTTCTCGCCGAGCCGGCGGATCGATTCCTTCTTGCGTCCCCGGTAGTAGTAGAAGCCGTCCGCGTCCTGGTTCGCCAGGTCGCCGGTGTGGAACCACCCCCCCCGGTAGGCGTTCTCCGTGGCGTCGGGGAGCCCGTGGTAGTGCGTCAGCTGGCCCCGGGGGTGGCGGAAGACCAGCTCACCGACCTCGCCGGGCGCGACGGGCTCCCCGGCATCGTCGAGGAGGGCGAACTCGACCCCGGCCACGGGCTTGCCGATGGAGCCCACCTTGCCGACGTCGTTGAGGAGGATGCCGGGGGCGTCCACCATGCCGAACCACTCGACGAGCCTGACCCCGAACCGCTTCTCGAACTCCTCCCACCGGTCGGGGGGGCAGCCAGCGGAGAGGACGACCCGGACGGGGTTGTCGGCATCGTCCGGGCGCGCCGGCTGCTTGAGCAGGATCGAGATCATCCCGCCCAGCGCGTTGAACTCCACGGCCTCGAAGCGGCGGCAGTCGTCGAAGAACCGCGATGCGCTGAACCGCTCCCCAAGGGCAAATCGTGCGTCGAGCAGCATGGAGCCGATCATCGACACGAAGAGGGCGTTGCCGTGGAAAAGGGGAAGCGGTGTGTACATCGTCTCGCCGGGCTGGATCCCGGCGGCTTCGAGCAGCACACCGATCGGGCTGGTGTCGTAGCGGTCGGTCACGACACCTTTCGGGGGGCCGGTGGTCCCCGACGTGTACAGCATCGCCGCTCCGCCCGGCGGCTGGCTGACCTCGACCACCGGCTCCCGGTCAGGGGCCGACAGGAGCCGCTCCACGTCCCAATCGATGCCGTCCCCGCGGGCGCCCCCGACGACGACGGTGTATGCCAGGTTCGGACAGCTGTCGCGCGCCGCCTGAAAGGCCGGCCTCAGGTCCTCGGAGAGGATCGCCGCGCTTACGCCGGCGTCCGCCAGGATGTGTCGAAGGGTGGCCCCCCGTTGGGCGGTGTTCACCGGGACAGGCCCGGCGCCGATGAGGAGCAAGCCGAGGTAGGCCCAGATGAACTCCGGGCAGTTGTCGAGCAGGATGGCGACCCGGTCACCGGGGCGCACGCCGAGCTCGAGCCAGCCGTTCGCCGCCCGTTGGGCGTAGCTCAACACGGCGGCCCACGAGAACCGCTCGTCCTGCCAGGCGAGCCACTCCGCTTGGGGATGAGCGCGGGCGCGCTCGCGAACCAGCAGCTCGATCGCCGACTGGGCGCGGGTCATCGCGACTCCTCTCTGTTCAGCTGGTCCGGGCGCACCGGCCGAGTCGCCTCAGAGCGCATAGCCCTCTACGATCTGCTGCGCGGCCACCAAGCCGAGGAACTCGTTGACGCCGTCCTCGATCAGCGACGCCCGGGCGTCGCGGAGCAGCTTCTCCACCAGGATCCCCTGGACGAGGCCGGCCCCCCCGTGGACCTGGACGGCGTCGCTCGCCACGGCGAACGCGGTCTCCGTGCAGCTGACCTTGGCGGTGATGGCGTGGGCGAGCCCCCCCACACCCCCGAGCTCCGACAGGCCGGTCATGACCGCTCGCGAGAGCGCCCGAGCCTGCTGGAACCGGGCGAACATGGAGAAGAGCTTGGACTGGACGAGCTGGTGCTCGGCGATCGGCTTCCCGCCCTGGACCCGCTCCCGTGCATAGCTCAACGCCTCCTCGAACGCGGCGCGGGCAAGCCCGGTGAAGATGACGCCCATTCCGGTGTTGGCCTGGGACAGGGTCATCTCGAGGGCCACCGGGTACATGTCGGGATCGGCCAGCAGGTAGTGCCCCGGCACGCGTACGCCGTCGAAGAAGATCTCGCCCTGGTTCAGGGCCCGCTGGCCGTGCTTTTCGAGGGCTGCGCCGCGCTTCACGCCCGGCAGGTCGAGCGGCACGACAATCACCGCTCCTCCCGCCATGCCCCGCCCGGCCTCCATCGTGGCGAAGAGCAGCGCGTGGGTGGCGATGGTCCCGTTGGAGACCCAGGCTGACTTCTGCCCGGTGACGATCAGGTCGCTCCCGTCCCGCCGCACCTGACAGCTCCCGGCCGCTTTGGGATCCCGGAACTCGGAGCGACCGACACCAAGGGTGTCCGAACCGTGGCCAGGCTCGGTGATCGCCCAGCAGCCGATGTGGCGGGCATCACGGTCCTCCACGAACGGCACCACGATCTCGTCCACCAGGGCCTGGTTGTCCGTCATTTGGGCCACCAGGGCCGTCATCTGGAAGGGCAGGGACGAGACGCCGAGGCTGATGGCCAGGTCGGCGGCCGCCCAGCCCATCTCCTCGAACACGCCATGCTGCGTCGCGGGGTCGAACTCGAGGCCGCCGTAGCACTCGGGCAGGGAGGCGGCATGGTTCCCGAGCCCGTACCAGGCGCGAAAGACATCCCAGAGGGGCGATCCCTTCGCCACCACCTCCTCTGCCCGGAGCCGGTCGAGCCGGAGGCTCGCCGGCCGGAGCACCTCGGCACCGAAGCGGTGCACTTCCGAGCAAATGGCGGCCTGCTCACTACTCAGGCCCGATGGGATCTCGGTGTACATGGTCTCCCCCGTCTGCGGTCCCCCCGAGGTGGCCCGGTACGGTGGGCAGGTGCGCGCCGAAGCGTCTCCCGCTCACCTCGCGGGATCCCGAGGAGGAGACCAGCGTAGCGATGCTCTTTTTCTTCTGGAAGAATATTTCTTCTTGACCCAATCGTCAACTCCACGCATAAAGGTAGAGTTAAAAAGTAATGGTAGAAGGTACGTTTGCCCACGCCGGGCCACCCCTTGCCGGACCGGGCGGGACCACGAGGAGCCAGCGCACAGTGCTGCTCACGGGCGGCCTCGGTGGTGCGCACCTCGCCCCGACGCTCGCCGAGGTGCTCGGCGAGCAGAATCTAGCGGTCGTGGTGAACGTGGGTGATGATCTCGACTGGCACGGGCTCCGGGTCTGCCCGGACCTGGACACCGTGCTCTACGCGCTTGGTGGCCACCTGGACCGTGAGCGGGGGTGGGGGCGTGTGGAGGACACCTTCACCACGACCGACGCGCTCGCCTCGCTCGGGGAGGCGGTCTGGTTCAGCGTGGGTGACCGTGACCTCGCGACGCATCTCGTCCGCTCGCAGCTCTTGGCGACCGGGCGGTCCCTGACCGAGGTGACCGCCGAACTCGCGGCGCGGCTCGGGGCCGGCGAGGTCACCGTCCTGCCTGCCTCCGACCAGCCCTGCGCCACGAGGCTCGAGCTGCGAGACGGTGATCGTGTCGACTTCCAGCAGTGGTACGTCCGGGATCGGGCCGAACCCGCGGTGTCCGCCGTCCTGCCTGGCCGAGGGTCGGCCGCACCTTCGGTCCTGGCTGCGCTCAACGCGGCGGGAGCGGTGGTGATCGGGCCGAGCAATCCCCTCACCAGTATCGGAACCATCCTGGCGCTCAACGGCATGCCAGAAGCTGTGGCAAAGGTCCCGGTGCGCCTGGCTCTCTCACCGGTCGTCGTCCGGGCCGCCGAGCCGAGTGCAGCCGTGGCTCACCACACCCGGGCACGCCGCCTGCTCCTCGCTTCTCTGGGCGAGGTCGACTCGCCGGCGGGTGTCGCCGCGTACTACGCACGCCGGCACCCAGGCCTCGTCACCACCTTCCTCTTGGACTACCGGGACCAGGTGGAGGCGGCGGAAGTGGCGCACCACGGCCTACGCCCGGTGCCCACCGACCTGCTCGACCCCAAGGAGTTGGCGAAGACGCTGGTCAGTCTCCTGAGAGACGAGGCTCTCTCGCCGTCGGCCTAAGGACCAACACCTCGCTGAGAGGTAGGAGGGCACCGGCAGGTGTGGTGGGAGACGAGCCTGGCGGACCGTCTCCCTGAACGGGCCAGCGATGTGCTCGCGCACCGGCGCCTCATCTCGGTCACGGTCGACCTCAGTCATGCCCAGGCCGGAAGCCTGCTGGGTGGCAGCGGGTCCACGGCTTCCAAGGGATCCGGCGCCACTCTGGCCGGGGTACTCACCGCCACCGTCGGTTTCTCCGACTACGACGCCCCGGTATCGGTCACCGTGCCTCCGGTTTCCGAGGTCACCAACCTCGACAGCATCCTGAACCTGTGGGGTGCACGTACCCGAACGCAGGCTTGACCAGGCAGGCCCAATGTCTGCGGCAAGCCTCTCCGGTCGTGGCCCTCTCGTGGCCCTCTCGTTCCTCTCCCGTTCCGCCGGCGACCTCTGCCTACATCTCAGGGCGGAACCGGTTCCCGTTCTGTGAGCAGTCAAGCATTTCGTCCCGCGCGTTCTGGAGGGCAAGAACGCGCAGTTGCGGCGGTGTCGCCTGAATTCCAGCAGATCATCTGGCCGCGGCAACGCCGGTGGGAGCCGCTTCGCTCAACCCGTGCTCTCCTCCCGTCTACCGTGAACCGTCCGCCTAGGATGAGCGCCAGATTCGACCCTATTTTAATGGCCTGGCGGAGGGCTGCGCGATCTGCGAGAGCAATTCGAGCGACCGATCGAGTAAAGATGGCGGGATGGGAGTCGGCAGCGAGCGCTTCACACGTGCCCCCGCTCCGTCGCTCTTGTCCAAACGAGAGCGATTCCATCTCGCCTACCGCTTGGCCAGCCGCTCGTTTCAACTCCTGGTCGCCCGATCCAGTCGAACACCGCAACGACACATGGCAGCGGCTGCAGCTTTTGCTGTCGGCGACATCGTGAGCGCCGTTGCACTGCGGAGGTCTGGCCGGTTTGCTCTGGGGCCGCGCCTCGCAGTCGATGCAGTCGCCGCCGCGCTCTGGAGCCAAGGCGACACTGGCTTGGAGCTCGCCACCATGCCCGGAGTCCCTCTTGCCATCGAAGCAGGGCTCCGGATCGGAGCAGCCGGGTTGATCGTCCCCGTGATCAATGCCACCGTCACCGGTTGCGCTCGACGGTTGAAGGGCCGACCCGTATCAAATGGATCTTTTCGCTACCAGGCGATGGCCGTGGCCCTCGGTGCTGGCATTGCATCGTATGAAGCGAACCGTCGGCGGGTCGCGTTGGCCCGTCACCAGCAAGAGCTTGAAGCCCGTATCGGCGTAGCGCACCTGGCAGGGCAGAACGAGGTCGCCACAGGCGCCGACACCGTGGTGGACCTGCTCAGCCGGACTACACCCCTTCTGTCCTCGCCGGTCGGTTCGATCACGGTGGGAAGGATGCTCGCCGACTGGCGACAGTCGCTCGCAGCGTCAACCGCGGAACATGCCACCTACCTCGGCATTGCCCTGGCCAGATGGCAACGAAGGCACAACGAGTCTCAGCACGACCTTTCAGCCGACGTCACGTTCGAGATCAGAGAGGGCCACGGGACCATTTTGTTGTCCGGCGATCAGCCCGGGTGGCTCGAGGTCGCGCTCGACGAACTGGCCTTGCGGGGCACTGTGACAGTGGCAGCCGTAGACATCGTCGAAGCCCGACAGCCCAATCAACCCCGCCGTCTGGGGGTTGGCGACCGCACCCTCGACATCCCACCTGATCGGCGCCCGGGCCTTGTGCCGTTCGACGTCGGGCCATTGGGCTTTCTGGCTTCGTCCATGTGGTTCGCCGACACCCTCCTCCCCGGCGAGATTGAACCACGGGTGTGGGCCGTGGCACCGGCCGCTGCTGCTGGCCCACTCCTGGCGATCTGGGCTCACCGACAAGTTGCACGACAGGGCGAGGCAGCACATGCCCGAGTTCTGTTCGCTGCGCTTGGACATTCACTTGTCCATGCCGCCGCGTCAACAGGCACCATGCGGAACACCAGGAACCCCGAAGGAATCCAGCGTTTCCCGTTCCTTGGTGGCATCAACATGGTCGCCATGATGATGCCGTTGTACTGGGACGACCTCGACGGCACTGAACAAGTACTGGCCGTCGCCGGAATCGGCACCATCTTGGCCGTGGGGCTGCTCCTCCACCCGGAACGAATCCAATGGAGCCACTTCATAGCGGAGATACTGTGGCCCGCGGCCGCGTTCTATTCGATGGCGACCATGCGTTCACAGCTCGAATCCGAGACCAAGCGGCTCAGTGCCGAACTCGAGAAGGACGACAAGTCAATAGTGGCCAACGCCTTCGCCGAGGGACGCTCCTATGTCCTGGGACTCGTCTCCGAGACCCGTTATGTAGCACGTCGAGAGTTCGCAGCCGTCGGGGCGCAACTCGACGAGCGCATCAGTGCTGAAGCGGCACGTCGCCTGGACGAAGTCGACAAACGGTTGGAGGAGTTGTCATGCGCAAACGAGTCGTAGTCGTCGATGACGACGACATAAGCCGGAGGGGACTCACCGAGCTCCTCGCTGACCGCCCTGAGCTCGAGGTGGCCGGTTCCTTTGTCCACGATGAAGCACTCGAGTGGGACACCGAGTGGGACACCATTGACATCGCTATCATCGACGCCGCCGACAGTCGGCGCGACGACGACCACTTTCCCGGCGTGGGCGTTGTCGACCACATCCGCCGGCGGCGAAGTCGCGACCAGACGATGGTGATTGTGCTGACGGGTCACTTCTTCGACGACGCGGTCCGTCGGAGGATGCGAGAGGCCCAAGCCGACTTCTTCTATCATCGGAGCGAGCTCCAGGAATCAGCAGATCTGTATGAGGCGATTCTGCATCCAGAGCAGGCACGATCCGGCGTACCCGAGGGGACGGACCCCGAGGCCCAGTTCCGACTTGGAGTCGTGTCGGGCACCCACGTCAACGACGCCATTCGCTTCTCACGCTCGACTGGTCTCGAAGCCAAGCTCACTGGTCGGCAGGGAGATCGAAGCAGGTCCTGGTCACGATTGCGGACCTCGTTCAACGACGTGGCACACCTCAACCCGGTCAACGCCGACGGCACTCCCCCCGAGCGGATTCAACACGACCCGTCGCTCACCCAGATCGAGCGCTTCCTCAACTGGGCGACTCGGGTGAAGGACACGCCGAGGTAGGGAATGTTCGATGGAGTTGCCTGCTCAATGTGCAGTCGCTACGGAATGCTGCCCGATCACCGGCCGCTCGGACGCTCAGCCGACGTGGCCTGCCCGGCGTCACTCACGCTGTGCTCAGCCCTCTCCCCGACCGGAAGCGACCGCCACCCGTGAAATCGAGTTTGTACACCCCCAGGCCGCCCAGCGATACATGGGGCAAGCTGTAGGGCATGAGAGTTGCACTACGGAACGCCGTGACCCAAACGGCCACAACCGTCCGGTTCATCTGGAACCATCCGGCAAACCGGCATCGTCGGCTTCGTCAACTGGCCCGTGCCTTCAGCTACCAGGTGCAGGCGCGAGCGTTTCACCGACGGATGCAGGCGCGGGTCGGGGACCGGGCGCAGGTCTGGGTGGACCTGCACCGCACCAGTGCGAGCAAGGCGTTCTACGCGAATCCCCCTGACTGGCCGCAGA
>CABEBB010000454.1_pt1 | contig 11087 bp, 12 predicted proteins | sample 3132551 | NCBI WGS metagenome assembly CABEBB01 (sample SAMEA5534345, study PRJEB31848) | metagenome | biome: tundra; feature: field; material: soil | place: USA | collected 2013-05 | depth 0.45 m | reverse complement strand
GTTCTCCTCCGAAGTCCTGTCCGTCTTTCGGCTAACTCCGGCGACGCCATCGCTTGCGTTTCGGCGGTTGTTCCGTTGAGTTCACGACCCGGATCGTGCCCATGTCGGAGGTGGCGCTGAGACGCACCACGGGAAAGCCCGGAATCGGCGACTCCAATGACGTGATGACCGGGCCGTTCCGACCCACAAGTCGGATGTCGAGGCCGGGCGGAGATATCACGGTGATTGCCCCCATTTTCGTGTGGACGATGATCTCAACATCCCAGTCGTCGAACTCGGCTTCGGTCAGATCAACGATGACGGCGCCCATTCCTGTCTCGATCTTTGTCTGGTGCCCTATCTGCCAGCGGCCGTCAAGGTGGATCTCACCCATGGACGTGGCAATTTCGAGGGGTTCTTGGCGTCGCCGAGCGGGTGGCGTGAGTGCGACAGGAGGCGGCAGGCTGCGCATCATCGAGGCGAACTCATCTTCGGTACTAACCCGAAGCAGGCCATCAAGGGAGTGTCGAAAGCCGTCCTCATCTACCTTGCCGCTCGCAAAGAGCCCCTGCAAGACATTGATCCCCCGTTGCCGGAGGTCCTCCGAGATTGGAGGTCCGGCCTCGACTGGGAGCCCGTCGGAGGTCACGACCACCACACTATCTATCTGCTTCCGGTGGGTGCCCACTCGTGCCGTACTGCAGCTTCTTCTGTCGAGCACCGACCCGGATCCGAAGCTCTCACCGTCCCGTATATCGAACGGCTTGTGGCACTGCCCAGCTCATCTTTCAGGGCATTGCCCGGGTGCCCGCAGGGGATCGTGCATCGACGGGGACGCTTGCCAGCAGTGTACCACCTCAACTCTAGGTGGTACACTTAACTCATGCCTACCGCGCGTCCCCGCCATCAGGTGACAGAGACACCAGCCGTTGCGCGTGCGATCGATCGCGCCGCAATGCGCTGGCCGGGCGAGCCGCGTTCGAAACTGCTCCTGCGACTGGTCGACGTCGGTAGCGAAACGTTGGAGCAGCACGAGCAGTTCGACGTCGAGGGTCACCGCGCCGCCGTGACTGCCAGCAGCGGCGCATACCCCGACGCGTTTGGGCCCGACTATCTCGCCGAGCTGCGGGAGGACTGGCCAGCGTGATCGTTTTGGACGCCAGTGTCCTGATCGCTCACCTCAGCCCAGTCGATTCCCACCACGCGGCGGCAACCGCCATCCTGCTCGACGCCACACCGGGTTCGACGCTCGTCCACACCGTCACGATGGCGGAGGTTCTGGTCGGCGGCGTCCGGGTCGGCCGCGGTGCGGCTATGCAGGATGACCTTCGAGCAGCCGGTGTGGATGTTGCACCGCACGACGCCGACGAACCGTTGCGCCTGGCCGAACTGCGGGCGAGTACCGGCCTCAAGCTGCCCGACTGCTGCGTATTGGACGTGGCTGTCCACCACCAGGCCTCTCTCGCGACGTTCGACGCGGCCCTCGCCTCGGCCGCACGACACCGCGGCGTGGCCGTCCTCCCATGATGTCGCACTGCCCTCGAGGGTCCATTGCCCCTCACCGCTCAGGGAACGGGTTACGGGAATGCCGCGGGTCAGCGGAGCTGTATGCGAAAGGGTGCCCGCAAGACCCGCCCGTTGAGGATTCCCACAAAGGGGCGTCAGACGGGACACGTCTGTCCGGGGGTTCGCGTGACCCCGACGAACTCAGATTCCTCGTAACCAACGATGCAATGACTGACCGTGAGGATGGGATGAGAACGGTCCCGCGTGGCCCAATCGTGGCCCATGTCCTCACGGAATTCGCAGGAACTTCGTGACAAGGAATTACAAAAGTGCAGGTCACGACCTTCTGTGTCACTCGGTGTGACTCCCTAAACGCACATTGCAGAATCCCGCCTACAGGCCGACTCACCGTCACCCAGGGCTTTTGTCCCTGGGAGGCCTGTTTGTGGGCTTGTATCACTGAAGGTAGCCATTCCATGAGGAGTGGCGGCCACGTAGGATCGGATCAGGGCGCGGTGCCTGCCTCTCGACAGGTTCGTTTCCCCATCGATGATGTTGCCGACGTGCCGCCGCGAGTCCACATCGAGTGCCGGGTCGATCGACCAGGATGTGCGGGCTGTGGAGTGACCGTCCATGTGGAGTGACCGTCCATGTGAATGACCGTCCGGTCGTCGTGCTGGTGGATTCTCCGTGTCTCGCCCGTCCGACCCATCCGGTGTGGCACAGCGGGCTGCCTTCGGGTTCACGAGATTCCGGAACTACCGGATTCGGTCACTGCTCTGCGCCGGAAATCCCAACTGGGACCTGCGCGCCGCATTCATAACCCGCCGGGACCCGAAGCCGATTTTATACGTATTGTGGGGCGACCCAGGGCCTTCGCCATGTCTGGATCGTGCGCGCCAGATCGGGCTCGGCACCGGCCGGAGAGGATTGACAGGTGGACGTTCTGTTCGGTAGGGAAGCTCGGGGACGCCCGTCCTTCCGCTCACAAAACGGGCTTCCCCTGCTGCTTATCCTCATGGTGGTCCTAGTCGTCAACTTGCCGGCGCTGTTCGGCCTGGTGACGACCAACCCGCTCGTCCTCAACGGGTTCCTCGCCCATGTTCCCCAAGGACATCTCCCGGGCCTTCCCTACATCGACCCAAATGCCGGTTACACCACCCAGGCGCTCGGACACCTGGCCGCCCTCGATTGGCTCCACGGACACGTTCCTTGGTGGAATCCGTACGAGGGCGTCGGATCGCCACTAGCTGGCGAGATGCAGAGTGGAGCGTTCTTCCCGCCGAACCTACTCCTTGCACTCCCCCAGGGAGTGCTCTTGGTTCAGGTGGCCCTCGAGGTCACCACCGGTTGGTCGACCTATTTCCTCGCCCGCCGACTCGGCGTCGGTCGCTCGTTCTCGACCACAGCGGGCGTCGCCTTCGGATTGTGCGGAACCTTTGCCTGGTTCGCGCACGCGCCGATTCGCCCGATCGCGCTCCTCCCTCTCTGCCTGATTGGCGTCGAACGTGCGATTGACGCCGCTAGAGCAGGTCGCAAAGGTGGGTGGCGCCTCCTGGCCGTCGCACTGGCACTCTCGATCCTGGCCGGGTTCCCTGAGACGACCCTCATCGACGGGGTCTTCGTCCTGTGGTGGTCGATACTCCGCTTGGCCGGTCCTGCGCGTGCCTCCTGGCGGCCGGCCGTGGCCAAATTGGCCGCAGGGGGGATTGTCGCAGTCGGTCTCTCCGCTCCGCTGCTCGTCGCCTTCGTCGACTATCTCCCCTACGCCAACACCGGCGGCCACCAGGGCGCGTTCTCCACAGTCTCGCTCCCCACCTTCGGCCTCGCACAGGCGATCCTTCCGTACTCCCTCGGGCCGATCTTCGGGTTCACCACCGGAGGCGGCGGCTCCGAGATCGCGGGGCTGTGGGGAAGTGTCGGTGGGTACCTCTCGGCCACGGTCATTGCAGCCGGCCTGGTCGGCCTCGTGGGCAGGCGACTGCGCATGCTGAGACTGGGGCTCGGTGCGTGGATCGGACTCTGCCTCCTGCGCTCATTCGGATTCTCCCCGGTTGTCCATGCCATGGCCGTGGTACCGGGCATCCGGCTCACCGCGTTCTGTCGCTACGCGGACCCGTCCTGGGAACTCGCCGCGATCCTCCTTGCCGCCCTCGGGCTCGATGACATCGCCCGACATGCCACAAGGCGGAGGGTGCTTGTGGTTGGCGGCGCGGTCACCGCCCTCCTCGCCGCCTGGGCTGCCATCACTGCCTGGCGGCTCCTTCCTCCCGCAATTTCCATGCCCTCTGCCTGGGGAACCCGTGCACGCCTCTACCCTCTGGCCAGCCTGGGGTGCGCCGTGGCCGCTCTCCTCGTGCTGTGCATTGGAGGGTTCATCGCCACCCGCAGACGCGGCGCCACTGGCCATGTGCACGGGCCGCCCATGGCACGGGCGGAGCGGACCCAGAGACGCGGAAGGCTGCTGATGGCCGGCGCCCTCTGTACCGAGTCGGTGCTCCTCGTCGGCGTCACCTACCTCTCCGCTCCGAGGCCGACAGCGCTGGAGGCGGGGTCGGTTCGGTGGCTCCAGGCCAATCTCGGCACTTCCCGATTCACCACGCTCGGCCCCATCCAGCCCGAGTACGGCTCCTACTTCGGGATCGCCGAGGTCAACACCATCGACCTTCCGTCACCGAGCGCCTGGGTCGACTACATCAGCACCCGACTGGACCCCAATACGTCCCCGTTGAACTTCAGTGGTGGAATCCGCATAGATCCGGCCGGCCCCACCCCGGCCGAGGCGTTGAGCACCAATCTGTCCGCATTCGAGGCGATCGGCGTGCGCTATGTAGTCGAGAAGGCAGATGGGGCCGATCTGTTTGGGCGCACTTTTCCGGCACCAGGGTCCCCCCTCTGGCCTGCCGGTCCGCGCCTCGTCTACCGCGACGACTTCGCCGAGATCTGGCAGCTCCCGTCAGCATCTCCAGTGTTCGGGCTGGTGGTCCCGACACAGAGTGGCACGGGTTCCGGCGCCATCGCCACTGGACAGTCACAGTGTGCTGTGCACTGGTCCGGTTGGGACCAGGCGACCGTTCACTGTCCCCATCCGTCGGTACTGATCCGCCTCGACCAGTTCATGCCGGGCTGGCGTGCGACCGTCAATGGGAAATCGGAGTCAGTGGAAGTCGACGACTTCGGACCCAAGGGCCTCTTCCAGAAAATCTCACTACCCGCCGGGACCACGACGGTCGACTTCACCTTTCTCCCTCCCCACGAGGTGCTAGCGGTCGGGGCCGCGGTCCTCGCCCTTGTCGTCGTCGCCGGCTCGCTCGGCTTGGAGTGGATACGGCGCCGCCGCACCAGACCGGATGGCGAGGCACCGACGATCGACTACGCCCCGGCGCCCTCCAGCCAGGAAGTCCACCTCGGTTGATCTCCCAATGGCGACCCGTCGAGCCGGGCCTTTGCTGTCATCCGCGCTAGCCGGGCTTTCAGCACATGGGAGGTCACGGTGATTGGCTCATCGCTATGGCAATGCGCACCGGACAACGGCTCAAGTCCAATCCACGGTGAGGAAGGAGAGGTGGCGCAGCTCGGCCAACGTCCCCACGTCGACCAGTGTTCCGTCGCGAAGGACCCCCACCCGATCGCACAGTGCCTCCACTTCACCCAGGATGTGCGAAGACAGGAACACGGTCTGGCCTCGTTCGCCCGCCTCGTGGATGCAACGGCGGAAGGCTTGTTCCATCAGCGGGTCCAATCCGCCGGTGGGCTCGTCGAGAAGGAGCAGGTCCGGCCGGGTCATGAGCGCCGCGATCAAGATGAGCTTCTGCCGGTTGCCTTTGGAGTAGGTACGAACCCTTTTGGAGGCATCGAGGTCGAAGCGCTGGATCAGCTCGTCACGGTAGACGGGATCAACATTCCCCTGTACCTCGCCTAGCAGATGAAGCGTCTCACCTCCGGTAGGAGTTGGCCACAGATTGGCTTCCCCCGGCACGTAGGCAAGATGGCGATGGACCTCGACTGGTTTGCGGTGACAGTCGAACCCGAAGATCTCCGCCGTTCCTGCGCTCGGATGAATCAAGCCGAGCAGGAGGCGGATTGTTTTGGTCTTCCCCGCCCCGTTGGGGCCGAGAAAGCCGACCATCTCACCTTGAGCGACTTCGAGGTCGAGATCCTTGAGAGCGTAGAAATCCCCGTAGCGTTTGGATAGGCCAACTGACCGGATGACCGGCACTCCCATGTGCAATCTCGTTCCTGCTCTGCTCGTCTTCCTTGCTCCGATCCTGACGGCTCGTCCGATGCATGGCAGGGTCGAAAGTCCCAATGGCTTGCTCAGGAGATCCCTGGTCGGGACCTTTGGCCCTGCCATCTGCCACGCAGTCGTCATACGGTCGTAGCAGGAGGTGGTTCAAGTGGATAACGAAATTGCACTGGCCGGGGTCGTGCGGGATTGGGCGCAGCGGCAATGTCCCCACGATCCGAGCGTCGCAGAGGGCGCCGTGACTGTCGCGCTGAGCAGCTTCGCCGGTGGCGCATCGGTGAGCGAGGCGTGCGAGCGGGCCCATGCCTTCGTTGCCAGCCGGGTCTGTCATCCCGCAGGCATTCGGGAGCAGGGACGCGCACGATTCCATTTGGCCTCCTGAGCGTTGACCCGTGCGGTAGGGCGCTCGGGCAGGGTCCAATTACCAATTGTTAAGGACGAGTTGGAGGAGGTACGGAATGCCAATTGACAAGGAAGCCTCGGTGAACCGGATCGATGAGCTCGAACGGCGGGTGGAGGCATTGGAACACCGTCTGGTCACAAGGGACGTGCTCGATGAAGAGATTCGCAGCCTCGAGCATCGGTTGACCGAGGTCAGGGAGCTGACCGAGGGCTAGGGTCTGGGCCGTTCATCGAGGGCAGGCAGAGTCCCACAGCGGCTGGCTCAACTGCAGGCGCAACGGGAGTGTCATGAGAGGATCGGTCGGTGCTCGTGGTGGTGGTGGTGCTCGCGGCGGCCTTCGCGGTGGTGAACGGCGTCCATGACGCCGGGAATGCCATTGCTGCTCCTGTCGTCACCGGTGCCATACGTCCCGGTCCGGCGGTTGTCTTTGCCGCCGTGTTGCACGTCATCGGCGCCCTTGCCGTCGGCACCGCTGTGGCTGCCACCATCGGCGGAATCGTCCTCGTCCCGGTCGATCAGATGCTGGAAGTGCTGGCCTCCGCAGTTCTTGGCGCCCTGGTATGGAGCCTGGTCACTCTGTGGTGGGGCCTCCCATGCAGTTCAGGCCATTGCCTCGTCGGAGCCTTGGCCGGGGCGGCACTGGCCGACGGCGGCCTCAGTGCCGTGCGCTGGGGAGGGCTCGATGGTCTGCGCCCCGTCGGCGTGTTCGGATCGCTCTTGTGGCTCTTCTTCTCTTCGGCGATCGTGGTACCGCTGGCCATGGTCGGCATCCGGCTTGCACGGCGGGCGCTCCGACGAGCCAGTCGGTTGGTCGAAAAGCCGGTACGTCATGGCGAACTGGTGGCCTCAGGCGGGCTGGCCTTCGCCCATGGTTCCAATGATGCGCAGAAGACCATGGGCTTGATGACAGCGGCACTGGTTGCCGGTGGCCACCTCTCGCGCTTCGCGGTGCCCTTCTGGGTGGCGCTCGCGTCTGCTCTCCTCTTGACCTTCGGGACCCTGCTTGGAGGGTGGCGCGTGGTTCGCACCCTCGGACGGCGCATTTACCGCATCCGATCATTGGACGGACTGGTCAGTCAAGGCTCGTCGGGATTGATCGTGTTGGCTGCCTCGCTGGCTGGTGCCCCGGTCAGCACCACTGACGTTGTGGCGCCCGCGGTGGTCGGCGTGGGGTCGGGAGAGCGATGGCGCCACGTACGCTGGGCGGTGGTCGGTGAGATCGGGTTGGCGTGGCTGGTCACGCTGCCTGTCAGCGGGGGGCTGGGCGCCCTGTTCCTAGTGGTGTGGAGGTGGGTCGGATGAGACGGTGGTTCCTGCCAGAGACCCCCGACCTGCTCGGGCTCTTGGCCCACCAGGGCGATGTCACCGTCAGAGGCATGGACGCGCTTTGTGCCTGGTCGAAGGGCGATTTTTCTCAGGGTGCCGCGCTTCATGCCATTGAGCACGAAGGGGACTTGGCCGCCCGTGAGGTACTTATTGCTGTGAAACATGCGTTCGTGACGCCGATCAGCCCCGAGGACATCTACGAGATCTCCGAACGGCTCGACGCGGTCCTCAATGCAGCAAAGAACCTGGTCCGCGAAGCAGAGCTCGTAAGCATGGCCCCGGATCCCCCGATGGCCGAAATGGCTGACCTGGTGGCGCTGGGGGTTCGAGACCTTGTGCAGGCCTTCCCAGGCCTCGCTTCCGATCCCGACCGGGCCACCGAATGCGCCGACGCAGCCGTTCGCCAGGAGCGAGCCCTTGAACACGTCTACCGCCGGGCTATGTCAGCCCTCCTCCAGATCCACGACATCCGTGAGGTGGCCGGCCGACGCGAGCTGTACCGGCGTTACGCCCGGATGGGCGAGGCTATCGAGGGAGTGGCTCACCGGATCTGGTACGCGGTGGTGAAAGAGGTATAGGGGTTGCGAACTGGGCTTCCACTACGTTGGCAGGTCCGGCGGTTCAGGGGGATCCGTTCAACGGGGCGCACCGGGAAACTCCACCGGCGGCCCCTCGCCGGCGATGCGGAACTGGCGTCCACTGACGTTGGCCACTCCGATGCGCACGAGGCGATTTTTCGACTCCATCCCCACCCAGGATCTGATCGGGACGGACCTTGCCAGGGTATTCCCCTCCTCGTCGCTCACCGCCGAGGCGACCCCCTGGAGCAGAACGCTCCATCCGGTGCCGCCGAGTGGTTCATACGCGTCGGCCTGAAAGGCGACCACGGCACCGATAGTGGCGGCGTCGAGCTTCGTACCGGGGATGGTTCGAAAGAGCACGGACTCCCCATAGATCGCGAAATGGACCGGGAGGATGACCGGTAGCGCGCCGATGCACGCGCCAATCCGACCGATGGAGGCCTGGGCCAAGAGCCTGAGGCACTCCGCTCGGGTGAGGATCGTCACATCAGATTGATTGTCAGCCATCACACTGAGGACGCTGACGGATCGATGTGGGGACGACTAGGGCCAAAAGTCCCAAGGTCACCGGTCGGCGACCCACCTCAATCCTCGACCCGGCTCAACCGATGGAATCGATACCCCGACCGGCAGAGTGCCCTTCGGAGCGAGCCGAGTGCCGAGCGGCTTGCTCCTCTGCACTCGCCCCCATGAGTACGAAGATGCCGATCAGCCCGAGCCAGACGTCGTAGAGGAATCCAACCGCGACCATGGCCACGCCGGTGTAACGAGCGATCCGGCCGGCGAGAAGTGTCGCGTCGAGGTTGCTCCGATGGCGCGCCAGCACGGCACGAAGCACCCTCCCACCGTCCATGGGGAGGGCGGGCAGCAGATTGAATGCCCCAAGCAGCAGGTTCAGCCAACCCGACCGAGCCCACCAGCTGGCGACGAACAGGGTCGGCGTCCACACATGTGCTCCGGCCAGCAGGCCTGCCGCAAGGAGGAGCACGCCGATGGCAAGGCTGGCCAGAGGGCCGGCGATGGCCACGGCCAATTCGTCGCCGGGCGCCTTTGGCATCGCATCGAGTCGGGACAGTCCTCCCAGGGGAAAGAGAACGATACCGAGGACACGGGCGCCACGTCGTCGGGCCACGATGCAGTGAGCGATTTCGTGGGCGACGACCGAAGTGAAGAGAGCAACAATCCAGGCAAGGCCGACCACCACAGTGGCCTCTCCCATGCTCCAATCGACGACCATGGCAAAGGCGACCAACAGGAAGAAGGTCAAATGGAGGCGGATGGGGATCCCCGCTACTCGACCGATCGGGATGCTGTGTCCGTGGCCGGCGCCGGGCGACGGGCGCGTGTGGACTTGTCCGTTTTGGACCTTCTGTTCTCGAATCGACGCCGTGCGACGTGCTGTCTTCGCTTGTCATACGTTCCACCGTGTTCGGGATCGCTGACCCGGACCAGGCCCGAATGTCCTTAATCGGCCAGGTGCGAGGGTGCCGTCACCATCCGGACCCATTGACCAGCACGGCAGCACCATTCACCCGATCGTGGGCGAGGTCGGCGAGTGCCTGATCAGCCCGTTCGAGCCCATACGCCGTTGTGGTGACGCGCACGGGAATGCGGGCGGCGATTTCGAGGAACTTGTTCCCGTCCTGACGGGTGTTTGCCGTCACGCTGCACAGTGTCCGCTCTTCGAAGAGATGCCTCGCGTAGTTGAGGGTAGGAATGTCCGTCAGGTGGATGCCGGCGATGGCCAACGTGCCGCCACGATCGAGCGCCTCCAGAGCGGGCAGCACCAGGGTGCCCACCGGTGCGAAGAGGATGGCGGCGTCGAGCGGCTCAGGGGGAGGGGCATCGGCGTCACCGGCACTGGCCGCACCCAGTTCGAGCGCAAGCTTGCGGGCTTCGGGCGCCCGGGTCATCACATGCACCCTGGCCCCTTCGGCCATGGCGATCTGGGCGGTGATGTGGGCCGAACCCCCGAATCCGTAGATTCCGAGTCGGCCCCCCTCGGGCAACTGCGAACGTCGGAGGGCTCGGTAACCGATGATCCCCGCACAGAGGAGTGGCGCCGCTTCCTCGTCGGCAAATACATCGGGAACGGGGTAGGCGAATCCTTCGTTGACCACCACGAACTCGGCATAGCCCCCGTCGACATCCCAGCCGGTGAACCGGGGGTCGGTGCACAAGTTCTCCCGACATTCGAGGCAGTATCGGCAGATTCCGCATGCGCTGGCCAGCCATGGCACACCCACCCGATCCCCCATGCCGAAGCGGGTGCATCCGGCTCCGAGCTCGTCGACAACGCCGACCACTTCATGACCGGGTATGACCAGGGGGTGTTTGGGGGTGAGGTCCCCTTCGGCTAGGTGCAGATCGGTGCGGCAGACCCCGCAGACCCGCACATGCACCCGCACCTGCCCAGGGCCCGGGATGGGGAGCCCGCGCTCGACGCGCCGCAGGGGCTTGGAGTCGATCGGCCCGGGCGCGTCCACCACCCAGGCCTTCATGGAATCGGAAGTCATGATCGACTCCGTCGCTCCAGACTCGGTCGGCTCACCTGGCCTGATCCGCTCCGAACACCGCATGTAGGCACCGTCGACTGCTTCACCATGGTTCTCCCGATCGTCCCGCAATCTGCTCTTGCCATCAACACCATGAGGATGTTGCCCTGCCTCATGGTGGGCGATGGGCTATTGCCTGTCCAGGGCTGAAGGTCCTTTCGGAATGAGGCCGGCGGGTGCATGGCTTGTGACCTTCGGCCCTACTCCCGGACCTCCCGCTCTCCTTACCCTGAATGTAGAACAGTGAAGCGTTGGTGGTCAGAAGTCGGTTCTCGAAATGATCCGTTCCATCCGAACCCACTGGTCGAACCAATAGCTGGAGGAAGACATGGCCCTTACGACAGAAGCAGAAGCAACAGACAAGCCTCAAGTGGCTGCTCCCTTTGTGGCGCCCGGTCGCCCGGGCAGCGTGGTCGAGGTGAAGCCCCGCTACGAGAACTTCATTGGGGGAGCCTGGATCGCCCCAGTTGAAGGGCAGTACATGGCGAACG
>CABEBB010000445.1_pt1 | contig 11221 bp, 10 predicted proteins | sample 3132551 | NCBI WGS metagenome assembly CABEBB01 (sample SAMEA5534345, study PRJEB31848) | metagenome | biome: tundra; feature: field; material: soil | place: USA | collected 2013-05 | depth 0.45 m | reverse complement strand
CCGGAAGGCAGGCCGAGGGCATCGGGATCCCGAAAACCGTGCCAGAACTCTTCACATCCGTCACAGTCGGTGTTGAGGAACGCCAAGAGCAGCCGACCGGCCCCGCCGTCGATGCGAATTTCAATCGGATCGCCCAAGGGGCTCACGCCGACAACGTCCGAAGCCGACCACGCTGCCGGGGTATCCGGTGAACCGGCCGGGATGGGCCGAAGTCCAGCCAAGAAGTCGGGGTCGGCCAGGGGCTCCCCACGTAGCCCTACTGGTGCCTGCGTCAAGTCTGTCGCCTGGTCCACGGCCTCGACCGCGGCTTGGACAGGTATCAGTTCGGGGTCGGAGACCCGGTCTCGGCGTTGTCGACGATCTCGGCGTTGTCGACGATCTCGATAGCGTTGCCATTGCCACACCATCGGCACGACACCTCCTCCACCGTTTCGTCGAGCACTTCCACGTCTTCGAGGGTGAGCTCCCCACCCACGGAGAAGTGATGGAATGCCTTTGTCCGTCGGTTGGTGACCACACTGAATCGGGTCAGGTTCCCGCAGGCCGCACACCGGTACCGGATGGCGGAGGCCGCAGATGAGCCCGGCGTTTCCGCCATGGCGGGTGCGGCCATGGATAAGTCGCTCGTCACTCCCCCTACGGTAGCCGCCGCACATCAACCCCCGACTCCACGTCGATCGAACACCCGTTCGCTACAGTGTCGCCCATGACGCTCGTCGTGCAACGCTCATTCGACGACCTGGGTACCCCGCTCAGCGAGGTGACCTTCGTGGTTCTCGACGTCGAGACCACCGGAGGATCGCCTGCCACATCGTCTCTCACCGAGGTGGCGGCAGCACGCTATCGGGGTGGAGAGATGCTGGGCACCTTCCAAACACTGGTGAAACCCGACGAACGCATCCCGCCGTTCATCACCGCCCTCACCGGGATCAGCGACGCGATGGTGACTGACGCACCCACCATCGGGGCCATGCTCCCCACCTTCCTCGAGTTCGTCGGGGGCGCGGTGATCGTCGGCCACAACGTGCGGTTCGACCTTTCCTTCCTCAACCATGCCCTGGTCTCCACCGGCCGTGATCGACTGCAAAACGCCACTGTCGACACCCTGGCCCTGGCTCGCCGGCTCATCCGGGACATGGTGCCCAACTGCAAACTCGGCACCCTCGCCGCCGTCCTCAACCTTTCCCACCAACCGTCCCACCGGGCCCTGACCGACGTACTGGCAACCGGGGACCTTCTCCACGCCCTCCTCGAGCGGGCAGGTTCATTCGGGATCCTCGGACTCGAGGAGCTCCTCGACCTCCCCCGCCTTGTCGGCCACCCTCAGGCGGCCAAGCTTCGTCTCACCACCCGACTCCCCCACCGGCCCGGCGTCTACTGGTTCACCGACGCCGCCGGCAACGTCCTCTATGTGGGCAAGGCAACCGATCTCCATTCGCGGGTTCGTTCCTACTTCACCGGTGACCGGCGCCCAAAGATCGGGCGATTGCTGCGACAGCTCCACGCCATCCACTATCGGGTGTGCCCGGGACCCCTTGCCGCGGTGGTGATCGAGGGCCGGCTGATCCGGGCATGGGCCCCCCCTTTCAACCGCATGGGCAAGGTTCGGAGAAAGGACCCCGGCACGGCCGTTCGATCCGCGGCAGACGCTCGACCCGAGCCGGCCGGTGATGACCGGGCCCACCAACCGCACCAACAGCCAGCACGGCGAGCGGTCACGAGGCCGGGGAGGCGACGAAAATGGACAACCGACGAACTCGCCGCCGACCCCGCCGAACTACTCATGCCGATGGCCAAGGAATTGGCGCACCTGGCTCAGCTTCAGTGGTACGAGGATGCGGCACGGGTGCGTGATGAAGCTGATCGACTCCGTCACCTGATCGGTCAGCATCGGAGGGTTGAATCGCTTCGGGAGGCCGGTCGTGTGGTCCTCTATGTCGACGGCGAGGGGGCAGTGGAACTCGACGGTGGGCTCCTCACGGAGAGCGGCACAATGTTCGGATCAGGTGGGGGCGTACATGGGAGCGCCGACTCAGCACTGGCCATGACCAAAGACGGCCACGAACATGAGCGGATCATTGTCGCCCAATGGCTTCATGCCAACCCGGAGCGGGTCCGGGTACTCGAGGTCGAATCTCCTGATGGGATGTCCATGCCCGCCAATCGGATTCCCCGGATGACAGAGCTGTGCGGCCCGATGAGGGAGCAGGTGGACGCAGCGATGTAGCGGACCAGGGACGAAGTGACGAAGTGACGAAGTGGCGCAGGGACGAAGTGGCGCAGGGACGAAGGCCCAAACCCGTCGATCGCCACAACGGCACAGTGCGATTTTTGCCGTCTCAGGTCACGGTTGGCGGTTGCCGGTTGCCCGCCACAAAAGGCCGGTACCTGGGCATCGTGGAGGGCGCTCATCAGGTGCGCCGAACCGGCAGGGAGTACCGGAGGGGCTCAAACGTGTGGGTCCGACCATTGCGATTCACGAAACTGTGACCCATACTTCACCTAGAACATTTTCTACGCCGATGGCGAGATCCAGGGGGGATTTGGGTGCGATTGGATGGTGACGCGCCTCAGTTGCGCCCTGTCGGGAAAACGCCTCCACTTCAAGGGGCATAGCGACCATGACGGCAGGGCTGTCCCAGGGCGCAGGGCTGTCCCAGGGCGCAGGGCTGTCCCAGGGCGCAGGGCTGTCCCAGGACGCAGGGCTGTCCCAGGGCGCAGGGCTGACAGTGGACGAGGTGAGCGTTTCGTTCGGCGGTCTGGCCGCATTGAGCGATGTGTCGCTTCAGGTACGACCGGGCGAGGTAGTTGGGGTCATCGGGCCCAACGGCGCCGGCAAGACCACTCTGTTCAATGTGGTGTGCGGATTCGTGAATCCCCAGTCAGGGACCATCACCTACAACGGGCAAAGGATCGATCGCCGCAAGCCACATCACTTGACCCAACTGGGAATCGCCCGAACGCTCCAAGGGGTGGGGCTCTGGAATGGTCTCAGTGTCATCGAGAATGTGATGGCCGGAGGTCAGGCGAAGACGCATACGGGCGTGGCGTCGGCATTGCTTGGGCTATGGCGATCCAGCCGTGAGGAGACCCATCTTCGCCAGCGGGCAGGGGAGCTGCTTCACGAGTTCGAGATCGAACAGTTCGCGGACTGGAATCCCAAAGCGCTGCCTTACGCAGTACAAAAGCGTACGGCCATGGCCCGGGCCTTGATGGCTGAGCCGACCCTTCTCTTGCTCGACGAGCCGGCCAGTGGCCTCTCCAAGGGGGAGATGGACGAACTCAGCCATTTGGTGATCGAACTGCGCTCGTCGGCCAGCGTGCTCCTTGTCGAGCACCACATGGATCTCGTCATGTCCACCTGCGATCGACTGGTGGTCCTCAACTTCGGCCAGGTCATCGCCCACGGGACCCCGGCCGAAGTCAGCGCCAATCCCGAGGTGACGACCGCGTACCTCGGCAACGAGGTGCACGCGATGGGTACGGGTACGGGGGCGAGTACAGGGGCGAGTGATGCTTGACGTGGAAGACCTCTCGGTCTCCTACGGGGCGGTCCAGGCACTCCAGGGCGTGACATTCCAAGCCCGGGAAGGAACCGTGACCGCCGTACTGGGAGCCAACGGGGCGGGCAAGACAACGCTCCTGCGCACAGTTTCCGGTCTGGTCAAACGCCAATCGGGCAACGTCAGCTACGGCGGGGTCGAACTCACCGGTCTAAGCGTCGAGAACATTGTCCGGCTCGGGATCTCCCATGTTCCCGAAGGTCGGGGTGTGATCGAAGAGCTCACTATTGACGAGAATCTCCGTCTGGGAACCCTATGGCAGTTCGGTCGTCAAGAACGCCGGTCGGTCCTCGATGAGATCTACGAGCTCTTCCCGCAGTTGGCGCAGCGGAAGAGACGGATGGCATCCACCCTCTCGGGAGGAGAGCGCCAGATGTTGGCCATCGGGCGCGCCCTCAGCTCCAAACCGAAGCTGCTGCTGCTCGATGAGCCGTCGCTGGGCCTGGCCCCCCTGGTTACCGCCCAAATCATGGCGTTGATCCAGGAATTGGCCCGTGAGACCCGACTCACGGTGGTCCTGGTGGAGCAGAACGTCCGCAGCGCCTTGTCTATCGCCGAAGAAGCAGTAGTGATCAACCTGGGCCGGGTCGTGATTGCCGATACTGCCGCCTCGGTCGCCGCTGACACCGAGCTACGACACCTCTATCTGGGATTCTGACGAGAGAAAGAGACAGAGCAGACACATCATGAGCCTGTTCATCAACCTGACACTCAACGGGATCACCAACGGGATGATCTTCGCGGCGGTGGCGCTAGGCCTTGTGTTCATCTGGCGGGCAACCCATATCGTGAACTTCAGCCAAGGATCGATGGCCATGTTCACCACCTATATCGCCGTCACGCTCCTCGACCGCCACATCAACTATTGGCTGGTATTCGCCGCCGCGTTGGTGGCCGGTCTGGTAATGGGCGGTGTGATCGAGTTGGTCCTCATCCGCCCCCTACGCGGAAAGCATGCCCTCAATCCGGTGATCGTGACCCTCGGTCTGTTCATCTTGCTGGAGGGCCTGGCCGGATCGATCTTCGGTGTGGGCAACCGGAGCTTTCCCCCGGCATTCTCCCAAGCCGGGCTCACGTTCGGCCACAGCACCATCGCCTTTTCACATTTCGACGTGTTCATCCTGGCCGCGGTGGTGATCTTGATGCTGGGCACGCTGGTGCTCTTTCGCGCCACCAACATGGGGCTCCGCATGCGGGCCGCCGCCTTCGCTCCCGAAGTGGCCCGACTCCTCGGGGTCCGGGTGGGCCGGATCCTCACACTGGGTTGGGCCCTGGCAGCGGTGGCCGGATCGTTGGCAGGTTTGCTGGTCGCCCCCACTGTGTCATTTTCCCCCAACTTCATGGACCTGATCCTGGTGTACGCATTTACCGCCGCGGTGGTGGGAGGACTCGATAGTCCGGTTGGGGCCCTGGTCGGCGGGTTGGTCACCGGCCTCTCGCTCTCTTATGTCGGCGGGTACCTCGGGTCGAGTCTCGAGCCGTTGGGGGCCCTGGCCATCCTGATGGTCGTGCTTTCAGCGCGACCAGAGGGCATCTTCTCGCGGCCGGCGCCGCGGCGGGTCTGAAGAGATGTCCGCGATCCCTTCTGTGCCGCCGGTGCCGCCGGTATCCGATCCCGGTCCGATCCCGATTCCGCCTACTGGACTTTCTCGTTTCCCGTGGCTCCGACTGCCGCGTCAGCCCATGCTGCGGCACCTCCTGTTGGGGGCGGTCGCCGCTTTCGGGTTCTACATCCTCACCTCAGCGATCAGCTCCTTCAACGACTTCCGGGTGGGCGAGATCGCCGTCTATGCCATTGCGTTGGCCGGCCTCAGTCTGCTCACCGGAACCAATGGGCAGATCTCACTGGGCCAAGGGGCGTTCATGGCCGTGGGGGCGTACACGCTCGGGGTGTTGATGACCCACACCCACCTCCCTCTGGTGGTTGATGTTTTGGCCGCCATCGGGCTGAGCGGAGCGCTGGGATTGGTGGTGGGAATGCCAGCCACTCGGCTCAAGGGCCCCTACCTGGCCGGCATGACCCTGATTCTGGCCCTCGGCCTTCCCCGGATCGCCGACAAATACTCGACATTCTTCGGGGGCGATCAGGGTTTGACGGTGAATTCCCCCACGCCCCCGGGCACCATCGATCCGCAACGTTGGTTGTCGTGGATCGAGATCGTCGGGGCCATCGTCGTGCTCATTCTCCTGGCCAATCTCACCCGCAGCCGATTCGGTCGATCGTTCCGGGCGGTGCGGGACGACGAGATCGCGGCCGGGCTTTCAGGGATCCATGTGGCCCGAACCAAAGTGCTGGCCTTTACCGTGGCCGCCAGCTGCGCCGGGCTGGCCGGGGCGTTCCTGGGCTTGTCGGTCGGGGTGGTCAACACGGGTGAATTCTCACTCACTCTCTCGATCTATCTGTTGGCCGGCATGGTGCTGGGTGGTGCCGGAAGCCTGGTCGGGGCGTGGTGGGGAGCCATCGTGCTCGTCTTCATGCCGGGGTGGTCCACCTCCATCGCCAACAGTTTCAACTTGGGGAGCGCGGTCGGCGCCAACCTGGCCCTGGTCGTATACGGGCTTGTGCTGATCGTGGTGATTATGGCGGCGCCTATGGGGATCCAAGGGGGGATCGGATGGCTCGGCCGGCGGGCGCTTTCGCTGGTGGGAGGGGGTGTCCCGGCTCCCGGCGCCCCGACACCACGACAGGAGGGTAACGAGCCAGTCGGATCGATACCATCGATACCACCACCGGCGGCACCGGCGGCACCAGCGGCACCAGCGGCACCAGCGCGGAACATTCGGGAACAGAGCTAACAGAGAGACAAATGTATACAGACGAAAGGACCATCACATGAGAAAGGGCCCACCCATGAGGAGAGAACCACGACACGTCGGTCGAAAGCGGATCGGCATCATCGCCGCTGTGCTGGCGACATCGCTGATCGCCGGAGCATGCAGCAGCTCGAGCTCGACATCCGGCTCCGGTGGGGCGACCGCGCCCGGGGTGACTGCTACCAGCATCACCATTGGTGCCACCACTCCGTTGACCGGCCCGGCCGCGCCCGGCTACGACGAAATCGCCGCTGCTTCCAATGCCGTCTTCAAGTGGGCCAACGCCACCGGAGGGGTCAACGGCCGTCAGATCAACTACATCGTCAAAGACGACGGCTACAACCCTGCGACAACCGTCAGCCTCACCCGGGAACTCGTCCAGCAGAACAACATCTTTGCCACCGTCGGCTCCCTCGGCACACCTACCCAGGCCGCCGTCCAGGGCTTCCTCAACACCAACAAGGTGCCCCAACTCTTTGTGGAGTCGGGCTGCAACTGTTGGACACAGCCCCAATATCCCTGGACGTTCGGTTGGCAACCCAACTACACAGTGGAAGGAAAGATCCTGGGCCAGTACATCAAGCAGAACTTCGCCGGACAGAAGATCGGCTACCTCTACCAGGCTGACGAGTTCGGTCAAGACTTCATCAAGGGTCTCGACGCCGAGCTGCCGGCCACGTCAGTGGTATCGCGGCAGAACTACGACGCGGCCACGCTGGCCGGTCCGATGAGCGACCAGATCGCGGCGTTGAAAGCCGCTGGTGCCCAGGTGGTCTGCCTGGCCACGGTTCCGGCTGCCACCGCCCTGGCCCTTCTGCCGGCCGCGTCGATCGGGTACAAGCCTCAGTTCGTGACCGGCAACGTAGGGGCTGATCCTCCGACCGTCGACAAGCTGCTGGCATCGTTCTCGAAGGGGGCCGCCGGGAGTGCACTCATGAACGGCATGATCTCCGACGCCTACCTGCCACCGGAGTCCGACACCTCCAATGCGTGGATCCAGGCCATCCAGAAGGTCCTTACCAAGTACGATCCGGGTGCACCCCTGGATGGCAATAGCGAGTATGGGGTCGCCCTCGGGTACACATTCATCCAGGCACTGCAGAAGGCGGGCCCGAAACTCACCCGAGCCGGATTGGTGAGCGCCATCGAGACCGACGGAGCCAAGTTCGTGACCCCCGGTCTCGTTCCGTTGACCTACTCGAAGTCCGATCACTTCGGGTACTCGGGAGCGCAAATGATGACCATCAACAACGGTGCGGCCACCACCATGGGCCCGGTATACACATCGGCCATCAGCGGGCCGGTGAAGGCATACACGGGTTCCACCCAACCGCCACCGGCATCGATGCTCAACCTGAAGTAACGGAAGGGACAATTCCGCTCTGTCACCCTTGAACGGCGGGGGCGCTCTCCGCAATGGGAGCGTCCTCGCCGTTCAGGCGTGGCGGCTTATTCCTCGGCCGCGGCTGCCTCTTGGGTGACCCGGACCAGAGCATCCAGGACCTCTGAGGCGCGGCCGTCATCGATCACTTCGCAGGCCAGAGCCACCCCGGCCGGGAAGTCGGCGGATTGGCCCATCACCACCAGCGAGGCGGCGGCATTGAGGACCGCGATGTCCCGATGCGGTGACGGATCGCCGGCCACCACCCGGCGAATGGCATCCGCATTGACCGACGCATTGCCCCCGCGCAGGTCGTCGAGGGTGGCGGTGGCGAACCCGAGATCGGTCGGATCCAGGCGGGACACCGCGATCTCGTACTCGCCGTCGCCTCCGGCCCTCTTCAGTTCGTGGATAGTGGACGGTCCGGTGGTGCTCAGTTCGTCGAGACCGTCGTCGCCGTAGACGATCATGGCCCGCTCGGCACCGTTGGCCGCCAGCACACCGATCATCTTGCCGGCCATCGATCGGTCGCTCACCCCCACCACCTGATACCTGGCCCGGCCCGGGTTGGCCAGGGGCCCGAGATAGTTGAAGACGGTCGGAATCCCGAGCTCTCGGCGGATGGGGGCGGCGAAGCGCATGGCCGGGTGGAATCGCGGGGCGAAACAGAATCCCATCCCCACTTCGTCGATACAGCGGGCGACACCAGCAGGGCCGAGGTCAGCAACGACCCCCAGGGCTTCCAGCACATCAGCCGCACCCACCGCCGACGATGACGCCCTGCCACCGTGCTTGCATACCTTGGCGCCGGTCGCCGCCACCACCAACGCCGCGATGGTCGACACGTTGATGCTGCGCAAGCGGTCGCCCCCGGTGCCACAGGTGTCGATCACCTCGAGCCCCTTGGGGAGTGGCAGGGGCACCGCGTGGGCCACCATGGCCCGCACGAACCCGGTCATCTCCTCCACCGACTCACCCTTGGCCCGCAGAGCGATGACCAGGCCGGCGATCTGCGCAGGGGTGGCGGTGCCGGACAGCACCTGGCCGAGCACCGTCTCGGCTTCGTCAGAGGTGAGCGACGTGCCGCTGAGAAGTCGGGAGAGCACACCTGGCCACGCTCCCAGCTCCTCGAAGGTGGCGGCCGTTCCCTCCGCGCCACCCGCACCGGAGCGGCCCACTGTCAGTCCCACCACAGGTCGTGTCCGAGCACGCCACGGGCGATGAGCCCCAGCTGCACCTGGGAGGTCCCCTCCACGATGGTCAACTGGCGGGCATCCCGGTACCAGAGCTCGGTGGGGTGGTCCTCCATATATCCGGCCGCCCCCAGAAGCTGTACGGCCAGGCCCGACGCCCGCACCGCCAACTCGGTGGCGAAGTACTTGGCCATGGAAAGGAACGGCACGTACTCCTTGGTGAACTTCCCCTGATCGGCCAGCCAGGCGGACCGGTAGGTCAGTAGACGGGCCGCCTCGATGTCCACCGCCACCTTGGCGATCTCCCACTGGATCCCCTGAAAGTCAGCGATCACCCCGCCGAATGCCTCCCGCTGTTTCACGTACTCGGTGGCGTACATCAGGGCACCTTCGGCCAGCCCGATTCCCCGTGCCGCCACAATCGGTCGCATGGCGTTGAGGCCGAGCATGGCCAGGCGAAAGCCACCCACCTCGCCAATCACGTTCTCGGCCGGAACCCGGACGTTGTCCAAGAGCAGCTCGCCGGTATCGACGCCGCGCACACCCATCTTGTGGTCGGTACGACCCACCGAGACGCCGTCCCACTTACGTTCCACGATGAAGGCGGTGATCGAGTCGTGCTTCCGTGAAGCCGGGTCGCCGGTCTTGGCAAACACCGTGTACCAATCGGCCTCGCGTACCCCCGACATCCAGCACTTGGTGCCGGTGAGAATCCAGCCGGGCTCGCTGTCGCCGGCGGTATCGGGGTCGGGCACCGCCTTGGTGCGCATGCCGACCACGTCGCTCCCGGCCTGGGGCTCGGACAGCCCGAAGGCAGCCCGCACCTCTCCGGTGGCGATTCCGGGTAGATACCGCCGCTTCTGTTCGTCGTTTCCGGCGATGAGGACGGGACCCGCCGGCAACCGGGTGAGCAACAACATCAGGGCGGCCGAGTTCGAGTACTTGGCCACCTCCTCGATGGCGATGGTCAGACCCAGAATGCCTGCACCCGAGCCGCCCAACTCGGTGGGGAGGCAGAGCCCCAGCAGATCAGCGTCCCGAAAGGCGTCGAAGATGTCCTGTGGGTACTCGCTGGTGGTGTCGATCTCCCGGGCCCGGGGTTTGATCTTGTCCTGGGCCAGGCGGCGCACGCTTTCCTGGAGGGCTGTCAGTTCGGGAGAGAAGTCGAAGTCCACGGTTGCGAGGCTACCCGAGGCTACCCGAGGGTCACCCGAGGGTCACCCGGGCGGGGTTGGGGACACTGAGATCACCGGTTGTCGGGATCCCGGATGTGAGCGGAGTCTGGTGGTGACGGGATCAGGTGGTGTCGAGTCCGCCACGTCCGGGCGCAGCTCATAGCAACCATTGGGGGATCACACACTCCTCCATCGCCGCGTCCCGGCGAATAGACGGTTTCCATCGGTCAATATGACAGTCAGGGTGTTGATCACCTCTCGAAGCGCGGCAACTGGACCAATTCGAATTCGCCGGGACGTAGCGCCATTCAAAAGCCCGACACTCCTCTTGAGCGCCGACTGTCGACCGGCGCCCACCGAGCAACGCCCACGGGACTTCAGGCTTCAGCTGCCGGTGAGTGAAGGGGCGATCTCCCCCCGACCGGCCTGTTGGAGATCGGCTGGGAGCCGGACCCCGGCGGCATGGGCCGCCACCTCGAGTTGAGTCCGCCACTCGATGATGGCCAGGCGCTGCGCATTTTGTGTATCGGGCAAGTTGTCGAAATCATTGCCCGGAAGGTCGGCGGCCAACACGCTCAAATAGTTGTCCTCGAGGTAGTAGGTGTGGGCATAGGGGGCGTTCAACTTCGAGAGGGTGGAATCCGCGGGGTCGAGCGACTGGGCGGACACCACAAAGGTGGCGAACCGCTGCTCGAGTTGGGACATCTCGTCGCCGGCAGCCTGAGGGGTGATCGTGTGTGTCCGGTAATTGTCGAGGATGGGGTCAGCCCCGAGGAGGAGTTGGTTCACGGGGAGTCGAACATGTTCGACCTTGGCCACGTAGGCGCGAATAGCGGCCGCCGACGGAGCGGTGGAAGGCGTAGCCGAGCCACCACAACTGGCGAGCAACACGACCAACACAGCCAGGCCGCCTGCAACCGCACACGCGGGGAGCCTCCAGGTCGGCATCGCTACTTCGACTTTTCGTCCACACCAGTGACGCCCAACACCGACGACTGGGCCGGACGAAGACTCAATATGCGTAGCCGCCACCCGTGGTCGTCGGAGGAGAGGTCGGTGACGTAGTGGCGGGTGGACTGGTGACCGGCGGACTGG
>CABEBB010000427.1_pt1 | contig 11622 bp, 10 predicted proteins | sample 3132551 | NCBI WGS metagenome assembly CABEBB01 (sample SAMEA5534345, study PRJEB31848) | metagenome | biome: tundra; feature: field; material: soil | place: USA | collected 2013-05 | depth 0.45 m | reverse complement strand
GCGCTCGAGCTCCAGCCCGATCATGCTGATGCCATCTGCACCCTGGCCGGGTTGCTCACCGCCAGGGGTGCTACCGACGAGGCGATCGCGCTGCTCGGCCGGGTACCGGAGACTCCCGAGACCCGCCGCTTGCTGGCGGAGGCTCGCCTGGCATCCCGGCAGGTGGAGGTGTCCGGTGAAGGGGTCGACGATCTCCTTGCCGGGTTGCTCGACCGGGTCAAGGATGACACCGATGCCCGGCAGGAGTTTCTCGATCTCTTGGAGACGCTCGGCCCCGACGATCCCCGGACCGCTGATTTCCGCAAGGCATTGGCCGCCCGCTTGTTCTGAAGCTGATCGAGGGCCCGGGCGGAGGGTAGCGTCACGGTCGTGCACGCCGCGACCCTCAGCTTGGGCGACCAGAAATTCGACATCAGCAGCCGGGCACTGGTGATGGGGATCCTCAACCGCACCCCCGACTCGTTCTTCGACAAGGGAGCCACCTTCGCTTTGGACGATCTGGTGCGGCGGGCGGCGGCACTGGTGGATGACGGTGCCGACCTGCTCGATATCGGTGGGGTCAAGGCGGGCCCGGGCCCCGAAGTTACCGAAGCCGAGGAACTCGACAGGGTGATTCCTGCCATCGTGGCGATTCATTCCCGATTCGACATCCCCCTTTCGGTCGATACCTGGAGGGCCTCCGTGGCCAAAGAGGCCTATGCCGCCGGAGCCATCGTGGGCAACGACATCAGTGGTTTCGCTGACGCCGAGTATCTGACGGTGGCCGCTGCGGCCGGCGCCACGGTGGTGGCCACCCATATCCGCCTTGCCCCCCGAGTCCCCGACCCGGAGCCGGTCTACGACGACGTGGTGAATGCGGTGCGGACGTTCGTACTCGAACGGGCGGACCGGGCCATCGAAAGCGGTTTGACCCCCGATCGGATCGTGTTGGATGCGGGACTCGACCTGGGCAAGACGGCTCAGCAATCGCTCACCCTGCTGCGTGCGTCGGGTCAATTGGCATCTCTCGGTTACCCGCTGCTGCTTTCGGCATCCAACAAGACGTTCCTCGGGGTGACGCTGGGCCTCGAGATCGGGGATCGTCGGCAAGCGTCTATCGCCGCCACTGCGTTGGGGGTGACACTCGGCTGCCGCATCGTCCGGGTCCACGACGTGGCCGGCAATCGGAGGGCGTGCGACGCATTGGAAGCCATCCTCCGCATCGGGCGGGAAGGCCGGTGAACGCCGTGACCACTGAAGTCCGTGCCGTGTACCTGGTGAAGGGGGATGACGCCTCCCTGGTGGCTCAGGAAGCCCATGGGTTGGTGGAGAGCCTGGTGAACGGAGGCGATCCGACACTGATGGTCGAGGAATTCGGCGGGCCATCCACCGACGATCTGGATATCGGAGCCGTGATCGATGCCTGCACCACGCCGCCATTTCTGGTGGAACGGCGGGTGGTGGTCCTCCGTGATGCCGGGCAGTTGTCGGCGGCCGACGCCAAGCGACTGGTGACGTATCTCGATGATCCGCTACCAACCACTGCTCTGGTGCTGATGGTTGGTGGCGGGACCGTTCCCCAGGTACTGACCAAACGGGTGGGGGCACTCGGCGACGTGGTGGACACCGCGGTGGGAAGGGGCAAAGCCAGGACCCAGTGGTTGGCTACTCATCTCAAAGGTGCGCCGGTCAGGCTCGACGGGCCGGCCTCCGCCCGCCTGGCCGAGCATCTCGGTGGGGATATGGGTCGCCTGGCCGGGTTGCTCGGATCCCTCGCCTCTGCCTACGGCCAGGGCTCTACGGTGTCGCTCCATGACCTCGAACCGTTTTTGGGGGAGGCAGGATCGGTCGCACCGTGGGACCTGACCGATGCGCTGGATGCCGGCGACACGGCCAAGGCGCTCGGTGTGCTCCATCGCATTCTCGGTGCATCGGGGTCACACCCATTGGTGGTGATGAGCACGCTCCATCGTCATTTCCGCCAGATGTTGCGACTCGACGGCTCGGGCATCACCTCTCCCGAAGAGGCGGCGAGCGCGCTGGGGCTCCAGAGCCCGTTCCCGGCCAAGAAGGCCCTGGCCCAGAGTCGACGCCTGGGTACGCCCGGCATCGCTCGGGCGGTGCTGTTGTTGGCCGATGCCGACCTCGATCTTCGGGGCTCGACCGGCTTGCCGGGTGAATTGGTACTCGAGGTGTTGGTGGCCCGATTGAGTCGATTGGTGCGCCCCTCCAGAGGGTGACGGGTCTGGGTTGTTATCGAAAGTCCCGTGACGGGGGGACCGGGCCCAGCTCGATGGGATCGATCCGCTCCGCTATCAGGTTGGTCGCCCCCTCGGATCGTTCGAGGCGACCCCGCACGAGAAGACCGCGGGACGACCGGGCGACAGACTTCCAGCGGATCCACGCGCCGCGGGAGCACACCACGTTGACCATCCCGGTTTCGTCCTCGAGGTTCAGAAAGACCGCACCGTGCGCACTCTCGGGCTGCTGTCGATGGGTCACCACGCCTCCGACGGTGATCCGATTGCCGGCCGGGGTTGCGTCCAACTTGTCGGTCCGGACCACACCCAGGTCGTCGAGTCGGGGCCGGAGCAGGTCCATGGCGGTGGTGTCCGGGGCCATGCCCAGTGACCACAGGTCGTCGGCCACGCCCTCCCAGGGGGTGGGAGCGGGGAGAGGCGGCGGCTCCGACCCGGTGGTCACCCCCGGAAGCCGGTCAAAGGTGGCTTGAGCCGCGGCTCCCGCTGTCCATACCAGCGATCGCCGGTTCCTCCCGCGGGCTGTCTGCTTTTCTCCGGGGTCGCCGTTTTCGCCGCCGCCCGTGCTGCCGTCCGCGTCGGTGGACAGGCTGTCGAGTGCTCCGGCGGTGGCCAGCGTCTCCAACTGGGCTCGGGTGACGCCGGCCCGGCGCACCAGGTCCTCCATCCCTGACCAGGGGCGGCCCTCCGCTATCCTCCCTGCCGCCTCGTCCCCGATGCCACGTACCGACGACAACCCGAGCCGGACGGCGGGAGTGTCCCGATCAGCCTCGGCACCTTCCTCGATCCAGGCACCGGCCCGGCTGGCATTCACGTCAGGACGGCGGATCCCCACTCCATGCCGCTTGGCATCGGCGATCAGACTCTGGGGAGACCAGAACCCCATGGGCTGGGCATTCAGCAGCCCGGCGGTGAAGGCAGCCGGGTAGTGCACCTTGCACCAGGCGGTGGAGTACACCAGGTGGGCAAATGCCACCGAGTGGCTCTCGGGAAAGCCGAAGTTGGCAAAGGCTGCCAGCGCGGCGTAGACCTGTTCAGCCACGTCCACCCCTACGTTTTTGGCGGCCATGCCGGCGAAGAGGCGGCCGCGGAGACGCTCCATCCGCTCACCCGATCGTTTGGCGCTCATGGCCTGGCGCAGTTCGTCGGCTTCTGTGGGGGAAAAACCGGCCACGTCGATGGCGATCTGCATCAACTGTTCCTGAAAGAGCGGGACGCCGAGAGTCCGCTCCAGCGATGGCTGCAGTAGCGGATGCAGATACGAGACGGGCTCGGTCCCATTCCGCCGCCGGATGTAGGGATGAACGGCATTGCCCTGGATCGGTCCGGGGCGGATGAGGGCGACTTCGATGGCCAGGTCGTAGAAGCATCGGGGTTGCACGCGGGGGAGTGTGCCCATCTGGGCCCGGGACTCCACTTGGAACACCCCGACGGTGTCGGCCCGGCACAACAGGTCGTAGACCTCGACCTCCTGGTCGAGGCGGGCCAGATCGATCTCGATGCCGTGGTACTCCCGCACCAGATCGACCATGTGATGGAGGGCGGTCAGCATGCCCAGACCGAGGAGGTCGAACTTGACAAGACCGGCCGCCGCGCAGTCGTCCTTGTCCCACTGGAGCACGCTGCGGCCCGGCATCCGGCCCCATTCCACCGGGCAGATCTCGACCACCGGGCGATCGCAGATCACCATGCCTCCCGAGTGGATGCCCAGATGCCGGGGGAAATCGAGTATCTCGGTGGCCAGATCCCGTACCAGTGGAGGGAGATCGTCACGGTCACCGATGGGCTCACCCCGCTGCACCGACTTGGCCCACCCGTCCACCTCCTCCACTGGATGCCCCAGGGCCTTACCCATGTCGCGGATGGCGGACTTTGACCGGTAGGTGATGACGTTGGCGACCTGAGCGGCGTGTAGCCGGCCGTACCGTTCGTAGACGTACTGGATGGCCTCTTCCCGGCGGCCCGACTCGATGTCGACGTCGATGTCCGGCGGTCCGTCGCGGGCAGGCGAGAGAAAACGCTCGAACAACAACCCGAGTGAGACGGCATCGACGTTGGTGATGCCGAGGGCGTAACAGACGGCGGACGTGGCCGCCGAGCCCCGACCCTGGTAGAAGATGTCCCGCCGGCGGCAGAACATCACGATGTCCCATACGGTGAGGAAGTAGCCCGCAAACCCGAGGGCACCGATGACGTCGAGTTCATGGTCGAGCTGTTTCCATGCCCCCGGCACCCGCTCGGCATCCCGCGGGCCGTACCGGTCGGTGGCTCCTTGTCGGACCAACTCCATCAACCAGGTCTGTTCGGTATGGCCGGCCGGTACCGGAAAGTCGGGTAGCCGTGGTGCCACCAGGCGCAGATCGAAGGCACACTCTGCGGCGATCTCCGCCGCCCGTTCCACCGCCCCGGGCCAGCGGGCGAATCGCCATTTCTGCTCTGCGTCACCGCGTAGGCAGGCGCTCGGTGAAGGGGGGAGCCAGCCCTCGATGTTCTCGAGAGATTGCCGGGCCCGTACGGCAGCCAGCGCGGTGGCCAGGGGGAAACGAGCGGGGACGGCGTAATGGACATTGTTGGTAGCCACCGGCGTGACCCCTCGCTCGGTGGCCAGCAGGGCCAGGGTGTCGTTGCGGGTGGTGTCGATGGGATCACCGTGGTCCCACAGCTCCACGGCAATGCGGTCACGGCCGAACCGGTCGATCAGTTGGTCGAGGACCCGGGCCGCTGCGGCCGGACCGCCGGTGGTGAGGGCGGCGGCGAGCGCTCCCTTTCGACAGCCGGTGAGGATCTGCCAATGACCGTCATGACGGTTGGCCAGGTTATCGAGGGTGATGATGGGCTTTCCTTTTTCACCTCCCGCCAGGTGTGCTTCGGCGATGCCGCGACTGAGGCGGGCGTAGCCTCCGGGGTTCCGGGCCAGCACCACCAGATGGGTGCCGTCGGGATCGGGAACACCTGTGCGAGGCGGGGCTGGGGTTCCCGCACTGGTGAGGGTGAGCTCGGCTCCGAACACGGTGGGGAGGCCGAAGGCGCGGGCTGCCTCGGCGAACCGGACGGCACCGTAGAGACCGTCATGATCGGTGAGGGCAAGCGCGGACAGCCCGAGCCGGACGGCTTCAGCGGCCAACTCCTCGGGATGGCTCGCACCGTCGAGAAAAGAAAAGTTGGAGTGGGTGTGCAACTCAGCGTAGGTCATCGTTCTCGGCGACGTCTGTTCATTCGTAGGTGGCTTCCACCCACCACCGGCCCCGTTCGGCCAGAAGGAGGCGGGCATGGGCATTGGCATCGGTCACCACCTGCATGCGGGCACTGCGCCGGCGAGAGCGGGACCACCACCGTTCATCCGTCGGCCACGGCCCGGCCCAGGCCGTCACCGTTGTCCATGGACATCGCTCAACCGACAGGCGGCTCGGGATAGCGGTGAGGAGGCCCCGGCCCGAGACGGTCACCGGTGCCCCGGCCACATCGATGAGTTCGGCCGGGAGAGGGACGGTATGGATGGAGGCCGGCGCCGGAGGTGGGATTCGGCCCGGCCATGGAGCGTGGATGGTAGTGGTGTCGGGTGTCTCGTGGGCATTCCATGTGACGAACCGGGCTTGTTCGCCCGGGTTGCGCCCGCCCTGGAGCCGGACGGTGACCACGCTGTCGGGACCGAGTAGATGCTGCACTGCAGTCAGGGCCCGGGCGGCGCGGGCATCGGTGTCACTCACCCCTCCCCAGAACCCGGATTGACCGGCCGCCGCCGGAACCCCGTTGCGTAGTTGATCGACACGACGCCCGGTAGTCGAAAGGCGTAGCCCACCCGGTTCGGCCAACTCACCGCTTTGCCCACTGGCCACCATGTGGCAGACCACGCCGTCGGCCCCGAAGCGACCGAGCACGTGGGACTCCGGGAGGGAGGCGAAGTCTCCCAGCGTGCGGATTCCCAGCCGCTCCAGTAACTCGGCCAGCTCGGGGTTCCCGAGTACACCCATGGGGAAAGGGGCGAGGAACTCGCGGGTTCCGCCTGCGGGGACAACGAGGCCACCCCGGGCGGCCAGGACCGAAGCGAACAGTCCGTCGGCCATACCCACCTCGACCGGGGTGATGCCGCTGGTTACGTCGGCGATCAACCCGACGAGCGCCTCCTCACCTCCGAAGTAGCGCGCCGGCCCGCGGGCCGGGAGCGAACAGATACCAGGTCGGACCACGGTGATCCACGGGCAGTAGGTCTCCACGGCACCGATCACCCGGATGAACGACCGGAGCACGGCTCCTCCCTCATCCTCCTCGAGGAGTTCAGGACAGCGAACGACGAGCAGACGATCCATGTCAGCGCGGCCGACCTGGTGCTGTGGAGATGGCGGCAGTGCTCTCGGCGGCAGTGCTCTCGGCATCCATGATGCCTCCGGTGCTGGCAGTACCCTCGATCGACCCGGTGGGTGACGGCAACCACAGGTGCTGTTGGACAGGTCGTGCTGCCGAACGACGACCGGTGGCTGTCACTGTCATCCGGCGGCGGCGGAGGTATCCCTCGCCGCTTCCGATGCCGTCCCAGTGGATGGCGTCGATGGTGAGACGCATATCGGGGCACTCGGGCCATCCGGCCCGACCCGGCACCACGATGAGGATGGCTCGGCGTTCTTTTGCTCGGGCGATCAGCCGCCGGGCCATGGCCGGCCGCGGGGGGAACGGCGGGCAGAGCACCACAAGGTCCGTCCCGTCGATCATGGCCGCGGTGGCTTCGGCCCACGCCGGGCCCGGCCGAGGTACCAGGGCGAACCGGACGAGATCGACCCCGAGGCCGTGGGAGGCGACGGCGCCCACATCGGGGAGTCCGATGGCCGCACACCACGACCCAGCTTGTGAGGCTTGGGCCAGGAGGGCGAGGGCCAGTGTGATCTCGCCACTGACAGTTCCTCCACCGGTAGTCCCATCCCTCCCGACGGTGCCCGTACCGGTGACGACGATGGTGCTGCCCCGCCGCAGGCTCCGGTCGGGGAAGAGGTCGGCGAGAGGTGCGGCCACTGGCAACAGACGGGTCTGGCTCGACGAAGTGGGTCGTGTGCGCTCGGCCAATATGACCAGGGATTCTCTACTCTTTTCCCTGGTCAAAGCGCTGCCAACCCGCGGGTCAGCCAAAGATACGAACATATGTTCGTAGAGTACTCCGTCTCTGGCGGGAGCGCCCAGGGGCCTTCATGAGAAATCCCGGGTGTGCACCACTTGGAACAATTTGCTGGATACGATGTGACCACCAGAGAGAGGAGGTGGTCCAACTGAGCAATCAACGTTTTGGGATCCTGGAGGTGACTGGTCGCTAAGGCGGCCTGCTGTACCGCCTGGCGAAATCCAGCCAGACACCCACTGGGCGACTTAGCCGGGCCAAGATCCCACCCGGCGCCGTAGGGGACCCAGTGCCTTACTCAGTAATGTTGTAGCTACAGGGCGTCCTCCGGGCGCCCTGTAGCGCGTTCCGGGAGACGTATCCGCGGCCGCCAAGTCCGGCACGGCCGCCACGGCCGCCGTGGCCGCCACTCACGACGGTCGGTCCTCGCCATTTGGTTCTCTCCATGTTTGAGCGAATGAGAATTTCCATTCGCTCAAACATGGAACTTTCAAAGGTGCCAGAGGTCGGGATTGATGCCCCCTCATGGCATCTACAGGACCGACTGCACGCACGCAATCGAGCCCCGTGGACCAGCACAGATGGCGCGGTAGCGTCCATGACGTGGTCGATGCAGCCTCAACTTCGGACTCGCTCCCTATCGAAGCGCTCCAGGCTGGGCTGTCTCGGGTCGTGACATTGCGGGCTGATCTCGAGGATGAACTCGAAGCAATCGGGGAGTCGACGGCGTTGGTGCCGGACGACGAGCATGACGCGGAAGGCTCGACCGTCGGCTACGAGCGAGCACGGGTGAGCGCTCTTCTGGTTTTCACCCATCAGGAAATCGAAAACCTGATGGCGGCGCTGAAACGTGTAACCGGCGAGACCTACGGACGGTGCGACCGGTGCGGCATGAATATCGGGATAGAGCGCCTTGTCGCCCTGCCCACCGCAACAAGGTGCGTTTCCTGTGCTGTTCGACAAGGACGGGGCAAACTACCCGGTACGAGAGACGGGGCGAGGACCTACAAACTCATTGAGCCGAGTGCCACTCGGACTCAGACGCCGTCCCACAGGCCGACCGGCGCCTCGCCCACCCGGTAATGACCGGGCGCTCGCTCGCCCGAGGCCGCCTTCTCGATCCGCTTCTGCATCCCGGGGGTGAGTACGCCGGCGGTGATCATCTCGACGAACGAGGCAGTGGCGTTGCCGACATCGAAGAAGTCGCGTTGCCAGCCCCACTGAAAGTTCCCGGCGTACTGGAACCAGCTGCCACCCAAACCGGCGATTTCGTAGTGGCTCCCATCCGGTCGGGTGGCGTCGGCGATCTGCTTCCAGAGACCGAGCACCTCGCCCTGCACGTCGTCGATGAGGACCCGCTGATAGGGATAGGTCCATCCGCCGAGCCCCTCCATCTCCAAGCCCACTGCGTATTCGCGGATCTCGTCTCGGCCGACGGCCATGAACTCGTCGTTCGGTCCAACGTTCCACCCGTAGGTGGCGTCTTGGGTATAGAGATCGGCCAACGGCAGCCAGTCGAGTGATTCTTCGCAGCGGCGATTGGTATCCATCCAACGCTGCACCATCTCTTCGAGTTCGGCACGTGGGTACGACGGCATGGATTCAGTCCTCCTCGACAATTCGTAGAGCGGTAGTGGGACAGAAGCGGACGGCCGCTTCCACTTCAGCCCGGCGGTTCTCCCCGGGGGAACCTTCGAGAATGGTGACCTTATGGTTTTTGGCCAGTTCGAAGACGCCGGGCGCCTCGGATTCACAGACCCCGTGGCCCTGACAGAGTTCGAGGTCGACAGCCACTCTCACAATGCGGCGCCTGGGGAGGAGCCGGTGGTCGGCCGAGCAGATTTGCGGCGGTAGCGCACGACGCACGGCTGCTGCATCTGCACCACCATCTTCGAGTGGTCGTTTCGGTAGGTATCAGGTGCCTGCGCCAATTCGAACTCCCAGTCCAACAACAGCACCGAGAAGATGGCTTTCAGCTGCATCATGGCGAAGGCCGCACCGACGCATCGGTGGCGGCCGGCGCCAAAGGGAATCCACGTCCAGGGATTGGCTCGGTCCTCGACCCGAGGGTCGAGATACCGATCAGGCACGAAGGAGTCGGCATCGGGGAAGTCCTCGGGGATCCGGTTGGAGACCGAGGGGCTGGCTCCCACCATCTGGCCGGCTTTGATGGCGTATCCGTCGCACTCGAGGTCCTCTTTGGCCACCCGCAACAACAGAATGAGCGGCGGGTGCAAACGCAGCGCTTCTTTGATGGCCGACTCCATGTGGGGCATCTCCCGCAGCGCCTGGTAGCTGACCTCGGCACCCTCGGCGTAAAGCTCGCCGAGTTCGTCGATGACCGAGGCCATGATGTCGGGATGGCGGAGTAGTTCGATCAACGTCCAGGCGGCCGTCCCCGAGGTGGTGTGGTGCCCGGCGAACATCATGGAGATGAACATGCCGGTCACTTCGTTGGCGAGGAACCGGGGCGTGCCGTCTTCGTTGGTGATGGACATGAGCACGTCGAGGAGGTCGCGATCGTCCTCGGCGGTAGCTGTCCCTGACCCATCAGCTGTCCCGGGCCCATCAGAGCCAGTGCTGGCCGCCCGGCGTTCCATGATTCCCTGCACCAGTTCGACCAAGCCCACTCTGGCCGCGTCGCGCCGTCGGAAGCTCTCGATCGGGGCGTAGGGGTCGACGTAGGCGATGGCGTCGGTTCCCTGTTCGAGGTCGTGGTACAGCTGGGCAAAGCGCTTGTCGAGCTCGCGCCGGAACCGCTTGCCGACCAGACAAGCTGACGAGGTGTAGATGGTCAGTTCGGCGAGCCAGTCGAGGAGGTCGATCTCCCCCTCGTCGTCCCACCCGGCCACCATCTGTTCCACTTCGTCGGAGATGGTGGCGGCGTGACCCCGCATGAATTTGTCGCGCAGCGCCTGATTGTGGAGCATCTCGCGACGACGCTCCGGGGAGGCGTCGAAGACCACGCCTTCGCCGAAGATCGGGGTCATGAACGGGTATGCCTCGGCCTGGTCGAGTTGTTCCTCGGGGGCCCGGAAGAAGAATTCGTTGGCACTGGCACCGGTCATCAGCACAACGTCCCGGTCAGCCAGCTCGAAGATGCCAATGTCGCCGCACTCGGACCGGACCCGGTTCATCAGGGCGATCGGGTCGCGGCGGAGCTCCTCGAGGTGCCCGGTGTCCCCTTCGCCACCCGAGACTCGCGGCGGCTCGCGCCGATCCGTGGCGATGGTCATTGTCCTACCTCCCGAATCGGTGCTTCCGGTTGCAGTTCGATGGTGGTGGCATGGGTGCCGCGTGGCAAGGTCACCGCGGCCACGATGGCCAGGGCCACACCCTTGGGCCGCATGAAGTTGGAGTGACGAGCGAACCCCCACGCCGCCCACTCTTCGATCACCTCGGCAGTCACCTCGGGGTCCCAGTCCATCCCCATGCCGGTCAAGGTGGGGCCTGGACGCACGATGGTGGCCCGGACGCCCGTCCCTTCGAACTCCATCTGCAGTGAGCGAACGTAGCCTTCGAGACCCCATTTGGAGGTGACGTAGGCGGCCATCGACGGTCGCGGCGAGACAGCCACATCAGAGGTGACGAAGACGATGTCACCCCGGGTGCGCTCGGTCATTGCCGGAGCCATGGCCAGGACCAACCGGTGTGTGCCGGCCAGATTGACACTGAGAACGTCTTCGAACGATTCGGCATCGGTGTCGAGCACGCTGCCGGCCCGGTTCTGTGCCGCGTTGGAGACCAGGATCTCCACATTCCCGAGGGTATCGATGGCAGCCGCGGCAAAACGCTTGATGGAGTCTCCGTCGGCCAGGTCCAGATGGATGGCGAACGCGTCACCTCCATTGGAGCGGATCTCAGCCGCAGTGTCCTCGCACTGTGCTACCCGGCGGGCACCGAGGACCACTGGGTGACCGAGAGCAGCGAGGGCGACAGCGGTTGCTTGTCCGATGCCCGATGATGCCCCGGTCACCACTGCGGGTCGGAGTTCGGGATGGGGTTCAAAGCGAGACATCAGCGGATCGTGACCTTGGTCGGGAGGGTGGCGAAGCCTCGCACATTGATGGAGTGGACTCGCGCCATTCCACTCGGATCCACCTCGTAGCTCGCCACTCTCTTCACCAGTTCACCGAGCCCAATGCGCGCCTCCAGGCGAGCCAAGGGTGCGCCCATGCAGAAGTGACGCCCATTTCCGAAGCTGATCAGTTTGGTGGTGTCCCGATCGAGGTCATAGCGCTCCGGATCGGGAAAGACCGACTCGTCGCGGTTGCCGGATCC
>CABEBB010000426.1_pt1 | contig 11678 bp, 10 predicted proteins | sample 3132551 | NCBI WGS metagenome assembly CABEBB01 (sample SAMEA5534345, study PRJEB31848) | metagenome | biome: tundra; feature: field; material: soil | place: USA | collected 2013-05 | depth 0.45 m | reverse complement strand
ATCTCCGTCCGAGTGGTCCGTCGAACCCGAGCCAACTGGCGTGCCGTCGATCGATCCTTTGGCCGTCACGCCGCCGGCAGGAGTGCCGATGGCACCTTCGGACCCGGTGGACGAGACCCCGTCTTCCGGGTTGTTCCCTGATCCTGTGCGTAAACCCGATTTCTGGTCCCTCAATAAGTCGGCGCCCACCGGACCTCCTCCGACCTGGATGACCCCAGTGACACCTGGGTCAGACAGTGGTTCGGGATCCGACTCGGATTCCGAATCCGATCCCTCTTCGTCCTCATAGGGGTTCCCCAGAATATTGCGGGCCATGTCTACGATGACGGCACTGTCGGCGTCCTCTTTGGTGACCGCACCGAGCAGTGGAGCGGCCAAGAGGCCGGTGACAATTCCGGTTTCCGCCATCGATTCGGCTTGGACCACGCTCCATTCCCACAATCGTTTCACCATGTCAGGGTCTGAGGCGCGCCGAGGAGGGAACTTGAGCCAACAGTTGACAGTGGCATGTGCGAGTCCTGTGGCGGCAGGGAAAAGCCAGATCAGGCGGTAATTGCCCGTTGCGTCTATCACGATGGCGGCCAGGTAGGCCAGGACGACGCTGCACAGGTTGAACGGCGATAACAGGATTCCAAGGCGTTCGCCGAGCCCGCCGGACCGGGGTAGCAACTGAAGCAACATCGGCGCCAGCACGATGATGTAGGCGCCGATGAATGGTGCTCCGATGAAGCTCAATGCCACTGCTTGCCAGAGATGGGTATCGAAATACTGCACTCCCGCAAGGACCGCCCCGACGAGGGGAGCGCCGATCGCCAACTGCCGACGCGACAGGATGCGGCTGACCGGAATGCCCAAGCCGATACCAACGAAGAAAATTGGGATCCCGGTGGCCAATCCCGCAACAGTTTGAGCACTGGCACCGGCATGGAGCACCCGCTGGAAGAACAACACCGCAACATACGCCGTGGAACCGATGCCCGACCAGAAGAGGAGCGAACCGGCCACCAGCACCTTGGCGTTGGGTCCGCCCAGAACATCCCGAAGCTCGTCTCGCGCCCGTCGGACGCGCGCCCCTCTGTCGGCTTCTGCTCCGAACGTGGCAGTGGGCGCCTCTCTCACCAGGACCAGAACCGCGATTCCGACTCCGACCATGATGAGTGCGGCCAGCTGGAAAGGCAGATTCCACGTTGCTGGGTCGCTCTGTTTCCACGTGGTGATGACCGTGGCTTTGATGCCGAGACTCACCACCGTGCCCAGAACCGTGGTGAGGAGCAGCGCCTTCAGCCACCGGCTCCGCCCGAAGACTTCGGGTACGACCGCTGCGTTGGTCAACGTGAAGATGGCGGCCGCCTGTCGGGCGATCACGATGAACAAGACGAGGATCCAGTAACCGCGAACAACTGTGAACATCCAGGTGGAGGCGCCCATCACCATAAGGCTTCCGGCCATGTACGGAGTGCGTCGGCCAACCCGGCTGCGGGTGCGATCGCTCAGGCGTCCGACCAACGGATACGTCAACCAACTGAGGAGTCGGTTGGCGGTGAGAGCGAACGTGACCGCCAACGCTCCTGATGCCCGTTGTTGGACGAACAGGGTGATCAAGACGCCGGACACTGCCAAGCTGGCCCGAGGACCTGCCAGTCCGATCGAGAGACCGACGAAGCTGCGGACCCGGGATGCGTCAAGTACTCCGGAGGGCGCCCCGCCCGGGGTGGCTTGGTCTGCGGGTTCTCCTGGGTGGTTAGGCGCGATAGGGGCCGGATCGGATCCGGGACCGTCGCCTGAGAGGTCGCTCACGCGCCGGGCTCGGCCTCCGTCCCTGGTTCAGTGTTTCCAGGGTTCGGTTCGCCGGTTGTCGCCACGTCGGGCCCCCCATTAGTGCCAGCGCCTGCGGCTATCTGTTCGGCGGCCCGCTGGGCCCCGTCGATCTGTACGTAGGCCAACTGAAGTTGGCTCAGACCGTCCTTGAGGTGATCATCGGCTTCCCCAAGGCGGCCCTTGAGGCCGCCGACCAGACTGGCGAGGGCATCAATGGCCAATCGGGCTTGGGGAAGGAGCGGCGGACTCTGGGACAGGTAGACGGCCGCCAGCTCGAAGAGCCCGTAGCAGTGATTGGCAATGACAACCTCTACAGGGGCGTTCGCCAATTCCCTTTGCATGGCCTCGACCTGCTCGGCCGATTCCTCGTTATTCACAGGAGGAGGCTGGCCGCCGCCGGAGGGGGGCACGGACCCGGATTGGGCCGGGGCGTCACCCCCCATCGTGGGTTGACCGACCGGCCGTTCACCATCAGGTGTCCATAAAGAGCTCACGGTGGTAGCCTAAAGGCTGAAAGACGAGGAAGCGGGGTCGCGCGGTCTACGACTCCCACCCGGCCATGGGTAGTTTGCCATGTGCGTCGGGTCAATGGGTCCGGAAGTCGGCTTTGGCCGGTGTTGTTCCGGTGGCAGCTCCGCTCCTTATTCGTTGGTTACGGGAAGTCCGTGGCCCGAAGATAGGGAGTGAAGTCGAATAGCAGCTACCGTCACCACCAATGAGCCCCGGATCAACGACCGAATCCGCGCCCGCGAGGTCCGCTTGGTCGACCCCGACGGTGAACAGCTTGGTATCAAATCTCTTATTGATGCAGTGAATCTTGCCCGCCAACTCGACCTTGACCTGGTTGAAGTGGCACCGCTGGCTAATCCGCCGGTCTGTCGCATCATGGACTACGGCAAGTTCAAGTTCGATGCCGCGCAACGGGCCAAGGAGTCCAAGCGCAAGGCCGTCCATGTCGGTATCAAGGAGATGAAGTACCGACCGAAGATCGGACCCGGCGACTTCGATACGAAAACCCGGCAGGTGGCCAAATTCCTCGAAGAGGGTCACAAGGTCAAGATCACCATCATGTTCCGTGGACGCGAGGTCTTCCACCCCGAGTTGGGAAAGAAGATCCTTGACCGCATTGCGGATCAGATGGAGGGGATGGGCAAATCTGAATCGGATCCCCGTCTCGACGGTCGCAACATGGTGATGGTGCTGGCACCGGATAAGAGAGCCAAACAGTCAGCTGCGTCGAGAGGACCGAAGTCAGGCAGCAACCATGCCAATGGCTCGCCAGCAGTTGAGGTGTCGCCAGCAGTTGAGGTGTCGCCAGCAGTTGAGGTGTCGCCAGCAGTTGAGGTGTCGCCAGCAGTTGAGGCAGCCGTGACGTCACCGGTTGAAGGAACAGACGTAGCTGCAGCACCCGAAGCGGCGGGGGAGCAAACCCCAGCCGAAACGAAGATCGATGGAGAGGGTTGACGCAATGCCGAAGATGAAGACCGACAGCGGGGCCCGCAAGCGGATCAAGGTGACCGGAACCGGACGGCTCCGCCGCCGCCAGGCGTTCCGAGCCCATCTGCTGGAGAAGAAGTCGAGTGTTCGAACTCGCCGTTTGGGGCGCGAAACAGACTTCGCTCCGGGTGACGAGCGCCAGATCAAGCGAATGCTTGGTATGTAACACGGCGGATTCGGCCGCATCCTGTCGGCTCCAGGTGCGCCCTGATCCCGACATTTCAGTTCCCGAGTAACCGCCGGCGGATCTCATCCGGTCGGCTGAACAACACCATCCCACCGATACCGCCCCCAACGAAAAGGAGTTCCCATGGCCCGAGTCAAGCGCGCAGTCCACGCCAAGAAACACCACCGCGCAGTTCTCGAGCAAGCGCAGGGCTACTACGGCAACAAGAGTCGTTCGTTCCGCGCTGCCAACGAGCAGGTAATGCACTCGCTGCAGTACGCCTACCGTGACCGTCGTGCCCGTAAGGGTGAGTTCCGCAGGCTCTGGATTCAGAGGATCAACGCGGCCGCCCGCCTGAACGGGATGAGCTACAGCCGGCTCATCGCCGGCCTGCACGCCGCTGACGTCGAAGTGGACCGCAAAGTGTTGGCCGACCTGGCGGTGACCGCACCTGAAGCCTTCACATCGTTGGTGAAGGTGGCTGAGGAGGCGCTCGCCAGCACGCAGGCGACCGCCGAGGCCGCTTCCTGAACCAGGCCGGGCTGGCTTTTTCGCATCAGCGGGTCAGGCGGGTCCGCCAGCTGCTGCGGAAGCGCAGCCTGCGGTGGTCGGACCACTGTCTGGTGGTGGAAGGCGCCGAGCTGCTGTCGGTCGCTCTGGCTTCAGGCGCGGCCGTCGAGTCGGTCTACATCGCCCCTGATGGACGGTCCAACCCAGTAGTGGCCGAGGTCGCGGCGCGCTCGTTCGAGAGCGGTGCCCGGATCTTCGACCTGGGACCCGGGGTCATTGAGCGGGTGGCTGACACGGTGACCCCCCAGCCGGTGCTGGCCGTGATCGGGTTCGTGCCGGCATCCATCGAGGATGTAGCCGCATCCTCCATGGTGCTGGTTTGTGCCGATGTTCGGGACCCCGGCAACGCCGGAACGGTGATCCGAACCGCTGATGCCTCAGGGGTTGATGCCGTGGTCTGCTGTGACGGTACTGTCGACCCGACCAACCCCAAGACGGTGCGAGCATCAGCCGGTTCGGTGTTTCACACGCCGATCGTCATGGGAGGGGATGTCATCGAAGTGGTGCAGGATCTCCACCAGCGCGGCTTTACGACAGTGGGAACGGTGGTGCGGGGTGGCGCCGATTACACCACATTTGACTGGCGGGACCGGGTAGCGATCGTGCTCGGAAACGAGGCATCGGGTCTGAGCGATGCGGTCATTGAAGTGTTGGACGCTTGTGTGTCGATCCCGATGGCCGGCCAGGCCGAGTCGCTCAACGTGAGTGTGTCGGCAGCCGTGCTCTGCTTTGAGGCGTTGCGCCAAAGGCGCACGGAGGGGGAGGGCCAGAGGCGTCCTACGATTGCCGGGATGGATTCGTCCCCGGCTGACCCGAACGATGAGACAGGAGGTCCTCGGCCATGAGCACTGCTCTCGATATCGATGCGTTGGTCAAGGATGCCGAGGTGGCCATTTCGGCGGCCAGGACCACCGAAGCCATCCGACAGGTGGCCACCGAGGTGGGTGGTAAAAGATCCCCGTTGGCCGAAGCGCACCGTGCGCTCGGGGCTCTTGAACCCGGGGCCCGCAAGGAACTCGGCCGGCTCCTCCACGAGGCACGCACCACCATTGATGCCCTGGTGGAACGCCGGCGCACCGAGATCAGGTTTGCCGAAATGCAGGCGACAATGGAGTCTGACCGCATCGACCTGTCCGAGTTCATTCCCGGCACCGTCAGGAGCTCGCCGACTCGTGGCCATCTCCACTTGGTGTCCCAGACCCGCGATGCGCTCGAAGATGTCTTCGTCGGGATGGGCTTTGAGGTGGCGGAGGGCCCGGATATCGAAACCGACTGGTTCAATTTCGGAGCGCTGAACATCCCGCCGGCCCACCCGGCCCGCGGGATGTGGGACACCTTCTACCTCAACCTGGGGACTCCCGAGTCCACCCTGCTCCGGACCCACACGTCGCCGGTACAGATTCATCTGATGGAAGCCGCAGTGGTGAATGGCGGTCTGCCCATCCACGCCGTCATGCCCGGGCGCTGTTATCGGCGGGATACGCCCGATGCGCGCCATCTGCCGGTCTTTCACCAAATCGAAGGACTGGTGGTGGACAAGGGCATCACCTTCGCCGACCTGGCCGGAACCATCGAGGTATTCACTACCGCATACTTCGGTTCCGACATCCACTCGCGGCTGCGCCCGGCATACTTCCCCTTCACCGAGCCATCGGCTGAGTTCGAAGTGACCTGCACGATCTGTCACGGTGACGGATGTCGTACCTGCTCGCAGACCGGTTGGATCGAGCTCGGTGGTTGCGGCATGGTCGACCCGGCGGTGTTCGATGCGGTGGGCATCGATCCCGACCAATGGACGGGGTTTGCCTTCGGCTTCGGGATCGACCGCTGTGCCCAGATGCGCCATCAGATCGCCGACATGCGGGCATTGAACGAGAACGACATCCGCTTCTTGCGCCAGTTCTGATGCGCCGAACCTGAGAGGAGAGCAGTGCGCGTACCGCTTTCGTGGCTTCGAGACTTCGCCCCATTCGATGGGGATCCGGCCGGCTTGGGCGCCACCCTCGACGACCTCGGCCTGGTGGTCGAAGAGATCCAACGCGTGGGCGAGGGGTTGGGAGATGTAGTTATTGCGCGGGTGGACGAGATCGCTCTGATCACCGGTGCCGACAAGATCCGGCGGATTGTGGTCGACGCTGGCGACGGACCGATCGAGGTGGTGTGTGGGGCGTGGAATTTTGAAGTGGGAGACCTGGTTCCCCTGGCGCCGGTCGGAGCGGTCCTCCCCGGTGGGTTTGCCATCGGTCGCCGCAAAATGAAGGGCGTGGTCTCCAACGGGATGCTCTGTTCCGGTCGTGAGCTCGAGCTGACCGACGACGGTGAGGGGATTATGGTGTTGAACCGGGTGGAGGACGCCCATCCCGGACAGCGGTTCACTGAAGCCATGGGGATCGAGACCGACGTCGTCTTTGACATAGCTGTCGAGGCCAACCGCCCTGACGCCTGGAGTATTGCCGGCGTGGCCCGGGATCTGGCCGCTCGTCTGGGCCTCCCGTTTACTATCCCGGTGGTGGATGGCAGAGCGAGTGCCGGCGTGGGCGACGAGGGCGCGTCGATCGAGACGTTGACGTCGGTTCGGGTGGATGACGCCGAGTTGTGCCCGCGTTTCACCGCTCGGGTCATCACCGGAGTGGTGGTGGGGCCGTCGCCGAAATGGCTGGCCCATCGGTTGAGCTTGGCCGGAATGCGGTCCATCAACAATGTGGTCGATGCGTCCAACTACGTGATGCTCGAGTTGGGGCAACCCACCCACCCCTACGATCTTGATCGACTCGGAGGTGGGGGATTGGTCATCCGGCGGGCGGCCCAGGGGGAGACGATTACCACGCTCGACGGTGTCGTCCGGGTGCTGGGGCGCCCTGGGCCGGGACTCGATGATACCGGCGAAGACTGCTTGATCTGTGACGCGGAAGGAACGCCGGTGGGGATCGGTGGAGTCATGGGCGGGGCATCTTCGGAGATTGGGGCAGACACGACCCGGGTACTGCTCGAGACCGCTTACTTCGTTCCCATGGCCATCGCCCGGACCTCGAAGCGCCTGGCGTTGCGGACCGAGGCTTCCGCCCGGTATGAGCGAGGGTGCGACCCCGAGGGTATCGACCGGGCGGCTGATCGGTTCTGTGAATTGCTGGCGATGACAGCAGGAAGCACCGCGTCGGTGGCGTCGGGGACCATCGATATCAGGGGTGACGTCCCCACTCCGGTGAAGCTGGCGGTCCGGGCGTCGCGGGTCAACGATCTGCTGGGTACCGGGTTTACCGCCTCGCAGATCGCCGCCTTATTGGACCCGATAGGGATTACGGCCGAGGAAGTTCGGGCCGATGACGAGGGTCCCGATGCCGGGGTACTCCAGGTGACGGTGCCGACCTTTCGGCCCGACATCCGCCCGGCTCCGATGGGCGAAAGCGACATCATCGAGGAAGTCGCACGCACGTATGGCTATTCGCGACTACCTCGTCGGATGCCGGCGTGGCCTCAGCCCGGACGCCTCACCGTCTATCAACGGGATCGGCGCAGGCTGAAAGAGGTCCTCTGTGGTCTCGGGGCTTCCGAAGCGTGGACCTCCACCTTTGTGACCGACTTTGACCAGACCATGTCGGGGGTCGACCCTCCGTACATTGAAGTCACCAACCCGCTGGTGGAGTCCGAGCGTTATTTGCGGACGTCGATGGTTCCGGGTCTGGTGCGCGCGGTGATCTACAACTCCGAACGCCGCCAAGGGGATATCCGACTCTTCGAAGTGGGCACGGTGTTCCACTATCCCGAAAGTCCGCCGGTCGACCCCGAGGATGGACCGCCGGCCGACATGTCGGAGAGACTCTGTGCGGTGTTCTGCGCTGAAGGGGATGACGCCTGGACGGCGGTCGCCGCCTGGCATGCCATCGCCGAAGCCTTGGCCATCGCCGACTGGAGCATGTTGGCGGCCGGGGGGCCAACCACCGCCGTGTTGCATGCCTATCGATCAGCCGGATTGTCCAGCGTGGTGGGGACCCCGCCGGATGAGTTCGGGATCACCTGGAAACCGACTCAGCTGGGCGTGGTCGGCGAGCTCGATCCCTATATCGTCGGTTCCCTCGGCTTGCTCGGACGGGACGGACGGGCTCGGCGGGTTGGCTGGCTCGATCTGGACATCGGCACACTGCTGGATCGGGACAGTGTGCCTCGCAAGCCCGAAGTGTCCCGACCCATCAGTCGGTTCCCCTCCTCCGATCTTGACTTGGCCTTCGCCGTCGACAATGACATTCCAGCCGGCGGCGTGGAACGAGCTCTTCGCCGAGCCGGGGGAGACCAGTTGGAGTCAGTGGAGCTCTTCGATGTGTTCCGGGGGGACGTCGTGGGCGAGGGGCGACGAAGTTTGGCGTTCCGGCTCCGACTCTGTTCGATCGATCACACTCTTAATGACGAAGAACTCGCCGAGTTGCGGAGTCGTTGTATAGCTGCCGTCGAAAAGGGTGGCAAGGCCGCACTGCGTTAGCAGTCTCGGATGTGTTTCTGAGGTGGGTCGGGAGCCCATCACGATACGGCTGCTTGCTGAAACGCCGCGTCCACTGTCTGCTCCATGAGGAGTGCAATGGTCATCGGACCAACACCCCCCGGCACCGGTGTAATAAGACTGGCCCGCTCCGCCGCCTCGTCGAAGGCGACATCACCGACATTGCCGGCGTTGTAGCCGGCATCGATGACGACAACGCCGGGTTTGAGCCATGCTCCCTTGACGAACTCCGGGCGGCCGACGGCGGCCACCACGATGTCGGCGCTTTGGACAATCGATGGCAGGTCCTGCGTTTTGGAATGGCAGTAGGTGACCGTGGCGTCACGCCCGAGCAATAGCATTCCGACGGGCTTCCCCAGGATCGGGCTTCGTCCGATCACCACCGCGTGCCTGCCGGAGGGGTCGACGCCGTAGGCGTCGAGCAGCCGCATGATCCCGCCCGGCGTGCAAGACACAAATCCGGGGCGGCCGAATGCCATGGCGGCGAAGGAGTGCGGGGTGACCCCATCGACATCCTTTTCGGGAACTATTGCCTCAAATGCGGCGGGCTCGTCGATCTGCGGCGGGCTTGGGTGCTGCAACAAAATGCCATGAACCGTCGAATCATCGGAGAGTGTTGTGATTGCCCTGACGACTTCAGTTGTCGTGGCGGCGAGGAGTGAGACATGCCGAGAGTCGATCCCCGCCTTGTGACATCGGTTCTGCTTCATTTTGACGTAGGTGACCGACGCCGGGTCATCGCCCACGATGACCGTGGCCAGGCACGGTTTCACGCCGAAACGAGCCGAGAACTCCGCAGCGCGTTGGGCGCTGTGGGCAACGATCTCTTCGGCCAATCGGGTTCCGTGCATGAGACCTGCGGTCGGCAATGGGCTCCTTGGTTCTGGTTGGGAGGCACCCGGGGCAACCCCGATAGCTCAGAGACTATGGCACTCGGCGAGTGGCCCACTGACCCGAATCCCTCGTTGAGCGACGCGGCGCCACGGTACACAGACGCCGGGATTCCCAAGTTTGTCTGGTCTCACCTTTGAGCGAATGAGAATTGGCATTCGCTCAAAGGTGGAAACAATTCATAAGCCAAAGGAGAGACCAGGGTCACGGGCGAGACGGAAGATGAGGCATTTGGATCTATGCCGGACCGGCATCCAGGTCGTCGAGGATCGAACGAGTGGTAGCCCCCAACCACGGGGTAATGAGGCGACGGTCTTCGGGTGAAAGGCTGTCGAGAAAGGCGTAGCCGATCAGTTCGCAAGCGTCGCCCCCAGCGCGGGCGACCGACTCGATGGCGGCAAGCGCCCGCTCCAGGACCGGTCGCTCGGTTTCCACCGCGATGAGCCGCTCAGACACGAAGTCAGCCAACTCGGTGAAGATGGCCGGTCCACCCGGGTCATCGTCGAATTCCTCCACCAGGGCGAGATAGGTAGGTCCAAATTCGGGCACGCCGTCAAGGAGTGCCGTCACCGCCGGGTCTTCGTCGTAGTCATTGAGAGACGTCGGCGGTGTGGTTCCGGAGATAAAGGGGACGGAAAAGGGACCGGATTGACTGTCGGCAGGCATATCTGAGCTCCAGGTGCATTGATCAGCGTGGGCCGCGCTTCCCCCGATAGGGTCCCTGCGCTCGGCGATCCGGGATGGTTCCGACGGTATCGAGAGGAAGGTCGGGGGTCAAGAGCCCGAGAACCGCGTCCCCACTCACCTCGGCCCGACAGCCAGTTGCATAAACATGCGCTAATGTGCATATACTTGCGTGATGAGTGAATGGACGGGTCGACCGTGAGCAGGACTGTCGGAGTGGTCGGTGCTTCCGGGTACGCCGGAGTGGAACTGCTCAGGTTGTGTGCCGCCCATCCAGATCTCGATGTGGAGGTGGCCACTGCCGGCACCCATGCCGGGGAAAAGGTGGCAGTGCACACCCCGTCACTCGCAGGTGCCTACCCATCGTTGAGCTATGCGGTGACCGATCCGGCCGCTCTCGAAGGACTCGACGTGGTCTTTCTGGCCCTTCCCCACGGTGAGTCCCAGCACCTGGTGCCCGAGGTGATGCCGCAAGTTGGGGTCATCGTGGACCTGGCTGCCGACTTCAGGCTCCACAACGCTGGCCTGTACCCGATCTGGTACGGAGCAGAGCACACCGTGCCCGAACTACTTGCCCACTTTGTCTATGGGCTGCCTGAGTTACATCGAGAGGAACTCCGCGACACCCGACTGATTGCTGTACCCGGGTGCTATCCCACCGCGGCGATCCTGGCGTTGGCCCCCTTTGTCAGGGTCGGTGTGATCTCTTCGTCGGCCATCATCGTTGACGCCGCCAGTGGCGTGTCGGGAGCGGGGCGGGCTCCGAAAGCGGCCCTCCATTTCGGCACGGTCGACGAGGACTTCACCGCCTACGGTCTGTTGGATCATCGGCACACCGCGGAGATGGAGCAGAGTCTCAGTGCTGAAGTTCTGTTCACGCCGCACCTGGCGCCCATGGTCAGGGGCATCCTGGCCACCTGCTACGCCCGGCCGACCACTCCTGTCGAAGGCCGGTCCGCCCTGACCACCGAGTCAGCCCTGGACATCCTCGACCACTTCTACCGGGACGAGCCGTTTGTGGTGGTCAGCGAGGCTTCACCGTCGACCAAGGCCACTGCAGGATCAAATTGCGCTCACATCACGGTCCGGGTGGATCCCCGGACCGGGTGGTTGGTGGCCATCGCCGCCATCGACAATCTGGTCAAGGGTGCGTCCGGTCAAGCCGTCCAATGTGCCAACCTGGCCCTCGGTCTGCCTGAGGTCACCGGGCTTCCCATGGCGGGGATGTACCCATGAGCATCACCACTCCCAAAGGTTTTGTGGCATCCGGCCTGGCGTCGGGGATCAAGGCCTCCGGCGCTCTCGATTTGGCGCTCGTGGCTACCGACGACGGGGCGGCGGTCCCCACTGCCGCCACCTTCACCACCAACCTGGCTGCCGCCGCTCCCGTTCAGGTCAGCCGGGATCACATGCTCGCCACCGGGGGCAGGGCCGCCGCCGTGGTTGTCAGCAGTGGCAACGCCAATGCTGCCACCGGCGCCGAGGGCAAGAGGAACGCGGCGCTGATGTGTGAACTGGTGGCAGCCGACCTCGGTGTGCCAGTCGAGGAAGTGTTGGTGT
>CABEBB010000425.1_pt1 | contig 11710 bp, 10 predicted proteins | sample 3132551 | NCBI WGS metagenome assembly CABEBB01 (sample SAMEA5534345, study PRJEB31848) | metagenome | biome: tundra; feature: field; material: soil | place: USA | collected 2013-05 | depth 0.45 m | reverse complement strand
CGGCACATTGAGGATGGTGTGGTGCCGAGTCAGCCTGTCTTATTGGGCTATCTGGCCGCGGCTGGGTCGTGATCGGCGTCGCTTCAGCACAGATTTGAGAGCGAGCTCAGGTTTTCGACCGCGCTGCAGAAGCTGTGGGCTGGTACGCCACCGAGTCCGATGACTAGTCCCACTTCGATTTCTGCGGAAGGTGTGGTGGTAGCGGTTTAGTGGATCGAGCCGGAGGCTGCACCGGCTGGCCACGCTGCCGAGGTCGGTTGCTACCTGAGTCAGGAATTTGAGCAGCTCGTTGGTGGCCCGCGGCGATTCCTGTGATGGTGACGTCGCCATAAGCCAGGCATGACTGCGACGTCGGACCCGAGCTTCTCCCGTCACAGACTTCGAGTGGCGGTTCCCTGAGGCTGGCTCGCTGCTTACGACAGCCAATCGGCCTGGCACCTCTCCGGCGGGTCTGCTGCGATGGGCAGATGGGGGGGTCTCGCTGGAGCTGAAGGTTGGCTCACGCGGCGGACCCGGCGAAGGGTGCGTCACCGAAGGCGAACACCCCGCCGTCTGCGGCCACCAGCCAGTACCCGTCTTGTCCCGGTGCGACCGCGATGCCGACGACGGGGGCGTTTAGGTGTGTGGCGCCGGTTGAGCCGTAGAAGCCGGCGCCGCCGAGGGTGAACACTCCGCCGTCAGCGCCGACCATCCAGATGCCGCCGAAGTCCGATCTGGTTCCCCAGTTCGCTACTGCCACGAATGGGGCATTCGGTGGTGTGGGGGAGATGTCAGCCCATCCGGCGGGCCAACTCCCAGACGAGAACCCGAAAACATCCATCTCACCGGATGCTGTGAGCAGCCAGTAGTGCGAGTCGTCCGGGAAGGCGCTGATCCCCACGATGCGGCTGGCGGGTGGGTCGGCCCCGTGTGACCCAGAGAACGCGGCGTCGCCGAAGCTGAACACGCCGCCGTCGGCGGCGGCCAGCCAGTAGCCGTCTCCGTCGCCAGTTGGCGCCATTCCGACAACGGGGGCGTTGAGCTTGATGTTGCCGGTGGAGCCGTAGAAGTGGGCGTCGCCGAAGGAGAAGACGCCTCCGTCCTTGGCTACCAGCCAGTATCCGCCGCCGTCGACTGTGGCGGCGATGCCCACCACCGGGGCGTTCAGCCGGACACCGCTCAGCGACCCATACGACCGGGCGTCGCCGAAGGGGTAGACGTTGCCGGCGGCGGTGGCGATCCAGTAGCCGTGGCCGGAGTGGGTGGCGGCGATCCCGACCGCCAGGTTGGAAGGCCCGACCGCTGGCGTGACGCTCGCTTGTGAAGGTCCCGAGAAAGCCAGCACCGGAGCCAGCGCGAATACTACGAGCACGAACAGTCGCAAAAGCCGAGAGCGCATCATCTGGGCATCTCCTCTGCTGCCGACCTGCCATAGGTCGGCCTCAACCTCCAACGCTACCGCCAACCCGCCCGGCGCTCCCAGGGTCTTTCGTCCCTAATCGTCCGCCGGCGCCTACGGGCCGCCCGACAACAGCGCCGGCACCGGACCCCAGATCTTCTTCTTGGACCTGCAGAACTGGATCGCTGTCCACCAGCCCGTCGACCCGCTGGTGGACTTCGTTCACCGCCCCCTGTACACCGTCACCGGCGACCCGACCGTCACCGCCGCTGTTGACCGTCACCAATCGGCGTCAGCTTCCCGCAGCAGGCCTGGGCGTCCGCTTGCGACAAGCCATCTCGAACGCCCCCGATAACAACCCCACCAAGGTGGCGCCCGGCGACTACGGGCCGGTGCCGGCCATGACCACCGCCCTGTTGCGCCTCAGTTAGAAGTAATGCCGTCGGCCTCCTACGGCGTGGCCCAGTGCCCCGAGGAGCCAGAAGACCAGGCCAATCACGAGGAGGATCATTCCGATCGCCCAGACAATGGCGAGTCCCGTGAGTCGACTTTCGCACTTTCGCGACGCTCCAGTGCGCTCGGTCGTAGGCACTACGCAGCCACCCCGGCGTCGACGCCACCAACTGGCGAGCTGAGCAGGCGATAAGGCCCGCGGTGGTCAATCGCAAGGTCTGGGGCGGAAACAGGACCTGGCGAGGAGCCACCACCCAGGGCCGGATCATGAGCGCTCTGCGCACCGCCGTCCAGCGTGGGATCGACCCCATCGAGTTCCTCGTGCAGCTCGCCCGGGCGCCCGACCCCGCGACGGTCTCGCTCTTTCACTGAATTCCCGCAGCGCATCCCCGGTCATTCACCGACTGCGGACCTGACGCGACCCGGTATACAAGTACCAAAAAGGTTGACATGCGCCGGGCCCCGCCGTATGGTCGTTCCAAGGTACGGGCAGCTCGCGACATCGCAGAGATCGGGGAGTCTGATGCACGACGAGACATTTGACATCGTGGTCGTCGGCGGTGGCCACAACGGCTCGACGATCGCGGCCTATCTCGCCAAGTCGGGCCTCTCGGTCGCGGTATGTGAGGCGCGCCCGGAATGCGGCGGAGGGCAGGAGAACACCGAGCCACGTCCCGGGTTCCGCATCGACCCGCACGCGTCCTATCTCTACGGCGGCGCAGCCCCGGGCTTCGACCAGCTCGAGCTGTGGAAGTACGGGATGCGGATGGTCTACTACCCGTCGATGTCGGGCGTCGTCACGCTCGACGGCATCGCTGCGAACTTGGGGAGCAGGTGGCGCCCAGACATCGGCGAGGAGGCCGCTCGCCGCTACTTCCCCGAGCACGCCGGCGGGATGGGCGGCCTCGGCGATGCCCTCTCGGAGCCGGCCATGCGCGAGCTGCTCCGGGCGCTGTTCTGGACGCCACCGCACCCGCGCCAGCACGAGGTCGACGAGGCCGATCTGCCTTGGTGGAAGGTGTTCCGAAAGCACGTCCCCGACATCTGGACCGACCGCCTGCTCGACATGAGCTACTGCGACTTCCTCGAGGAGTTCGTGCCGTGGGAGCCGGCCCGCGTGGTCGCAGCTATGGGCGCCTGGTACTGCGGCGCTCACCCCAACTGGGACGGGATGCTGCTCCCATCGATGGGCGGCACGCTGCTGTTCGCCTACTCGGGGGGCTCGCCACGCGGGGGAATGCACACCTACGCCCACGCGATTATCCGGTGCGCGATCGCGCACGGGGCTCGGATCCTGACGAACTCGCCGGTCGAGGAGATCGTCGTCCGCAACGGCCGTGCCGTCGGCGTCCGGCTCTCCGCCGAGGCGTCGTACCCGGAGAAGACGATCTGGGCGCGCAAGGCGGTGATCTCCGGGGCCGACGTGAAGCAGACGTTCCTGCGCCTCGTCGGTCCGCAGCACACCGACGCAGGGTTCGCCCAGCGCATCGCCGACGTCTCGCTCAAGGGGGGCAGCCTCTTCGTGATGTCGGTGATCTGCCGTGAGCTCCCGAAGTATCACGGTCGCGACGACGCCTTCCCCGAAGACGTCTACCCGTCGTGCGTGGTCGGCCCCGCCGACTCGATGGAGTACGTCTACACCCAGACCCGCGACGCGTACTCGCACAAGAAGGCCCCGGAGCACCTCACGCCGGAGCACCTCACGATGATGATCTGCTCGCATGACCAGTACGACCCGACCCGCACGGTGGAGGGCTACCACGTACTGTCGCCGATCTACCTCGAGTGCCCCCCGCCGCAGTACGACGTGGACGGGCCCGCGGCCTACAACCGTAGGAAGAAGGAGATCGTCGACGCCGCCCTGGCGCTCATCGAGCGGATGGCGCCGAACATGAACTCCGACAACATCGTCGACGTCTTCGTCAACACGCCGTACGACTCGGAGTTCCGCAACGCCGGGATGTCGGGCGGCAACTGGTACGGGGCGCGCCAGTCGGCCGACCAGTGGTTTGGCACGAGGCCGATCCCCGAGCTCGCCCGGTACCGCACGCCGATCGACGGGCTCTACATGTGCAGCCAGAGCATGCATCCCGGGGGGCTCTGCCTCATGGCGGTGCCGTACAACCTGATGCACATCCTCATCGAGGACGGCGTCGTCGAGCCCGCGAGCTGGTGGTATCCGTCGGACTGGTACGTGCCCGAGGCCGGTCGCCAGATTGTGGGCATGTCGTGATGGTCAGAACTGGCTACGGCATGGAGCCGACCGAGCACATCCTCGACGAGTTTCCCGAACACTCTGTGTTCGACGTCGCGATCGTTGGCGGCGGGCCGAACGGACTCATCGCCGCCGCCTACCTCGCCCGGGCCGGCCTGCGCACGATCGTCGTCGAGCGCCGGCACGAAATCGGCGGCGGGCTCGCCACCGAGGAGACGCTGTTCCCCGGCTACTACACGAATCCGCACGCCATCTACCACATGATGACGGACTACATGCCCCTGTTCCGGGACTTCGATTTCAGCGTGCATGGCCTCGCGTTCGTGAAGCCGAACGCCCAGACCGCCGCGGTCTTCTCTGACAAGACGAGCGTCATGCTGTGCAACCAGGTCGAGGACACGAAGGACTCGATCGCCAAGTTCAGCCAGCGCGATGCAAACAACTTCGGGAAGGTCATGCGCCAGTGGCGGCGGCTCGTCGACGATGTGATCGCACCAGGCACCTATGTCCCGCCGATGTCACCGCTGGACATGATCGAGGCGTTCGAGAGGACCGAGGCCGGTCGCGAGGTGCTCCGGCTCACGGAGATGTCGCCGATCGAGATCGTCAACGAGCTCGTCGAGGACGACCGTGTCCGCACGCTGCTCCTGTACGCCGCCTGCATGTGGGGGCTGAACCCCCACGAGAGCGGCCTTGGCTTCCTCGTCCCGTTGTACATCGATCGCGCCGCCAACAAGGCCCAGTGCTACGGGGGATCCCACAAGCTTGCTGGGTCGCTGTCGCGCGAGATCCTCCGCAACGGGGGCGTGGTGCTCGACAACGCCGAGGTCACGTCCTTCATCGTCGAGAACGGGCGGGTGACCGGGCTCGAGGTCTTCGACGGGCGCGTGATCGAGGCGAAGGCCGTGCTGTCGAGCCTGCCGCCCCCGATCACCTTCGGGAAGCTGCTGCCGAGCGAGAGCGTGCCGCGGGAGCTCCAGCGCGTGTCGAAGGAGTGGGAGTGGGACGACTGGTCCTTCTTCACCGTGGCGGTCGCGACGAACGAAGCGCCGCACTACGAGACCGACGACCCGTGGGTCAACGACGCCTTCATGGTCGTGACGGGATTCGACTCGACCGAGCAGCTCCTGCGGCACTGGGACGGCGTGCTCGCAGGACGCCTCGACCTCGACTGCGTGGGGGGGCATGCCACGGTCGAGACGCGCCACGACCCGACGCTCGTCCGCGTCCCCGGGCACCACGTGAGCTTCATCCAGGCGCACGTCCCGTGGGCGATCGAGGGCGGCTGGAAGGCACGCCAGGACGAGCTGACCGATGTGCTCCTCTCGAGATGGGGGCGCTCGGCTCGCAACGTCTCGCCGGCGAACATCGTGCTGTCGACCGCGGAGAGCCCGCTCGACATCGAGACGCGGCTCCCGAACATGGTGCGCGGGTCGATCAAGCACGGCGCATACAACGCGCTGCAGATGGGCGTGTTCCGGCCGCACGACTCGTGCGTCGCGGGGCGCACGCCGCTCGAGGGGCTGTATCTGTGCGGCGCGTCGTCGTACCCCGGAGGGCTCGTCATTGGTGGGCCCGGCTACATCGCGGCGAACTCGGTCGCCGAGGACCTGGGCGTGCAGAAGTGGTGGACTCCGCCGGACTACGTGCGACGGTATCGCGAGACCTATCTGTCGTGAGGCTCAGGTCTCGGGGACTAGGCCGCAAGGAGCTCGTGATGGACTTCCGTCAGTACGACGTCACCCGCGAGGGCAACGACGTGATTGTGACGGGGACGATCCGAGAGCCCGTCAACTGGGACTTCTCCATCCGCATCACGGGTGACGACATCCCGGGGATGCTGCGGCTCGGGCTGCACCGCTACACGCTCGCGATGGCCGCGCACTGGCTGTTCCACCGCCGGTCGAGGTCGTCGCCAACCGCGGAGCCGGCTCCCGCGGCGAAGCCCGAGCCGATGGTTTCACCCCGAGCCGTCCGCAAGGCGCCGGCGGCAACGGACTCGCCTCGACCGGCTCAGTCGGGGGCCGACACCGAGGAACCCGAGGTCGAGGAACCCGACGAGATCGCGGCCGCAGCGATAGACGCGGTGCCGCAGCATCCCGTCGCGGAGCGGGCGCCGGCCCGCACGGCGACGGCCGACTTCGGGACGCCCCGCCGACGGGGCGAGCCCGCCGGCGGGCCCATAGTGGCGACGGATGCCGTCGCGGGAGGAGCAGCAACTTGACTCGGACCTACGAGGCAATCGTGATCGGCTCGGGCCACAACGGCCTGTGCCTGGCCGCCTACCTGCAACGCGCCGGCCTCTCCACGGTCGTGCTGGAGCGTCGGCACGAGGAGGGGGGCGGCACGAACACCGAGGAGCCCGTCCTGCCCGGCTTCCGGCACAACATGCACGCCCAGTTCATGGAGTTCTTCGACATCATGCCGATGATCCAGGACTTCGGACTGGAGGATCTCGGCCTTCGCACCGTGATGCCCGAGGCCCAGGCCGGCATCACGTTCGCGGACGGACGCCCTCCAGTGATCCTCCACCGTCCCGACCTCCTCGACCGCACGCACGAAAGCATCGCGCGCTACTCGCGTGCAGACGCCGACAGGTACGTCGAACTCAAGCACCGCGCAGCCTCGCTCGAGCAAATGCTCGCCGCCAACCTCTATACGATCCCGCAGCCCGCCAGCCTCGACGAGCAGGGCGAGATGATCACGAGCGGGTTCGGCGACATGGGTGTCGGGCCTCAGTTCCTCATGAAGTCCCCCAAGAACGTCATCGACGAGCTCTTCGAGACGCCTGAACTCCGAGCCCTGCTCTACCGGGCATGCGTGGAGTGGGGCTACCCGATCGACGGGCAGGGCACCGGCGCGGGCTTCTTGCTCTTCGTGATGTGGACGCTCGGTAACTGGAAGCTCGTCTTGGGCGGCACGCACGGCCTCGCCAAGGCGATGACCCAGGCGTGCTACCGCGAGGGCGTGGACCTGGTCGAGAACGTCATGGTGGACCAGGTTATCGTGGAGGACGGCCGTGCGGTCGGGGTCAGGACCCGGCTCGGCGAGTTCCGCGCCACCAAGGTCGTGGCGTCGAATGCGGACCTACGACAGACCCTCCTCGACCTGGTCGGTGCGGAGCACCTCAGCGCGCTGTGGGTGCAGCGCGCGCGCGCGTACCGGTACGGACCCAGCCACGTCCTCGGGACGCCCTGCTTCTGCCTCTACGAGCCGCCCCACTACAAGTCCGCCCGCTGGGACCCGGCCATCGACCGGTGCTTCTACACCATGGTCGGCTTCGACGGGCCGGACGACACGATCCGCTACATCCGCGACGCTTACTCGGGCCAGGTGCCCAAGCCTGCGGCGGGCACCTGGGTCAACAGCCTGTGGGACGCGTCGCAGGCGCCGCCCGGGCGGCACGCCGCCACCGGGTGGTACTTCCTACCGTGCGCGAGTGAGCTCACGGCCCAAGAGTGGGCCGAGGTGCGGGCGACCTTCAACGAGCAGTTCCTCGACGTCTGGCACGAGTCGGCGCCCAACATGAACCGGGACAACGTGATCGCCCACAAGCTCTACACGCCCGACCAGATGGAGCGGAAGAACCTGATGCGAGAGGGCGACTTCTCCAACGGGGAGTTCTCGGCAGACCAGATCGGACCGAACCGGCCGTTCCCGGAGGCCTCCAACTACCGCACCGAGATCGATGCGCTGTACCTCTGTGGGCCCTCGTCCTACCCCGGCGGCGGGGTCCATGCGGCGTGTGGCTACAACGCCTACAAGGCGATCGCTGAGGACCTCGGGCTGCCCAGCCCGGCGCTCGCCGAGCGCGGGTACTGAGAGGGGTCCGGATGGCAGACATCTACACGCCCGAGTGGTACTCCGAGGTCCGCGACGCCATGAACGCGCGGATCGCGACGATGAAGGAGCTGCCGACGGACGAGATCCTGATCAAGGTGGAGATCGTCGGCGACGGCGTCTCGCCGTACGTCGCGGCGGCCGCGGAGCGCCACTTCCTCGTGAAGATCGAGGACGGTCGGTGCGCCTGGTACCGAGAGGTCGAGGGCGACGACCCCGCCCTCACCTTGAACTACAGGTTCCGCGGCTCCGCGACAACGTTCGATGAGATCGCTGTGGGCCTGGAGGACCCGATCAACGCCGCGCTCCAGGGTGGGATCCAGGTCCGCGGGGACATGCGGTTCCTCATGCGCCAGGCCGAGCAGGTCCAGGTCCTGCTCGAGGCCTACGCGACCGGGGTGCAGACGTCCTGGCCGAAGGGCCGTCCCCCCTATGCCCCGAGCGAACAGGAGCAGGTCCGTGCGTGACGCCTACGACGCCATCATCATCGGGGCCGGGCACAACGGGCTCACGCTCGGTGCCTACCTCGCCCGCAGTGGCCTCGAGGTGCTGGTGCTCGAGCGCCGGCACGAGGAGGGCGGGGGACTGTGCACCGAGGAGCTCACCCAGCCCGGGTTCCTGCACAACGTGCATGCCAACTACCACACGTTCGTCGACCTCGCGCCGCCCGTGCACGACCTCGACCTGCGCGGACACGGCGTCGAGTACGTCCGACCCGACGTGCAGATGGCGTCGATCTACGACGACGGCACCGCGCTCACGATCCACACGGACCTCGACAAGACCTGTGGATCGATCGCCAGGTTCTCCGAGCAGGACGCCGAGACCTTCCGCCGCCTCTACACCGAGGCACATGGCTACGTCGACCTGCTCCTGGGCACGCTCATGTACCAGCCGCCGATGTCGGTCAAGGAGCTGACGAAGGCGCTGTCGATCTTCGGCGTGGAGGGCCGGTCCGAGTTCCTCTCGGTCAAGCTGCGTCGCGAGACCATCAACCAGTTCCTCGACCAGCACTTCACGCATCCCAAGGTGAAGGCGCACCTCGCCTTCCACGGTGCGGTGTGCGCCTACACTAACGACGTGCCGGGGCTCGCTATCGGCTTCCCGCTCCTCGTCGGCAAGATCGACAACTGGCACCTGTGCGTCGGCGGCTCGCACCGCCTCGCCCATGCGCTGTGGCGCGACCTCGCGCAGCACGGCGGCGTGATGGTCAGCGACGCCGACGTCCGGGTGATCGTCGTCGAAGATGGCCGTGCCGTAGGGGTCCGCCTCGCGGACGGCACGGAGATCGCGGCGCGCAGGCTCGTCGCGTCGACCGTGTCGGTGGAGCAGACCTTCCTCGAGTTCCTCGAGCCAGCGGCGCTGCCGGCGGAACTGCCCGAGCGCGTGCGGAAGGACGTCAAGCACAAGGACTGGTCGCTGTTCTCGGTGCACCTCGCGATGTCCGCACTGCCGCGGTACGAGGCTGCCGCATTCGATCCCGACGTGGACCGGGCGTGGGTTGTCAACCTCGGCTACGGGTCGCTCCAGGAGTTGAACGCCGATTTCGACGCGGTGCGCGCAGGACGGCTCCCCGAGCCGAAGCCGAACGCGGCCGTCAACTCGCTCTACGATCCGACCGACGCTCCCGCGGGGTGCTTCACCGGCCTGCTTCGCCAGTTCGCACCGTTCTCGATCGCCCAGGGAGGCGAGGGCGAGTGGGAGAGCCTCGGTCGGTGGTACGGGCACCGCTGCATCGAGGCGTGGCGCCGCTACGCGCCGAACCTCACCGACGACTCGATCATCGACTGGGTGCCCTACACCCCGCAGGAGATCACCCAGAAGCTCCCGAACATGGTCCGCGGGGACTGGATGATGGGCGAGGTGAGCCTCGCGAACATGCTCGACCAGCGTCCCCTGCCCGAGCTCGGCCAGTACCGCACGCCGGTCGACGCCCTCTACATGGCCGGCTCGACCCAGCACCCGCACGGCTTCATCACGTTCGCCCCCGCGTACAACGCGCTGCAGGTGATCGCCGACGACCTCGGCATCGACGCGTGGTGGCGGCAAGTGTGACCTCGGCCGTAGGGTCCACCGGCGGCCAGAGGCGCGGCCCCACCCGGGTTCGGCTCGCGGCGGGGGCGGAGGCATCCGGGCTCGCGAGCATGCTCGCGAGCCTCCTCGAGGACAACCTTCGCGACTTCCCGACGCGTGCGCTGGCCGCCCGCCTCGCCCGCGGCGACGTCGTGCTGCTCGCCTCGGATCGCGACATGGCGGTGACGCTCTCGTTCCGGTCCGACGAGATCGTGGTCGACGAGGGGGCGCTGACCGGCGTCGCGACCCTGGCGGGCGCGTGGCTCGACCTCGCAAGGCTGTGCAGCGGGCAGCGCTCCGCGTTCGCCTCGATGCGCTCCGGCGACCTTCGGATCACCCCGGGACGGGGCATGCGGGCGGCCGCCGGGGCCGGTCTCGCCCTGTCTGTCCCGAGGTCCTTCTACGACGAGGATCAGGGACGAGGCCGGCGTCGACGGACGCTCATGGCGCTGGCGGTGCTAGGCGCCGTGCTGCTCGCCGCACTTGTTGTACATCGGGAGAGTGCGACATGACCCACGTCCTGCTCGCCACGGAGGCGGGCCTGCTGCGCCTCGACGCGTCCGGTTCGACCGTGGATGTCGACTTCGAGGGCATCGAGGTCGTCTCGGTCGCCGCCCTCGGCGACGAGGTCGCAGCGGCGGTGTCGGGCGGTGGTGTGTGGCTTCGAACAGGAGGTTCCTGGCGCGAGCTCGGCCTCCGTGGCGCGACCGTGTGGACCGTCGCGCTCGCCGGCGCCGACGAGGTCTATGCGGGCGTGGAGCCAGCGGCACTGTGGCGACTCGGCGGCCGCGGGCCCGAGGAGCTCTCGGGCCTCGCCGCCGTCGCGGGGCACGACGACTGGCACTCGCCGTGGGGCCCCGCGGACCTTTCAACGATCGTCGTCGACGGCGATCGGCTGCTCGTGGGCGTCGAGCTCGGCGGCGTCGCGGTCAGCCACGACCGGGGCGCGACCTGGGAGGCACGCAACGGCGGGCTCTTCGACGACGTGCACGTTGTCCTGGCCGACGGCCCGCTGCTGTACGCGACCACCGGCATGGGCTGCTTCGTGAGCCTCGACGAGGGCTGGCGCTGGTCGTGGGCGAGCGACGGGATCGACCGCGGATACACGCTGGGGCTCGCGTGGACCGACGATGCCGCCGTCGTGAGCGCAGCCTCCGGCCCTCCTCCGCTGTGGGAGGCCGGCGGTCCCGAGGCGGCCATCTACCGATCGTCGTCTCGCGGGCGCGAACCTCGGTGGGAACGGGTGTTCGACGCGTTCGGCGGGGCCGTCGAGCGGAACTGCCTGCAGGCGCGAGATGCGCTCGTCGTCGCAGGGACGACCGACGGCGAGCTGCTCATCAGCCGAGACGCGGGGCGCACCTTCTCGGTCGGGCGATCGGACCTCCCTGCGGTCAACGCGGTCGCGCTCGCTGGGTAGGCCTGAAGGGTCCGAAAACTCCGATGCACGGTCGGCTGCAGGAGAATCGACGGGATTGCGGGGCCAGCGATGTCCGGGGAGGCGTAATTGACCCAGAGCCCCATTTATTCGCCTGGCGAAGTTCCTACCTGTCTGATCGTCGAGCCCGCGTTGTGTTGGCGACTGACGCGCATGTCGAAGCCGCGGCGTGATCTGTGATCAGGCGGCCCGCACGTACTCGTGGATGATGCCGCCGAGGATGTCTAGGCGGGTGACGGTGCCATCGTCGATTGGCGAGAGTGGGAAGGAGCGGGGGATCGGTTGTCCGAGGTGCAGGCCACGGTGTGGACGAGCC
>CABEBB010000423.1_pt1 | contig 11761 bp, 6 predicted proteins | sample 3132551 | NCBI WGS metagenome assembly CABEBB01 (sample SAMEA5534345, study PRJEB31848) | metagenome | biome: tundra; feature: field; material: soil | place: USA | collected 2013-05 | depth 0.45 m | reverse complement strand
TTTAGATGTCACGCACTAGCGAGGAGCCCAAAAAGGGGTCAGTCGCACCCAGGGTCAGACCCGAGCAGATGGGGCACCTGATTATCACCACATCGCCGATTGCGACAGGTGGATCTTGGGGGAAGTGTCACACCCCATCGCCGCGCTCCCGCGAAGGATGCGGCCGCTTAGCTCACTTTGGGACCGTGACCGAAGTTCCACACCGAGTGGGACATCCTGATGCCGCACGCCACCTCCGTATTGACAAGCCGCGCCTATGGCATGAATGCAGATTGGCGGCGCCAGTGCCCTGAACGTCCCCCGAGCTTCTCCCACAATGTGAGGTCCTCGATCGCCGGTGGCGGATCGCTCCGTCGGCACGCACCGACGATGGTGAGCGCGGCCATCGTGCAGGCGGTGAGTGCCTCCATCTCGACCCCGGTACGTTCGACGGTCTCCGCTGTGGCGGACACGGCAACCTCACCGCTCGGTGATCGCCTCTCGGCTGACTCGGGCGGCGGCAGTGCCGACCGTGACCATCGTCGATGAGGCCGACTTCGGGGCGGTGCAAGCTTCAGGAGTCTCGCCGTTGACCGTGCTGGCTTTCGTGGTGAGCCGGTCGCTGTTGAAGCATCCCCGATGCAACATGCTGGCCCCGGAGGGGCGTCCGGTTCCCCAGGACTCGGTGCACCTGGGGATCGCCACCCAGACCGATACCGGGTTGGTGGTGCCGGTGGTCCGCCACGCCGAGTCCCTGGGAGTGGCTCAGTTGGGGGCAGCCATCAATGACGTGAGCGGGCGAGCCCGCACCGGCCACTTGCGGCCCGATGAGCTGGCCGGATCGACCTTCACCGTCACCAGCGCCGGGCGGATGGCCGGCCAATGGTCAACGCCGCTGCTCAACCTGCCCGAAGTGGTGATTCTCGGGCTCTACCGCATCGCCGAACGCCCGGTGGTGCGCGAGGGGGCAGTGGTGGTCCGCCCGATGGGCAACCTGTCGATCACCTTCGACCACCGCTACCTTGACGGCATGATCGCAGCAGCCTTTCTCCAGGAGGTCATCACCCAGCTCGAGTCGTGGGGGGAATGGTCGTGATCAGCGAGCCGGAGACCTGAGGAGGAAGCAGGCCATGATCCGCGTCCGGACAGCAATGGAGGCGGTTCCGGCCTATGTCGCCGGCCGCCAGGGTTCGGTTGCCGACGTCACCAACCAGGATCTCGCGCAGCTGGCCTCCAACGAGTCCCCGTTTCCACCGCTGCCATCGGTCCGAGCGGCCATGGCCCGGGCAGCAGCAGGAGTGAATCGTTACCCAGACATTGACGGGTTGCTCCTGCGTACACGCCTCGCCGATATGCACGGTGTGCACGTAGACCAGGTCGTTCTAGGGTGCGGCTCCATCGAGGTGTGCCGCCAGGCTGTGACCATTGCCGCCGAGCCGGGCAGCGAGGTAGTCCAGGCCTGGCCGACCTTCCCCGAGTACGCCACCATCACGGCGCTGGCTGGCGCCCGAGCGCGTCGGGTTCCCCTGACCGGAGCGCGTCACGACGTAGCCGCCATGGCAGAAGCGGTCACGGAGCAAACCCGGGTGGTCTTCGTCTGCAATCCGAATAATCCGACGGGCACCGCCCTTACGCGGGCCGAGTTGGCCTTCCTGCTCGACACCATTCCGTCGTGGTGCCTTGTCGTGGTCGATGAGGCCTACGCAGAGTTCGCGGATCCCCCGGAGTTTGGCTCCGCGCTGGAGCTGCTTGGGGTACACGAGAACCTCCTTGTGCTGAGAACGTTCTCCAAGGCCTACGGCCTGGCCGGGCTGAGGGTGGGCTATGGCGTCACCGATGTTGAGGTGGCCTCGCTGCTTCGTCTGGTGAGAATCCCCTTCGGCGTCGGTAGCATCGCCCTGGCTGCAGCAGTCGCCTCCATCGACGCCGGTCCCGAGCTGGCCGCCCGGGTGGCGATGGTACAAGCGGAGCGCGACAGGGTCGCGACTCAGCTCACCGGGCTAGGATGGGAGATCCCTTCATCGCAGGCCAACTTCCTTTGGATCGCCGCGGGAGAGGCTCAAGCGACCGCAGCAGCGTGCCTCTGTGCCGAGAGCAAGGTCCTCGTCCGCCAGTTACCGGGCGGGCTGCGGGTCACCATTGGCACCGAGAAAGAGAACGCCCGGCTGCTCGATGCCCTGGGCTCTCCTGCTGATCTGCCGCCGACGCGCTCGGCGGCAGGGGGGTCGGCCAGCCGAGCTGACCCGTGTTCGAGCAGTCCGTTGATCAGTAGTTGACCACCGCCAGCAGTCCCGTCCCATCGAAGATATCAAAGGAGCACGACCATGAGGTGGAACCTCACATCTGACCGAGTGCCGCAGGCGTGGTTCAACGTCGCGCCACACCTTCCCGAGCCGCTGCAGCCGCCCCTCCACCCGGGGACGCGCGAGCCGATCGGGCCGGACGACCTCACGCCGCTGTTCCCGATGGCGCTCATCGGCCAGGAGATGTCGGCAGAGCCCTGGATCGACATCCCGGGTGAGGTGATGGATATCCTCCGGCTCTGGCGCCCAACGCCGCTCGTGCGGGCGCGCCGGCTCGAGGAGGCGCTCGACACGCCCGCCCGGATCTACTACAAGGACGAGTCGGTCTCCCCGGCGGGCTCTCACAAGCCCAACACCGCGGTGCCGCAGGCGTTCTACAACAAGGCGGAAGGGATCGGGCGCCTCACCACCGAGACAGGTGCCGGACAGTGGGGGAGCGCGCTCTCGTTCGCGAGCGCGCTCTTCGGGCTCGAGTGCAAGGTCTACATGGTCCGTGCCTCTTACCAGCAAAAGCCCTACCGCCGGGTGATGATGGAGACCTGGGGCGGCAGCGTTGAACCCTCTCCGGTGGATGATCCGGACCAACCTGGCTCGCTCGGGTCCGCCATCAGTGACGCCGTCCGGGATGCCGTCTCCCGGGATGACTCCCACTATTCGCTCGGGTCTGTGCTCAATCACGTGCTGCTGCACCAGACTGTGATCGGCCTCGAGGCAAAGGAGCAACTAGCACTGGCTGGGGAGGAACGTCCCGACATCGTCATCGCGTGCTGTGGTGGAGGCTCGAACCTCGGGGGCCTCGCGTTCCCCTTCGTGCCCGACGCTGACGTCGAACTCCTCGCAGTCGAGCCGTCGTCGTGCCCAACGCTCACAGAGGGCCGGTTCGAGTACGACTTCGGCGACACGGCAGGCCTGACCCCGCTCCTTGCCATGTATACCCTCGGTCACGACTTCATCCCGCCGAGCATCCACGCCGGGGGCCTCCGTTACCACGGCGTCTCCCCGATCATCTCCAACCTCGTGAAGGCAGGCCGCATGCGTGCCGTCGCCTATCCCCAGGGCAAGGTGTTCGACGCCGCGGTCCAGTTCGCCCGCACCCAGGGCACGATCCCGGCCCCGGAGACGAGCCACGCGATCCGGGCGACCATCGACGAAGCCCTGCGGGCGAAGGAGGAGGGGGTGGAGCGGGTGATCCTCTTCGGCTATTCCGGCCACGGGCTGCTCGATCTCAGCGCATACGATGACTACTTCCACGGCAGGCTGATCGAGTGACGGCGACCCATCAGTACGACGCGCTGCCTCCGCGTCCCGCCGGTGTCGCCGCCGGTCAGGAGGATCGCCGCCATTGCTGACGTAGTCGCCGACGCACCTGGGCACGCCGTGCCCGCGGCCAGCCAACGGGCCGGCCTCGCCTGCGAAAACCAGCCCTGCCCCGTGTTGGTCGGGTCAGCTTGTCGGGGCCTTGAGAGCCGTGCTGTCTGGTACAGGGGTACGTCTTTCCTGCTCGGCGCGTTGTGACCGGTCAGGGCAGGCATTCGAGCGGACGGGGGCCGATCGGGACCCGGTAGATGAGATACCCCGAAGATGTCCTCGAAATTGTCACTGTTCTCTGGCGGTGGCTATCCGTCGTGCGCGGGATACGTGTCGATCTGCGTGGCTTTCACCGAGGCCCACACCGGTGACCCTTCGGTCAGACCGAGCTCCGCCAGCGAGACGGCGGTGATCTCGGCGGTCACGGGGACCGGTTCGTCGACAAGCACCCGTACCCGATCACCCATGAGGTGGATTTCGCTCACCCGGGTCGGCCACGTGTTCCGAGGGCTCCCCGCGGGTCGCCCCGGGTACAGGGCGATGCTCTGGGGTGCGATGACCACGAAGACCTCGCCGGTCGTCGGACTGGCCGCTTCCAGGGTGGCGCCGTTGGCCAGGGTGAGGGTCGTCCCACGTGCGCGGGCGCTGAGCAGGTTGAGGCCCATCAGACCAGCGATGTACGTGGTGCGGGGACGGGTCGTGACCTCCTTCAGGGTCCCTTGTTGGGCCAGCCTCCCGGCCTCGATGATGACGAGCCGATCGGCGATGGCGGCGGCGTCGAGGGGATCGTGGGTCACCAGCACGCACGACCCGGTGATCTCGGCGAGGTGGCGCCGCAGATGGTGGCGGACCGATCCGCGGGTACCCAGGTCCAGGGCAGCCATGGGCTCGTCGAGCAGGAGGAGCCGGGCAGGGCTCACGGCCCCGGCACCATGAGTCCGATACAGCGGCGCACCGGGCACTGGGGACCGATTGCGAAGCTGGATTCGCGCCGCGTACGTTGGGCAATGGTGGAGGCGGCCCACGTTCTGCGTCACTCTCGTTGAAGGCATCGACGTAAAGGCCAGCCCTCTACGTATAGTGGTAGAGACGACTAGTCTCTCGCATGTGGATCGACCTGCTTCGGGCATGCAAGTCAGTGACGGCCACTTCAAGCTCCGAGGTGGGCACAAAGTGCATGGAACTCCGACCGAGGATCGACGGTGAGGGGTCCGCGGGCGGGGCGTGACTGGCCGGCGATAATCCAGGGCGGCATGGGCGTCGGCGTCTCGGGTTGGGGCTTGGCACGGGCAGTCGCGATCGCAGGCCAGCTCGGGGTGGTCTCGGGAGTGGCACTGGACACCCTCATCGCCCGCCGCCTCCAGCTGGGCGACCCGGGAGGTCATACCCGCCGGGCGCTCACCAGCTTCCCGTACGCCGACGTCTCGGAGCAGATCGTGGAGCGCTACTTCGTCGCAGGTGGAATCGGCCCCGAGGAGCCGTTCCGCTCGGTACCGCGACTGTCGCTGCATCCGAGTCGGCGGGCCACCGATCTCGTCATCGCGGCCAACTTCGTGGAGGTGTTCCTCGCCAAGGAGGGCCACGACGGCCTGGTAGGGGTCAACTACCTGGAGAAGCTCCAGATGGCCACCCCGGCGGCGACGTACGGCGCCATGCTCGCCGGCGTCGACGTCGTGCTGGTAGGTGCCGGCATCCCCGACGAGCTCCCCGGTCTCCTCGACGCGCTGGCGGCCGGGCGCGCCGGTGAGGTCGCCGTTGACGTGCATGGCGCCGGGGGGACTCGCTTCGCGGTTGCAGTGCGCCCAGAGCCAATCTCCGGTGCGAACGTGGAGCTGCGGCGCCCCAAGTTTCTCGCCATCGTCGCCTCGCACGTGCTGGCCTCCTACCTCGCCCGCGACATCCGCACGCGCCCGGACGGGTTCGTGGTCGAAGGGCCCGTGGCAGGCGGCCACAACGCCCCGCCCCGGGGTCCGCTTACCTTGGACGAGGAGCGACAGCCGGTCTACGGACCTCGTGACGTGGCCGATCTGGAGAAGATGGCAGTGCTCGGGCTGCCCTACTGGCTTGCCGGCGCCTACGCGAGCCCGGAGTTGCTCCGGGAGGCCCGCGAGGTCGGGGCGGCCGGCATCCAGGTCGGCTCGGCGTTCGCCCTGTGCGAGGAGTCGGGTCTCCACGCCTCGTTGAAGCGGGCTCTCATCGAGCGCGCGTTTTCCGGCACCCTGCACGTCCGCACCGATCCCTTGGCGTCACCCACGGGCTTTCCCTTGAAGGTGGCCGACCTTCCGGGGACCGTCGCCGAGCCAGAGGTGTACGCCCAGCGGCAAAGGATCTGCGACGCCGACTATCTGCGGGTCCCGTACCGCAAGCCCGGCGGTGAGATCGGGTACCGCTGCCCCGCCGAGCCGCTGCCGGCCTACGTGCGCAAGGGCGGGAAGATGGAGGACACGGTCGGGCGCTGTTGCGTGTGCAACGGGTTGATCGCGGCGATCGGGCTCGGCCAGCGCCGGCGCGACGGAACCGTAGAACCCCCGCTCGTGACCATCGGACAGGATCTGTCGTTCCTCCCGAGGCTGGCGTCGGCGCCGGTCGAGACAGCTAGCTACAGGGCAACTGACGTCGTGGCCTACCTCCTCCAAGGCGCGGGTCGCGACCGGTCCCGTCTTGCGGCCGGGCATGCCGGCACGACACCCTCGCGTACGACGATCCCGCGACCTCGCAGCGGCACCGGCCTGCTTGAGGCCGGGTGCGAAGAGACCCCCGAGTACACAGCCCGAAAGGAGACGACGTGACGAGCAATGCGACCGCAGTTGCCGAGGCTACCCTGGCCGACCTCGTCCGCAGCCAGCCGAGCCTGCCCCGGAAGCGTCCTGCAGGACCGGTTAGTATCACGCGACATGAAGAAACTGTTGATCCTCGCAGTTCTCGTGGCCCTCGGCGTCGTCGTCGCCAAGCGGCTGCGTAGCGTCTGAACAACCACCTCATCGGGCGGGTTGCCACAGGGGTCGCTGTGCGGGTTCGTGCCCGGGTGCTGACCGAACCGGAGTCGCTACCGCGGTGACGCCGGCGATGGCGGCCGTCAGGGGAAGGCCGCCCCTCTCGTGGATGCCGATGCCCGGCGCCACCGTCGTGGTGAGGTCGAGAAGCAGTTCATTTGTGCGACATCGCCCATCTGGCCGGGTTGGGTCGCCCACCGTGTACGATGTCTTGACCGCATATGGGCCAGCGTCGTCCCGAGCGAACAGATTTCACCGCCTCCATGGAGCGACCCGATGACGACCTTGCCCGGCGATTTCGCCGACCACATTTCTTGTAGTGCGGTTCCACCTGTGGGAGCCTCGCGCCCTCAAGCGGCAACGCCCAGAGTCCCGACCAGCGGTCTCTACGATCCGCGCTTCGAGCATGACGCCTGCGGTATCGCCTTGGTCGCCGACCTCCATGGTCGGCCCACCCATGCCCTGGTACGCCGGGCAATCACTGCCCTGGAGCATCTCGCTCACCGAGGCGCCACCGGCAGCGAAGAAGACAGCGGGGATGGAGCCGGCATCCTGCTCCAGATTCCACACCATTTCTATCGGGAAGTGGTCGAGTTCGATCTCCCTGATGGCGGGCGATATGCGACAGGTATCGCCTTCTTGTCTCGGGACCCCTCGGAGGCGGCGAAGGCCCGCACCGGCATCGAACAACTGGCCGAAGAAGAAGGCCTGGTGGTCCTGGGATGGCGCGACGTTCCCTTCAACGATCAGACCCTTGGTTCGGTGGCGCGGGGCGACATGCCTTCGTTGCACCAGGTATTTGTGGCTGCAGGCCCCACGACAGTATTGAGTGGGGACGACCCGGCCCTGGCCCTCGATCGGGTGTCGTTCGTGCTCCGCAAACGGGCGGAGCACCAAATTGCCGACTGCTACCTGGCGTCCTTGTCCGCTCGGACCATCACCTACAAGGGGATGCTCACCTCCCACCAGTTGGCTGAGTTCTACCCCGACCTGTCCGATCCACGGGTGGAGAGTGGGTTGGCGCTGGTGCACTCGCGTTTCTCCACCAACACATTCCCGTCATGGGCGCTGGCCCATCCCTACCGGTACCTGGCCCACAACGGCGAGATCAACACCCTGGCCGGGAACCGCAATTGGATGCGGGCCCGGGAGGCGCTGTGTGCCACCGATCTCATCCCCGGCCTCGAACGTGCCTTCCCGATCCTCACCCCGGGGGCGAGCGACTCGGCCTCCTTTGACGAGGTGCTCGAGCTGCTCCATCTTGGAGGGCGGCCGCTGCATCACGCGGTGTTGATGATGATTCCCGAGGCATGGGAGAACCATCGCACCATGGATCCGGCCCGACGGGCCTTTTACAGGTATCACTCCTCGTTGATGGAGCCGTGGGACGGTCCGGCCTCGGTGGCATTCACCGATGGGACGATGATTGGCGCCGTGCTCGACAGGAACGGCCTCCGACCGGCTCGGTACTGGGTCACCGATGACGATCTGGTGGTACTGGCCAGCGAGGTCGGGGTACTCGACGTGCCGTCCTCCACGGTGGTCCGCAAGGGTCGGCTCCAACCGGGCCGGATGTTCCTGGTGGATACGGCGGCCGGAAGGATCATCGATGACGAAGAGATCAAGTCGTCGCTTTCGGCCGAACAGCCGTATGCCCACTGGCTCGAGATCGGCCAAATTGATCTCGACGACCTACCGCCCAAGACCATGCTCACTCCGCAGCATGCCTCGGTCATCGGACGCCAGCGCGAGTTCGGATACACGAACGAGGAACTCCGCCTCATCATCGGCCCCATGGCGAAGGCGGGTATCGAACCCATCGGATCGATGGGTCATGACGCGGCCATCGCAGTGCTCTCCGAGCTCCCCCGACTGCTGTATGACTACTTCACCCAACTGTTCGCTCAGGTCACCAATCCGCCGCTCGATGCCATCCGCGAAGAGTTGGTCACGTCGCTGGCGTCCACGCTCGGACCGGAGTCGAACCTGCTCGACCCGACGGCGGCCTCGTGCCGGCAGATTGTGTTGCCGATGCCGGTCATCGACAACGACGACTTGGCCAAGTTGCTCTACATCAACGAAGACGGTCAGACCCCGGGATACCGGGCCTTCGCCGTGGACGGCCTCTTCGAAGTATCCCGAGGTGGCGAAGGGCTCAAGGACGCCATTGAGGGTGTGCGGTCCCAGGTCAGCGCAGCGATCGCCGAGGGCGCCGACATCATTGTGCTGTCCGACCGCAATTCGACCGCCCAGTACGCCTCCATCCCGTCGCTTCTGCTGGTGTCTGCCGTCCATCATCACCTGGTGCGTAAGAAGACCCGCACCCAGGTCGGCCTGGTGGTCGAGTCCGGGGATGCCCGTGAGGTCCATCACATGGCCCTCCTGAAGGGATTCGGGGCCGCCGCCATCAACCCGTACCTGGCCTTCGAGACCATCGACGACATGATCGCCTCCGGTTTGTTGGCCGGGGTCACACCCCGCCAGGCGCAACGCAACTACATCAAGGCGGCGTCAAAGGGAATCGTCAAGGTGATGTCGAAAATGGGCATCTCGACAGTGGCGTCGTATACGGGCGCACAGGCGTTCGAGGCGGTGGGACTGGCCCACGATGTCATCGACGAGTACTTCACCGGGACGGTGTCCCGGATCGGTGGGGTGGGGCTCGATGTGATTGCGGAGGAAGTGGCGGCCCGGCACCGCATGCTGCATATGGCCCAACCCACCGAATTGGCTCACCGGGACCGTGAGGGCGGTGGGGAATACCAGTGGCGCCGCGAGGGCGAAGTCCATCTCTTCAACCCGAAGACCGTGTTCAAACTGCAGCATGCCACCCGTTCGAAACGGTACGAGGTCTTCAAGGAGTACACCAAGGCGGTCGACGATCAGTCGACCGAGCTTGCCACCCTGCGCGGGCTCCTTCGGTTGAAGACCGGCGGGGAAGGCGGGAGAACAGCCATCCCCATCGAGGAGGTGGAGCCGATCTCGGCCATCCTGGCCCGATTCTCCACCGGCGCCATGTCCTACGGATCGATTTCGGCCGAGGCTCACGAGACACTGGCCATCGCCATGAACCGACTGGGCGGCAGGTCCAATACCGGTGAAGGCGGAGAGGATGCCGACCGCTTCACCGCTGATGCCAATGGGGATCTACGGCGAAGCGCCATCAAGCAGGTGGCCTCGGGTCGATTCGGCGTGACCTCCGAGTATCTGGTCAACGCTGATGACATCCAGATCAAGATCGCCCAGGGAGCCAAACCGGGGGAGGGAGGTCAACTCCCCGGGCACAAGGTCTACCCATGGATCGCCAAGACCCGTTTTTCGACCCCGGGCGTGGGGCTCATCTCTCCACCTCCTCACCACGACATCTACTCCATCGAGGACATTGCCCAACTCATTCACGATCTGAAGTCTGCAAATCCGCGGGCCCGCATCCACGTGAAACTGGTGGCCGAGGTGGGCGTGGGTACGGTGGCGGCCGGGGTGGCCAAGGCGCACTCCGATGTGGTGTTGATCTCGGGCCACGACGGAGGCACCGGAGCGACTCCGCTCACGTCACAGAAACATGCCGGGATCCCGTGGGAGCTCGGCTTGGCTGAGACCCAGCAGACCCTGTTGGCCAACGGTCTTCGTGATCGCATAGTGGTGCAGGTGGATGGGCAGATGAAAACCGGCAGGGACGTCGTTGTCGGGGCTCTCCTCGGCGCTGAGGAGTTTGGATTCGCCACCGCCCCATTGGTGGTTTCCGGCTGCATCATGATGCGGGTCTGCCACCTCGATACCTGCCCGGTAGGCATCGCCACCCAAAACCCCGAATTGCGAAAGCGATTTACCGGAACCCCCGAGTTCGTGGAGACTTTCTTCGAATACATCGCCAAAGAGGTGCGGGAGTACCTGGCCGCCCTCGGCCTGCGCTCAATCGAGGAGGCCATCGGCCGGGTCGATCTGCTCGATACTGCCGATGCCATCACCCATTGGAAGGCGGCGGGGTTGGATCTGACGCCTGTCCTGATGGAACCGGAACTGCCCGAGGGCGCGGTGCGCCATTGCACTCAGAAACAGGATCACGGACTCGATCGGGCCCTCGATCATTCCTTTATGGACGCATGTCGGTCGGCCATCGAGAGTGGTACGCCGGTCACTGCGGACCTGGTGGTGACCAACGTGGATCGAACCGTCGGGACATTACTCGGGTACGAGATCACTCGTCGGCACGGTGGCACTGGACTGCCTGACGGCACCATTGACCTGACCTTTCGCGGTTCGGCCGGGCAGAGTTTCGGGGCGTTTGTGCCCAGGGGCGTCACCATGCGCTTGTTCGGCGACGCCAATGATTACCTGGGCAAGGGGCTTTCGGGTGGGCGCATCATCGTGCGGCCTCCGGAAGACTCACCCTTCGCCGCCGAGGAAAACATCGTGGCCGGGAATGTGATTCTCTATGGCGCCACCGCCGGAGACGTCTTCCTCCGTGGGCAGGTGGGCGAGCGCTTTTGCGTGCGCAATTCGGGAGCCATCGCCGTGGTGGAAGGTGTCGGTGACCACGGTTGTGAATACATGACAGGTGGGCGGGTGGTGGTTCTCGGTCCTACCGGACGAAATTTCGGTGCCGGGATGTCCGGCGGGGTGGCCTTCGTCTACGACACATCCGATGAGCTGGGGCGGCAGTACAACCCGGACATGGTTGATCTTGAGCCGGTGTCCGCCGATGATCGAACCTGGCTGAAGGACAGGATCACCATGCACCTCGACGAGACAGGGTCGGAGGTGGCTCGCGCCATTCTGGCTGATTGGATGAGCAACTCTGAGCAGTTCGTCAAGGTGATGCCGAGGGACTACCGCCGGGTGCTCGAGGCAACGGAGAAGGCGGTGGCCGAAGGTCGCTCGATAGACGAAGCGGTGATGGAGGTGTCCCGTGGGTGATATCACCGGATTCTTGAAGTTCGACCGGGAGTTGCCCAACCGGCGCCCGGTGCACGTGAGGTTGCGTGACTGGAAAGAGGTCTATGAGCCGTTTCCGGTCGAAGATGCTCAACATCAGGGAGCCCGGTGCATGGACTGTGGGATTCCTTTTTGCCACGAGGGCTGCCCGCTTGGGAACCTGATTCCCGAGTGGAACGACCTGGTCTACCGGGGCGACTGGTCGGAGGCGATCCAGCGGCTGCATGCCACCAACAACTTTCC
>CABEBB010000419.1_pt1 | contig 11780 bp, 8 predicted proteins | sample 3132551 | NCBI WGS metagenome assembly CABEBB01 (sample SAMEA5534345, study PRJEB31848) | metagenome | biome: tundra; feature: field; material: soil | place: USA | collected 2013-05 | depth 0.45 m | reverse complement strand
TGGGCACTATCGCGAGCAGTCAAGCCTGGAACAGGGCAGCCCTCCGGTCCGACCCGCACATCCGGCGACACCTCCCTGAGCGCCCCTAACATCCGGATCGGGGCGCAACCGCCTGTCGCTGCACGAGTAGGACGCACGACAAGTATTCGGCGTTCGGTGCCCTCCCGTCGGTGATGTTGGCGTTCCGAATGGCCCAGCAGAACCTCGGGCCACGACTCCGAGGCCGCGTAGCCAACGACCCCATGCGAGCCGGGCATCGGGTTGTCCGTGGCGGAGATTCAGTAAACCGATGTCTCCGCTAAGTGACCATGAAGGGCGAATCCGCAGGTCAACGCCATACTGGGTGCAGGGCAACGCCCGTCTTGCTCAAGATGGCCCATTGTCCTGACACGATCAGCTTGAGTCGTCCGGTACTTCCTCCCGTAGTCAAGGCCTTCAAGGACGCGACGAACTGCGGTTGAAGAGGGGCATCCGAGATCGACGAACCGGGTTGGAATCCCGCTGGGATCGACGGCCGGCCATGTGCCCCGACCTCGTCGATTCCACCACCAATGAGGGATCGGCCAGCTCGATAATGGCTCCGCGTTCGATGGTCGGGAGCCGAGCGGAGACCGGCTGCGGAGTAGCTCGGGCCTTCCAGACGGCGATCGTCGCCTCGACGAACTCAATGCCGTTGGGAAGGCCGATCGTCACGGAGCTGTCCGGCGTGACGCCGAGTTCGATGTAGGCGCGAGCCAGTTGGTTGGTCCGGGCTTCGAGTTCGCTCCGGATGACCGTCCGGTCTCCATGGGTGACCGCCGGACGGTCCGGGTCCATCGCCGCTAGCGCGGCCAGCGCCTCGGCGGTCGATATCGGAGTCCGCGGCTCGCTCACTCGGCTGGGCTGGCGATCACGAGAGAATTGCGAAGCAGAATCACGTCATCATAGAAATTGCGCGGCACGCCTTGTGGCGAGGATGGGCAATCCGGCCGGCGGCGGGAACCCCATCGAGTCGATCTGACAGCCAACTGTGCTCGACCGTGGGCACCGGTTGTGGCCAACAAACGGGCTCGCTTGTGGGGGTTCGGCCTCTCAGGCAACCGGCAGTGGTGGCAGCGGGTCGGCGATTCCCCAACCCACCGCACCCACGAGTGCCCCGACTCCAAGCGCACGTACTGGCACGGCCACGCGACTCGGGAGAACCATCGACAGCGCGATGGCGGTTGTCCCGCCAACCGGAAGGTTGGCAAATCGCAGTCGAGTTTTTCCCAGTCGCTCGCCCCACCTCCCCCCCGGATCTCTGTGCAATCGCCGTGTCACCGCGATTCCAGCGGTGGGTCCGGTAGAGAATGAAAGACCGGGAATGATCGCTGTAGCCACCGCCCCACGTGAAGCACCGCTCACGGCATTGGAGCGGAGAGATTGCGTCCCCCTTTTTTTGGTGCCAATCTCGGTTTCGAGACCTGAAGCGCCATGCCTCTACGACGAGGGTGTCGGGTGGACTCCCCCAGTAAGACGCGCGACCGCCTCATCTGTTCCCATGTATGCGGTGACCACCGCCGAGTCGTTCAATACCTCCGTCGTACTGCCTTCTGAGATCACCTCGCCCAGGTGGATGCAGACCAGTCGATCGGCGATTGACGACACCAGGGGAACGTCGTGCTCAATGATGACAAAGGTGGCACCCGTCTGATCGCGGATCCCGAGCAGGAGTTCGCCCAGGGCTTCTCCTTCGTACTGGGATATCCCGGCCGTCGGTTCATCTAAGAGCAGCACCTTGGGGCGATGGGCCACCGCGCATGCCAGTTCCACCACGCGTCGGGTCCCCGATGACAGTTCGAAGATCAACGTGTTCCGGAACCTTTCCAGGCCCATTTCGACGATCACCTCTTCGACGCGTGAGAGCAACTCCTTCTGCGATGTGGGAGGCGAGGTACGGTCGGTTTCCATTGGCCGTGGATCTCGAACCCGTGCTGACTGCTCGAGCGACGTGGTCAACGCCTCGATCACCGTCAGCGACGGAAACAGCCGCCCGTTCTGGAATACCCGTCCGAGGCCACGGTCGGCCCGGCGGGCCGGCGAAAGACCGGTGATGTCGTGGCCATGCATGGCCACCGTGCCCCGGTCAGGGGCAACGAAACCCGAACACACGTCAAACAGCGTGGTCTTGCCCGCGCCGTTCGCTCCGATGATGCCGAGAATCTCGCCGCCACCAATCTGGAGACTGAGATTCCGCAGGGCGGCGAGTTTGCCGAAGCGCTTGGACACATCCGTCACGGCAAATGCCGGAGCCACCTGGTCAGCAGCGGAGGCTACCGAAGTGGTCCCGGGCGTTCGCCTCTCCGCCCGCTGGGCCGCATGGACGAACACCGAGCGCAAGAGATGAGGTTGCTGGGACAGGTCGGGAGTGGGGCCTGAGAATCGGACCCTTCCTCGCTCCATGAAGATGGCGCGGCCCGATATTGCGGTAGCCACGTTCACCGACTGTTCGACGATCACCACCGTGACACCGCTGGCGGCCAGTGCCCGGATCACGTCGAGCATCTGCACCACCACTGATGGAGCCAGGCCCAGTGAGAGCTCGTCGATCATCAACAACTTGGGACGACACAGGAGAGCCTGGGCCAGAACCAGCATCTGTTGTTCACCGACCGAGAGCGAACCTGCCAGTTGTTCGAGCCGCTCCCCCAGCACCGGGAAGAGGGTCAACACCCGCTCCGTGGCGGCGGTGGCAAAGACGGGATCTTTGTGGTGGCGTCGGGCCATCCATGTGGCCAGCCGCAGATTCTCTTTGACGGTCAGGGAATGAAATGCCCCTCGGCCACCGAGCAGTGTCACCAATCCGGCCTGCACCCGGTCGCGTACGCCCAGGTCCTCAACATCCCTGTCGATGAAGCAGATAGTTCCCTTGGTCGGTGGCAAGAAACCGGCAACGGCGCGCAATACCGTCGTCTTGCCGGCCCCATTGGTGCCGAGGAGCGCCACGATCTCACCCTGGGCAATACCGATGTCCACGTCCTGGAGCACCTTGGCATGCCGCGAATAGCCGGCATCGACGGAATTGAGCTCGATGATGGCGCGTTTATTGTCAGGCGGCCCGGCGTCGGGCGCGGGACCACCAGGGAAGACCAATGGATGTTCGTCTTCACGTCTCTCGATTGCCTTGATGCGAAGAGCGGCGGCGTGGACGGTGGGATCGACGCCATCCTGGGCCAACGCTCCATCAGCCGCAACGTCGCCATCGGAACCGGGCCCTCGGATCCCCGCCGTGATCCGCCGAGCCTGCCGGACCTCGATCCCTGTCAGCGCCATGTCGCGGAGGCGGAATACCAGACCGCCCAGACCATCCGGAAACACCATAAGCAGAATGATCAGACCGGCTCCCATGGCCACGAACTGAAGGCTTTCGGGCAGAAAGTACTGGGCCGCCTGAACGTAGACGGCACCCAATACAGCACCGGTGATCGAACCGAGACCGCCTATCACCACCATGACGAACACAGTGATGGAAAGGTCGGCGGATATGCCTCCCGATCTGATCCCCCCCATGCCGACCTCGTAGAGACTGCCGGCCACCCCGGCGATGGCACCCGAGATGACGAACACCACAAGTTTGTTTCTCAATGGGCTGATGCCGTAGGCGGAGGCGGTCTTCGGATTCTCGCGAACAGCGATGGCACTCCGGCCGATACGCCCCTTGCGAAGGATCCGGGTGACCACCGCCGTCACCACCAAGAAAGCCAAACAAACTTCATAGAACGTCGCCTGAGATGCGAGGTCAACGTGGCCGATCAGGAACGGCCGCGCCACGAACGCCGGGTCCTCTGAGTTAAATGTCGAGGACGACAGCAGATAGGAGGACACCGGCACCGCGAACGCCAAGGTGGCAACGGCCAGGTAGAGGCCCGGGACCCGCAGCGCCGGCAGGCCGATCACCGCCGCCGCCACGGCACCGATTGCTGCGGCAGCCAGCGTGGCCACCAGAAATCCAACGTGCTGATGGACGAGTAGCGCTCCCGAAGTGGCGGCCCCGACCCCGACGAAGGCGAACTGCCCCAAGCTGATCTGTCCGGCCCAGCCGGTCAGCACCACGATGGAAATTCCGATCACCGCATAGATGGCCACGTTGGCCGCCAGTAGCTGCTTGGACTGCACAAACGTCAGAGGGATCAACACGGCTCCCAGCAACAGCGCCGTGTACCAGGTCCCCTTGGCGACCTGTACTCCACGAAGTTTGGCCAGGTGGGCAGGGAGCCCCGCAATCTCTCGAACCGAGATGAACTCACCAGAGCCCTGCTCATCGACACCGGTGGTCCGGGAACGAATGACCAGCAACCCGATGATGATCACGATGAACTGGGCCACGTCCTCGTAACTGGCCCGTTGCCAGATCGAGAACACCGCTTGGTTGACCACCCCGAGTACCACCGACCAGGCCACCGCCATCGGGAAGGAATCCATGCCCGCCAGTACCGCCGCCGCCAACGGGAGCAGCAGTGTCGCCGGAGTGGAGACGTTGCCGAGGGTGAGGCCCCCAATCCCTTTGGGTGCGGCCAAAATCACCCCGATCCCCGACAGGCCGGCGGCCACCATCCAGGTGATCCGGCTGAGATGACGAACCGGAATCCCCAGCAAACGCGTTCGTTCCGGGAAGTCCGCCGCACCTCGGATGGCCACGCCGTAGTCGGTGCGGGCGAAGAAAAGATAGAGAGCGATCAGCACGATCGGAACCACCACCAGCGCCACCACGTCATCTCCGGTGAACGTGAACGGACGGAGGTGAAAGGTCAACGTGAACGGCGCATGGATGCCGGTGGTGTTCGAACTGGTTGTGAACAGCTTGGGAAGACCCAACTCGGCGGCGCCGAGAAGCTGATAGATGCCGATGGTCACGGCGGTCAGGACCAATCGAGGCGCGGTGGCGAACCGTTGGATGATCGTCAACTCCGCGAACCATCCGATGAAGATGGCCACGGCAACTCCAATGGCCATCGCCACCAGGTACGGGTAGCCCTGGGCGGACACCAGAAGCACCGCCAGGGTGGCTGCCACACCACCGATCACCTGTTGGGAGAAGTTGATGATGCGCGCTGACCGATAGATCAGCACCAGGCCCATGGCCACCATCGAGTTGAGGCCACCGGTCACGATTCCCTTCAGCACCACACCGGGGCCCAAAGGATGAAGGGCGTTCACTCCCACATACGAGGCCACCAGCACCAAAGCACCAACGACACCAAACGCCGCCCTGCTCGGGAAGTTCTCCCAACTATGGAGGAGGTGCGATGCACCGATACGGGGTTCGGAGACGGTCACCATCGAAGCAACGCCGTATCGCAACGCGCGGGTTCACCGGTCAACGGGGACTCCGATGGCATCGCCGGCGCCAGCAACGGCGACGTCCCCACGATCCGCGCTCTGCCACGTTTCCCCCATTCGAGCCGCTCCGACGAGGACCGATCCTTCTCGCGACCCCCTCCGTCCCCTATTGGATCGGGAACGGATGACGGCAACCCTGTTCGAGGGTGCTGGTGTCACGTTAGTGCAGGTCGTCGGCGTTACTCGGTTCATTCGACGTCGAGTACTGACCTGTCACCGGCTCGGAGACCCGACATGATTCGCCGATAGGTGGCACCGGCGTCGTCTCCCAAAGAGTCGGTGTCGAGCCAGCGGAAGCCACGCGCTCCCCGGTGTCGGTCCACCCCGTAGAGACCGAACCGTGGCTGATAGGAACCCCACTCATAGTTGTCGACCAACGACCAGTGCCAGTATCCGGCTACCGGCACGCCTCCTTCGATGGCGGACACCACCGCGTTGAGATTCTCCTTGAGGTAACGGGAGCGAGTCCACCCGTCGAGGCGCGGATAGGAACGCCCGTTCCGGACCCGGTTGCACAGTCCGTTCTCCACCACCCAAAGGGGCGTCTCAGGGGTCACCGATTGTTGAGCGCCGAGCCATCGGGTGAGACCGGCCGGATCGGGTATGTCGTCCCAGAGCGCGCGAGTCGGCTGCCATCCTCGGCCACCGGCGGTTCGGTGACCGGGGGCGCGGAAGTGGCGGGCCACCATGGGGTCGTAGTAGTCGAGACCGACCACGTCGAGGGTCCGCTCATACGGGCTGGCGTAGACCGCATTGACCGCCCGGCGTGGGGTCCCAGCGCGAGCTCCGTTGCGCCCTCGCAACGGACGACGCCGCGCCGCCGAGCCAAAGGCCGACGTCATGGCACCCAGGCGACGGAGGGCGCGTTCCCCCGGGCCCGATACTGGGAGCCGCGCATAATGCTCAGCCCGCCGTTCGTCGATCCAGTCATCGAGCTCGTCTCGGTTGACCCCCAAGCTTCGCGCCATCAATACGTCAGTCAATAGCCGATCAAACTCATAGCCGCTGACGCAGGCATTGTTGGTGGTCACCACGGCGTCAGGAGATGCACGGTGGATGGCTTGGTAGGCGAGCACGTGCGCGGTCAACAAATTGTCAGTGGCGATTGCGGCATCGCCGAACGCCATCAGGCGCCCGGGCGGGAACATTCCGAGTAGCCACGATTCGAACGCCAGCACATTGATCTCGTTGATCGTCACCCACAGTTGAACCTTGGTCGCCAGCCGGGACAGTGCCAATTCCACCCAGGCCAGGTAACGCTCCGGCGAATCTGGCCGGAGCCAGAAGTTTTCTCCCAGCCACGACGGGTGGGTGAAGTGATGAAGTGTCACCAATGGCTTCAATCCGCGTTCGATGCACCCGTCGATGATCTCGCCATACTTGGCCAAGGCTCCTTCGTCGATCTCTCCCTCCCTTGGCTCCACCCGGGCCCACTCGAGGCCGAGCCGAAAGCTGTCGCACCCGAGATCGGCCGTCCGATCGAGCGCCTCTTCGGGTCGCTCCCAGAACCCGACGGCGTTCCCCGAGGGCTCCACCCGGCCAACCTGCTCCCATCGAAGCCAGTTGTTGGCGGGCTCGCCGGGACCGTTGAAGCCACCCTCGATCTGAAAACCCGCAGTGGCCGCCCCAAAGAGAAAACCGTCGGGAAGGATCCCGCCGGAGGGCGTGCCGTTGCGAGGAGATGGGGGTACGAGGTCCACAGTCACCGACCCAGCCTCTCAGCTTCTCGTCCCGGTCCGCACAAAGCCGCTGGCACAAAAGGCCGAGAAGCCGGTGGTCCGGCCACAGTGATAACTTCCGCGTCCGACCATGACACGCACCCACCGCATCATTGCTACCGGTTATGGATCGAGCCGATGAGCATCTCCGAGCAGGATGCCGAACGGATTCCGGTGGTCATCGCATCGGGTGAGTCCATCGAACGCGGCGACCCGGTCACCCCCATCGACCTGATGGCCCGGGCCTGCGAGGCGGCGTTCGCTGACGTGCCCGATCTCCGCCATCGGATCGACAGGCTCTCGGTGGTCGACATCATGACGCACACCGGTCCGGCACCGGCGTCCGAACTGGCCCGCGCCCTGGGCGTGTCGACCCCGGTGTGCGAGGTGACCACCATCGGAGGCAACTCGCCCCAATGGCTGGTGAACCGAGCGGCGGCCGAGATCACCGCCGGAAGGTTGTCGGTGACAGTGATCGCCGGGGCGGAAGCCATCCGGTCGTCGCGCCTGCGCCACAAGCTGGGTCAACCACGGGACAATGGGGACACCAGCTTGGCCCCCGACCCGGCAGTGGGCGATGACCTGCCGGGCGTAGGGCCGGCGGAATCCGCCATTGGGCTCCTGGCGCCGCTCCACGTCTACCCGCTGTTCGAAAGCGTGGTGGCGGCCCGGGCAGGCCATACCGCCGATCAACATCGCCAGGCCATCGGCGAGTTGTTCGCCCCCTTCACCCGGGTGGCGTCGACCAATCCGTTCGCGTGGTTTCCCACCGAGTGCACGGCCGAGGACATCGCCACACCGTCACCGGGCAACCGCATCGTGTGCGAGCCCTATACCAAACGGATGACCGCCTTCCTCGGTTCAGATCAGGGTGCAGCGCTGGTGGTGTGCTCACTGGCGGCGGCCCGACAAGCCGGGGTGGCCGACCGGTCGGTGTTCATCTGGTCTGGCTCCGGCGCGGTCGATGTCCGGTTCCCCGCCTCCCGGCCCGACCCCGGGAAGTCCCCGGCCATCGCCGCCGCCGGTCGCGCGCTGTTCGAAGCGGTCAACCTCGGCGCCGGCGCCGCCAACGGATTGGGCCGGATCGGGATCGACGACATCGAGGTCCTCGACATCTACTCGTGCTTCCCGTCAGCAGTAGAGCTGGCCGCCGAGGCCCTCGGACTCAACCTCGACGACGGTCGAAGCCTCACCTCCACTGGTGGTCTCCCCTACTTCGGTGGGCCCGGGAACAACTACACCACCCACGGAATTGCCTCGGTCACCAGCCTCCTCCGCCAGGTTGGTCCGGGAGCCACCACTGACCAACCCCGGCTGGGACTGGCCACCGGACTGGGCTGGTTCATCACCAAACACGCTCTCGGGCTCTACGGCGCCACCCCGCCCCCAGGCGGGTTCCACCTGGGAAACACCAAAGCAGACCAGGAGCGCATCGACGCCAGCGCCATGGAGATGGCCCTTCAGGTTCCCGATATGACAGCCGCCACGGTGGTGGCCGTGACGGTGGTCCGTGACCACATGGGAACCTCAACCGGGGCGCCGGTCATCGCCCGGCTTCCCGACGGACGCCACGTAGCGGCCTCGCCGGCCGACGACGAGGTCATCGCCGAGGTCGGTCGGGGCGACACCCCGGGGATGGTCGGTACCGCAATTTTCGTGGAGGGCGAGCCGCCGCGCTACCGTCTGCCCGAACGCTGAGATCTGAGGAAGGGACAACAACATGTCTGATGAACTGCTCCGTGAACGACAGGGTCACATCGAAATCCTGACGATCAACCGGCCCGAGGCCCGAAACGCCATCAATGGTGCGGTGTCCCGGGGATTTGCCGCCGCCTTCGACGAGCTCGAGGCCGACGATGACTGTTGGGTGGTCATCGTGACCGGGAGCGGCGACAAGGCGTTCAGCGCCGGCATGGACCTCAAGGCCTTCGCCGCCGGAGAGGCGGGGGACATCATGGGCGCCAAGGGCGGCTTCGCCGGCATTACCCAACGTGACTTCGCCAAGCCGCTCATCGCCGCCGTCAATGGATCGGCTCTGGCCGGTGGGTGCGAAATCATGCTGTCGTGCGACCTGGTGGTGGCCGTCGAAGAGGCGAAGTTCGGTATCCCCGAGGTCAAGCGAGGCCTCATGGCCGCCGGCGGTGGCCTGATCCGCCTGCCCAAGCGGATCCCGCCGGCCGTCGCCCTCGAGCTCGCCATGACCGGCGAGCCCATCGACGCCCAACGGGCCCTCGCCCTGGGCCTCATCAACCGGGTGGTCCCGGCCGACAAGCTGATGGAGGAGGCGTTGGCACTGGCCGCCACCATCGCGGAGAACGCTCCGTTGGCGGTACGGGCGTCCAAGCGGGTGATGAAGCAAGCCGGTGAACTTCCCGAGGTGCAGGGTTGGGAGATCAACAACGCCGCGGTACCCGAGGTCTTCGGCTCCGCCGATGCCATGGAGGGTCCGGTGGCCTTCGCCGAAAAACGGAAGCCCAACTGGTCCGGTAGGTAGAGAAGGTCAATGGACGTGATGACCCACCTGGTCGGCGAAGTACCGAAGCTCAGTCCCAGCGTCAACGGCATCCGGCTGACCCTCCATGTCCTGGCCGCCACCATCTGGGTGGGTGGTCAGTTCACCGTGGCCGGGCTCCTCCCGACCGTGCGCAGTTTGGGAGAGGACGCTTCCAAGAAGGTGGCCCGGGCGCTGGGCTGGCTGCTGTGGCCGGCGTATGCCGTACTGGTCATCACTGGATTCTGGAACATCTCGGCGTTTACCTTCAAAGATGCGCCGTCGGCCTGGAAGTCGGTGCTCATGATCAAGATCACCGTGGTGGTCATTGCCGGGGTGGGAGTGTTCCTCCACCAACGGGCCACCTCGAAGCGGGGATTGGCCGTATGGGGATCAATTGGGGGGATTGCCTCGGTCGCGGCGCTCGTCCTGGGGGTGTTCCTGGCCGGTTGATGGTTCCCACAGTCATCCGGCCTGGTGGTCGGCGCCGAAGTACAGGTTGTCCGTAGACGGGTCTAACCTGTGTAAAGGCCGACGTAGGAGGCGTAACCATGCATTTCGCTCCATCCGCAGAAATTTTTGGTGTTGACGGCATCATCATCTTGATTGTCGTCGTGGTCGTTCTCTTTGGGAGCACCCAGATTCCCAAGCTGGCCCGGTCGCTGGGCTCCGCCCAGAAGGAATTCAAGAAGGGCCTCGATGATGGTGCCTCGCCCGATGACAAGGGTGGGCAGGCCGCGGCGGCTATCCCGGCGCCGGCTCCCGCCCCGGTAGCTCCGGCTCCACAGCCGGTGGTGACTCCCGTCGCCCAGCCGGTAGAGCATTCTGGCGACGGCTCCGCAGGGGCCCCGTCGTAACTCTCGCCTCACCACGAGGATGAGCGCCGACGGCGGAGACCTCGGCATTGGCGGGACCGTTCCGCCGGGCCGGCACACGCAACGGATTGTGCCGTTTTGGGTCCTTCAGGCCACCGAGATCCTCTCGGTGGTAGGTCTGGCCGATCTCTCCCTCCACGTCAGTCGCGGTGGCGTGCTGGCGGTCGCCGGTGGCGTCTTCGCCGCCCTGGCACTGGCCGCCGACGGTCCGCTCGGCATCCTCCGGATCTGTGGTCGCAAACTCCACGTGATCCTGGTCTCGGCCGTCGCGGTCATCGTGGCCGTGTCCCCGGTGGTGTCCGCGCTCCGTCCCGACATCGAGGGGATCATCATCCTCGAGGTCGCCGCCATCGGGATCATCCGCCTGGCCACCCTGGTCAACACCGATCCACGACCGGTCAGCCCGAAAGGCGTCGGAGGGTCCGGCACGGTGATCAACGCCAGGGCGAGGGTGGCCCCCCCGTCGGCGCCCGAACGGCCCGGTCGGACTGCGTCCCCCTCGACCGGCAGGTCCCGCTTTCCCACCGAGGAGGGTGTCGGCTCCGCCGCCCGGTGGGCGGGGCGGGCTGCAGGTGCAGCCACATCGGCGGCAGCCAGGTCGACGGCCAAACACGGTCCCACCGCCAAAGCTCAGGTGAAGCGGACCATCCGCAGTGCCGGGCGCCTGGTGGGTAAGGCCGCATCCCGACCCGATGGACCCCCATCCAAACCAGGCTGATCCCCGGATCTCGCCAACCCCGGCTTCGACCGGTACATTGCACCCGAAGTGAAAAGGGGGGATGCAATGTCCAAACAGCCTGACGTACTCGACATCGCCGAGCGCCTGTGGACAGGTGAGACATCCACGTCGGAGACCCACCCCATGCGGACCTGGGGTGGGCTGGCCGAAGTAGCCGACGGGGTGGCATTTACCCCGTCGTTTGCCAACGTGTCGGCACTGGATACCGACGAGGGCCTGTTTCTGGTCGATACCGGAAGCTCACTGATGGCCGGTGAGATCCATCGGACGCTGCGAGAGTGGTCGGACAGCCGACTCAACACCGCCGTCTACTCCCACGGTCATATCGATCATGTCTTCGGCGTTCCGGTGTGGGAGGCGGAGTCCGAAGCCAACGGCTGGTCCCAGCCCACCGTGATCGCCCACGATGCCCTACCGGCGCGTTTCGACAGGTACATCCTGACCGCCGGATACAACGGGATCATCAACCGTCGGCAGTTCAACATCAAGGATCTCGAATGGCCGACCGAGTACCGCTACCCCGACCGCACCTATAGCGATCACCTCAACCTCGAGGTGGGGGGCATGCGGGCCGAACTCCACCATGCCAAGGGTGAGAC
>CABEBB010000395.1_pt1 | contig 12286 bp, 10 predicted proteins | sample 3132551 | NCBI WGS metagenome assembly CABEBB01 (sample SAMEA5534345, study PRJEB31848) | metagenome | biome: tundra; feature: field; material: soil | place: USA | collected 2013-05 | depth 0.45 m | reverse complement strand
ACGTACACCTGAGCGGTAGGCGGCGACACTGTCGACATCTCGTCCAGACGCTGCTGGACGTCTTCTCGAAGCACGAACGTGCCGGCATCGGATCGGTAGACAAGCTCCCAGGCGATGAGGTCGTGGACCAATGGCGCAAGTCGCTCGAGCCGCCGCCCGGTGTCATCGACCCCCACGGCCACTGCGACGGCATACCGTTCTTCCTGGCTACCGGTCGGGGATGTTCCATGCACACTTATCACAGGGTCCTCCTCATCGCTCCGTTGCCAACCCCCGCTCGCCCCGAACTCCTCGCTCAGCGGGTTCTGGTCGCGTATGTCATCGTGGCCGGTCCTGACCCCGGGGCATAGGGCCAAAGGTCACTGCGTGGCGGTCGATTGCGAGAGGCATCGGTCTGCGGTCTCGGATCGTCGCCTCGAGGCCTGACCGCTTCGGGACTTTCGGCACTTCCGACCAACGCCTCCCGACGCAAAGATGGCGAAGTTGGAAAGCGACGAAGGAAGAGCCCATGTGGTCGCCGTCACACAGGTCGAACAACCGCCGCGTCGAGACCCAAGCGCGCCAGCTGGTCCGTGACTGCGAAAGCTTCCTCCTCGGTCGGTATCCCTGGGTACTGCAGGCCAAAGGGTGTCCGGTCCCCGAATGGGCATGGCTGAGTGCGTTGGCACACGCTCCCGCTGACTCGTTGATGGCACAAGCCGAAAGGGAGCAGGCTGGGCCATGCCCGGACCCCATGACCGTGCTGTGGCAGGGTGCGTTGGACCTCTTGGCCCAGGAACTGATGACGACGGCCGATCACACTGGCTGCAGCGTGGAAGAACTCCAGCGCGCTCTCATCTTCAACGTTGAGCTCAATCCCACCCGGAGGGCCGTTGGCGCTTTGGTGCTAGGTCCAAGTCGGTTCGTCCAGGATGTCCGCCAGGTGCTTGGTCGATTCCGAGGCAGTTCTCAACCCTGGTGATTCTGGGCAGGTGGGCCCGTCCGTGTGGTGGCTCGGTCCACGCCATCGTGGGCGGCACCGAGCCCGGCCCCTCGATGAGTTGGCGGTGTCGCTGAACTGGCGACCCTCCCGTGAGCTGGCACCCTCCCTGAGGTCCGGTTGGTTCCTCATCGGATCCCAGCGGCGTGTGGAATGGGCGGCCCGATCCCCCGACACCGGACCCAAATGGACTAGAGGAGTCATCACCAGGTCCGCAGCGCCGGTGGTCCTTTCACCCGGCGGCCACCCGACTCGCCTTGATCGCATCTTGCCTAGTGGGGTTCCCTGGATCGAAGACCATTTGTCTCGTATCACCGCCGCTGAGCTACGGAAACGCGCAAAGTGCGCCTGCCGGCGATCGTCCTTTCGAGCGCTGCTTCGCGCTCGGCTGTCACCGACGAGTGCCTTCCTGGGAGGAGGAGACCACAACGGTTTCGTTGATGTCGAGGGGCGTGTTCGGGAGCAGCAGGACGGGCAGCACCGAGGCACCGAGCACTTCCCTGACAACCCGGGCCCGCTCGGGGGAGGTGTCCTGAGACCAGCTCAATACGATCAGGTCGGCGCGGTGCTCTTCGGACACCTCAGCTACCCATGTGGCGACCGAGCCGGTTCGCAGCTCGACCTGGTTCGCAGGGGGGCAGTGGCGGGTGTGGAACTCCCTTCCCGAGATCTCCAGGTCGCGCCCAGGGCGGTCCAACATGACCGGCAATGTCGCGTCAGTGAATACGTGGAGCACCACAAGCTCGATGTCGGCCACCAACAGCGGCAACAGTCGCTCGAGCACCGGCTGAGAGGACATTTCTGTACCTTCGAGAGGCAGCAACAGGCGCCGAATGACACCGGGGGAGATGGCCTCCGGGGCCATGACCACCACCGGCTTGTCCGTCTGCTCGAGGATGCCCGCGCCGTGCGCCCGACTGGTCGCCGACCGCTGGGCGTTGCGCGGGCGCCGAAGACAGCGGCGATGACCCCCGGGGCGGCCATGGCGGCGATAAGGGATGGATCCACCGGGCCTTCGAGCACCGGCCGGGCGGCAGCGGAGGAGTCGAGCGCTGCGAGGATGATGCTCATGGCAATCTCCTGCCAGTGAGGGGTGGCGCCAGAGGGATGGTGGTGCCGGTGGGCTCGCACCACGCCGGCGCCTGACCTGCGACGTGAACGAAGGAGGGGCAATACTGGTGATAGTGACCCGGCCGTGCTCGACGCGAACACCGACGGGTTGGCCACCGAAGCGAAGCCTGAGGCTGAGTGCGGTCGAGGCCCTGGGGAGGCTGGGCCTGATGGCGAAAGCACCATCCTCTTCGTACAAGCCGAGGAAGCCCAACGCGAGGGCTTGGCACAACCCTCCCAGCGTAGCCAGATGTAGCCCGTCCGCCATCGTGCCGGTGAAGTCGTCCAGGTCGAGGCGGGCGGCCAGGCGGAAGAGCTCGAGTGCCCGTTCGGGGTCCCCGCACCGGGCCAGCAGCGAGGCGTAGATGGCCGGGGACAGCGAGCTGCCATGTGCCCGATCGATCGAGAGGCTCGGAGCGCGGGCTCACGGAGCAGCGCCACGAGATGGCGAACGGAGCGTCGGGGCGAAGGTCACCGCCGCGGTGGCTCGTCATGGCGTGGCTCGCCATCCGGTGAGGGGGCGCCGAGCCGGAGGCGCACGCCGAACAACCCGACGTCCCCGTGATAGCGCTCCCACCCGCCGACGATCACGGCGATGCAGCTCGCTTCGCCTGAGCGTTCGATGGCGGCGGCGATCGCGGCGCCATGGCGTGCAGCGTCGGGGCGCGACAGGTATCCCACAGTGCGTCCGTCGATCGTCACGGCGATGGCCCCGGGGTCGGCACCGTTGCCCGGCTCGGGGACGAGGTGGGCAACTGTCTCCATCCGCGCACCGCCGTAGTAGCGACGGCCATCGGCGAGCTCGAGGAGCACGTCCTGGTAGGCAGAGTCCCCCACGACGCGGACCTCGGCGGTGCCCGGCAAGGTTACGGTGGTCGTGGGCTGCAGAACGGGAAGGCTCGCGGCTCCGTCACGCGTCGGTGTCGGTCGGCGTGGCGCGTTCACGAGCCGGTGCAGGCGGCCGCTCCCGCCGCCACGCCCGCACCCGAAGCAGTAGAAGCGGCACCCTTCGGCATCGATGTGGAGTGAGGGGTGGTGGTCGGGATGAAACGGGCACAGGTAGTTGTGGTCGCCGGAGCGAAGCTCGACGCCGACCAGCGCCCACAACGCCGCGAATTCGGCTCGCTCGCCCTTCGTGCGCACCGGCACCTGGTGTGCCACTCTGCCTGCTCCCGCAGTGGAGGGGGAGGGATCCTGGGCCATGGCCTGGAGCCACGAGGGCAGGTCGGCCAAGGAAACCTCGCCCGGTGCGCACCCTGACTCCCAGTCATAGACGCGGCCAGAGACGTGCTCACTGGGCGGGCTGACCACGAGCCCGCCGTCACCCTTGATGTCGAGCCCGGGGCCGACCGATCGACATGGGACGACCGTGCCGGGGTGGCGAAAGTAGAAGTGCTGGCCGCCACCCCCCGTGAGCGACTCGACGGTGTGCGGCACGGCACCGTGGACGCCCTCCAGGACGGTCAGCGAGTCTCCTCCGCCGTGGCGGGGGTCGACGTCGAGCACCACCAGTCCGGAGACCACTCCGGTGACGACGCCCACGTTGGCGTCGGGCCACCGTCGCCACCACCGCCGGACCTGCTCGATGCCGGCCGCGTCACGCATGCGCTCCTTCCAGGGGCCGTGCGTGTGCTTGCCTGGCGCCGGGCACGAGGGATCGCCACACGAGCAGCGGCCCGCGGTCGCGGTGTGCATCGGGACGATCGACCACCCCCGGCTCACCGCGTCGAGTGCGGCGCGGGCCCGCGGTGTCTGTGCTTGGCTCGCTCCGAGTCGCACGGCTATAGCGCCGTGCCGGCGCGGCGGACGTCCTCCACCAGGGCGGCGAGCCGATCGTAGTGAGAGCCTTTCCAGTAGATCCGGTCGCAGTGCGGGCATCGGCGGAAGTCGTCGTAGTCCCGCTGTGTACGGAGCGGCAGGCGGTGTTCCACCTTCTCCTTCGATACCGGTTCGAGCACGCCGTTGCACTCGAGGCATCGGCCGAAGGGGGAGATTGCCCCGAAGAGGTCGAACCGTCGCAGGACCTCGGTGACCTGGCGACGGCGGTCGGTCTCCCGTACGAGATAGCCGTGCGCGACCCTGGCACGCTTCAAGAGGCCCCGATCCCTGGTGAGGAGGATCCGCTGCTCGGCCACCGAGGTCGCCGCCAGCTCGTCGTCCGTGATGTCGTTTCGCCAGACGCAGTCGAAGCCGAGAAGCCGTAGGGATCGGGCCAGCCGGCCGAGATGGACGTCTAACACGAACAGCGGCTCTCGCAGCGGTGGCGGATCCAACCGCACGACCGGCGACACATCGAGCGCCTCGAACACCGGGTACACGCTCATTCGGTCGCCGTCACGCACCTGGTGCCCGAAGTCCACAGACTCGCCGTTCACCACGATCACAGCGATCTCGGTGTGCGGCACCCCGAGCGACTCTGCCAGATCCTTGACCGTGGTGCCGACCGCCACCTCGATCGTCATGGGTCGGCCACGTCGGCCCGGTGGCAGGAGGTCGTTCAATCCGGCGATGAAGCGGACTTCGACGCGGTGGGGCATCCGAGCCGAGCCTAAGGTCCCTGGATGCCGGACGTATCGCAGTTGCCCTCGAGAGCGTCGCCGAGCAAGCGTGCCATTGTCCGGTGAAAGCGGCCACGCGACTAGAGCCCGACTCCCCGGCCGGTACCTGCCGTCGGTCCCTCGGCGATGTGGAGATTCCGCCGCGCCGCGCCGTGGACGCGGCGGGTGAGAGCGCTCAGGGCGGGTGTGATCGGCACGTGGGGAGCCACGGGACTGTCGAGGGCGCGGGCCGCCCCCGGTAGCTCGGCAAGGTCGCTCTCGAAGCGGGTGCGCAGCTCCGAGAGCGGTGCCGCCGGGCCGATGGGGTGCCCGCCCGCCATGACCATCTCGAGCAGGGGCTCGGTGTTGGCCGGGGCCGCCTCCTCGCGCATCCCGATGACATCGACGAGCCCGGGAGCGCGGAAGACCTGCTTGGCGCCGGGCAGGGTCTCCTTGCTGGCGGAGAGCTTTGCCACCGGCCGGCCGTCGTACGCCACGAGCTTGTACACGGTGTCGAGGTAAGGGGCGTCCGCCGACACACCGAGGCGGGTCCCGATGCCAGCCACGTCGACCGGCGCGCCAGCAGCTACGAGGTCGGCGATCCGGTGCTCGTCGAGCCCTCCGGACACGACGATGCGCACCTCGGGCAGCCCCGCCTCGTCGAGGATGCGCCGTGACTCCTTCGACAGGACCGACAGATCGCCGCTGTCGAGGCGGATGCCGGCCCGGTGCTCGAGGCCGAGCGAGCGGATGACGTCGACCGCCTCGCGGACGCCGCCGAGCGTGTCGTAAGTATCGACGAGGAAGGTGGCCTGCTCGGGGAGGTCCTCGGCGAACGCCCGGAACGCCTGGGTCTCAGTGGGGAACGCCTCAACATACGAGTGGGCCATGGTGCCGGCCGGCGTCAGGCCCAACTGCCGCGCCGCCTCCACGTTGCTCGTGGCGGCGAAGCCGACCATGGCCGTGGCCCGGGCCACGACCATGCCGGCCTCGATGCCCTGCGTCCGGCGCAACCCGAAGTCGACCAGCTCCATCGTGCCGGCAGCGGCGATGCGGCTCCGTGCCGCCTTCGACGCCGCGGTGGTGTGGAAGGTCATGGTGTTGCACAGGACGGTCTCGGCGAGCTGTGCTTCGGCGATCGGCGCACTGACCTCGAGCAGAGGCTCTCCGGCGAACACGATCCTGCCCTCGGGCACCGCCCACACGTCCCCGGTGAACCGCAGCGTGGCGAATGCGTCGAGGGTCGCGCCGTCGAAGCCGAGGCTGCCCAGGTATGCCAGCTCGTCGTCGCCGAAACAGAAGCGTTCGAGGTAGGAGAGGCAGGCCTCGAGCCCGGCGGTGACGAGAAAGCCCCGGGTGGGAGGCAGCGACCGGACGAAGAGGCTGAAGGTGGCGGTGGCCGCCATCCCGCGGCGCAGGTAGCTCGACGCCATATTGAGCTCGTAGAAGTCGTTGAGGAGCGCCCCGGCCACCGGGTCATCATGACGGGTGGCCATGCCCGCCGCAACGTGAGGACGGCGCTGACAGTGGCAAGAAGCTGCATCGGCGACATGAATGTAGCTACATCTCGTCTCGAGGTCGGCGTGCGCGATCTCAAGAACAACCTCAGCCGGCACCTGGGCCGGGTGCAGCGGGCGAAGAGGTCATCGTCACCGACCGCGGGCGTCCCGTGGCCCGGCTCTCGTCGCTCGGTCATCCCACGGACCGTTTGGCCGAGCTGGTCGCGTCAGGCGCGGTTCGCCCGTCGAGGAGCAGACCCGGCATCGCCCGGCACGGTGGATCACGGCCAAGGGCTCGGTGAGCGATCTCGTCGCCGAACAGCGGCGGTGATCACCTACGTCGACACGTCGACGCCGCTCAAGCTATCGATCGACGAGGGTGGCTCCGACCGCGCCGAGCTGTCGGTTCTCCTCGATGACCTCACCGCGTCGAGGTGATCGAGGACCTGATCGCCGAGCCGGCCGACCCTGGTGGCCTCCATGTGACCAACGCGGCGGCCTGATCGACTGGGCTCAGCCGCCGAGCAGCGCCGCTCCGAGTTCGCGGTAGGCGTCGAGGGGGAAACCCTGGGAGCGGTCGGTCACCACCTGCACGCACACGTGGTCGGCACCGGCGTCGTGGAATGAGCGTACGCGCTCGGCGATGGTGGTGGTGTCGCCCCAGGCCAACACGGCGTCGACCAGCCGGTCGCTGCCGCCCCCCTCGAGGTCGTCGTCGTCGAAGCCGAGCGACCGCAGGTTGTTGGCGTAGTTGGGTAGCCGGAGGTAGCCCGCTGTGTACTCCCGGGCCGTGGCCCGGGCCACCGCCGGATCGACTTCGAGCACGACGGCCAGTTCCGGTGCCAAGAGTGGCCCGGGGCCGATGAGGTCCCGGGCCCGGGCCACATGCTCGACGGGGACGAAGTAGGGGTGGGCCCCCGCCGCCCGCTCGGCGGCGAGCGTCAGCATCCGAGGCCCGAGGGCGGCGAGGACTCGGCGGTCGCGCGCGACCGCCGGCCCGTGCACATCGAGCTCGTCGAGGTAGTGGACCATCCGGGTGTAGGGGAGCGCGTACTCGGTGCCGAGCTGCTCGACGACCGGCGCGTGGCTGGCACCCAGTCCGAGGAGGAACCGGCCGGGGTGGGCGACCTCGAGCGCGGCGGCGCCGTCAGCCGCCTGCGCGGGGTTGGCATGCCAGATGGACAGGATGCCGCTGGCCACGGGGATGTGCTCGGTAGCGTCGAGCAGCCGTCCGAACCGGCTGGGGAAGCCGAGGTCGAAGCCACCGGAGCACCACAGGGCCCCGTAGCCGAGCGATTCCATCTCGGCAGCCGCTGCACCGTGGGCCCCGTCGGCGCCGGACCACGTGCCGCTCCACCAGATCCCGACCTTGCCAAGTTCCATCAGCCCATGTTAGCGATCGACCTGCGGCGGGCGCAGGGCGCTGGTGGAGGACGTTCGCCGCAGTTTTCGACGACTGGTCCGAAGGCAAGTCAGCATTCCGACGGGAGACCGGCATCGATGATCCGCCGGGCGAGAGCCCACAAAGAGTCAGATGGCCCTTGAACCACGGGGTGATCGGTACGAAGGTGGGATTGCTCGCTCACGGTGGGTCGAATGGGCATCCGCTTCAGGCCCGCACCCGCGATGCGAGGAGAAGGGTGATCGACGAGGAGAGCATATGGGTGACTAGGTGACTGGGTCTTCCGAAGCGCGTCTCATCAAGAACCGACAACGCTCTTGGCACGGAAGCCGGGGTCGATGACCACGCCTCGCCAGAAGTCCGTTGTTCCCGTTCAAACACCGCGGCCCTCTGCTACCCGATGCACCGGGCTGTATTGAGGTGGGCGCACTCGGCCCCAAGGCTTCGCTGGCCGACTCCATCGTTCGTCGTTTCGGTGGCCGCTACTCGAGCGAACTGGGCATTGATGTGGACGCTGGGGATGCCGAGGTGGAGCGCTGGTTCCTGGCATCCACGCTATTCGGCACTCGCATTTCGGCGCGGATTGCTGAACGGGCCTTTCACCAGTTGACCCGAGCCGGGATCAACAGAATCTCCGACGCGGGAGGGCGCGATTGGGACACGCTCGTGGCGCTGCTCGACGCTGGCGGATACACCCGATATGACTTCCGGACAGCCACGCGGCTCCAGACGCTCTCCCAGGTGGTTGCCGACCGCCATGCCGGCGATATCGGTGAGATCGGTCGCCGCTACACCGACCCGGCAGCCCTCGTCGCACTCCTGGACGACCTGCCGGGGTGGGGACCTGTCACGGTCGGGCTCTTCCTGCGGGAGCTCCGTGGCGTCTGGCCAGGCGCCCGGCTGCCCCTCGATCCGCGGGCAGCCGAGGCGGCCCGTCATCTTGGAATGTTCAACGGACGCGAACGCGACGAACTCGCCCGTATCAAGCACATCGCACTCCAGGCTGGACGTGACGTGCGGGACGTGGAGGCAGCCCTGGTCCGGCTTTCCCTGGCCCATCGGCGAACGATGGAATGCCCCGGAGGATATCGCTGCGTAATCCTGGGCGTGGTCTCAGCGGGCGGCTCCGGAAGGAGCTAGCAAGCCCCCGGAGTCGGAATCACCAGCAATGCGCACCAGGTCACGCCGCAGTCCGAGCGATCCCCGTGCTGTCGATCACGGACTGCCAAGGGTGTCGCGGACTGGCTTGCCGAACAGGCGACCACAACGCTGTTACCGCCAGTGGGACAAGCCGATCGGCCACGCCGGCTCTGCTGGGATCACGCGCCTCGGCGCCGCCAGGGAGGGCTGTGAAGTGGGACGGAAGGGGCCTGATGCGGAGGAGCTTGGCGCTGCTCGTGGTGCATAGAGACTGCTGCCCTTCGCTCGTCGAGCGCGAGCCGGTGACATTGGCGGCACAGGCCCTCATGGAGGTGGGCACTTGCACCGCAATTCTCACAGGCGCCTTCGTGGTGCGACTTCCCGTCATCTCGTTGATCTCCTTGTCCCGACTCGTTTTGAGTAGAACGTTGTTCCCTGCCGTCAGGCTCTCTCATCGGTCCTCCTCTCATCACCGCACTTTGCTCGTGCACTCGGGCCTGGCTCACACAACGCCTTCATCCCCAGTCTGACGGCTGATGTCGCTCCCGAGGAGGGCCAGAGGTCCCAAGATCACAGAGTGCGTCTCACCTCACTGGCCATTTCGCCTTGACCCGAGAGTGCCGCCACTCTGAAGGTTGCGACCGGACGATCCGCCAGGAAGCGAGCACATCGTTCGCGATTCGCATCGACGGTGGTGCTCGCCACTCCCGTCGGGCACCTGCCGCTCAACGAGCCAGACCAGTTCCAGTCACATCTACCGGGCAGGTCCGCGCGTTGGTGATCGTTCTCCCAGAAACGATGCGTTGCATGGACAGCGTCGACTCGGAGCCACGCTGGATACGAGGTGCTCCGGCCATTGCCGGCCGCGGCCGCTCGGCTGCCGTTGCGGCCTCCGTTATGTACGAGAGCGTCCTTTCCCGGCCTTTGTCCCACATCTCTGGCGATAGCAGACTTCAAGGCCCTGCCTAAGCCATCCTCGGTAGCCGTCATCAGCCTTCCCACGTAGCGCCCGCAGATCCTGACGGCGTTGCAGTGGAGATCGTTCTGTATTATCTCAAGCTCACGATGCACAACATCTTGATCGAACACGAGGCGCCAGTTCACGTCCATCACTCGGCCAACGTCGTAGCTCACTCCTCTTCGGTTCGCTCAACACCTCCCCTTTAGCCTGACACTCGCACGCGACAGCCTCCAGTGGGCACTCCCTGAGCCCGGCGAAGCTGCGCCCACCACCGCCAAGGTGGTCAGGGAGAGCCGAGTTGCGCTGGACGAACGTCCTCGGAGCGGTGGCGCATACGAGGCCAACGGTGGCCCGACGGGCGGCTGTGCCGACGACGGACCCTCGGGAGCAGGTTAGGCGTGCTCGGTCCACGAGCCGCCGCCGTCCCACCACCGCATTGCGCTGCCGGGTTGAGACGGACCGGGATGCGGTCTCGCAGGCTGTCCGTCGATGGTCATGTGCACCCCACTCTCTCGTCCCCGCCAGACGGGGCGATGCGACAGTTCAGGACACCGGATTGAGAACTGCCATACCCTGGAAAGAGATCCCCTCGAGCTCAGGAACGAAGGAAGGTGCCTCTAGATGCACGAACCGCGGCGATGAGCGAGCCACTGCGATGGGGCGTGATCGGCTCGGGCGCGATCGCCTCCGTCTTCACCACCGATCTGGCACTGACCGACTCGGGACGGGTGGTCGCCGTCGGATCGCGCCACCAGGAGTCGGCGGACCGCTTCGGGGACCGCTTCGGGATCCCCAGCCGGTATGGGTCGTACCAGGCGTTGGTGGGGGATCCCGAGGTAGATGTCGTCTACGTGGCCACACCGCACCCGGTGCACTTCGCCGATGCCCTGCTGGCGCTCGAGCACGGCAAGCCTGTCCTGGTGGAGAAGGCGTTCACCGTGTCCGCCGCCGAGGCCCGCACCCTGGTGGACAACGCCCGTGCGAAGGGCCTCTTCCTGATGGAAGCGATGTGGACGCGCTTTCTGCCGCACATGGTCGAGATCCGCCGTCTCGTTGAGGCGGGGGAGCTGGGTGACATGGCGGGCTCAACTAGACGAGTAAGTCCAAGGGTTCCCGACTGGTTCGGGATCCACGCTTGACGCGACGAAGGCGTCCATGATCGGCGTTGCTTACACCAACGATTCGACCTTGGAGGTCACCGTGGACACCGATCTGGACACCCTCGCCACCGCACTGTACGTGAAGGTGGACGACGCATTGAAGGATGATCCGCGGCTGACCCGCTGGCGGCCGGCGGTGGGCATCGCTCCGAAGCTGTCCGATGCCGAGCTGATCACCCTCTCGGTGATTCAGGCCTTCTTGGGCTTTACCTCCGAGACACGGTTTCTCCGTTTCGCCCGAGAGCACCTCTCCCACCTGTTCCCCTACCTGCCAGGCCAGTCGGGCTACAACAAACGCCTGCGGGCGGCGGCATTCCAGCTCAACGTATTGATCCGGGTGCTCGCCACCGACACCGACCTGTGGGCGGATGACACCTGGATCATGGACTCCACGCCTGTCGAGTGTGGCCGGTCCCGGCCGACAGCCAAACGCTCGAACCTCGCCGGGTTTGCCGGCTATGGCTACTGTGCCAGCCACTCCCGTTACTTCTGGGGGCTGCGCCTCCATTTGGTGTGCACCCCAGAGGGACTGCCCATCACCTTCGCCCTCACCAATCCGAAGATCGATGAACGAGAGGTCGCCCGGGATCTCTTCGAGGTCGAGGAGCAGCTCCTCATCTCCCGCCCTGGGCAGACGATCCTTGCCGACAAGGGCTACGCCAGTGCCGAGTTCGAGACCTTTCTCAACGACCACAACGCCAAACTCGTCCGACCTGCCCGAAAAGGGGAGGCCCCCCGCCCCGGTGCCCGATTCTTGAAGCCACTGCGCCAGCTCATCGAGTCGGTCAACGACACCCTGAAAGGACAGCTTGACCTGGAACGACATGGCGGCCGGACCCATCAGGGCGTGATCACCCGGGTGCTGCAGCGGTTACTGGCGTTGACCGCTGCCATCTGGCACAACCACCACAGCGGCCAACCCCGGCTGCGCTCCCTCGTCGCCTACGACCACTGACCCCTTGGAATTAGTCGTCTAGTGACCCGTGCCGAAACCGTTCGTTTGGCACAAGACGGCCGCTCAATCCCCTGGCGGATGGAAAGGCTCTGGCCCGTCGACCCACCAGGCAGTCGTCTGGTGTCCTGATCGCCAGGACAGTAACCCACTGCGGCACATCCAGGCCAACAATTGGCACTGGCTCGAGCGCACGTTATGGGCGACCTATTGAGACGCCGAACGCTTAATACATGGGTGATCGTTGATGTATCCCCTTGTCTTTCATCCGGCGGTGGAATGGTGCTTGGATGACCGCTCCTCCGCAGCTGTCCCAGACCGTCCTGCCATCTGGAAGGACCCGCTACTCGTTCGGTGATCGGGAATTTCCGGACCAGGCGTAGCACTGTCCAAAGGGTTCGATAGGGCCAGCGCCTGCGTGGTTGCTCAGCCTCCGTTGCCGAGCGCCTTGACCACGTTGGCGCCGAGGTCGGGGTCGACTTGGCGCCAGTACTCGCCGACACGCGACGCCACGTCGGGCTTGAGGCCGGGACCGTGGCTGGCGTG
>CABEBB010000386.1_pt1 | contig 12349 bp, 9 predicted proteins | sample 3132551 | NCBI WGS metagenome assembly CABEBB01 (sample SAMEA5534345, study PRJEB31848) | metagenome | biome: tundra; feature: field; material: soil | place: USA | collected 2013-05 | depth 0.45 m | reverse complement strand
CAGTTGACTGCTCTCGAGGACCACCTGTTGTTGCCACGGGAAGCTGGGGGCAACGAACTTCTGGAACGCCGATGAGGCACTGTCGGCCAACGCCACCTGGGTGACGACCCGGGGGCCGACCGGGGTTCCATCGAGGCCGATGAGGTTCCCATCACCGCCGGCGTAGAGCGAGGACTGGGGAAGGTTCTCTCGGGCGGCTCCACCCCAGTCGGCCTCCACGGTGAATTTGGGCAGCGTGGCCATGGCCGAGATGCCAAACCGTGCCAGTTCCCCATAGCGGATGCTCGAGTCGTTCGGCAGAATCCAGAACGCTTGCGACTGGTCCGAGGTCAGTGATTGGAGCGGCTGACCTTCGATGAACTTGGCGACCACCACTGTCCTCGCGGGGATCACACTGTCATAGCCAGAAACCAGGTCGAGGTTGTACAACAGGTCGTAATTTCCTGGGTTGAGGAGCAGCCCGGGTTCAAGCTGGGCGGACGTGGACGACACCGGAACAACCCGAGCCGGCCAGGTGGATTGCTTCTGATAGGCATCGATGGCGGTGATCAGCCCGGTGGTCGGAAAATTGGTCGCGGAGTTGATGGTGGCGAACGGCGGGTTGAGGCTGCGACCGATGGGGATCAGCTGGGCTGCGGTCAGCCCGGCCAGGCCGAGACCGATGACTGTCGCCTTCCGGTAGTCGATCTTCCCATGACGGCGGGCCAGCGCCTTGACCGATTCATCGAGCCCGATACCGGCCAGAATGGCCAGTCCGAACGTCGACCATTGGAACAGTCGGCCATATGGCCAGAAGACCCGAAAAATAGGTATGAAGTGATACGCCAGCCAGGTCCACGAACTACCCACGGCGACAAGGGCAAACACGAAGAGCATCCACTTGCCCAACCCCGACCCGGGCCGTCGAGTGAAGATGCCCACGATGGCGAATATCGCCGTCAGGGTTCCGGCGAAGATCATGCTGGTGTTGATGTTGGCAACAGACAGGGGGTCCGCTATCGGATAGAAGATGTGCGCCAGCGTGGACGGCGTCGAAAGGGCATTTGCCCCCTCACCAGGTATGAACTTGGAGAGATCGGCAAAGGAGAACGAGTGACGCTGCGAATTGCCAAGATTGGCTATCAACGGCAGCAATTCCACTGCGGCCACGCCGACTGCGCTGACCATGATGACAGCGGGAATCGCCACCGCACGGCGGAACATGTCTCGGTCGTTGGAGTGCCACGCTGCCCACGCCGGTGGCACAGCCAATGCAACCGAGTAGGCGCCGGCGACCACGCAGGTGATCGCCATCCACAGCACATGACCTGAAAGCATGGTGGCTCCCAGGCAAAGGCCGGCCATCAGGGCGGCTGTCCAGGTCGATTTTCGCCATGCCCGGTGAACGAGGAGAAGCCCGAGCGGAAGGAGGAATTGGACCGGCGTGACGACCTCGAAATCGAGCCACGCCATGTTGAAGGTGCAGAACATCCAAGCGATACCGGCCAGCATGGCGCCCGCCATACCGATCTTGAGTTCTCGCAGCAGCAGATAGGTGAAGAAGCCGGCCAGCAGCACCTCGATGAAACAGAGCGCATCGTGGGCCTGGGTGGGTGAGAGAAGAAGGGCTGGGATCAGGTGGAGCGGGAAGAGTTGAGCACTGGAGCCATTCGCATAGAGGGGGTAGCCCCCGATGAAGGCGTTGGGGTTCCAGAACGGGATGGTTCCCTGATGGACAGCCTGGGTAAGGTCGGCCTGCCACGGATAGCTGAGGTCTGCCTGGTCACTCTGGACCGGACCCGGGCCGAGAGTCGGGAGCAACGGGGTCCACGGATGCACGATCGTCTCGTCGTTTCGGACGGCGGTGAAGCTCTGGCCTTGGAAGAGAACGGGGAAGAAAAACGCACCGGTGGCTATCAGCAGTAACGCAAAGGCGACGAGATGCTGTCGACCCGATCCGTTGCTGGTGATCGCATCCCTACCGACCATTGAGCCGTGAGGTGCGGTCACGCTTCCGGAGGCGGCTGTAGGCCGATGTCGCGGCGCGGAATCCGTCATAGCCGGCCGCCAGAATCAGCGGAGGGAAGGCCACCAAAGCCCGTTCCTTCCATGAGGTGGCACCGGACTTGAGCCACCCATCGGCGGCGGTGACCGCCCGGGTCCATCTCTCGGCGTCGAACGGCTCCTTGGCCCCGATCCCCATCACCGTATGAGGAAGGTCGGCCAGTCCGGCCATGCCACTGTGGACAAGGTCGAACTCTTGCAACAGGACGTCCATGGCCGAAGCCGTGAAACGCCAGTAATCGTCCGGAAATGCGTGGATGGGAAAGAAGAACACCGAGGTCATCAGCACCAGCCCGCCGGGCTTGAGGCAGCGGTGGATCTCTCGCATCGCCGCCCAGGGCTCGCGGACATGCTCGATGGTGTCCAACATCAGGGCGGTGCCAACCGATTCATCGGCCAGACCGAGAGCGTGAAGATCCTGAACCTGGTCAACACCCAACCCGGGGCGAAAGTCGGTACCTATGTAGCTCTTTCCCGGGAACCGGTTCCTCAGGAGGGGGAGATGGGATTGCTCGGGTACCCGCATCGAGCCGAACTCCACGATGGGTTGAGGAAGATCGAGTGCCGTCTCCAGACTGTCCACGAGCGGGAAGAGGGTAGTTCTCATGGTCGGCACTCCCTGAGCGAGTTTCCGCGTCGCACCGAGCTGCGCCTTGGCAAAAATTCAAGGAATACGCAGAAATTGCTCATGGCGTCGATCTGGTTACACTTTCCCTGCCGATGGATAGCTCGAGGAAAGTAAAGCACAGAGCCCCGTTATTCGAGACATGGGTCATCGGTAGCGCGAGAGGCTGCGTCGATCAGATCGGGCCCACCGTGATGGTCGCTGCCCGGTCTCTGCTCGAGAAGGTGATGGGTTGCGCCACCACCGCCCCGTGACAGCTGGACAACCGGCGCATCTCCGGGCCGTCGCCACCCGGATTGGCGCCTGTGCCCTTGGGGCCGGAGCCCTCCTGGCCGGGTTGCAGATGTGGATCATCCCGGCATCAACAGCCGGTGCTGTCACCCCGATCGGCATCTACGCCCAGTCGTACGCCCAACCGTCGTACTACGGACCGGGCCGAGTTCCCGTCTCCGCTGCGAGTCCGTCGGCATCGCAGTATCAACTACAGCGAATCGGGATGAGCACCCGGGGCACCGCCGATGTCTTTTCGCTGACGATCATCGGGGCGGCCAACGTCCCCGGGCTGTCCATCTTTCAGCCCTACGGCACCAGCTTTGCGCCAGCACTCGAGCTGGTCAAGAACCCGGATCCGGCACGGGTATCGGCAGCCGACACCTGCACTGCCAATTGCACCTTCAATTTGAGTCAGGTTCCATCCGGTTGGGAGCTCGACGAGTTCGTAAATGGTGGGCTGGTGACGGCGGCCGGTCCGGCCACGGTCGCCGTCCACGGCGATGTGGTAACTGTCACAGTTGACACCTCGGCCCTCACCCCGGAGGGGCAACGGGTCATGGCCGACCCGACCACCGACGTGCAGGCCGGCTTCATCACCCGTGCCGCGGATGGCAGCGGTGAGGAAGACATCTCAAATCCTTATGCCATCGGTTCATTGACCGGTCTGGGAAGCGGCCAGCAGGTCATCGGGCCGTGGCAGGGCCGCCTCCTGGGGTCCCAGGGCCTGTCTGCCAGTCCATGCTCCGGGAGCGTTCCCCTCTGGTTCACTTACAACCCGACATCGCACCAGGAGAACGTCGTGTTCTCCCAGTCGGTGGGGTCCGGAGTGACGGTGGAGGGTGGCGGGCCCGACTCCAGTGCCGAGCTCGCCAACTTCAACACAGTGGTAATCCAGACATCGCCCACCCCACGAGGCGGCACCAGTGTGTCTTCGATCGGGGTCGAGACCAATAATCAGCCTCTGGTGCCACTACCGGTCATACCGGAGAACGCCACGGTGACCGATAATTTAGTCTCCATCACCTTGGCCGATGCCACCGGTCAGCCACTCGCTCAACCCGGTGGTTTTGTCACCACCGCCGTCTCGATTCACCAGGCCGCGGGTACCTGCGTCTACCACTTCCCCATTGTGCCGCTCTCCTTGTTCCCGATTCCAAAGACACCGCCGGTCCCCACCGTAGTGTCATCATCCTTCTGGCTGGGCGGATCCGCTGGTATCGGAATAGGTGCGGCCCTTCTGGGAGTGGCAGCGTTGATCGGGGTCACGATCTCTCGATCCCACGCCCACGGCGCGGTCCGAAAGGACACCACTTCGTCAGATTCTTGATCGCCTTGGCGATCATCACCCGCCGAACCTGGTTGGTACCCTCGTATGGGTGATCTGGCCTGGCCGTCCAGGGACGTCCCTTTCAGGGAGCTGAACCGGGTGCATTCAGTTGCTGGTGACGGCCCGCCCACGCCGTTCCGCCCGTTGGAGGGATGGAGGAGATGGGTCAAGGTCCGTTCAGTGGCGTGACCGGTTGAAATCGCCGTCCCATCACTGAAGAAGTAGGGATTGAAGACCAAAATCCACAGCCTTCGCCGGCCAACCCACAGACCAGTAACCCCTAGCCCAACAGCTTCTTTGCGATCACGACCCGCTGCACCTGGTTGGTGCCCTCGTAGATCTGGGTGATCTTGGCGTCGCGCATGAAGCGCTCCACCGGAAAGTCCTTGGTGAATCCGTAGCCGCCCAGAAGCTGCACCGCATCGGTGGTCACCGACATGGCGGTATCCGAGGCGAAGCACTTGGCCATCGCCCCTATCTTGGTCAGTTCGCCCTCCGGATCGCCACTGTCGACCAATGAGCACGCCCGGTAGACCAGCGTCCGGGCCGCCTCGGTGCGCATGGCCATGTCGGCCAACATGAAGCGCAGACCCTGCAGATCGGCAATGGGCTTGCCGAATGCCTTGCGCTCTTTCATGTACCCGGCGGCATAGTCGATGGCACCCTGAGCGATACCTACCGCCTGGGCACCGATGGTGGGCCGGCTGCGATCGAGGGTATGCATGGCGATGGTGAAGCCTTTCCCTTCCTCGCCCACGAGATTGGCCGACGGTACCCGCACCTCGTCGAACACCACCTCGCCGGTGGGGCTGCCGCGCACGCCGAGCTTGTCCTCCAGCTTGGCCACCTTCACCCCCCAATCAGCCTCGACCACGAAGCAGCTGATCCCACGCCGACCGGCTTCGGGATCGGTGACGGCGAACACGGTGTAGACGTCGGACACACCAGCATTGGTGATCCAATACTTTGTTCCGGTGATGACGAAGTCGTCACCGTCTCGCACCGCCCGGGTGCGCATGGAGGCCACGTCGCTGCCGGCGTCGGCTTCCGACAGGCAGTAACTGGCCTGGGACTCACCTGAAGCCACTCGAGGAAGATATTTACGCTTCAGATCCTCTGATGCCCAGTTCATGACCGGCAGCATCCCCAATTTTGAGATCAACATCGTCAATGAGGTGGAGGCACACACTCGAGCCAGCTCTTCGGCCATGATCGCCTGAGTGACCAAGTCGGCACCGGCCCCTCCGTACTCGGTGGGGATGCCCAACGATGGCAGCTCGAGTTCCACACAGGCGTCGAACGAGGCTCGCGGATAGGCCGAATCACGATCGACGGCGGCGGCATGCGGGGCGATCCGGGACTCGGAGAACTGGCGCAAGGTGTCCCGGAACTGCTGATGGGTATCGGACAGGGTAAAGAGTGGAGAAGTCACCGATTCACGTTACTCACTGCCGGCGAGCAACCAAAACCGGAGAGCGGTCGCCCCACTTTCGGTCATCGCCTATGCGAAAACCGCCGGAGTGGCAACCGGTCCGGAAGAGGCTTGGGAGAGGCTTGGGAGAGTTCGACCACTCAGGGAATGGAAGGACCAGCGGCAACTGGGATGACCAACAAGTCACGCCACTGGCCCAGGCGGGCGGCCACAGCTTCCGGGCTCATCCGGAGCGTATCTGCGACTACCGCGTCGGCAATGGCCCGTCGGGCGCTGTAGTGGTGGGCCGCCGAGCGGAAGAGCGGAGCCCGTTCGACCACCAGATCGTCAGGCGCACCACCAAGGAAACCCCACAAGGTGAAGGCGAACTCGAGATCGTGGATGAGAGGCGCTCGCCCAAATCGGGCGGCCCGGCGCATGGCCACCGCGGTGCAGCCGGAAATGACATCCTCCACAGGCTCTCCCGGCGACACCTCCAACCGATCCTCGAATCGCCGCGCCAGCTTGAGGGCAAAACCCTGATCAGGCCCAGGGGTGCCGAACGACGGACCCGCCGGAGCGGCTGTCCCCCGCAATTCGGAAGGCCGCGACTGGGTCCATATTCCGGGTACGCGTAAGCGGTACGTCGAACGGACCTGGTCGGCCTCGACGATGGGTACGAAACTGGGTTGGGTCATTGCTGTGAACTTCCGATCCTTCTCAGGCTGATCCTACGACGCCGGACCCGGGTCGCCCTATTCCTTGACGGCGGCCGTGGCTCGCAGCAGACCGTAGACGATGGAGTCGGAGAGGGCCTGCCAGGATGCCTCGATGATGTCCTCGGAGACCCCGATGGTGGTCCATGTCCTGTCGCCGTCGGTCGAATCGATGAGTACCCGGGTCACCGACCCGGTGCCCTTGGATGAATTGAGCACACGTACCCGGTAGTCAACCAGGTGGATGTCCGCCAACGCGGGGTAGCGAGATCCGATCGCGCCGCGCAGCGCAGCGTCGAGGGCGTTCACCGGTCCATTGCCCTCGGCACTGGCCACGATGCGCTCATCTTCCACGAACACTTTGACAGTGGCTTCCGTCGATCGAACCAGCGTGTGGTCGGCGATGACCCGGTACGACTCGAGGTCAAAGAACCTCTGTTCCCATCCAGTCGAATTGCGGAGCAGCAACTCGAGCGAAGCATCCGCCACCTCGAAGTGATAGCCCTCGTGTTCGAGTCGCTTCAGCGAGTCGAGGACGGACCCCATTGCATCTGAATCGAGCTCGAGACCCAGTTCCGCCGCCTTGAAGGCCAAGGTGGAACGGCCGGCCAATTCCGAGACCACGAAGCGGGTGCCATTGCCCACCAGCTCGGGCGAGATGTGCTCGTAGGCATCGGAACGCCGGGCGATGGCCGAGGTGTGGAGCCCCGCCTTGTGGGCAAAGACCGATGCGCCCACAAACGGCTGTTGTGGGTTCGGCGCGATGTTCACCAGTTCGGCGATGTGATGGGCCACCGGCGTGAGTCGCTCGAGGCGGTCCTCCGGAATGGTCTTCACCCGCAGTTTCAGCGACAAGTTCGGGATGGTGGCCGACAGATCGGTATTGCCGGCACGCTCCCCGTATCCATTGACACAGCCTTGGACGTGGGTGGCACCCACACCGACGGCGGCCAATGAGTTGGCCACTGCACATCCGCTGTCGTTATGGAAATGGACACCGAGTTGGGTGTCGAATCCACTGAACACGGTGGCCACGATGCGTTCCACTTCATGAGGCAACGTGCCCCCGTTGGTGTCACACAAGACGAGAGTCTCGGCACCCGCCTCTTCGGCGGCGCGAAGGATCCGCATGGTGAACTCGGGATTGGCCTTGTAGCCGTCGAAGAAGTGCTCGGCGTCGAGGAAGACCCGAAGGTCGTTGGACCGGAGGAACTCCACCGAATCTGCCACCATGGCCACTGCTTCATCGAGTGAGGTCCGCAGAGCATCGACCACATGCATCTCGGATGACTTGGCCACGATGCAGACCGCCGGAGTCTGGGCCTTCACGAGGTGCCTCAGGTTGTCATCATCCTCGGCCTTCACTCCGGCACGACGGGTCGATCCGAAGGCAACCAAGATGGCGGTGGAGAGCGCGAGTTCCGACGGGGCCCGGGCGAAGAACTCCTCGTCTTTCGGATTGGCACCCGGCCATCCGCCCTCGATGAAGGTCACACCCAGGTGGTCGAGTTGCTCCGCCACCCGTAGCTTGTCATCGACGGTGAGAGAAAGGCCCTCCTGCTGGGAGCCGTCTCGCAGGGTGGTATCGAATACGTCGACGGCACTGGGCATCACCGGGAGGTCGAACAGGTGACCGGCTCCCTCCGTCGGCGAGTCGAGGTGGTCTTCTACGGTTGGCTGCTTTCTTTTGGCCGACTGCCCCTTTTCGTGGGCGTGTGCCTGTTGACCCGCCGTCCGTGGGTGTGAGTGAGCATGGCCGTGACCATGGTTATGACCGCGGTTGTGACCGGGTCCGTCGTTCAGGGTGGGGCCATCACTCGACATAGTCCAACCAGTCCTTGTAGCGGTCGATTTCGCCCCGCACGGTGGCAAAGTACGTCTTTTGCAACTGCTTGGTGATGGGACCCGGCTTGCCGGTACCCACTTCGCGATCGTCCACCGACCGGATCGGCACAACTTCAGCTGCGGTTCCCGTGAGGAACGCTTCGTCAGCGGCATAGAGGTCGGTCCGGATCATCTGTTCGTAGACAACCTCATAGCCAAGATCGCGCGCGATTGTCTCCACCGACCGCTGGGTGATGCCGGCCAACGCCCCTGAATCTGAGGTGGGTGGCGTGACCAATTGGCCATTGCGGACAATGAAGATGTTCTCTCCTGTGCACTCGCTGACGTTTCCGTCGGGAGAGAGAAGAATGGCCTCGTCGTAACCGCCACGGAGCGCCTCCACCTTGGCCAGCGAGGAGTTCACGTACATACCTGTCCCCTTGGCGGCGGTCGGCACTGCGTTCGGGTCATGACGACGCCACGAGCTGATTTTCGTCGAGACCCCGTTGGCCACTCCTTCGTCGCCAAGGTAGGTACCCCATGGCCAGGCGGCGATGGACACGTTGACCGGGCACGGGATGGGGTTCAACCCCATTTCGCCGTACCCGAGGTACACCAGTGGCCGAATGTAGCAACCATCATCGAGACCGTTCACCCGGACCAGCGCAGTGGTGGCGTCGACCAACTCATCGACGGTATAGGGAATGTCGATCATGAAGACCTTGGCCGAGGTGAAGAGTCGCTTGATGTGGTCCCGGAGCCGGAAGACGGCAACGCCGTTCGGCGTCGGATAGGCCCGGATGCCCTCGAAGACGCCAGAGCCGTAGTGCATGGTGTGGGTGAGCACATGGACCGTGGCATCGGCCCAGTCCACGAGGTCTCCGTCCATCCAGATCTTGTCAGTGGGGGTGATAGGCACGGCTTACAGCCTTTCTGCGATGGCGTCGCCGATGGCGGCGGTCGAGAGTTGAGGGTCGGGGGTTGAAGCAATGAACTCCTGCACCGCCTTGGTTACCCGTTCGGCGGCAGCCACCTCCCCCAGATGGTCAAGCATAAGCGCAGCCGATCGGATAGCGGCAGCCGGGTTGGCCTTGCCGGTGCCGGCGATGTCGTGAGCGGCTCCGTGAACGGGTTCGAACAACGACGGTCCGGTGCGAGCGGGATTCAGGTTTGCCGATGCGGCATATCCGATACCACCGGCGATAGCGCCAGCCAGGTCAGTGATGATGTCTCCGAAGAGATTGTCGGTGACGATCACGTCGTAGCGCCCGGGGTTCTCCACCAGATAGATGCAGGTGGCGTCGACGTGGTTGTAATCGCGGGAAACGTCGGGGTAGTCGGAGGCCACCTCGTTCACCGTCCGGTTCCACAGATCCCCGGCAAACGTAAGCACGTTCGTCTTGTGCACGAGGGTCAGGCGATGCCGAGGTCGCTTGGCCGCCAACTCGAATGCGAATCGGGCGCATCTCTCGACACCGTGCCGGGTATTGACCGAACCCTGGGTGGCCACTTCGAAGGGTGTTCCTTTGCGCAGAAACCCACCCTCCCCGGCATAGGTCCCTTCGGTGTTCTCCCGGATGACCACAAAGTCGCAGTCGGGTGCGAGTGCATTCGGGACACCGGTGAACGGCCGCAGGTTGACGTAGAGATCGAGATCGAATCGGAGACGGAGAAGCAGACCGCGCTCAAGGGTACCGGGGGGAACATCGGTGGAACCCACCGGGGGGCCAACGGCGCCAAGGAGGATGGCATCTTGCCCGCGCAACTCCTCGAGAACGCTGTCAGGAAGCACCTCTCCGGTGCGGAGGTATCGATCGGCACCGAGGTCGTACTCGGTGATGGTCAGTGACAACCCGGCCGCTTCGACCACCTTGAGCGCTTCCGCCACCACCTCGGGACCGATTCCATCGCCCCCGATAAGGCCAACCTTGTACGTAGTCACGCTTCTATCCAATCCTTCTCTGTTGCCTGTCCCCAGACATTGTCTGCCCGTTGATGAATATGAAATTGAAAAACCGCCCACCAAGTGGACGGCCAAGAGCCACACACCGGATCGGTGAGTGGCTAGTCGAAAATAATTACGTGTTGGCGAGACGCCATACGGCTCAACATCAGGGGTCCAGTGTCCCTCGGCCGGAGCTATACAGTCAATCCAGCGCCTCCGGACGCCTGGTGGGGCCATCCCAACGGATGGCTCCCTCCCGAAGACAGCGTGACACCGGACCGCGGCACTCCACCACCGTCGATGGGGCGCCATCACACACGCCTCCGTCCAACACCGCCGACAGACGGTCGTCACCGGTGAACGCCACGATGACGTCCTCCGCGGAGGTAGCCGGAGGTTCCGCATGCCGGTTGGCGCTGGTAACCGCCAGAGGCCCAATGGCCGTACAGAGAGCCTGGACGACCGGATGGTCGGGCCACCGCAGTCCCACCGTCCAACTCGCCGCCAACTCGCCGCCCAGGTCGGCACGAAACCGGCCCCTGCGGGGCACCACCAGAGTCAGCGGGCCCGGCCAGTACTGATCGGCGAATCCTTGCGCCGCCCCCTCGAGGGTGCCCGCCACCATCTCGACCTGGCCCCATCCGGTCACCAATACCGGAAGGGCCACCTCGCCGGGCCGCTTCTTCAGCGCGAAGACCCGGTCAACGGCACCGGGCTGCGATGGGTCGACGGCCAGCCCGTACACGGTGTCGGTGGGAATCGCGACCACCATGCCGGCCGCCAGGAGGTCAGCTGCCTTTCCAACGTCAACCGGGTCACTGGCGTGCAACTGAGCAATCACCGTCAGCGCCTCGCCACCAGCATCCGGAGCCGACCGGCCAGGTCGCGCTCCGTGGTGACCTGGGCGAAACCGGCTCGTCGGGCGGCATCAATGGCGGCGTAGGCCTGCCGCGGCGCCATCTCCACCACCAACACACCTCTCGAATGGAGCCACCCGGGCGCATTGGCCACGATCGTCTCGATGTCGGCCATCCCACCCACACCTCCGGCCCCGAACGGAGCCACCAGCGCCCTCCGCGGCTCCCAGTCCCGAACCCCGGGTTCGAGTTCGTCGTATTCGGACTCGGACACATATGGCGGGTTGGAGACGATCAGGTCGACCCGACCCCTCAGTTCGGGAGGAAGGGCATCGAACCACCACCCATGGCCGAATCGCACGCGGACGCCCCCGTCCTCGCCACCCTTGGAGGTGCTAGCCAAATTCAGGCGCGCCACCTCCAGCGCCTCGTCGGAGACATCGGTAGCCCACACTTCGATCTTCGGGAACCGCAGGGACCCTTCGGTAGCCGTCGCCAACGCAATGGCTCCCGACCCGGTGCCGAGATCCACACAGACCGGAGACACCACCGACGGTTCCTTCCCACCGCGCTGTGCTCCATTGGACATGGCCCCGCCGTGCATCCGGTGCAGCTCGGCCAACGCCACACCGACCACCTGTTCGGTTTCAGGCCGGGGAATCAGAACACGAGGATCAACCGTCAACTCCAATGAACGGAATGGCCAACTGCCCAGTACGTACTGCAGTGGCTCGCCGGATACCCGCCGGGTGACCAGCCGCGCCACCAGTCGGGTTCGCTCGTCAGGTGTCATCGGGGCGGCGTCTTCTGCCTCGATGTGCTCGACGTGCTCGACAATCCACCGGGCCTCTCGCTCCGAGCCCAGCCGATCAGCTGTCGATGCCAGCAACCGACGGCGCTGGTTTCCCCAAACGGTCGCCCCTGCGCCACCGGGGGTCTCGACCACCGTCATCTCAGCCTTCGGCCAGTTGACGGGCACGCTTGTCGGCCATCAGCGCGTCAGTCAGGTCATCGAGGTCCCCCATCAGGATGCGATCGAGCTTATGCAAGGTGAGCCGAATGCGATGATCGGTGACCCGGTTCTCTTTGTAGTTGTAGGTCCGGATCTTCTCCGATCGGCCGCCTCCACCCACCTGGCTCCGGCGCGCCGCTGACAGCTCGGCGGCCTGGCGATCCTGTTCCGCCTTCAGCAGACGGGACCGCAACACGATCATGGCCTTGGCGCGGTTCTGGATCTGACTCTTCTCGTCTTGCATGGCCACCACGATGCCGGTGGGAAGGTGGGTGATACGAACCGCAGAGTCAGTGGTGTTGACGGACTGCCCACC
>CABEBB010000383.1_pt1 | contig 12464 bp, 12 predicted proteins | sample 3132551 | NCBI WGS metagenome assembly CABEBB01 (sample SAMEA5534345, study PRJEB31848) | metagenome | biome: tundra; feature: field; material: soil | place: USA | collected 2013-05 | depth 0.45 m | reverse complement strand
AGACACCAGCCACCTAGGGTCCGTGCTCGGGGCAACAGTTCAGGGTGTTCGAGACTCCAGCGTCATACTCAGGGACGGGCTCGCAGCACCAAGGTCGCCCGACGTCGCTGGTCGGCGCCCTCCATATTTTCCCGGGCTCGGGGTGCGGCGCAAGCCCGCTCAAATATCCAGGCGGTAAACGAACCTGATGCCGATGTCGAGACGTATTAAACTTGGTTCGAGTCGGTCTTGATGACTGTTCGGGTGGCTAAGAGGAACGCTCTTTCGTTCTGGGGGAAAGCCGATCCCGCGCCCGCCCCGCCTGCCCTGGGAGAATGTACCGATGAGCACAACGGAAGAGGGTCCGCCGCTCGCAACACGCGATGGCACGGTCAGCGGCCTGAGCCCCAAAGCCCGCCGCACGCGGAAGGCACTGGCGGAGGCAGCCCGAACGGTCTTCGCCCGGGACGGGTTCCTTGACGCCCGCATCACCGACATCGCGGGCGAGGCCGGCGTGGCCCACGGGACCTTCTACACCTACTTCGAGTCGAAGGAAGCGATCTTCCGGGAAATGGTGCTCGGGATCCAGGTTGTGATGACCGCCCGACCTGAGTCTCCGCCGCCCGGGGACGACCCGGAGGAGCGCATCAAGTACGCCAACCGCTTGTATATCACCACCTACCGAGAGAACGCCGCTCTGATGGCGACGCTCGAGCAGGTTGTCACCTTCAACGAAGACATCCGCCAGTTGCGCAAGGAGATCCGCCGGCCGTTCCTCGAACGCAACATCCGGGCCATCCGGCGCTGGCAAGGAGCGGGCCTTGCCGACCCGGAGCTCGACCCCGAGTACGCGGCGAGCGCGCTCGGGGCCATGGTCGATCGCTTCATGTACACCTGGATGGTGCTGGGTGAGGACTACGACGAGGAGAAGGCGATCACAACCCTGAGCCGGATATGGGTTCAAGCCCTCGGGATCAAGCCCGCCAAGGATCAAGCCCGCCAAGGATCGGGCCAATAAGCGGGCCGCTCGCCGCTGAGACGCCCCCTCAAACACACCATATCTATCGTCGTACGATATGGATGAACCGGTGCGAGATTGGAGCGCCGATGGACGAACGGGCCATTTCCGAATGGACACCGCGTCGCTGCTACGCGGAGCACGGTCCGGCAGGCATGGCCGACGTGCTGCGTGGTGTCGGGCTGCGGCTCCGCTGGCGACGCCTGGTCGAGCAACACCAGGCTCGGTTGCCGCTCGGCTTCCTCGCGCTGGTCAACGGCGTGACCTCCATCGGATTGATGGCGGTGGCCGCCCAGCTGACGCACGAGCCACTCGTTTTCCCGTCTCTAGGCCCGACAGCGTTCCTCCTCTTCTACACCGGCCCCACACCGAGGTGTACTGTCCCCGCAACGCCCTCTTGGGTCATCTCATGGGTGCACTGGCGGGCCCGACCTCCCTCACCATGTTCGGATTGTGGCGCCACGGACCAGCGCTGTACCGCATGACCGCAGGGCGGACCTGCGCTGCGGCCCTATCGCTCGGGTTGACCGCGGCAGCGATGATCTGGGCGGGTACTCCGCATCCACCGGCCGGGGCCACCACCGATGGGGGGACCGAGCGACGTCCTCGGTCCTCGAACAGGTCGCTGAACGCTTCGTCGGGGAACAGCTGATCGCGCTCACGGCGCAAGAACGCGTAGATCGAGCGCTCCGGTAGCGCCTCGTCGCAGAACCTGGCCACGTCGTCGAGCAGATTGCCTGCTTGTTGGCTACACCCAGGGTCATCGGTTCCTCCGAGTCGAGAACTTCAGCCCTGTAATTCTCTCAGACCACCCCTGGGATCGCGAATCGAGATCGACGCGAAAGACACCAGCCACCTAGAGCCGGGTAAACGGCTACGGCTCGTCCCTCGAGGCCGCCTGTGACGGACCCCCATTCATCCGGAACCCGGGGTGGTGCTTGAGGATCTCGCGGCGGGCGATCGTCATCTTGTGGACCTCGTCGGGCCCGTCGGCGATCCGCAGCGTGCGCATGTGTGCGTACATGTGGGCCAGTGGAAAGAACTGCGTGACGCCCGCAGCCCCATGAACCTGGATGGCCCGGTCGATCACCTTGAGCGCCATGTTCGGGACCGCGACTTTGATGCCCGAGATCTCACCGGCGGCTGCCTTGTTGCCGACGGTATCCATCAGGTGGGCGGTGCGCAGCACGTACTCGCGGGCCATGTCGATCTCGATGCGCGACTCGGCGATCCAGTCCTGGATCAGGCCCTTGTGGGCAATGCTGGATCCGAACGTACTACGCTCAAGTGCTCGGGTGACCATCAACTCAAGGGCGCGTTCTGCAACCCCGATCGCCCGCATGCAGTGGTGAATCCGACCGGGGCCGAGCCGAGCTTGAGAGATGGCGAACCCGCCACCTTCCTCACCGAGAAGATTGTCCACCGGCACTCGCACGTCGGCGTAGATCACCTCGGGGTGCCCGCCGCGCTCGGCATAGCCGAAGACGTGCGGGTCGAGCCCCAGCGATATGCCGGCAGTGTCCTTGGGGACCACAAGCATCGATTGCTGCAGGTGACGGGACGCATCGGGATTGGTCTTGCCCATGACGATGAGGACCTTGCACCGCTCAGCTCGCGCCCCGGAGCTGAACCACTTACGCCCGTTGAGGACGTAGTGGTCGCCGTCGCGCTCGATGGATAGCCCGATGTTGGTGGCATCGGACGACGCGGTGTCGGGCTCGGTCATCGAAAAGGCGCTGCGGATCTCCCCCTCGAGGAGCGGCGCCAGCCACTGTTCCTTGGCTCTGTCGGAGCCGTAGAGGTTGAGGATCTCCATGTTGCCCGTGTCCGGTGCTGCACAGTTCAGTGCCTCGGGCGCGAACGACACCGCACCGAGCATTTCCGAGATCGGTGCGTAGTCGAGGTTCGACAGGCGCGTGCCCGGATGGTCGGGTTCCAGATCGGGCAGGAACAAGTTCCACAGGCCCCGCTGCAGCGCAGCTGACTTCAGCTTGTCGAGCACGGGAGGGTAGCCGTCGGGTCCCACCTCCTCGAGCTGCGCGTAGTACACCTCCTCGTTCGGGTAAACGTGGTCGCGCATGAAGTGACTGATCGTGTCCTGCATGGCTAGGCCGGCGTCGGTGAAGGAGTACGGCATGGTTGACCTCCCAGGTCCCCTAAGAACTGCGGTTGAATCCGAACAAGTGCTGGCCTACCTTGCGCATCTGGATCTCTTCTGATCCCTCAGTGATTCGGTAGCGGCGGTGATGACGATAGATGTGCTCGAAGGGCATGTGCCTGGTGTAGCCCACCCCGCCACAGGTCTGCATGGCTCGGTCGGCGGCTTCGCAGGCCAGGCGGTTGGCCCGGTAGTTGCACATGGACACCAGGTGGGTGACCTCCATGTGATTCTTCTTGTCCAGCTCGGCGGCCGTGGCCCACACGAGAAGGCGAAGGGCGGCAGCGTCGGTGTGCAACTCGACGAGGGGAAATTGAATGCCCTGGTTGACTGACAGCTTCTTGCCCCACGTCAAGCGCGAATTGGCGTAACGGACCGCTTCGTTGATGCAGTACTGCGCGGCACCGAGCGAGGCCGCCGCCTGGCGGATGCGATTTTCGTGGACGAAGTGCTGGGCCAGCTCGAGGCCGTGGTCCACCCGGCCGAACACGGCGTCCTCGCCCACCCGGACCTCGTGAAGGGTGACTTCGGCGTGGTCGGTGGGCATGTTGAAGGTCCACCAAAAGTAGTCGACCGAGAACCCGGGGGCGTCGGTCGGGACCAAGAAGGCGGTGATGCCAATCGGCTGGCCGGGCTGGCCGGAGGTGCGGGCGAAGACGATGTCGTGCGCTGCGTGGTGCAGGCCGGAGTTGAAGCGCTTCTTCCCGCTGATCACCCACTCCGAGCCGTCCCGGTATGCGGTGGTCTCCATGTAAGTCGCGTCAGAGCCGTGGTTGGGCTCGGTCAGGCCGAAGGCCAGCCTGTGGCTCCCGTCGAGGACGCCCGGCATCCACTCGGCCTTCTGCTCTTCTGTGCCGAAGTCGCGCATCATCAATACGGTCGGGAAGTTGCCGACCACGCTCGACTCGTTTTGCAGGTCGTTGTGCAAGCCTAGGCCCTTGGCGGCCAGGTGCTCCCGGATGATGGCCATTTCCAGGTTGCTGGCATCGTGGCCGCCGTACTCCTCGGGGAGGGCGTGCCGCAGCCAGCCGGCGGCGTCGGCCCGACGGCGCATCTTGGCCAGGAGCTCCTCCCAGTCCTTGCGAGGCACGCCCCCGTTCTCCCAGTCGGTGCGGGCGAACTCCCGGCGGTGGTCGAAGAAGCGGATGTTGTCGTCCTGCTGCTCGAGTGGCTTGACCTCCCGCTCGATGAAGTCATCCAGGGAGTCCAGGGTGGCCTGGACCTCGGTCGGAATGGTGAAGTTCATCAGCGTCCTCTCCCGTCGGAGCTCTACCACGGGCCAACATAAACAATATTGACGTCAGGGTCAAGTCTGAGCGGGCTTCCCCCGGCCGGTGGCTGCGCCTTGGATGGCATCTGCCGCCCTGTGGGTGCCGAGGACCCCATCCAACCTCTCCACCAGGACTTCCTCTGACGGCGGTCAGCTGAGAAGGTGGGCCATGGCATTGTCTTTCCTCTACCTGGCCTTCGTGCGCATGCTCCCGCTGTTCCGGTTCCGCCGCACCGACCGGGGTGACCTGACCCCCTGAAACTGGTCCCATGTCTCCCGGCCCCTAGACCGTGTGCCTCGGTCCACCTGGGTTGGCCAGCTGGCACCGACGACACTCCAGGTGGGCGGCTTAGATCGGGTTTTCGGCACCCACAGGATCAGGCGGCGGATCCGAGGAATGGGGCGTCACCGAAGGCGAAGACGCCGCCGTCACGGCCTATGAGCCAGTACCCATGGTGGCTGGGTGTTGCGGTCATGGCGACGATGGGAGCGTTGGGGTGGGCGTTTCCCATCGAGCCGTAGAAGGGGGCGATGCCGAAGGTGAACACGCCTCCATCTGATCCTGCGGTCCAGTAGCCCACGTTGGTGCTGTCACCCCAGTTGGTGATGGCGATCATCGGCCCATTGAGTGGACTGCTTTGCGGCCACGGGCTGGGCCAGCTGCCCCCGGTGAAACCGAATACCGGGAGATAGCCGCCAGCGGTTGTCAGCACATAGTGCTGGTTGTCGGGGAACGGAGCGATCCCCGTTACGCGGCCGTATCCCTGGGGAATGGCTCCAACAAGCGATCCCGAGTAGATGGCGTCACCGAAGACGAAGACTCCGCCGTCGGCTGCCGTCAGCCAGTAGCCTCCGCCGTCGTACGTGACAGCCATGCCCACGACCGGGGCATTGAGATGACGTCCTCCCATCGAACCGTGGAAGCCGGCGTCACCGAAGGCGAAAACGCCGCCGTCGGCTGCCGTCAGCCAGTAGCCTCCGCCATCAGGGCTGGCGACTATGGCCACCACTGGTCCGTTCAGGGCCGCACCCGTCAGGGTCCCGAACGAGGCGGCATCACCGTAGGTCAAGACGTTGCCCTGAGCGGTGGCGATCCAATAGCCGCGGCCGGAAGGCGTCGAAGCAATCGCGGCTGCAAGGTCGTTCGAGCTGGACAGAGGAGCAGCGACGGCCTGATCTGCGACCATCGCCGGCACAGCTAGTACCACGATGACTACCGACAGAACTGCCAATACGCTACGGCGCACGACCATGACCATCCTCCACTGGCATCTGAATCAGGTCAGACCCTGGACACCAGTAGACACTAGCGGCGACCTCAAAGCCAGAGTCCAACGTCACAACTGGCAAGGACCGCCCGATCGGCTGGCCGCAATAATGGACGGCCCATCTGGCGACGCAACACTGCCAGCTCATGGCGCAGCAATACAACCTCGATGGCAAGCTCATCTCGTTCCCTCCGACGGAGCCGGAGTAACTGGAGCAGGCGGACGAACGCCACTAGAGGAAGGACAATGCCAGAGCCCATCTTCGCCGGCCCACTCCCCATGTGAAAGTCCAGCTGGACGGCTTGGATCGAGTTTTCGGCACCCACAGGCTTGGATCGAGTTTTCGGCACCAACAGGGAGCTATCGCAGACCAGCGGCCGTCGACCACGCCCAATTGTTGAACAGTGTGGGCCTGAGCGAGTACCGAATCGACGTTCACGTGGTGGCTCGCTCGTCTCGCCTGCACGGCGCTGAGGCACGAGGGGTCACGGCCACCAGCGGTCGATCTCGTTGTAGACCTCGGGCCTGTGGGCCAGCGCGATGTGGGTCACCTTCGGGAACAGGCGCACGGTCGAACTAAGGAAGAGCCCTTGGCCCGTCGTCTCGTTGAGGGTGCCCGACGCGCTCGACGTGGTGACGAACGCGTCGCCGAATACTCGTGCCAACGGATGGGCGGGGTCGGAAGTAACGCCGCCGGCGACAATCAGGTAGGCCGCTCGCCGCAGCATGGCCACACGATGCGGCACCGGTCGTTCACGGGAGTCGGGGTCCTGTTCTAACCAGTCCTCATCGGTGATCGCACCGAACCTGAGATCCTTTATTCCCGCGCTGCGCGCGTCGAGACCTAGGCCGACCAGGCGCGTCGCAGGGATCGGGATCGACCACAGTGCGGCGCTGGTCAGGTTGGCAAACACTTCGAGCGGCGCTCCGGTGTTCGGGACACCGACGAGCACGACCCGCCGGGCCTTCGAGGTCCACGATCGCTGGAAGCAGGCGAAGCCTCGCCACGGTCGCGTGGCGGACGCGTAGTGACACGCGGACCTGATCACAAGGCCACCCATGCTGTGGCCGATGAGAGTGATGTCGCGCACGGGCACGGGCCACACCGCAACGAGGTGGTGGAGCAACCGGGCGAACTCCCGCCCGTTGGTCGAGATGTGTCGGCCGGTGTTGTAGCGCAACGAGACGGGTGTGACACCGTGGTCTCGGGCGAGCAAGCTGCCGTAAGTCGTGTCGGGATCGCCGGGGAAGCCCCACACCGATTCGGTCGACATCAGCCCGTGGACGAGTAGGGCGATCCGGCCGGTCGCATGGGGGAGCGCCTGTGTGAGCCTGTCGCGATCGAGAGGGAGGACGTCGGTTCCCGAGTGCAAGGTCATAGGCATGGCCAAGGTCGATCCCAGATCGGCGAGCCTGTCACCGAAGAACCCGTTGACCACCGCGAGCGCCTCGTCGCGCCGGCCAGGCAGGGCCGTTAGAAGGCGAAGGAGTCGGTCGGCGCCGACCAGGATCAAACCGCGTTCGTCATCGGCCTCATCCGGCTGCGCAACCCGATTGCCGACCATGGGTCGAGCCTACGGCCCGCCAATAGGTGACACCCCTTCCCGGCGATCTGCATCTCGTTGGCTAGCCCACAATGCGCGCCCGAAGGAGCGCCAGGGGTCCCCTCAAAGTGCCGCAGTGAGGCAGGGTCGGGCGCCTCCCTCGACCACGCCTCGGGTACCACCCGGACGCCTCCAGCCCCTTCAGGTTGCCGACCGAGACGGCCTCCGCCAAACGCTGCGAAACGGTCGGGGGCACGAAGAAGTCGAACACCGCGTCGAACATCAGGTTGCCGGCATCTTCGCCAAGGGCTCCGAGGCCACCAAGGTCCAGTCGATGAGCACGATCTGGCCGTCTGTGGCGAAGAGGTTGCCCGGGTGGAGGTCCAGGTGACAAAACGTCCGAGGCCCCAACTCCATCACGGCCAACAACCGCTCCCGACGATTCAACCATTGACAACACCCTGGTGAGGGCGTCAGGTTCGTCGCCGCCCATCGGGGCGTGGGCGTCGGGCAGAGTATGGATCATGGCCAGCAATCGTGTAATGGTCGACCGGCTCCGCGAGGTCGTCGGCCCGCAGGTGATCGTCGATCGTGACGTGGTCGCCTCGTACACGACGGACTGGACACGGCGATTCGAGGGCCGCTCGGTGGCCGTGGTGAGGCCCGCTTCCACCGAGGAGGTGGCGGGCGTTGTCGCCGCCTGCCGGGAGCTCGGCGTCGCCCTGGTTCCCCAAGGTGGCAACACCGGTCTGGTGGGTGGCGGCGTGCCACTGCACGATGAGGTGGTTCTCAGCCTTCGGCGCCTTCAGACCCTGGAGCCGATCGACACCCTTGCCGGTCAGGTCACCGCCGGTGCCGGCGTCGTCCTCTCCGCGCTACACCAAGCTGCTCGCGCCGCTGGCTGGGCGTACGGGGTGGACTTCGCGAGCCGAGACTCGGCGACCGTGGGGGGCATGGTCGCCACGAACGCCGGCGGGACGCACGTCCTGCGCTACGGGGACACGCGGGCACAGTTGCTCGGGTTGGAGGCCGTGCTGGGAACGGGCTCGGTCGTCTCCCACCTCGGCGGGTTGGTGAAGGACAACACGGGCTACCACCTGCCCGGCCTGGTGTGCGGAAGCGAGGGAACCTTGGCGGTCGTGACCGCTGCTCGATTGCACCTCGTGCCCGCGATGCCGTGTCGGACCGTCGCCGTGCTGGCGTTCCCCACGGTCTCGCACGCGCTCGACGCGTCGGCGGTCTTCCGACGGTCGCTCCCCGCGCTCGAGGCCTCCGAGCTCTTCCTCTCGTCGGGGCTCGAGCTGGTGTGCTCGGTGACCGGGATGCGGGCGCCGTTCTCGGGCTTGCACCCGGTCTACCTACTCGTCGAGGTAGCCGACCACGCCGACCCCACGGAGGCGCTGGCGGAGGCCACAAGCTCGGTCGACCACGTGATTGAGGTAGTCGTCGCCACCGATCCGTCGCGACGCGCCGAGCTGTGGCGCTACCGCGAGGCGCACACCGAGGCCATCAACACCCTCGGTCCACCGCACAAACTCGACGTGGCGCTGCCACTCGGGTCACTGGCCGAGTTCATTGACCGGGTCCCGGAAACGGTGCAGGCGATCGCTCCGGCGGCACGTACCTGGCTGTTCGGGCACGCCGGAGACGGCAACGTCCACGTAAACGTGAGTGGCCTTCCCCCTGACGACGATCGAGTGGACGAGGGGGTGCTTCGTATGGTCGGAGACTTCGGCGGAAGTATCAGCGCCGAGCACGGGATCGGTGCGGCCAAGAGACGGTGGCTCTACCTGTCGCGGACTACCGACGAGATCTCGGCATTCCGGGCCCTCAAGCGGGCTCTCGATCCCGACGGCGTCCTGAACCCCAATGTGCTCTTGCCGACAGACGGGGCGTGACGCCCTGCTATCCGAGGCGTACGGTCTTGTCTGGGCGCCAGACGAGGACAACGGCACAGTGACTATCCCGGCCTCCGTCCTCGTGGCCCCCACCATCGGCCGCCGATCCCAAGGGCACGGACGAGCCAGCGAGCCATGGGCACCCTCTGCCGCCATCGGTAGATTCCCTTCTTGCTGGACATTCAGTAAACCCATGTCTCGCTCAATGGCAGTTTCAAAGAGCGCGTCGGGCTCCGTATTGTCTCGTTGTTCCTGGTCAGATCTCGTTTCGGCTCAAGGTAAGACAAGTCGCGATGTGCTGGTGGGAAGGACTATTGCTCCGATGCTTCGTCTGTTAGTGGTCACCCGGTACTGCCGAAGCGTGTTCGGTCGGACCCGACAAGCGACGAGTTCGAATTGTAAATCGACCAGTGAGTCACCCTCTGCGAAGCGGGTTTCCACGGTCGGTGGCAACGATCGGATCATGCATGGGATGTGGCTCACCCGAGCATGCTTCCTGCGAGAAATGAAAGACACTGAGATACCAAAAGAATCACATGTGTAGTAGGCGATCTGGGACACGCCAACGGGTGGGGAACCTGACAAGCGCTATGGGGAGGTCGGCTGCGTCTGGCGGCGGTACTCCCCGGGACCGCTTGACCAGCGTGGATGGCATTCTCGGCACCCACACCCTGATCCCGATGAGCCCCACCCCGGAACGGGGTGTATCCGGTGGCACCCGTTCGACGACGACACCGATGAAGGGCACGTCGCCGGTGTCGTCGACTCGCGAGGCCTCCTGGTCGGCGCGAAATGCGGCATCAATCCCCAATCCAGCCACATCGCCCGGCTAGCCTCCAAGGTAGGGCCCGCCACGGCCCAGCCGACAGGGACGTGCAGACAAGGGCCATGGAACGCCAGACACGCAGCGCACGCCGCCTGCGGCGGCGCCGACACCGGATCGCCGCTATTGGCGCGCTCGCCGTGCTGGTGCTGGCCGGCGTCGTTTTCGTGTCGTGCTCGGGCGGCAGTTCGACGACGTCAACCACCACGACGAAGCCCAGCTCCGGCACCACCAAGCCAGGCCACAGCACTGGACCGCCCTCCATCGAAGCCGGTGTCGAGCCATGGCAACTACAGGCGCCGCTGTCGCGCGAGGCGGTGGTGGCCAATGGGTCGGGCCTCACCGTGCTCGGCGGTATCACCCCGGCTGGCTCATCGGTCACCGGCGTCTACACGCTCGATCCGGCCACGGGCGCCCATACCGCCGCCGGGACGTTGCCCGACGCCGTGCACGACGGCGCCGGTGGCGCGCTCGGCTCCTCCACCTTCGTCTTCGGTGGCGGGTCTCCGACCACGTTCGCCACCGTGCAGTCGATCGCCACCCCTGCCATCCCGCCGAGCGGATCCCCGACGGGGGCGGTCGCCGGCCAGCTGCCGCAGCCTCGTTCCGACCTGGCGGTGACCACCGTCACCGTCGGGAAGACGACGACGGCCTATCTCGTCGGGGGATACGACGGGACGACATACCTGCCCGGGGTGCTGTCCACCACAGACGGCTCACACTATTCGTCGGTGGCCAACTTGCCCGTGCCGGTCCGGTACCCGGCGCTTGCCGCGCTGAAAGGCAACGTCTATGCCTTCGGAGGCCAGACGGCGGCACCCGGGAGTGCCACCACGGCCACCGACGCCATCCAACGCATCGACCCCGTCACGCATCGGGCCACCGTGGTCGGGCACCTGCCCCAGACCCTCTACGGTGCGGCGGCGTTCGTCATCGCCGGCACCATCTACGTCGCCGGCGGCCAGATCCCCGCAGGGCCGACGCTCACCCAGATATACGCGTACGTCCCCTCGACGGGCAAGGTGCTCAACGCCGGGCTCCTCCCCCAGGCGGTGGCCTTCGGGGGCTTTGCCACGGTCGGATCGGGGACGTCGGCCATTGGCTACATCGTGGGCGGCGAAGTAGCCGCCCAATCCGGGAACGACCAGGCTGGGGTGCCTTCCGGCTCGCTCCAGACCGTCCTCTCCCTGCGGCCCAGCTCCTACGGGGGACCGGCCGGCGGTTCGGCCGCGGGTGCCCCGTTCTCGGGCAAGCTGCTGGTGGCCGATCGGGGCAACGACCGGCTACTCGTCATGGACCCGGCCCGCAACCTTCAGTGGCAGTATCCCTCGGCCACCATGCCGGCACCTCCGGGTGGCTTCTACTTTCCCGACGACGCATTCTTCTTCGACCACGGCAAGGGGATCATCTCCAACCAGGAGGACAACCACACCATCGTGGAGATCGGCTACCCCTCGGGTGCGATCCTGTGGCAGTACGGGCACCCGGGCCAGTCCGGCTCGGCGCCGGGATATCTGAACCAGCCCGACGACGCCTTCCTGCTGAAGAACGGCACGATCACGGTGGCCGACGCCTCCAACAACAGGATCCTGTTCCTCTCTCAGCAGAAGCAGGTGACCGGCCAGATCGGCAATGGTGCTGACGCCCACGTACCCGGCACGTCCGTCGCCTATCCCAACGGCGATACCCCGCTCGCCGACGGCAACGTCCTGGTGTCCGAGATCCACGGCTCGTGGATCGACGAGTACACCCCGAGCGGACATCCGGTGTGGAGCGTTCAATTCCCGACTGTGAACTACCCGTCGGACCCCCAACAACTGGGACCCGACCTGTACCTAATGACCGACTACAACCCGCCGGCAGAGGGACGGGTCCTTGAGTTCGACCGCGAGGGGAAGATCTCCTGGTCGTACGATGTCGCGGCGGGCGACAGCATGCTGAAGAAGCCGTCACTGGCCGAGCGGCTCCCCAACGGGCTCATCCTCGTTAATGACGACTACCGCGACCGTCTCGTCGCCATCGACCCGGCCATCAACTCGATCGTGTGGCAGTACGGCCTGACCGACAAGGCGGGCACGGCACCGGGGCTGATCTCCATTCCCGACGGCTTCGATCTGCTCCTGGCCAACGGCACCACTCCGACGCATCTCCAGACCGGCTAACGGGCCAGGAAGTCTGGGGATGCTGTTGGTCACCAGTGCCGTCACGGCCACAATCCCTTGAGCCCGCTCCAGTAGGGGTCAATCGTTCGGCGTGACCTATCCGGACATGGTTGACGCCTGCCAAATCGAGGTTCTCGAGCGCCCAGCCTTCGGGCGTTGTCGGCACCGCCACCAACCCGGTGGTGGAGTGGGTCACCCAACAGGCTCTTAATCTGAGCTTCGACCTGGCCGAGCAGGGTCGCCAGGCGAAGTTCTTGATCCGGGACCGAGATGCCAAGTTCACCGCCAGCTTCGACGAGGTGTTCGCCCCTGAGGGCATCCGGAACATCGCCACGCCGATCCGG
>CABEBB010000341.1_pt1 | contig 13760 bp, 11 predicted proteins | sample 3132551 | NCBI WGS metagenome assembly CABEBB01 (sample SAMEA5534345, study PRJEB31848) | metagenome | biome: tundra; feature: field; material: soil | place: USA | collected 2013-05 | depth 0.45 m | reverse complement strand
GACAGGAACGGCGAGATGGAAGTAGAAGTCGGCGTCAAACAACGGGCGGATCCCGACGACAAGGTCCGTTCCCACATCGTCGTCGGGGTGGACAGTTCGGCGGGTGCAACTCAAGCGCTCGACTGGGCAGCAACTGAAGCCGAACGGAACGATTCCACCCTTTCCATCGTCGTAGCCTGGGCCTACGGCGGATTTACCACCACAGTGCTCTTGGAACGCGATGCGGAGCGCATCGTCGAGGGTGCGAGGAAGCAGGTGATCGAGCGGCATCCAGGGGTGCGGGTCGAGACCCATGTTTGTAGAGATCCTACGGCGAACGCCCTCATCGAGGTCAGCCGGGGTGCCGAATTGTTGGTCGTCGGGTCCAGGGGCCTCGGCGGGTTTAGCGGACTTCTCCTGGGATCAGTCGGACAGCACTGCCTCACGCATGCCGAGTGCTCCGTAGCCATCATTCGATCGGCAGAGGGTCGGGCATCGAATACCGGCCCCGGTCGGATTGTCGTCGGTGTGGATGGCTCAGAAGGCTCGAACCTGGCGCTCGACTGGGCGGCAAATGAAGCTTGCAGGACGAACGCCCGACTCGACGTGGTGACCTCACGGATCACCCCGGCAGCCTCGAGCTACCTTGTCGCCGCCGACATAGGCGTTCCCGATGCAGCGAGTCAGATTGTCGGTGAGGCGGTTGGTCAGGTCAATTCGGTGGCACCGGAGGTCTCTGTGCACAGCGAGACCAGTGAGGAGCCGCCGGCCATGGCCCTCGTTGATGCCAGCCGGAGGGCGGACATGGTGGTCCTCGGATCCAGGGGAAGGGGCGCTTTTCATGGTCTTCTCCTCGGTTCGGTGAGCCAGTACGTGGCAAACCATGCGCACTGTCCGGTCGTCGTGGTGCGGAATCACATATCAGAGCCGTCGGGAAGAGAACGAGGGGAATGACAGCCAACGCAAGTCTGTGCGGGTCGATGTCGCGGCCATAACGGACCCCGAGCTGGCATTCTGAGCAGAAGAAGATCACCAGCTGGTCAATCGGATGTTCACTGCCCATACAACCCGGTGATGCCGGCGTGCCCGGCGATCTCCTTCAGGGTCCGCCCGGCAGGCCCGATGGCTGGTTGGCCGAACAGGGGATACCGTGGCGAGACCAGGTGCGCTTCGCCACCCTCGACCTGTCGGGTTCCTACTGAAGTGTGTTCACCCTGATTCTCCCCGAGACCACCCTACGTGGCCGCCACTCCTCATGGAATGGCTACCTTCAGTGATACAAGCCGGTTTAATGGACAGTGGAGGCGAGTAGGGACCTGGTGATGGGTAAGATTTGGTGGGGACCGCGCCACTGCGTCGAAGCGACTTCCCGGACCTGAAGCTGATCTGCCCCAACGGATGCAGTTCGGGTTGCATATTCGACAACCAGACCATGCTGAGAACGATGCAAGACCACACTCGCCTCCGTCAAAGGCGAAATTGGTTCATCACAGTGGTCCTGATCATCGCCCTGATAGTCATCATTTGGGCGGGAGCGACTGTGGTGAACCAGGGAGATACACCGACCAGGTTCGCCAAGCAATTTACGGGCCGCGATGTGTACTCACCTGACGTGCATCCCAACCCAGTAGGTAGCGGTTACATCATGTGGTACGCCGGTTGGCAAAGCCAGCAGACCCTCGACTCCGGTCAGTTAGACACCATCTATCGGCGGACTGCTCCTACCTCCGACGGTCCATGGTCGTCTCCGACCACCGTTCTCGTCGCCTCGCAGGTTGCCCCCCAAGTAACCGAAGTCAACGACCCGTCGGTCAGCATCATCGCCGCCGGCAGCTCACTCCGGTACGCCATGTTCTTCACCACCCTGGTGTGTCATCCCGATGCCCCGGGATGTGCAACGACACAACAGCAGGCCGCCAGCTCACAAGTGTGGTCCGCCACCTCCGACAACGGGGTGAGTTGGGGCTCCTTCAAGAGAATGGCGGTCTCCGATCCCGGACAGAAGGGCGTGTCCGGGCCGTCGGCTGTGCTCCAACCATCCGGGCCCCAACAATGGTTGGTGTTCTTCGGTACCGGTTGTCTGATCGGTATGGCCAGTGTGAGTGCGGGCCGTGATGTTCTGGGTTCGTCAATCGCTTACCGGGGAACCGGCAACCGCTGTATGTCCAATCCCGTGGTGTTCAAGTCAGGAACCACCTGGCACATGTTGTTCAATGTGCTCGAGCCCACCTCGGCGGATGCGGTTCGGTTCGACGTATGGAAAACGAGCTCTGCGTCATTGACCAACTGGCTTCTCGCTTCGGCGTCGCCGATCGTGGTCGTCAATGGTGGGCGTGAATGTGGAGTCTTGACCCCGGACGTGGTGCTACATGGCTCGACCCACGCCGATCTGTATGTGGGCCTGGTCGCCCCCGGTTCGTCCGGGGCCTGTGATGACCTGACCCAGTCAACCGCCATCGTCCGGATGGAACTACCGGCGTCAATGCTGTGAGGTGGATGTGGTGATGGTCAACGCAGCCGAAGGCCGACCCGGCACGGGGAAGGCGACGGCGCACCCACTGAGCCACTGATTGGGCCCGGTGAAAAAATGTTGCCGGGTGGACAGTTGTTGGAGAGGGTCAAGCTCGGGCCAACTCGGACCCATGCCTGCGCTTCGGTCCCTGACCTGCCGATTCGATGGGTCAGCACGGTGTGCCCCGCTCCCATTGCCACTGCCGTAGTCGGCATTCTCGGGTTGCTGGGTGCTGTCCTCGCCCTCGTCGCGCTGTGGACCTTGCGAGAGCGCGGGGGCGGGCGGCCGTAGTGGGGTCGCATTCGGCTGGCTGCGGGGCGTCCGTCGTGCGGTGCGAGCCGAGTCGTCAGACGAGCGTGAGCAGGTAGCCGACGCAGGCCACCTGGAGCCATGCTGTGGCCGACGCCTCCGTGCCCTCGAAGCTGCGTGCGAGGCGACCCGAACGACCGAGTTGGGCGAAGGCGTCCTCGACCTTCCACAGCGGCTGGATGGGCTCGAAGGTGCCCTTCTTGCGGCCCTCCTTGTGCATCACCTTGACCTCGACGCCGTGGTCGCGGGCGACAGCCTCGGTCATGACGGTGAAGCCCCGGTCGCACAGGATGGTCTTGACCTTCGGCAGACGGGGTAGAAGAGGAGTTCACGGCCAGCCCGCACGTCGTGCCTGTGCGCGCCGATGACGGACGCAGCGACTGGCAGGCCGAGATAGTCGATGGCGATGGTGCGCTTGGCGCCGTTGAGCCTGGCCATCCCGTTCGGTTCGTGGAACGACCGGCCGCCCCGGGCTCCCTTCACGACCTGGCAATCCACCATGAGCATCGACGGGTCCTCGGTCCGGTGGTAGCGGCGGTAGCGGATGTGGCGGCGCAGTACGTCCATCGCCTGCTCCCACCTCGTGACCCGATGCTCTCCGCCCAAGAGTCCCCGCAACAGCCGTACCATTGCCGGGTGAGAGCGGTCCGAATGGGGTGAAGAACTTCTGTGGCGACAGCCAGAGGTCAACGCAAGCCGAAACCAGCAACGGGCGACCGTTCGCGCCTGACCGCGTACCGCTCAAGACGGAACCCCACCACTACTCCCGAACCGATGGGACGGAAACGACCGCCAAAGGCTGCGGCTGGGTCCCGCCTCACCTTCGTCATCCAAGAGCACCACGCTCGCGCCCTCCATTGGGATTTCCGCCTGGAACACGAGGGGGTTCTTGTGTCATGGGCGCTGCCCAAGGGTCTCCCCGTAGACCCCACGGCAAATCATCTTGCTGTCCACACTGAGGATCACCCCCTGGAATACGGCGGCTTTCAAGGCGACATACCGGCGGGTGAGTACGGCGGCGGTCACGTCAGCATTTGGGACTCCGGTGACTACAACCTTGAAAAGTGGACCGACACTGAGATCAAAGTCGTCCTCCATGGGACGGTGGCGAAGGGTCGCTACGTGCTCTTCCCGACGCATGGCAAGAACTGGATGATCCATCGCATGGACCCAGCACCCAAGGACTTCGAACCGCTTCCCCGACGCATCCGACCGATGCTCGCCATAGCCGGATCGTTGCCCACCGATGACGACGGTTGGGCCTACGAAATCAAGTGGGACGGCATACGGGCCATGCTCTATGTCGAAGGAGGCAGAGTCCGGGCACTCAGCCGGAACGACAAGGATCTCACGCCGACATTCCCCGAGTTGCGTGAGATTGGGGAGCTCTTAGGGGCGCGTCCTGCCATCCTTGATGGTGAGATTGTGGCCCTTGGCCCGGACGGTCGGCCGAACTTCGGTCAGCTCCAACATCGCCTCCATCTATCGAGCAACGCGGAGATCACCCGACGGGCTCGGGAGTCGCCGGTGAGCTATGTCATCTTCGACGTCCTCCACCTCGACGGGCAGTCGTTGCTCGACCTTCCCTACGACGAACGTCGCGCACGCCTTGAGTCCCTGAACCTTGCCGGACCTTCCTTTGCAACCGCTGATTCGTTTCGCGATGTTCGTGGCGCAGACATCCTTGCTGCTGTACGAAAAGGAGGTCTCGAAGGAGTCGTGGCCAAACGACGAGATTCCCTCTACTCCCCCGGCCTGCGCCAAGGTGATTGGCGGAAGGTCAAGAACTTCAAAACGCAAGAGGTTGTCATCGGTGGATGGACCGACGGCAAAGGTGAACGCTCCGGGAGCCTGGGAGCGCTCCTCCTCGGGGTTCCCGACGCAGAGGGGCTGCGGTACGTCGGCAAGGTCGGGACCGGCTTCAATGAATCGGCACGTCGGGAACTCCTCCAGAAACTCCGCCCGCTCGCAGTAAAGAAAAGCCCTTTCTCCTCTCGACTCAGCCCCGCCGAGAACGCCCTGGCACACTTCGTTCGCCCGACCATCGTGGGCGAGGTCCGATATGCCGAATGGACTGCGGACGACCACCTTCGCCACCCCTCGTGGCGCGGTATCCGCTTGGACAAGGACGCAGGGGAGGAAGTCCGTGAGCCCTGAGCGCGTCGAGACCGAAGTTGAGGGACGACGCCTCACCCTGTCCAACCTCAGCAAAGTGCTCTATCCGGCGAACGGCTTCACCAAAGGAGCTGTTCTCGATTACTACGCCCGCATCGCGCCGGTGATGCTGCCCCACATCGAGGACCGCCCCATGACCCTCCGCCGTTTTCCGAACGGCGTCGATGGGCAGTCGTTTTTCGAAAAGCATGTGCCGGCACATGCCCCCAGTTGGGTCCGCACTGTCAGGGTTCCGACCAGCGGCTCTGCCAGCTCCTCGGAGGCGGTCGACTACGCGGTGGTCGGCACTATGGCGACGCTCATGTGGGCGGCAAACCTGGCGGCACTCGAGTTCCATGTGCCCCTCTGGCACATCGGACGCCGTCGCTCGCTTCCTGCACGACCGGACCACCTCGTATTCGACCTCGATCCGGGGCCAGGCACCTCGATCGTGGAGTGCTGTCGGATTGCCTCGTGGATCTTCGATCGCCTTGCCGAAGACACTCGCCCGCCAGTGGCGAAGACGAGCGGGTCCAAGGGTCTCCAGGTGTACATTCCGCTTTCCAGTCGTACCGACTGGACCACGGCACGAGGACGAGCATTGGAGCTCGCCCGAGCACTGGAGAACGACCACCCTGACGCCGTGATCACGAACATGCGAAAAGACCTTCGACGGGGGCGGGTGCTCATCGATTGGAGCCAGAATCACCCGGCAAAGACGACTGTCGCCGCCTATTCCCTCCGGGCCCGGCCGGAACCAACGGCTTCGACGCCGGTGAGCTGGGACGAGGTACGAGCGTGCGAGCGAAGTGAAGATCCGAACCAGTTACGCTTCACAGCAGGTGAGGTTCTCGACCGCGTCGAGCGTCTTGGCGACCTGTTTTCGTCCCTGGTCACGTCCACATCACGACGCTGACTCAGACTCCGACCGCGACCTACTGCGACTGCGGGCAACAGCCCTCACCGGCTACGGAGCCTTGCGTCGGGGCGTAGCTCGCTGAGCCGGGGACTTTTTCTGACTGGATGCCTTGGTCGGCGATGCCTTCCGACTGGATGCCTTGGTTGGCGACGACTTCGACGGCTCGATGGGTGGCACCCACCTGAACCTGCCCATTGTCGGTATGGCGTCCACCCCGGACGGCAACGGGTACTGGCTGGTGGCCAGCGACGGCGGCATCTTCGATTCGGTGACGCGGTCTTCGATGGGAGCGCCGGCGGGCTTCCGCACGCCCCGATCATCGGTGTGGCCGCGACAGCCGATGGAGGGTATCGACTGGCCAACCAGGATGGCGGGGTGTACTCCTTCTGATTGCAGCGTTCTCACCGGGACGCCAGGTTGCCGGATCTCTGCGCCTTCCGCCTCGGGGGCCTACTGACGAGTGAACCGGGGCGGGTACGCTCTGGGCGATGGAAGCCGGTGCACAGAACAGTGGACCCGACGGGGAGCAACCACTGCATCGGGCCCTCGGACTCACCGACGGTGAGCGCGACGAGGTGGAGACCCTGCTCGGTCGTCCTCCCAACCATTTGGAGCTGGCCCTCTTCGCGGTGATGTGGAGCGAGCACTGCTCCTACAAATCATCCCGGGTCCACTTGAAGCGCCTCCCGACCGACGCCCCGTATGTATTGGTCGGACCGGGCGAGAATGCCGGGGTCATCGACGCCGGTGACGGCATCGCGGTGGCCATCCGTATCGAAAGCCACAATCATCCCTCCGCCATCGAGCCGTACCAGGGGGCAGCCACCGGTGTGGGCGGCATTCTGCGGGATATCTTCACCATGGGGGCGCGGCCCATTGCGGTGATGGACCCTCTGTTCTTCGGCGACCCGGCCGAAGCCCGGCAGCGCTGGCTGATCGAGGGAGTGGTGGCCGGAATCTCGGGCTACGGGAACTCGGTGGGCGTGCCCACGGTGGGCGGCGAACTCACCTTCGATCCCCGTTACGCCCAGAACCCTCTGGTCAACGTGCTGTGTATGGGCGTCCTCCCCGTTGAGCGGCTGGTGTTGGGCCAGGCCTCGGGGGTCGGCAATCTGGCCGTGCTGCTCGGCTCATCCACCGGTCGGGACGGCATCGGTGGTGTCAGCGTGCTGGCGTCGGCCGGCTTCGGAGGTGAGGACGACGGGGCGTCGGAATCCAAACGACCCAACGTCCAGGTGGGCGACCCCTACGAAGAGAAGCGACTGATCGAAGCATGCCTGGAGCTCCTCGACGCCAAGTTGGTGGTGGGCATCCAAGACCTGGGTGGTGCCGGGTTGGTGTGTGCCACCAGTGAGACCGCGGCGCGGGGCGGGGTCGGCATGGATGTCGACGTCTCTGCCGTTCCCCGACGTGAGGACGGCATGGTGGCCTACGAGGTCATGACCTCGGAGAGCCAGGAACGCATGTTGGCCATCGTCACCCCTCAAGACCTGCCCCGGGTGCAAGAGGTATGCGAGCGCTGGGAAGTCCGGGCGTCCGTGGTGGGTCGGGTCACCGACGCCCCGGACGGCGTCCCCGGTCGGCTGCGCATCCTCGACGGGTTCGATGGCGAGGTGCTGGGCGACGTGCCGGCGGTGGCACTGAGCGAAGACGCCCCGCTCTACCATCGGCCCTTGGCCCGGCCGTCCGATCAGGACGCCCGTCTGGCCGATGATCCCGGTGCGCTGGCTGCACCGGCCGACTGCGGACCCGATGTACTGGCGCTCCTCACCGACCCGGCGTGGGTCTACCGCCAGTACGACCACCAGTTGTTCCTCAACACGGTGGAGGCCCCGGGCGGGGACGCGGCGGTGTTGAAACTGGCGGCTCCCGGGCTCCCCCCTTCCGAGCGCGGTCTGGCCCTGTCCACCGACTCCAACCCGCGTTGGTGCTCCCTCGATCCCCGCCAGGGGACCGCGGCCACGGTGGCCGAGGCGGCGCTCAACGTGGCCTGCTCGGGGGCCCGGCCCATGGCCGTGGTCAACTGCCTCAACTTCGGCAATCCTGAGCACCCAGAAGTGATGTGGCAGCTGTCCGAAGCCGTCGACGGCATGTCCGAGGCGTGCCTGGGCCTGGGTCTGCCCGTCATCGGGGGCAATGTGAGCCTCTATAACGAGAGCACCGGCATCGATATCGATCCCACCGTGGTGATCGGGGTGCTGGGGCTCATCGAACGGTTGGCGGTCCGCCCCCCGGGGGTCACCCTCGTCCCCGACGCCACGTTGGTGCTGCTCGACGGAGGACCCGGATTGTCCTCGAATCACCCCACTCCTCCTTCGCTCGGCGGATCTCGATGGGCCAAGGAGATCCGTGGCCACCGGAACGGAACCCTGCCGCCGCTCGATCTGGCCGGTCACGCCCGGCTGCTGTCGTTGGTCACCGCCCTGGTCGGCGAAGGCGTGGGTGGCGGACCGGCGTTGGTGGCCGGCATCCACGACGTGTCGGGCGGAGGCCTCGGGGTGGCACTGGCCGAGTTGTCGGTCCGGTCAGGGATCGGCCTTTCGGTGGCGGGAATTGCCGACCACCATGAGCTGTTCACCGAATCCCCCTCGCGGGTGTTGGTGTGTACCACCCAGGTCACCGAGTTGGTGTCACGGGCAGCCGATGCCGGCGTGCGGTTCAGGGTGCTCGGGACGACAGTGGGAGACCGCATCACTGTCGAAGGACTGGTCGATGTGAGCGTGGACGAAGCCACCACGGCCTGGCGCGACCGCCTGCCGGCGTTGCTCGACGAGTTCGCCCCTGCCGCTTCCAACTGAGCTCGGCGGCTGAGCCGCACGGGGGCGGTTGAGCCCCCAGAACAGGATGTCCAGGAGGTTCCCGGGGCGATTTGGTCCGCCAGGCCCCGATGGCCGGGATTGGACTTGGGTGATGACCTCACCGAGCGGAACTGAGAGCGAGGACCTCGATGGCGTGGCAGGTCCCCGGACATGGGACAATCTTTGAGCTTCTACTGGGCTACACGGCGAGGGAAAGATGAGCGAAATCCAAGACACCGGCCAAGGGTCAACTCAGTGCCCGGCCTGCGGCGCGGCGGGCGTTCCCGTCGGGCGTTTTTGTTCGCGATGCGGAGCCGAGATGGCGGCTTCCTCCGGAGCCGGCACTCTCCCACCAAGCGTGCCTGTTGGTGCAGTCTTCGGAACGACACATGCCGACACTCCCCCAAGCGGCGTAGGGAGGGTGAACCAGTCGTTGGGAGACCCCGCCCAACAAACGGCTGAGACCCTGATCATCCATCCGGTACCGAAACGTCCGCAGAGGATCGGCTTGATCCTGGCGATCGCCGGAGCAGTGATGGTCGTCACCGCAGCAGCCGTCGGGGCCGCCTTCCTTCTCGCCAGCAGCAGCACCAGCAGCAGCACAAACCGGACCGCCCACCCAGCAAAGGCCGGGGCCGGTAGTGGATCGTCGTCTGCGGCCTCGGCCATCGACTCCGTTCTCCGACAAAGCGGCAATGCCAGAAGGACAGTCGTCGCCGCTACCCAATCGGTCAGCAACTGCACGGCGGGCCCCGCGTCAGCACTATCGGCAATGCAGGGTGCAATTTCCTCGCGAGAATCGGCGCTCCAACGGTTGAGCTCAATCGCCCCAACTGACCTCCCGGACGGAGCGACGTTGGTCAGCGACGTCAACTCGGCTCTAAAGGCTTCGGACCAGGCCGACCAAGATTTCGTCCGGTGGATGCACGACATCGAGGGCAGCTCCTGTCCGTACGTATCCTCGTCCGACTCGAACTACCAGGGGGCGACATCTGCCTCGGCCCAAGCCGACGGCGCAAAACAGGCGCTCTTGTCGCTCTGGAACCCGGTCGCGGCGCAGTTCGGCTTGACTCAGTACACGGCGGGACAGATCTAAACTTTGTCAGGACCTCAACACACCTCCAGGCCCTCTCGGTCACGGGGCTGGTTGAGAATCAGCGTCGCCCTGCTGCTGGTAACAGGTGTTGCCGTCGGGCTTCTGGTTACAAGATCTGGCCGTACGAACGCCGAGATCGCTTCCAAGAAGGATCCCGCCCTGGTTCAGTCAAGGCCCACCACTACCCCGGCTGGCACACCCGGCTCGGGTTCGATTGCTCCGAGCGGGAGCTCCAACAGCACCAGTGGGCTTCTGGCGGGGAAGGTCGTCGTGATCGACCCAGGACATAACGGCGGCAATTTTGCGGACCCTGCGTTTATCAACAGCCCGATCTGGAACGGGCGGGGAGCGGAATCGTGTGACACGACTGGCACGGAAACCGATGGCGGCTACACCGAAGCCCAGCTCAACTTCAACGTTGCCCGGTACCTCGCCGCTGCCCTTGGGGCGGAGGGCGCCCAGGTGGTCTTGACGCGGACCACCAACAATGGCGTCGGGCCGTGCGTAACGCAACGGGCCGACATCGGCAACGCCGCCCAGGCGAATGCAGCCATCAGCATTCATGCTGACGGCGGACCGGCTTCCGGACGGGGTTTCGCGATTCTCGAGCCCGTCGCAGACGGACCCAACGCCTCGGTTATCACACCGTCTCAATCACTTGGAACCGACGTTCGCTCGGCATTCCTTGCGCAGAACGTCGAACCAGTCAGCGATTATGCCGGAGTTGACGGAATCCAACCGCGCCATGACCTCGCCGGACTCAACCTGACAACGGTGCCGAAGGTCCTCGTCGAATGTGCCAACATGCGTAACGCCAGCGACGCCGCTCTTGTCGTCACCGCCTCCTGGCAACAGAGCGTCGCCCAGGCGCTTGCCACAGCCATTACCCAGTTTCTGACGGCGGCTTGAACATTCCGAAGCGCTCTGCCATGAGGTCCTTCGTTTGGCTTCCGCCTCTGGCCTACACCTCCGTGCTTCTTCGGTAAACCGGCTCTTCGGATCTGAGCGGGGCGTGAAGGCGCTATCTGCAGCAAGCGCCCCTCTCGCCCGACGAGGACGATCGGATCATGCACGGGAAGTTGTTCATCCGGGCATGCTCCCAGTGCTGCGCAGAAAGCACTGGGATGGCAGATGAATCATACGTGTAGGTGCGATTACACGGGTGCCGCAACTGGCGCGAGAGCGGCTGACGCTTCCCGCCGCACCGGCGAAAAAGCGCGCTCCAAGTCGGATTCCTGAGTCAGGCAGCCGGGCGGCGCGCCTCGAGGTCGATCAGCACCTGGTCGGGCACCTTCAGATCACCCCGGCCGGTGCCCACGGTCAGATCAGGCTTGATGGTGCCGTGATGATCGGAGCCGCCGGTGGCGACCAGGTCGAACCGGCGAGCCAGATTGGAGAGATCTTGGCGTTGACGAGGGGAGTAGCGACCGTAGATTGCCTCGATCCCCCCGAAGCCGGCCGCGGCCAGTTCGCCGACCAACGCGGCCAGGTCCGCACCCTCGAGTTCGAGACTGTAGGGGTGGGCCAACACAGCCACGCCCCCCGAGGCAGTAGCCAAACGGGCCACATCGAGGGCCTCCAAGCGGGACTTGGGTACAAAGCCAGGTCGACCATTGGCCAAAAACCGATCAAAGGCGTCTTGGATGGAGTCGGCAGCACCTGCTTTCACCAGCACGGAGGCGAAGTGGGGACGCCCGATACCCTTCTCGCCACCAGCCTCGGCCACCACCTCTGCGTAGGTGATGGGAAGGCCCATCGAGGCGAGTTTGTCGGCCAGGCGGATGTTGCGGTGGTGCCGGTCGACCCGCAAGTGGGTAAGTTCCGCCGACAGGGGGCCATCGTCGTCTTCCACGAAGTAGACCAATACGTGCATCCCACCTTTGCCCACCGACCGGCACGAGACCTCGCACCCCGGGATCAGGGTCACATCGAGCTCGGCGGCACGTTTGCGGGCGGCAACCAGGCCGACCAATGAATCGTGATCAGTGAGCGCCACCGCGCTGCAACCGGCCTCGGCGGCCAGCTCGGGGATACGTTCGGGCGGGTCGCTTCCGTCGGAGACGGTGGAGTGGGTGTGAAGGTCGATCATTGGTCTCGAGGCTACCAATGCTGGTTCCGACCTCCGACCCGGAATAGCCGGCCGGTCACCGGTTGGTCACCGTTCCGTCACACTCCACTAGTCTGGCGGTGAGCGGTTTGTTCGCCTGGCGGATGGATCGCGACGAGCGACGAGCCCGACGACCCCCGGTGAATACGGTGACCAACCGATGATGGAGGCCAAGGAAGCGTGCGGAGTCTTCGGGGTCTACGCCCCGGGGCGCTCGGTCGCACACCTAACTTTTGACGGTCTGTTCGCCTTGCAGCACCGCGGTCAAGAGGCGGCCGGCATGGCCGTGAGTGACGGCGAAGCCATCACGGTGATGAAAGACATGGGCCTGGTCACCACCGTCTTCGACGAGCGAAAGCTTTCGGGGCTCCGGGGAGACATAGCCATTGGCCACACCCGGTACTCCACCGCCGGCAAGAGTGACTGGATGAACGCCCAACCGGTGTTCAGGGGCGTGGGTAGGGCCGGGTTCGCCCTCGCCCATAACGGCAATCTCACCAACACCGACGCATTGGCCGAAAGGGCCGGCATGCTTCCGGGACTGGTGGACTCCGACAGCGACCTGGTGGCTGAGCTGTTGGGTCAGGTCTTTCCCCCCGACGCCCCGGAGCGGTCGCGTGCGGAACTGGCCGAAGACCTCGAGACCGCTCTTACCGCCGTACTTCCTTCTGTAGAAGGTGCATTCTCCTTTGTGCTGCTCGACGCCGAGCGGTTGATAGGGGTCCGCGATCCCAACGGGTTTCGCCCCCTCTGCCTCGGCTGGCTCGAGGCCACCGACGAGTTCGTGGAGGGCTGGGTACTGGCCTCGGAGTCACCGGCCCTCGACGTCATCGGCGCTACCTTCATCCGCGAACTCGAGCCGGGTGAAATGGTCATCATCGACGGGAAGGAGGTCCGCTCGGAGCGGCCCTTCCCCATCGAGCGGCTCAACCCCAAGCTCTGCATCTTCGAGTTCGTCTATTTCGCCCGGCCGGACACCATCCTCTACGGCAACGAGGTCCACGGTGCCCGACGGCGTATGGGTCAACTGTTGGCCGCACAGAAACCGGTGGATGCCGATCTGGTGATGGGCGTCCCCGACTCTGGCGTCCCGGCCGCAGAGGGCTACGCGCTGGGATCGGGCATCCCCTACGGGCAGGGCCTGGTGAAGAACCGGTACATCGGCCGCACCTTCATTGCGCCGACCCAGTTGGAGCGGGCCGACGGTGTCCGCCGCAAGCTCAATCCGCTCCGCGACAACATCGCCGGGAAGCGCCTGATTGTGGTGGACGACTCCATCGTGCGGGGGACCACCACCCGGGCCATGGTGATCATGTTGCGCGAGGCGGGAGCCCGGGAAGTCCACCTCCGGATCTCTTCGCCGCCGTTCCAGTGGCCCTGCTTCTACGGCATCGACACTCCCGACAAAAGTGAGTTGTTGGCGTCGATCAAGACCCTCGACGAGATCGTGGAGTTCCTCAATGTGGACTCGCTCGAGTACCTCACCATCGAGAACCTGAAGACCGCCATCGATGCCCCGGGTGCCGGCTTCTGCGATGCCTGCCTCACCGGTATCTATCCGGTGCCGGTCCCAGTGCCCGTCGAACTGAGCGTACGTAGTCCGCTCGGCGCCGTCGCCACCGGGACCCCGGCGTGACAGATCCAACACCTGTGCCGGCCACTTACGCCGGAGCCGGCGTGGATATCGATGCCGGGGAAGAGGCTGTCGACCGGATCCGCCCGTTGGTGGCCACCACCCTGCGGCCCGAGGTGCTCGGGGGACTGGGTGACTTCGGCGGCCTGTTCGCGGTGGATACCGAGAAGTACAGCCAGCCGGTGCTGGTCGCCTGCACCGACGGGGTCGGCACCAAGGCACTGATCGCCCAGGCCTGCGGTCGCTACGACAC
>CABEBB010000337.1_pt1 | contig 13926 bp, 18 predicted proteins | sample 3132551 | NCBI WGS metagenome assembly CABEBB01 (sample SAMEA5534345, study PRJEB31848) | metagenome | biome: tundra; feature: field; material: soil | place: USA | collected 2013-05 | depth 0.45 m | reverse complement strand
AGGCGATGCCGTAGTGGGTCGGAGCGTCCCATGCCACCAGCGTTTCCCATACGTGATAGTTCGACTCGTACCGATGTTGGTTGTACGGCGGGTCGAGATAGGCAAGGTCAACAGGGGTGAGAGTGTCGGGGGTCTTGGTGTTGGTGACCAACTCACACGCGTCACCCCGCACCGCCCGACCCGGACCCGACACCAGTTCAGGTATCCGTAACTCCAAGGGACGATGCGCCCGAGACGCCCACTGCTTGAGGTAGGCCATCTGCACCCCGGTGGTCGAGTCCACCCGGTCGGCCGCCTCGAGCAGACTGGTCATCAGAACTGGCCACAGCGGTGTCCCGGCATAACCGGCATCGATGGCGTCGCGGATGGCATCGATGCGGGCGCCGTTCTCCGGTCGGAAAAACCTGGCCGATTCGCAAAACGTTTCCGTCACATACCCGGGACACCCCTCCAACCCGTTGAGGAATGCCACTGCATCGGACACCTCGGAGAGAAATGACGGAGTCTGATTCGGATCGGTGGCCACATAACATTGGGCCAGCACATGAGCGGCACGAGAGCTGTCCACTGCGGTGGTGTGGATCCCCAGCCGTTTCAAGGCCTGCGCCACCCGGGTGGTGCCGGTGAACAGATCGAGAGCGGTCACCGCCCCCGAGGCCACGGCCATCTCGGTGAGGGCAGGTACCAGGCGCCGTTTGGAACCGAGATACTTGATCACCGGTTGGCGGGTCCCAGATTGGCCGACGACCGGGTCACTTGCGGCCGAACCGGCGAAACCACCAGTTGGGATCGCGGGCATGGGCATGGAAGTGGTCGGGGATCTGACGCATCACCCGGTCGAACGACCACCCATCCAAGCCCAACCGGTCGTCGGCCACAGACCCCAGTCGGGCCAGCATGTGCTCCACCTCCGACTCGGGAGGTTCGTTGCCATGGAACTTCCAGACCACCATGGGAACGTCGCACACTTCGCAGTCGGCCACCCAGCACGTGTCGTCCTCGTAGAACCACTCGGTGATCTTGGCGGCTTCACACAGCTCGCACTCGGGGGTGGGGTCGGGTGCGGTCATCACAGGGTATAGATCGTCACTGAGGTGCCGGGGGGAACGCTGGTCCCCGCATCGGGGGTGGTGTGGAACACGCCACCCTTCGCCGGTCCATAGACGTTGCCGAGTGTCAGACCCACTTTCTGGAGCGCCGCCGTTGCTTCTGGAACCGAGTCGCCGGTCAGGTTCGGGACCTTCACCGGTTGCGGCCCGAGGGAGACGCTCACCGTCACCGTCGACCCGAATGCCGCTGGTCCGGCAGAGGGGTCCGGCGACGTCCCGATGACTTGCCCGGAGGGGATCGAGGAGCTGTAGGCGCTGCTTTGAGCCGGGACGAATCCAGCCGCGGTCAGGGCGGCGGCGGCAGTGGCATAGGAGGAGCCGGTACCGGTCACCGAAGGGACGGCGACCGGCGCATGACCCTTGGAGGTGATGATGGTCACCGTCGATCCATAGATGGCACTGGTCGCCGGGTTGGAACCAAGGATCCCACCGGCCCGTACTGACGAGCTGTACTGGGCAGCACTGTCCGGGCAGACACCTACCAAATTGACGGCCTTGAGAGCCTGGGTGGCGTCGGCACAGTTGTAATACTGGCTCAGGTTGGTGGGAATTGTCACCGGAGGCGGCCCTCGCGAGACGATGACGTTGATGGTCGACCCCTGCTTGGCCATGGCCGGGTGACTTCCGGCCTTGGCCACTGGTTGCTGACTGAGGATGAGGCCGGGCGCCATGCTGATGCTGTACTGCTCACCGCTCTGATGCACCTTGAAATGATCAGCAGAACTGGTCTTGACCGCCGCTGGAAGCGTGTGCCCCACCAGAGAAGGCACTACGTGACTGGGCGTGAAAATCTGTTGCTTGGCTGCCAATACGACTCCGGCAGCGATCAACGCCGCCACCAACACGATGAGGCCGGTAACCCACAGCCACCGACGCCTGACTCGAGTGCCACTCGTCACTTTGGTCGTAGGGGGGTCGGTTAGAGATCCTTCGGTGGGCGTCTCGTCCGATCCCTTCCGAGGAAGGAGAGGCATCGAGACACCCAGTTCGGTGGCGTCAGTTCGATCCGCGCCGCCGGCCGCGCGAACCGGGGCGCGTTCGGCGTCTCTGTGGTCGCCGACCGGAATCGCTTCAGCCAGTGCCAACGGCTCGGGTTCGGGCAGCGCGATGGCCAGGGCCTGCAGTCTCAGTGTCAGGGCGGCGGCGTCGTAGCGCTCTTCGAGTTCGGGAGCAGCTGCCCACACCAACACCTCGTTGAGGGGTCCGAGCGCTTCGTGCTCAGGCAGCAGGGTCCCCACCCGGGCCATCAATGTGGCGATGGTCGTATCGCCGACGAACGGCGCCTTTCCCGTGACTCCCTCGTAGAGCACCAAGGCGAGAGCGTAGATATCGGCTTTCCCGTCGAGAGTCCACCCCTCCACTTGCTCAGGAGCGGCATAACGGGCCGTCCCCAGGATGGCGCCCTCCGGCTCGGTCCATGTCGCCTCCGCCAGGGCACGGGCCAGGCCGAAGTCGGCGATCCTCAATCTCCGCTCGGCATCGAAGAGAAGGTTGGCCGGCTTGATGTCCCGGTGCACCAGGCCGCGGCGGTGGGCGTAGTCGAGGCCGGCGGCGGCTTCGATGCCGATGTGGACAGCCTGCTCGGGAGTGAGCAGAACGCCGGAGTCGTAGACCCGGCGGAGGCTTCCTCCGGCCAGGTACTCCAACACCAGATACGGTTCACCGCCCTCTTCGCCCCAGTCATAGACCTGAAGAATGTTCGGGTGGTTCAGTGTGGCCACCGCCCTCGCCTCAGCCCTGAACCTCTTCAGAAAGGACGAATCGCCGGCCAGGGCGGGGTGGAGGACCTTGATGGCCACCCTCCGGTGAAGGGAGACATCTTCGGCCAGATACACGTGCGCAGACGCGCCGGTACCCAAGGCGGTGACAAGTCGGTAGCGGTCGCCGAGGACCCGCCCGATGGAGTCCGTAATGCTCGGCATCGTTGCCCCTAGGGTACCGATCAGCGGGGCATCAGCGGTGGAGGGTGGCGCTCACCAGGGCATTCCCGTGTTCCGGTACGGGTTCGGCCGGGAGAAGGGGGATGGTCCTCGCTCACCTGGAGCCATTTCGGAAAACCACGTCTTGTGCCGGTCTCGTGGGTCATGAGGCCACCGCCCAGGGCAGTGGAGGTGATGCCAGCCCGGTCCAACATGATCATGGTGATGAAGCTCTCGGGGTCGTGGAACCCCCGGGCGGCAGACCGGATCCGGCCGATGGCCGGGTTGTTCGACTCCGCGATCCCATTCGTCAGTTCCCATTCGAGGGTGGCCTCGATGGAGGATCGGTAGTGCCGGATCGTCCGGGCCAGCTTCACGAAGTGGGCGAGGCGGGACAGGCTGGCGGGGGGAACCCGACTCACAACTGGACCCCTGTCCTTGCCATGATCCCGACACCGCCGTCCCTCCCCCACTAATTACTCGGGATGGTAAACAAGTGTCGTGGCTTCTGACCTTGATACCCAACCTGACGCGATGAAATCGGCCCTGTTCGCTCTGCAGGTGTGGAAGTACAAAGAGGGCGAAGTGCTGTCGTTGATGATCCATCTCGGCGATCGGCTCGGGCTGTATCAGGCAATGGTTGGACAGGGTCCGATGACCGCGGCAGCGCTGGCGGCGTCCACCGGGCTGCATGAGCGATGGTTGCTCGAGTGGTTACGAAGCCAGGCGGCCGCCTCACTCATCGATACGGTGGACGGCGAAGTCTTCGAGTTGAGCCCGGAGGCGGCAACTGTCCTAGTCGAAGCCAGCGACAGTTTGTGGTTTGCGGCCGGCGCCTTCCAAGGAGGCGTCGCCGCTCCCGACGTTGTCGACCGCCTGGCAGATGCATTCCGGACGGGGATCGGTCTCGCCTATGACGACCTCGGCCCATCGGCCGCCCATACCGTTGAGCGGATGCTGGGTCCCTGGTCCCGCTTGGCCCTGGTGCCCGTCGTTCTACCCGCCCTCGATGGCGTCGTTGCGCGTCTCGAACGTGGTGCCCGGGTCGCCGATGTCGGCTGCGGATCTGGTGTGGCTTTGCTCACCATGGCGGATGCCTTCCCCAACACCCGCTTCGAAGGATACGACCCGTCCGAGCACGCCATTGCTCGGGCTCGCGCCAAACTTGAAGAGGGATCCCAGTCCAACGTCGTCTTCCATCTCGCCGGGGCCGTCGACCTTCCGGCCGAACCCAGCTATGACCTCGTATTGACGTTGGACTGCCTTCACGACATGCCCCATCCGGCCGAAGCCCTGGCCGCCATCCGGCGGAGCCTCAATGCTGACGGGACCTTGCTCATCAAAGACATACGGTCGGGCGTCACCTGGGACGAGAATCAACGCAATCCACTGTTGGCCCTGATGTACGGGACGTCGGTCGCCACCTGTATGTCATCGGCGCTGTCAGAGCCCGGTGGGACAGGTCTCGGCACACTCGGCCTGCACCGGGAGCTGGCAGAACAGTTGTGTCGGGAGGCTGGCTTCACTCAATTCACTCTTCATGATTTTGACGACCCCGCCAACCTCTATTACGAGGTCCGTCCCTGAACCGCTGAGGTGGGTTAAGCAACCGCCGGATATCCCGAGCCGACTCACTGGTTTTTTGGCATCAGCAACGGCGTGCCGAACCAGCCCCAGTAGATGCGGTGATGAGCAATCCGTGGGCCCTGGAGGTCCATGACTTCGACCAGGTCCACCTGGTGCCCGGCCGGCGTGTGTCTCGGGTACTCCCAAATCAGGGTTTGACCGTCGAAGAAGTAGCGACCGGTGCGGTACCAGCGCACGAGCTCGTTGGGGCGACCGTCGGTCCCGCTCCGGGAAGGGGCGGATCTGGTCGTGACCGGTCAGAATCCCACTCTTTTGGTCAAGGACCCGCGGGATCAATGGCGACTCCAGAACCGCGTCAGATGGGGATAGGTCCAGCGCTCCATCGATATCAGCGGCTCGAACCCGCCGGTGATCTTCGCGGTAGACGAACGGAGCGTCATCAGCGGCCGCTGTCCGAACGGGAGGGGATGAGGATTCGGTCAAGGCATCGACGATAGGGCTCCGAGCACTTGCCCGTGATCAACTACGTATGACGCGGTTCTCCGTGACTCGGTGCGATTCTGAAGAAACGAAGGCAACCGTCAATCGGCGCTGAAGAGAGCAGCAAGCGACGCAATATCGTCGGGGCTTTCGGGCTTGGCCGTAATGCGCATGATGTTGCCGTCCACCTCCTGAACCACGTCCCAATCGACGAAAGCGCAACACTGTCGCTCCGAGGCGACCAGGGCCTCGAGCTCGTCGAACACCCCCGACCCGGATTGGTAGCTGATCTCCAGAAACCGGCCGCTATGGCGAGCGGAAGGGCGGGCTGTCCCGGCCAGACGTTTCCACTGCCGCACCCGGGCTGACCTGTCCTCTTGGCCCAGGGTGCAGGCGTCAACCGTCATGGCTTGACTGCTCGGACGATAGCTCCGTGCATGCCGTCTGCCACTTGGTGAGTAAAAGTCACCGATATCTCCCCGAAGCCGGCGGCGGCCAAGCCATGCTCATACTCGGACTTCGACAACGCGCCGGCGATACAGCCCACGTAACTACCGCGTTCCTCTCGCTCAGCCGAACTGAGGTCGTCCTCGGCGACCACGTCGCTGATCCCGATCCGGCCGCCGGGGCGAAGTACCCGGAAGATCTCGGACAACACCGCCGGCTTGTCGATGGACAGATTGATCACGCAGTTGGAGACAACAACGTCGATGCTCTCGGAAGAAAGCGGGATGTCCTCGATCAGACCCTTGAGGAACTCCACGTTGGCAGCACCGGCCTCGGCTGCATTTCGCCGGGCCAGCTCCAACATCTCGTCGGTCATGTCCAAGCCGAATGCCTTGCCAGTGGGACCCACCCGTCTGGCGCTGAGCAGGACATCGATGCCGCCTCCCGATCCCAGGTCCAATACCGTCTCGCCGGATTGGAGCTCGGCAATTGCCGTGGGGTTCCCACAACCCAGGCTGGCCAAAGCCGCCATCTCGGGAAGGGCTACCCGGTCGTCATCGCCGTAGAGGACCTGGCCGAAGGAACTGTCAGCTGTCGGCCCACAGCAATCGGAGTTGAGCGACGGACTGCCGGCAATTGCGGCGGCGGCGTACCGAGAGCGGACCTCCTCGCGACGGTCGATTCCCTTATCAAGATTGAGATCGCTCATGCATCCTCCTGTTCAGGGCCGACCAGGGCGGCGAGGTGACCCAAGGCGGTTCGATCCAATGAGTACCAGGCCCAGATTCCTCGCTGGTCGCGTTGCAATAGCCCAGCGTCCACAAGCTTCTTCACGTGGTGGCTCACTGTGCCCTGGCTAAGGCCGAGAGGCTCAATCAAGTGGCAAACGCACAGCGGCTCTTCGCTGGTTGCCAGCAGGTTCACAATTCTCACCCGTGCCGGGTCCCCCAGCGCCTTGAACACCGCCGCAGTGGCCACCGCTTCGTCAACTGACATGTCGGATGCATCAAGGCGTGCACCGTACCCGGTCGTTCTCGAAGGTGCGGCATCAAGGGTTGCTTGGCTTGGCATGAGGGACCCTCCTGAATAACCCATCGACCAACATCAATAAGTATGCGCTATCCATCGATATTTGTCAATATAAAGCGTTTCCCCCTCTTCGGCGGGACAAGACCCGCTCTGTAATTCCATTGACCTCTGAGCGAATGCGCGTTTCAACTCGCTCAGAGGTGAATGGAATGGCTTTGCCGATGGGTTCGCCTCCGGGTGGCGAGCCCATCGGCAGGTGCGCCGACCTATGAACACGAGCGCAGCGGAGGGGACAGTCCCATTGGTCCCCACTTATGGTCTAGTACCTTGACTATCTATATAATTGACTTTATAGTCACTGCCATGAGCGATGAGCTCCACGGGTACGACGATGTGGTGCTTCCATCGCTTCTCGGAGCCGCCCGACGAACTTACGTCACCGCCATACGCGCCTCCTTGGCCACATCCGGCTTCGATGACATGCCCCGAAGCGGCAGCGCGGTGCTCGGTCGCATTGCCCGAAGTGGCCACAATCTGCGGGATGTGGCCAGCGATCTGGCCGTTTCCAAGCAAGCCGCCAGTCAGCTTGTCGATGCTCTGGTCGCCCGCGACTACGTCGAACGAACCCCCGACCCCGATGATCGGCGTCGGGTGACGGTGGGCCTGACCGAACGCGGTCACGCAGCTGCAGTAGAGATCCGCATGGCAGTCGAACAGATCGATGCAGAGCTGGCGACCAAAGTCAGCCATGACGACATGGCGCGCACGCGGGCGGTTCTGGGAGCGCTTGTCAACATGGGCCATGACGAGAGCTGACCGGTCGAGACTTTTTGGGTGGGCTCAACCGCAGTTCCGGTGGCGGTGAGTCGGGCGCAAGAGAGTGGTCGGCCTGACCGGTGATTCATCGATCCATTGGCCGCGCACCTGGTACAAACTGACGATCAATGACTTCCCGCTGTCAGTCGAGCTCTCGTAGCATGGATATCGGTTCGGACCCGCTTCCTCGACGAGTTGGCAATGAAGGCGAGTTCCAACGGTGTCCGTCTGATTGTCATCGTCGGTACCGGCCTTGACGGTCGGGCCTTCAGGTTGCCACTGCCCACCGATGCCACCACCTTTGAGATCGACCGGGCCGACATCTTCGAACTCGAGGACACCTTGCTCACCGAGGCCGGCCTTCTCCCACACTGTCGACGTCAGACAATCGCGGCTGACATCGCCGACCCCGAGTGGATCGCGGCACTCAGTCTTGGAGGTTGCCGGCATGACCAACCAACGTTGTGGCTGCTGGAAGGTCTACTCATCTACCTCAGCGTTGATCCGAGGACTTTTCGGGTAGAAACCCTTCGGGGCGCCGGCGGGCTTCAATGCGTGACGTACTCGAGGTGGGACCGGGCCCCGGAATGACTACCGACCTGTTGCGGGGCCAGGTAACGGCGATTACCGCCGTCGAGGTCGATGACGATCTGGCCACCAAACTCTCCGTATATCTCGCCGGCACCAATGCCGAAGTCGTGCACGCCGATGCCACGGCCATGCCGTTCCAAGACGGCCGCTTCACCAGTGCGGTTGTCGTTCACAATGCTGCATCACATCCCCACACGCGAGCTGCAGGATCGACTGTTTGCCGAAGTGGCGCGGGTCCTGCAGACAGGCGGCGTGTTCATCGCCTCCGACAGCATGGCGAACGAAGGACTGGCCGCTTTTCACGATCACGACACCCATAACCCGGTCGATCCCGCCGCCGTCGAGTCACGCCTCGCTGCCGCCGGCTTCGCATCGATCGAAGTGCACGTCACGATTTCGGATGGGCGGCCAAGGCGCACATTGCCACTTGACGATGCGGACAAAAAGCCCGAGCCCATGGTCAGGTGTTGATCGGGGCCACGTCGGGTACGCCTCGTCAACGGACGACCGAATCGCCTTCGACGCAACTCATCCTTTCGATGGAAGCTCTCCCGTCTCGAGTAGGGCCATGAACTGTTCCACGCCATTCACCACCGGAATGCCGAGTTGCTCGGCCTTGGTCACCTTCGAAGCCCCGGGGGATTCTCCCAGCACCACTGCGAACGTCCTTTTGGACACACTGCCGGGTGACTTTCCACCTCGAGCCAAGATGGCCTCCTCCGCCTCCTCCCGGGTCAGGCCCTCCAGAGTCCCGGTCACCACCACTGACTTTCCGACCAGGGTCTGATCTGCAGACAGGACACCTTCAGCGCCGGCGACGACTCCTCCTCCGCCGCCAGGCTCTTCGACGTTCACCCCGGCGCGCCGCAACCGGTCCACCACCCCCCGGTTGACGTCCGAGGCGAACCATTCGGCCACACTGGCGGCGATGATCGGGCCCACACCATCTACCGCGGCCAGCGCCGGTTCGCCGGCCGACACAATTCCATCGAGGGTTCCGAACGCCCGCGCCAGAGCCAGCGAACCAACTTGGCCCAAGTGACGGATACCCAGACCGATCAGAAGCCGGTGAAGTGGACGGGAACGAGAAGCCTCGATGGCCGCCAACAGATTGGCAATGGAGAGTGCCCCGAATCCCTCCATCCCGGCGAACGTGTCCGGGGTGAATGAGTAGAGATCGGCCACGTCAGCGAGCAACCCACGGCCGACGAACAGCTCTACCCGCTGCTCTCCCAGCCCTTCGATATCCATGGCGGACCGGGAACCGAAGTGGGAGATGCGCTGCACCCGCTGTCCTGGGCAATCGAGATTGGTGCAGAACGTGTCGCTCTCACCCTCAAGCCGTGCCAACGGAGCGCCACAGCTCGGACATACAACCGGGAAGGTCCACTTCGGTGGTCGACGTATCTTGCCCTGGGTGCCGACGAGAACCGGCCCGACCACCTCGGGAATGACGTCACCGGCCTTGCGCACGATGACGTCCTCACCTGGACGCACGTCCTTCGCCCGTACCTGGTCCTCGTTGTGCAGGGTGGCCAAAGACACGGTCGATCCGCCGACGAAGACCGGCTCGAGGACGGCGAATGGGGTGGCCTTGCCGGTGCGTCCGATCGACACCTCGATCGCCCGCAGCCGGGTGGTCCGTTCCTCGGGGGGAAACTTGTAGGCGATCGCCCATCGGGGGGCGCGGGAGGTGGCACCGAGTTGCCGTTGCAGCGACAGTTCATCGACCTTCACCACTACTCCGTCGATCTCATATCCGAGGTCGTGGCGGTGCTCCTCCCAGTGTCGACAGAAGGCAAGCGCCTCGCTCAGGCCATGCACGACCCGGTGCTCGGGATTGACGGGAAACCCGCCTCGGCCCAACCATGCCAGCGTGGAAGCGTGTGACGAGACCAACTCCTCGGGGAGCGTTGGCCCCGGTCGATCAGTCTGGGGTTGAAGGTCACCGACCTGGTAGGGCCAAAATGACAACGCCCGGGTGGCCGTGACGGAGGCATCCTTCTGCCGAAGAGACCCAGCCGCAGAGTTTCGCGGATTTACGAAGAGTTTTCCCTCGGTCTCGGCCTGCCGCCGGTTCAACTCCTCGAAGGCGGCGATGGGCATATACACCTCACCCCGTACCTCTATCACCGCCGGGACCTCCACCGACGAATCGAGAGAATCGGGGATATCGGCGATGGTAGCGACGTTGGCGGTGACATCCTCACCCACGCGCCCGTCTCCCCGGGTGGCGGCCTGCACGTACCGGCCATTGTCGTAGGTGAGAGACATGGCCACCCCGTCGATTTTCAATTCGCACACGAAGGCAGTGTCGGCGGGAATGTGTTTGGCCAAGCGGTCCGCCCATGCTTCCAGTTCCCCCGGGTTGAACGCATTGTCGAGGCTCATCATTGGCACCCGGTGGACAACCGGGGAAAAGAGCGTGGACGCCGGCGCGCCTACCGTACCGGTAGGAGAATCGGGTACTCGCAGATCGGGGTGGTCGGATTCGATAGCTCGGAGTTCGCGTACGAGCGCGTCATACTCGGCGTCGGGAATCTCGGGAGCATCGAGGTGGTGATATCTGTCGTTGTGATACTCGATCTGGTCCCGAAGTTGTTCAGCCCGGGTGGCCGGATCGATCCCACCGGGAGGGTCGGTCACGCGGCAATACCCGAACCGATCACTGCGTCGGGGTTGGCAGGGTCGTAGAGAGCGACCGTCTGACCCGGAGCGATCCGGCGTTGTGCGGTGGCGAACGTCACCGCCAACCTGCCGTTCCCGTCCAGGCGGACCGTGCACTCCACCGGACGCCCATGCGCGCTGCACTGGGCAATGGCCGCGCACTCCCCCGGCCCGGCGGATTGGGTCAGGTCATCATCGACCCAGGTCACCGTGTGCAAATCCACACCGGAGGCGTTGGCCGCCTCGGGGGTGCCGATCCGAACCCGGCGAGCCGGGACGTCGACGGCTGTCACGTAGCGTCGTCGACCGTCGTCCCCGTGGCCCATACCTCGCCGCTGGCCCACCGTCACCAACTCCACCGCTTCGACCGGGCCGAGATCCTCCCCGGTGGCATCGTCGACCAGTCGGCCATCATGAAGCGGAAGCCTGTCTCCCAAAAAGCCTTGACGACCCTCGTCCGAGCGGATGAAACACACGTCTTGGCTATCGGGCTTCATGGCGGTGCGGAGACCCAGGCGGATCGCCTCCTCGCGTACCTGAGCCTTGGTCAGCGTCCCCACCGGGAACAGCGACCGGGCCAACTGGTCCTGTCCGAGCATGGCCAGGACATACGACTGATCCTTGAGGGGGTCGGCTCCTCTGATCAGACGGTGCCGCCCTTCCTCGGTGGTCATCCGCCGGGCATGATGTCCGGTGGCAACCGCGTCGAACCCCAACGACCGGGCACGGTCGAAAAGTCGATCGAACTTGAGGTACCGGTTGCACTCGATGCACGGGTTCGGGGTTCGACCAATGGCATGACCATCGACGTAAGGGGCCACCACCCGCGCTTCAAACTCAGCTGTGAAGTTGAACACATGGTGGACCACGCCAAGTTGGTCGGCCACCCGTCGGGCGTCCTCCACATCGGCCACTGAACAACACCCTGAGTCGGACGACCCACCCCATAACTTCAAGGTGGCCCCGACCACCTGGTCACGACCGAACTCCTCCACCAGCAGGGAGGCGGCGACCGAGGAGTCGACCCCTCCGGACATGGCAACAAGAACTCGCACGGCTCTAGTTTCGCAGGCGGGCGACCACTCCCGGGACAACGGCCAGAACATGATCAACCTCGGCGTCGGTGGATGTTGTGCCCAGCGAAAAGCGGACCCCACTGCCCGCCGCCGCCGAATCCAATCCCATTGACAGCAGGACGTGGCTGGCATCGACCGCACCGCTCGAGCACGCCGCTCCCGCCGACGCGGCGACCCCTGCCTCGTCGAGGAGCACCACCATCGCCTCGCTCTCGATCCCGGTAAAGCGCAGATGGGCGTGTCCAGGCACTTTGCGGGACCGATCTCCGGTCTCTTCGGCTCCTTCCACCAAGGCCAGCAGACCGTCGACCAGCCGGTCTCGAAGAGCGGTGACCCGGGCCGCGGTATCTGAACGCTGGTCCACGGTGGCAGAGAGGGCTGCGGCCATGGCAACTATGCCGGCGACGTTGTGGGTCCCACTCCGGCGTTCGCGCTCCTGCCCGCCGCCGTGGGTCACCGCGTCGATCGGGATGCCATTGCGGACCACCAACGCGCCCACCCCTTTGGGGCCACCGAACTTGTGCGCACTCAGCGCCAACAGATCGACAGCGGCCGTGATCGGTGTCATGTCGAGCCACGCCGCCGCCTGGATGGCGTCGGTGTGCAATACCGCGCCCGGAGCCTGCGCGCGCACCAGACGGGAGACTTCGTCGAGAGGCTGCACGGTACCGATCTCATTATTGACAGCCATCACCGAGACCAGTCGAACCTCGGACGTGCATGCCTCGGCGAACGAGGCGAGATCCACGATCCCCGACCGGTCGGTCTGCACTTCACGGAGTTCGATGCCACCCGGTTCGACCGCGGCCCGACAAGTATTGAGGACGGCGTGATGCTCCATCGCCGAGCAGACGATGACACCGGATCGGCCGCCGAGAGAAGATCCCCGAGCTCGAAGAGCGCCGGTGATGGCCAAGTTGTCAGCTTCGGTCCCGCTTCCGGTGAACACCACTTCTCCGAGATCAGCACCGAGTAAATCAGCGATTTTCTCCCGGGCGTCATCCACGGCCAACCGTGCCCTTCGGGACTCGCGATGGCTACCCGAGGGGTTCCCGAACATCTCGGTGCCGCTCAGATACGGCAACATGGCCTCGACAGCCTCTGGTCGCATGGGCGTGGTTGCCGCATGGTCGAGGTAAGCACGCATACCTCCAGTCTGACCGACACGGGACGATGCCCCTGCACCTGGGCACCTGGGCACCTGGGCACCCGACCCTTCTCACCCCCAGCGAGATGGGAAACTTCATGTTCGCCCGCCCACCGCGTCTGGCCATCGATTGGAGCAACTGACCAGTGCCGACCATGAATCGACATTCGCGCCCGAGATTCCACAGGCGGCGCCGGTGGGTGGTCTCCATCTCGGTGACGTTGGCGGTCGTGGTGGCGGGTGCGGTGACCCTCATCGGGCTGCTCGGGTCTCCTGCCGTGGTGGCCTCGACGTGCACGTTCGGAGGGCGCTCGGGCGGTGACCCGTATGCGATTACCCCCATCCAAGCCCAGAACGCCGCTCTCATCACCGCCGTCGGTCTGCGCAAGGGGCTACCCGACCACGCCGCCACCGTCGCTCTCGCCACGTCCTTGCAGGAGACCCATCTACAGAACCTCCCCTATGGCGACCGCGACTCGGTCGGCCTCTTCCAACAGCGCCCCTCCGAGGGTTGGGGCACCACAGCCCAGATCATGGACCCCACCTACGCCACGGGGGCCTTCTACAACCATCTCGCCAAGATCCCCGGATGGGAGTCGCTGCCGGTGACCGATGCCGCCCAACGTGTCCAGCTCAGCGCCACCCCCGACGCCTATGCCCAGTGGTCGCCAGAAGCCCACGCCCTGGCGGCAGCATCCACGGGAGAAGTCCCGGCTGGGCTTGCCTGCCTTCTCAGTAGCTTCGGAGGCGCGGCCCCGAACCATATGGCGCTCACCAAAGCGGCATCCGCACAACTGGGCCCGGACCCGTTCGGCACCCCGGCGAGCACCCAACGAGGATGGCAGGTCGCCGCGTGGGCGGTGGCCAATGCCTACAGCTACCACCTCACCTCGGTTACTTTCGGCGGGCGCACATGGACCTCGATGTCGGGGACGTGGGTGGCGGCACCAGTGGTCAACCACGTGGAGACGTCGACACAGTGACGGGTCAGGCCACCCACACCGACTTTATGTTGCAGAATTCGCGGATCCCATGAACTGACAGCTCCCGGCCGATCC
>CABEBB010000316.1_pt1 | contig 14337 bp, 21 predicted proteins | sample 3132551 | NCBI WGS metagenome assembly CABEBB01 (sample SAMEA5534345, study PRJEB31848) | metagenome | biome: tundra; feature: field; material: soil | place: USA | collected 2013-05 | depth 0.45 m | reverse complement strand
CCCAGTGAGAGGTGGGCCCCCCGAGCATCAGGGACCGACATGCCGTCACCACCACGCTCACCGGTTGATAGGTGGCGAAGCCGCGCAACCAACTGGGCATGTCCGCAAGGGGGACAAAGGCGGAGGAGGCAAACGTCAACGGGAACAGGAGCGGAAACGACATGACTTGTGCCGTCTCGCTGTTGGGGGCGGAGAGTCCTATCAGGGCAAAACCCCACGACAGGGCGTAGGCGAACAACAGGATGAGTCCGATCCCGGCCAGATAGGGAAGTACCCCGGTGGTCGGGCGGTACCCAACGAGGAATCCGACACCGGTCATGACGATGACCACCATCACGTTCCGGCAGAGGTCCGCGGTTGTACGCCCGGCCAGCACTGCCGATCGCGCCATGGGCAGGGCGCGGAACCGCTCGATGAGCCCCTTTTGGAGATCTTCGGCGAGACCGATACTTGTCTGTATGGCGCCGAACGCCACTGTCTGCACGAAGATCCCCGGCATCAGGTAGTTCACATAGTTGATCCCGTGCCCCGGATGGATCGCCCCGCCGAAGACATAGCGGAACAGCAGTACGAACATGATCGGCTGCACGGTGGCGAAGAACAGTGCCTCGGGAATTCGGGTAATGGCGATCAAGTTCCGCTTGGTGACTGTCAGCGTGTCCGAGATCGCCCATCGGACGCGGGCGCCGACCCCGGTAGCCAACGGAGCGCCGGTGACTGTCGGGATGGAGATGGTGGTGGTCATCGGTTGCCTCCAACGGGGATGGGTGTCGATTCGGGTTGACCGGCGCGATCGCGGGTGCCGCCCGAGCCCTTTGCTTCCGATCCGTCCTCTCCGTCTCCGCCTTCGGTGCGGTGCCCGGTCAGAGCCAGAAACGCGTCATCGAGGCTGGGCTCCCGCAGGGTGAAGGTGGTGGGAGTGATGCCCGCCTGGTCGAGCGATCGAAGGGCCTCCATGGCGTCCACCGGACCCTTGTCGACGGTGACATCCACCACCCGACCGTTGACGTTCGGGTGGTGGGGGCCGATGGCATTCAAGAGCGAAGCCGTGCGGGCGACGTCGTCGTTATCGTGCAATCCCACCTCGAGGACGGTGGCACCCAGGTCGGACTTGAGTTTGGCCGGGGTGCCTTCGGCGATGACCCGCCCATGATCAAGCACGGACAGGGTGTTGGCCAAACGGTCGGCTTCCTCGAGGTACTGGGTGGTGAGGAGCACCGTGGTGCCCTCTCCCACCAGACTCTCGATGACTTCCCACATGTCGTTCCGGCTCTGGGGGTCCAGACCGGTGGTGGGCTCATCGAGGAAGAGCACCGTTGGTCGGGCCACCAGGGCTGCGGCCAGGTCGAGACGCCGGCGCATGCCACCCGAGTACGTCTTGAGGGTCCGGTTGCCGGAGTCGGCCAGATCGAACTGGTCGAGCAGTTCTTTGGCCCGGCCGGCCACGTACGACTTCGGAAGGTGGTTGAGCCGACCCACCATGGCCAGGTTCTCCCGGCCGGTCAGGTTCTCATCGACGGCGGCGTACTGACCGGCCAGACCGATCAGACTGCGGACCAGGTCGGCCTGCTTGGTCACGTCGTGGCCGAGGACAAGTGCGGAGCCGCTGTCGGCTTTGAGAATGGTGGTCAATATCCGCACGGCTGTCGTCTTGCCCGATCCATTGGGACCGAGCAGACCGAAGACGGTTCCCTCCTCGACGTTGAAACTCACCCCGTCGAGGGCGCGGACCTCTTGCTTGCCGGAGAACGTCTTCTCTACATCGGTGACTTCGATTGCGTATGGCATCGGCGGCGATCCCGTCTTCGAGTGCGCGAACAGAGTGAGCTAAATCCCTTTACTTTTGTATATCTTAAGGTTTAGAGTATTAGTGTGTCAACCAAGTTGGACCAGCCCGAGTTCGAGGGACAGATAGCGGGTACGCCGGCCTCGGCAACAGGTTCCGGGCACCCAGACCTGGTCGAAGCGATGCGGGCCTACCGGATGGCCGTCGATATCTTCGATGAAGCCGTTGCCGACAAACTCGGGCTCAACCGAACCGATTTCCGGTGCATCGATATTCTCGATCAGCACCAGCCGATGACCGCCGGATCGCTGGCTCACGCGTCCCGGCTCTCGACGGGGACAATCACCTTCGTGATCGACCGGTTGGAGGCTGCCGGGTTCGTGCGTCGCCTGAGGGATGAGGACGATCGACGCCGGGTACTGGTGGAAATGGTCCCGGCTGCGCAACTGAAGGTCCATGCGTGCCACCTCCCGATGATCGAGGATGCCCGGACGGCGCTGGCCGAATTCGCCGCTGACGAGCTCGCGGTGGTCTGCAAATTCCTCAGAATCAGCACAATTGTGTTCCAAAGAAACGTTCCCACCTGAGGGGACCGGGTACTACGGTCGGGATGTGCGACAGGGTTGGATGACCGGGCGGTACGGCGACCCGGAGGCCCGGGAACCTGGACGCCCAGCCGGAGGTCGCCTGCCAGGCGCCTCCCGCGGTTAGCCATTATCCTCGGCGTATGCACGAAGGCGATATCGCACCGGACTTCGAACTGCCCGACGAAAACGGGACTCCCAGGCGGCTCAGCGGCCTGGTGGCTGATGGCCCGGTCGTCCTGTTCTTCTACCCGGCGGCGATGACGCCGGGCTGCACGGCGGAAAGCTGCCATTTCCGAGATATGAAAGCGGAGTTCGACGCGGTGGGTGCCCAACGGATCGGCATCAGCGCCGACGCGGTGGAGAAGCAGAAGCGATTTTCGGACAAGCACTCTTTCGACTTTCCTCTGCTTTCCGACCCTGATGGCGCCGTAGCAACCCAGTACGGGGTCAGGCGCCGCTTTACAGCCCTTTCACCCACCAAACGGGCGACGTTCGTGATCGGAAGCGATCTCAAAATAGTGGCCGTCATCCAAAGCGAAGTGCGGATGAACGTGCATGCGGACCGAGCGCTGGAGGCGGTGGCGAAGCTCTCCGCCCATTGAATCTTTGACGCCGACGCCGACGCCGACGGCGACGGCGACGGCGACGGCGACGGCGACGCCATTGTCGGCAGTTAGTTGGCCCGGATGGTGCAGAACTTTCGATCCTTGGCGAGGTCCTCGCTGCGACGGACCGCCGTCATTATGGCCGGAGTACTGGCCATTGAGGTGGCGTTCATCTTTTCCTATGTAGGTGGGTTGAGCCATCCCTACCCACACGGGGTGCCGGTTGGCGTGGTGGGGTCGGCCTCGACCCAGCACGCTCTGATCGCCACCATTCAAAGGCAAGGCTCGCAGTTCAGCCCGGCGTCGGACCCTGACTCGGCCAGTGCCCTGCGGGCTGTGGCCGACCACACCATTGATGCCTTTGTCGTCGTGAACGGGTCGAAGGTCGACATTGTGGTGTCGGGTTCACCCAGTCCGGTTGTGGCAACGGTGGTCGAACGCGCCATTGATCCCGTCGAGAAACAGTTGAGCGTCACCTTCAACGTGGTCCATGTGCTGCCGTTTCCTGCCAATGACCCTGAGGGACTCGGACCGTTCTAACTTGTTGTGGGGGGTGGGTCGTAGGCGGCTACCTGGTCGCCAGTGTGCTCGGATTGGCTCGCGGTACTGATCTGGATCTGCGGCAGACGCTTCTCCGCAGCGCGGCGCTTGCAGTGTTTTCCGTGGCCTCGGGAGTATTCGGGGCTCTCCTGGGCGGCCCAGGTCTTCACCTGTTCGGGGGCAACCGTTTGGACCTCATGGGTATCGGGACACTCGTGGTCTTGGCGGTGTCCATGGCCGCCACCGCATTTCAGGCGGTGATTGGCGAGTTGGGTAGCGCCCTGGCGGTGGTCCTCTTCGTGGTGATCGGAAACCCATCATCAGGCGGGCCGTATCCGCCTGAGTTCTTGAGCGGGATCCGGCGCGAGGTGGGGCGGTACATCCCCACCGGGGCTGGGCTCGAGGCGGTTCGCACTATCGCCTACTTCGGCAGTCACACCTCGGCTCTTCGCTGGTGACGTTGGGGGCTGCCCTATGGCATGGTCGAGAACCTGCCCGGGCTGATGCTCCATCGAGCGACGGTCCCCGGTGCTAACTGCCTCCGATGGGACACTGTCGGCATGCACCTGTGGCCCGAATGTCGGGGTACATCGACGTGAGCCCGAATCCGATCAATGACCGCCTCGAACGCATGGCGCAGTCTATCGCCGAGCGTGTGGCCCATTTGGTGATCGACTCGATCGACCTCAATGCGATTCTGGAGCGGATCGACGTCGATGGCTTGGTATCACGGGTCGACGCCGACGCACTTGTCGACCGGGTGGACGTCGAGAAGATCGTGGAAAGAGTCGACGTGGAGAAACTCCTCGAGAGGGTGGATGTCAACGCACTGGTTGAACGGGTCGACGTCCGTCGGATCGTCGACCAGCTCGACATCGAATCACTTGTAGCACAGACCGAATTGGGTTCGATCATCGCGAGGTCGACGTCCGGTGTGGCCTCGGAGGTCCTCGACGTGATCAGAGCTCAAAGTGTGGGCCTCGACGATTTCTTCGCCCGATGGACCAATCGGGTTCTGCGACGGACAGCGGAAGCGTTGCCTCTCGGCCCTCGAACATTGGTGCCCGTGGCTCCGCCGTCAGGCACGGCTCCACCGGTGGACACCCGGACCGGAAACGGTCAGTGATGGTTGCCGCCCCGCCCATTGGACTCAACGAAGGGAGACAAGGTCATTATGCCGGAGCGGTCAGCCGACTCGCCGCCTTTGCTGCTGACGTGGGGGCTTCGTGGGGCCTGTACACGCTCGGGCTCGGCGCCGTCTCCCTGACTGTGGAGTTGGCGACGGGAAGGACTTTTTCTGTTGACCGGCACCAGATTGCGACGTTGGTCGTGCTGGTGGCCTGGGAGTTCGTCTACTTCGCCTATCAATGGGCGCTCAATGGGAAGACCATCGGCATGGCGATGTTGGGGATTCAGGTGGTGAAAGCCGACGGAACCTCATTGACATCGCGAGAAGCGACACTTCGCACGCTGGCATTGCCGTTGAGCATCGTGGTGTTCGGTCTGGGATTCATCGGCATTTTGGTCCAACGGGAGCGTCGGGCCCTCCACGACCTGTTGGCGGGCACCGCGGTGATCTATTCGTGGGACGCCCGAGCCGCCCGCCTGCGTTGGCTGGCCCGACAAGGTCCCGAGGTCAGCAGCCGCCCGTAGGAGGTCTCGGCTTGGCGGGCTCGGGCTGTCGACACACTGGAACGCCGGGACATTTCTCATTTCCATCGGAAATGGACGAACACTCTTCCGAAGTTGTGCGAGTCCTTCTCCACCCGGTCATACAGCGCCTTGATCTCTTTTTGATCCAGGAACCGCAGCACCCGCTTCTTCAATTGACCGCTTCCCTTGCCTGGGATGATCTCGACCAGCGGCGCCTTCTTCTCCACTGCCTCGTCGATGATGGATCGGAGGGCACGATCGATATCTTCACCTCGGTTGTAGATGTCGTGTAGGTCCAGCTTCAATTTCACCCCGCCCGGTCTACACGCCCGCGTGCTGATCGTGGCTCACCGGCAACGCCCCGGCTGTGTCCTTGGAGTGTGGCAGGGTGGTCGTGTTATGCCACGGCTGATTCCCCGAGAACGCATCGAGGTGTCCCCTGGTGCGGTCCACCTACCGGGTTGGCTCGATCTCGATGCCCAACGGCAACTGGTCATCAGTTGCAGGGAGTGGATTACCCAAGCCGGCGGGATGCATGCACCACGGATGCCCACCGGAGGAGTGATGTCGGTGGAAATGGCCTGTCTCGGCTGGCACTGGTTCCCGTACGGTTACAGCCTGACAGTGGATGACGGTGACGGAAGGAAGGTGGCGCCATTCCCGGACAAGCTGGGGGAGATCGGACGACGGGCGGTTGCCGATGCCTACAGGGATCCTGACGCCGGAAGCGCCTACCGACCCGACGTTGCACTTATCAACTGGTATGACGCTGATGCTCGGATGGGGATGCACGCCGACCGGGACGAGCGGAGTACGGCGCCGGTTGTCTCGCTCAGCCTGGGGGAGACGTGTGTCTTCCGCTTTGGCAATATCTCCACCCGCAACCGGCCGTGGATCGACGTCGAGCTCGAGTCGGGAGATCTATTCGTCTTTGGTGGCCGTTCTCGGCTTGCCTATCACGGGGTGCCAAAACTGCTGCACGGTACCGGGGACCCAGCCATCGGGATCTCGGGCGGTCGTTACAACCTCACAATTCGTCAAACCGGGTTGGCGGTGCCTGGGTAACCGTGTCTGGATCCAATGTGGTCACACCGACACCGGTCTCGGGCCGACACTCATTCGCCGGTCCGCCCACCCTGTGCCTCTCGATAGCTCACGCGACAAGCGTCACGCAGCATCGCCCGGGTGCCGGATCGAGACGAGCCGTGGAGTCGGGCAGGCCTGCCGCTTCGACCACGCCTTTGATGAGTTCGTGGTTCATCCCACACACCAACTCCCGGTGCTCTTGGGCCAGGGTATGGAAGGGGCAGTTGGCGAGAGTCATCGTCCCATCCATCACCTGTGGTTCGTAACCATGCTCCGAGAGGAGTTGGGCAACCTGTTGAATCGGTGGCGACGGCCGCTCTTCTGACCGGTCGACTTGGCCGCCGATCGTACGCCCCTCTTCCCGGGCCGCGGCGCCGAGAGCATCGGCGACTGAAATCGAACCATCTGATGCGTCTTCGACCGCCCGAGCCAGGAGCCGGGCAGCCAGGTCGTAGTGACGCTCGGGGACGCTGAGACTGATTTCACCGGCGGCACGGCGGTACAACTTGGCCGGTCGGCCCGCCCCAGGCCCGCTGCGCCCCGGGGGGCGCCGGTATTCCACCTCAAGTAGCCCGAGGTCCGCCAGCTTGTCGAGGTGGAATGCCGCCACCGACCTAGCCACGTCCAGCGCCGCGGCTGCTCCGTCCCGGCTTACCGGGGCGTCCTGCCCGGCCACATAGCGGTAGAGGCGACGACGCAACGGCTCATTCAGGGAGGCAAGAGCGGCAAGGCTGCCATCTTTGATGTCCACGATTCTATTCTAAAACATATTTGTGTTGACGCAACCACCCGAGTGGTCTATAGTCAAGAAATATAAGCTTTAGAAAGGATACCCTCATGGCTACAGCCACTGCACCAGAGCGATCGGTGAGTGCACACTCGGCTCTCCCATTGTTGCCTGCTGATCGATCCCACCGGCTCAACGACCCCGCGTACCAGGCCTACCTGATCCTGCGGGTGGCCTTTGTGACGGCGCCGATCCTGTTCGGTGTGGACAAGTTCTTCAACTGGATGACCTTCTGGCCCAAGTACCTGTGGGTGGGCTTTCCCAACTTCTTGAGCGTGAGCCCTCAAAACTTCATGTACGGGGTGGGTGTCGTCGAGATTGTCGCCGGGCTTGGTGTCCTGCTCCTGCCGCGCCTGGCCCCTTATGTGGTGGCCGGCTGGCTGGGCGGGATCATCACCGACTCCATCATCAAGAGCATCGCGGTGGGTGGTCATACCCAGGTCTTCTGGGACATAGCCCTCCGGGACTTCGGTTTGCTGCTCGCTGCCTTGGCCCTCGCCCGGCTGGCGGCGGTGTTCGCCCCCGAGCAGATCTTCCACTCCCGGCGCGGCTGATTCGGGCTGATACCTCGCCAGGGATCACTTCTGACCCCACGCCACCCGGCAAACGGGCCGCAGCTCCTTGGGGGCAGCGCGGTGAGCGCACCGAGGGTCTGGTGAGGGGTGGCACTGGCGGGGTAATTGGCCAAATCCGGCCAGCAACGGATCCCCTGTGAACTACGTCTCAACGGAAGCGAAAAGAACAAGGAGAATGTACATGTCACAAACCAGCGGTGCTGAGCAGGACCTGGTTCCTGCTGGACTGGCGATGGAGAGTGGGGTCGGCGCCATCCCCGCATCCGCGGGCGGGACAAAACGGCGCCCGGCGCGGTTCGACCGCCGGCGCCGGCTCGCCACCGTGGAAGTCTCCGAAGGAGACATGGACCTGGCGCGAGCCACGAGGGCGGTGGCCGAATTGCTCGACGCTCTCGGTGTGGACAGGAACAGTGAAAGCGTGGTGGATACGCCGCAGCGTGTGGCCCGGGCGTATGCCGAACTCCTCACGCCGGAGCCATTCGAGGCCACCACTTTCCCCAACGACGAGGGCTACGACGAACTGGTGGTAGCTCGGTCCATCCCGTTCTCGTCATTGTGCGAGCACCATCTCCTTCCCTTCACCGGAGTAGCCCACGTGGGGTATCTGCCGGGGGACCGCCTGCTCGGGCTGTCCAAATTGGCCCGGGTGGTGGGCCACTTCTCGCGCCGGCTACAGATCCAGGAACGTCTCACTACCCAGGTAGCCGACTGGCTCGCGGCCGAGCTTCGCCCGAAGGGCGTGGGTGTGGTCCTCGAGGCCGAGCACGCCTGCATGTCTCTGCGTGGGGTGCGTGCCACCGGCGCCCGGACCATGACCTCGGCCCTGGCCGGCTTGGTACGCGACGACGAGCGGACCCGAGCCGAGTTCTTCGCCCTGGTGGGATGCCGTTCATGATCCGGGATACCCGTGCGGGGCGCACGAGGACCGACACGGTGAGTTCGAAATGCGGGCCGTGGCTGGAGCCAGCTACGGAGCCGGAGCCAACTGGCGGACACCGCCATGTCAACACATTCATGACCGTGGATCGGTACGGCTCGGGTTGAAAAGGAGAAATCATGCCAACCAATCAGACATTCGTGATCGTGGGTGCAAGCCTGGCCGGGGCCAAGGCGGCCGAGACTCTGCGTGACGAGGGGTTCGGCGGTCGGGTCGTACTGATTGGTGAAGAGGATGCCCGACCCTATGAGCGCCCCCCGTTGTCGAAGGGCTACCTGCGCGGCGAGAAGGGGTTCGACGCTGTCGCCGTTCACTCCGCCGACTTCTACGACGCCCACGACATCGACCTGCGCACCTCGACTTCGGTCACCGCGATGGAGGTGGGGTCATCCGAGGTGACCCTGGATTCGGGTGAGCGTCTCGGCTATGACCGGTTGTTGCTGGCCACCGGAGCCACCCCTCGTCGGTTGTCGATCCCCGGAGCCGAGCTGGCCGGGGTGCACTACCTGCGCTCGTTGGTCGACGCCGACGAGCTCCGTCAGGCCATCACGGCCGAAAGCCGGGTAGTGGTCATCGGGGCGGGATGGATCGGCGCAGAGGCGGCCGCTTCGGCCCGTCGGTTGGGTGCCGAGGTTGCCATGGTGGAGCTGGCCTCGGTGCCGCTCGAACGGGTCCTCGGTCCGCTAGTGGGAGCGATCTACCGCGACCTGCACATCGAGCACGGCGTCCAACTGCACCTGGGGGTCGGCGTCGATTCCCTCCGGGGGACAGGATCGGTGGAAGAGGTTTGCCTCAGCGACGGGTCGCTTTTGCCCGCCGACGTGGTGGTGGTGGGTATCGGCGTGATCCCACGCGTCGAGCTCGCTCAGGCCGCTGGCCTCGAACTGGATAACGGGATCGTGGTGGATGAGCATCTGGCCGCCAGCGCGCCGGGTGTCTTTGCCGCCGGCGACGTGGCCAATGCCTTCCATCCTCGCTACGGCACCCGGGTTCGCCTCGAGCACTGGTCGGCGGCCCTCAACCAGGGTCCCGTGGCGGCCAAGAACATGCTCGGGGACCCCACCGCTTACGACCGGTTGCCGTACTTCTTCTCCGACCAGTACGACCTCGGAATGGAGTACCGCGGGTGGGCCCCGATTTGGGATCAGGTCGTTTTCCGAGGGGACCCGGCCACTCGGGAATTCATTGCCTTCTGGATCCGGGACGGCCGGGTGCGGGCCGCCATGAACGCCAATATCTGGGATGCCGGTGAGCCGATCGAAGCCCTGCTGCTTTCCGGCCTTCCCATCGACCTTGTCCGGTTGGCTGACCCCGACGAGAGCCTCGCCGCCCTGGCCGTACCGGCCAAGGGCTGAGGACCTCACCGGGCACCTGTCGTTGGGAGCCTCCCCTTCAAGCGGACTTGTTATTCTAGTAGCTGCTAGAGTTACCGCGGTGCGACGAGGACGTGACGGAACCGCTCGGGGAGGACCCATCGATGCCTGCTGACACCGATCAGTGCAGGTACAGGCCCGATACCGAGGAGGTGCGGGCGCGGCTGTGGATGCTGCTCGGGAACCCTGATGCTGACGATCCGCTGGCGACGACGAAGACATTTACCGAACTCGGTGTTGATGCCGATGGCCTGTGGGACATGTGGGCGGCGGTCTGCGAGGAATTCGGCGAGCATTCGCTCGGACCGAGCTGGTTCCGCTGTGCTCAACCCTGGCATGACAGTGCTCATGGGTGCAGCGTTTATGGTTCGCGTGGTTGCACCAGGGGAGTGATGGGACTGACCCGAATGTGTGAAAGTTCCCAACGGCATGCCGGTCCGGCGTGGCACCCGGCAGTACTCGAAGGCACGGGGCCAGTGGTCATCGGTCCCGAAATCGCTCGATCGAAGGGAGAGACAGCATGCTGGCGATGAGCACACCGCTGGTCGCCGTGGAGCTGCTCGCTGCGTGCATCTGGGTGGGCAGCCTGGTATGCCTGGCGCTCGTCGCCAATGTAGCCCGCAAGGTCCTTGACGGTCCCTCGCAGGTGACGTTCTTTCGGGCGGTCGGACGCCGGTATGGGATGGTGGGGACAGGATCCTTGCTGGTGGCCATCGGAGCCGGCCTGGCCCTGGCGTGGCCCCCGGCGTCGTGGTCGTCCACCATCGATGCGGCAGTCGCTTTGGCCGGCGTCTTGGTACTCGCCACCGCGGTGGGAATGATCCAGGCGCGTCAGATGACGACCCTGCGTCGCCAAGCGATGGGGGCTCCCGACGATCAGATCGTGGCGGGTGCGGTTCGTCGGGGGCGGCTGGTAGCCGGGGCACTGCGGGGCCTGATGGCGTTGGTGACGCTGGCGATCGTCGTCCTGGCTGCACAGGCGATCTCGCACTGATCGAAGGAAGTTGCCTTAGCCGGGTCCGCCGGCGTCGATGGGGAGACGACACAGATCGAGAGTGCGGGCAGAGTCGGCCGCCTCACTGTCCACGTTCTTCTTCAGGCGACCCGTGCGACCGCCGCATCGGCTTCCCGAAGGCGACCCGCCATGGCGCTGAGCATCTTTCGCACCACAGACGGAGCGACTTCGAGAAGCCGTCCGAACTCGCTCCGGTCGAAGTCCAATAGTTGCATGGGGGTTTCGGCGACTACGGAGGCACTACGGGCGCCTCCGTCAATGAGTGACAGCTCGCCAAAGAAGTCCCCGGGCCCGAACGAGGCGAGCTCGTGGCCTTGAACTTGGCAGCTCGCCCGACCCGATAGCACCACGAACCACTCGGCCCCGGGTCGACCGGCCTCTGTGACCTTTCGCCCAGACTCGATAGGGACCGGCGTTCCGAGTGTGGCCACTGCCTTGAGCTGACGATTCGTGCAGTTGGAGAACAGGGGCACTTTCCGCAGACCGCCTACTACATTCCTCGGTATTCGCGTCCTCATGGCCGACTCCTCTCCCAACCTTCTGGGTTGGCTTCCTCATTTTCTGACCATTCATTATTCTAGTAAACCTAGAGATTTGTCATACCCCACCCGGCGGTGGCCGATCACGCAGGAAGAGCAACAACCGACCGAGAGGAAGCCGAGGTCATTGCGTAGTGCGCACCCGGGATAGCTCGGCCAACCGCTTCAACAACCAAGCCTCAGTAGCTTCGCCCAACTCGGTGATCACCTCGGCCGCGCCGCGCTCCTGATGCAACGACCCCACTGCCTGGCCGGCGTAGATGAAGGCGGCGTCATAGTCGCCGTCGGTTTTGGCCGCGGCGAGGAGCGCGGCCGCGGCCTCGTCGACTGCCAGCTCGGCTTCCCGATGCTCCCAGGTGTCAGAGAACCGGTTCCGCAGGGCCCGTCCGGCGAAGCCCTCGGGCCAGGGAATGCCCTGGGCGATGTCGAAGACCCGGGTAAGGACGGTGTCGGTTTCGGTGGCAGCCAGCACCACGGCCCGGGCCTCGGGCCTGCTGGCTGCTTCCGGGGAAGCCAGCAAACAGGTACCGACCCACGCCCCTGCCGCCCCCGCGGCCAGAACTGCGGCAACCCCTCGCGGCGTAGCGATGCCGCCGGCGGCGAGAACAGGTAGGTCGAACCCGTCGAGCAGAAGTTGGAGAAGTGGAAGCGTGCCTACCTTTCCCGTGTGGCCGCCGGCCTCGGTTCCCTGAGCCACGACGTAATCAACCCCGGCTTCAGCTGCAGCAGTAGCGCTGGGCAGGTCCTGCACCTGGGCCACCACGACGATTCCGGCATCTCGGAGAGGTTGGACATAGGCGGCGGTTGAACCGAAGGAGACTGACACCAGGGCTGGTTGTGCTGCGATGGCCATCTCGAGCAGCTCGGGACGTTGCTCCAGAGCCCATGCCATGAGCCCGATCCCGAACGGCAACCGACCTTGGTCGCTGGCCACCACCGCCTCCCGCCCGATCAGGTCGATCCCATCGGTGCTTCCGACCCCGATCATGCCGAGGCCTCCACCCTCGGTCACGGCCCGGGCCAGACGCCCGTGTGCGACCCCGGCCATGGGCGCTCCCACGATGGGGAAGCGAATGCCCAGTTGCTCGGTCAACTCGGTATGAAGCACCGGCGATCTCCCCGTCGAGTGGATCTCATCCCACCCGAGCGTGCTCGGGGGTCATCGTCGGGTCAGTCTGCACGATCAGGCGACAACCGGCCCGACGCGCGTCCTTGGCCACCAGCCGCTCCACCACCAAACCCCCGACACCCTCAGCCAGCCCCTCAGCCAGCCCGAGGTGCAGTTGGCAGACGATGGTCGGATCGGAGCCGGCGACGTCAGCGAACGGGCAGCGCTCGAGCACGAAGTCGACCCGGCGGCCTCGCTCGACCCGGTGCGGGCGAAAGCCTCGACGGGCCATCTCCCCTTCCAAGAGATCGAGTTGATCACCGGTGCCGACCAACTCCGCCCCACGCCGAAGCCCATCCTGGCGGCCTACCTGGCGGGGTTCCTGCTTGTGGCGGATAGCTTCGCTCAAGAGGTTTGCCAGCCAGGCGTAGGCGCCCGGGGTGCCCCATCGGCCTGCCGCTTCAGGGTGCAGGCGATACAGCAATCGAGGGCGGCCGGGACGGTGGCGGTCCTCGACATCTTCAATCACCAAATGGGTCTCTTTCAGCACAGCCAGGTGTTGGCGAACAGCGTTGTGATTGAGTTGTACGTACTCGGTGAGTTCGGCTACCCCTACCGGTTCTGCCGCGTCCACGATGTAGCGGAACAGCCGATGGCGCGTCGGATCGCCGAGAGCCCGAGCCTCGCGCTGCACCTCGTCATCCATAGCCAGATACCTCCCCCAATCGATGTTCTAGGCTATACCGGAATAACGAGAGCCCGGCACTCGGCGTGTGTACGGTCAGGAGCAGCCGCTGACGGAGGAGGCCACGAACGGTGAGTGAGTACCAGTACTACGAGTTCCTTGCCGTTGACCAACCCCTCGACGCCTGCCAGCTGAAGGAGATGCGGGCGCTGTCCACGCGTGCGCGCATCACCCCGACGAGCTTCGTCAACACCTATCACTGGGGGGACTTCAAGGAGGATCCTCGGGCGCTGATGGCCCGGTACTTCGACGCGTTCTTGTACCTTGCCAAACGGGGGGACGCGCCGGCTCATGATCCGGCTGCCGTCGTCGTTGCTGGGCCTGCAGACAGCGCGCCGCTACTGCGCGAGCGAATCCGCCTGCGCCTGGGCTGCCGAGGACAAGGTGATCGTCGAGCTGAATACCGAAGAGGCGGAGGGCTACTGGGAACAGGACGGCGAGGCGTCGCTCACCTCGATCGTCCCGGTCCGCTCCGAGCTCGCCACGGATGACCGGCGCCCGGTGAGGCACCGGGGGTAGGTGACCCCGGGCTCTGGGGGAAGGACCTTCTCGACCACGATGTCGTGCTCCCAGCCGTCGCCGAAGTCGTACTCGTAGCGCAGGCGGGCGCCGAGCGGCGCCACCTTGTCCAGACGGGCGCGGTCCTCGTCCTTCTGCCGCCCACCCCAGGGGTCCTCGACCCACTCCTCGACGCCTGCCCATCCTCGCGGAGCAGCTCGCGGACGCGCTCCAGGGCGAACTCCGGGCGCTGTTCGACAAGCTCCAGCTCGACGTCGCCTACCAGCCGGCCGAGCACGCCATTGACGTCACACTCACCCTCTATGATCCCGAGCAGAACGACGGCACCGCCGCCGCACGTGAAAGTGCGGAGGACTGGTCGGTGCCCCCGGCAGGAATTGAACCTGCGCACATGGCTTCGGAGGCCAATGCTCTATCCGCTGAGCTACGAGGGCAACGGGCGGGGCTGGTACCAGGCCGGATGGCCCATGCAACCGCACCAC
>CABEBB010000300.1_pt1 | contig 14747 bp, 17 predicted proteins | sample 3132551 | NCBI WGS metagenome assembly CABEBB01 (sample SAMEA5534345, study PRJEB31848) | metagenome | biome: tundra; feature: field; material: soil | place: USA | collected 2013-05 | depth 0.45 m | reverse complement strand
GTGTCATGGTCGGTTGATGCAACAGCTTGGCCACCATGGCCCGGGTGACCGCGTCCACCTGTTCCCACTGCTCGTCGGTCAGATCGGACCGTTTGGCCCGCTGCCGATCGAACTCGGCCCGGCGGGCAAGTTCGGCCTGGCCCCGCAGAGCGGACACCACCGGCGCGGCCCCCCGGGCCCGGGATGCCGCCCGGTACCGTTCCACCTCGTCGCCAACAATCTCTCTGGCCTGGGCCACCTCGTCCTGGCGACCGGAGAGCACCCCTTCGACCGCGGCGCGCAGCGTGTCCATATCGAGAAGGGTCACCCCGGCAATCTCCGAAGCCGACGGCTCCACATTGCGGGGGACACCGAGATCGACCACCAGGAGGGGCCCACCGGCGGCCCGGCGGCCCATGGCCGCCTCCAGCAACGAACGCTCCACGATCGGGCGAGCGCTGCTCACCGAGGTGAACACCACGTCGGCGACATCGAGCTCTCCGACCAGGTCTTCCAGCGGGACCGACCGGGCCACCGCGGCCAGCCCATCGGGGAGTCCGGCGATCACTGCATCGGCGCGGGTGGGCGTGCGATTCGCCACCACGATTGCCGCCGGCCCGTGGGCAACGAGGGCTTGGGCCACGCCGTCGCCCATCTCCCCGGCTCCGACCACCAGCACCCGCGACCCGGCCAACCCACCGGGCCCGGCCAACCCAACGGGCCCGGCCCCTCCATCGCGAAGATGGCTGGCGGCGAGGGCCACCGCCCCGTGGGACAGCGAGGTGATGCCCCGGGCGATGGCCGTCTCGGAACGCACCCGCTTGCCGGTCTCGACCGCATGCCTGAACAGGGCGCCGAGCACCGGACCGGATGCCCGCTCGCGCTGGGCCTTCTCCCACGCCCGGCGCACCTGGCCGAGCACCTCGGATTCGCCCAGCACTGCCGAGTCGAGCCCGGAGGCCACTGTGAACAGGTGGTCGGCCACATCGTCGTCGAATCGGATGGTGAGGTAATCGGTGAGCGCGTCGACGGTGGTGCCACCCATGAGGGCGAGGAACTCCTGGAGCTCGGCCACGCCGTCGTGGAACCGTTCGACCACCGCGTAGACCTCGGTCCGCAGACAGGTGGAGACGATGACGGCTTCGGACAGGTTGGAGCGGTCCCGCAAGGTGGCCAGCGCCTTGGGCAGGGCGCTCTCGGTGACCGCCACCTGCTCGAGCAGGTGCAGCGGGACCTCACGCTGCTCGATGCCTACGACGATCACTGACACGTTGTCACCGCTTCGGTCGCTCGGACGCTAGGACGTTCATTGACTCACTACTTGTTCTGCCTCACTCGATCCGACAAGCCGGACCATCAAGCATGCCGGTCCGGTCGCCACGTCGCCAGTTGCGACAGCGACGGTGGGAGCCTCAGTCTAGGTTGGCGCTGGTCAGGCCGATCGAACGGATGACCGGCATCACGTCACTGCCCGGTGTCGAGCGCCTCGACTGATAGAAGCTCATGATCTGCAGCTCGATGCTGAGATCGACATACCGCAGCAGGATCTCGGGGCCCACGGTGAGGACCTTGGGGGCGAAGTTGAGGAGCGAATGGACTCCCGACTCCACCAAAAGATCGGCCACGCCCTGGGCCGCCGATGCCGGGGTGGCGATCACGCCAATGGCGAGGGGTTGGTCGGCGGCGATGTCCGGAAGGGCATCGAGGTGGCGGACCACCACATCACCTACCTCTTCCCCGATGATCTTGGGATCGGTGTCGAGCAGGGCCATCACCTGAAACCCGCGTGCGATGAATCCCTGGGAGTGGGCCAGGGCCCGCCCCAGGTTTCCGATACCGACGATCACCATCGGCCAGACATAGTTGAGGCCGAGCTCGCGGTCGATCTGCGCGACGAGAAAGGCGGTGTCGTACCCGGCCCCCCGGGTGCCGAACGAGCCGAGCAACGAAAGATCCTTGCGCACCTTGGCCGCGTTCACCCGGGCCAGCGAGCCGAGCAACTCCGAGGACACGGTGGCAGTGCCGGACCGCACCAACTCCTCGAGAATGCGTTGGTAGACGGGCAGGCGACCCACGGTGGCCTCGGGGATCCGCCGGTGGGGATCAGAGGTCGGAGATGGGCTTCCGGTGGCATCCGGGATGCTGGGTTCAGGTGACGTCGGCACTGGGACGGATCGTAGGACGTTCGACCTCGGGGAGGAAAACTGAGGTCACCCCAGGTGCCAAATCCGAACCTGGATTCCGGTGGTGTGGAGGCGAAGTTGAGCGGCCGCTGACGCCCGGTCGAGCACCAGGGCCAGGTGGTTGTCGCTGTCGAGCAACACCCCGAACTCCCCTCGACCGAGGTCGCCGAAGGCCGCCACCCGTCGGGCCGTCAGGGTGACCGTGCGGCTGGGCACCAGCTCCACCTCCATCACCGAATCGGCGATCACTCCCAGTTGGTCAAGGGCGGCCGGCCGGGCCCGGAGCTGGATATTGCCGAAGGCGTCGATATGGGTCACCGAGGTGACCAGGATTGCCCCGTCGAAGTGGTCGGGGGGTAGGTCCGGGGCGCCCACCAGGGACTCCGGGTCCACCTGAGCCCCGAGTGAGCTCGGGTCTCCTCCTCCCACCAGGTAGGCGACGGCCGGGGCGAACACGTCCCGACCGTCGAAGGTGGAGCCGGCCTCGGTCGCCAACGCATACACCGCGGCGGGTCCGCCCAGTCCCTCCACTGCCGGCAACAACAGGCCATTGTCGGGGCCCACCCACCATTCGGGTCCGAGGGACCCTTTGCCGGCCCCGCCGGCCGACCCTCGATCCGCCACTCGCCCGGCAACCCGAATGGCCACCCCCAGGCGGGAGGTCCCCACCCCCGGGTCGACCACTGCCAACACCGCTCCCGGTCCCAGATAGGGCGCTGATCGGACCAGGGCGGCGGCGGCGGCGGTCACGTCGAACGGGGGCACCTGATGGGTGAGATCGATGACCGGCACCCCGGGCGCATCCCGGTGCAGGACAGCCCGCACCACACCCACGAACTCGTCAGAGGTGCCGTAGTCGGACAGGAAATAGATCGCCGGCGGCACAGACGAGGTGATCAATGGGGACGAGGGACCCGTCACCGGATCAGTCCTCGTTGGCCGATCTCAATCGTTCTCAGTCTTTCCGAGTCGTTCTCCGCCAACCTGAGCCAACCTGAGCCGGGCTCAGCCGGCCTTGGTGTACTGCTGGGTCAGGTACCGATTCAGGTCGTCTTCCCGAATCCGGAACGACTTGCCGATCCGCACCGCGGCCAGCGACCCGGTATTGATCAGCCGGTACACAGTCATATTGGATACCCGCAGCGTGGCCGCCACCTCGGTGACGGTCAGAAACCTCGAATCCTCATGTTCTTCCATCGGCGATCGACTCTCCTCCGCTTGTGGCGACTGTACGCCACTGTGGCTGATGGGGAAAGTGGGAATTTGCTGACTGCGTGGGGCCAGCCCCGCCAGTTCAGAGCTTGGCCACCACTTTGGCCGCCAGCTGGGCGAACCACGTGGTGCTGGCCGTGGTGGTCGACCACCCGAGGAAGGTGCCATTGGAGCCCTTGACGGCGTAGAGGATATCGAGATAGCTGGATTGAGCGCCCTCGGTGAGGATCATCTGGGCGGCAAACCCGGCATCTCCTGTCGATCCCACCGAGATCGCCTTGATCCCGATCGTCGCCTTCACCTTGCCGGAGCTGAGGGTGCCACCGTTACAGGATTCAAAGGTCGATTTGAGCGTTTTGGCCGATGCCGCCGCCTTCCCCGGCGAAAACAGACCCACTGTCTGGATGATCGCGGTTGGACTCGACCCCGCATCGGCGAAGACCACGCTGGAACGGATATTCGAATCCTTGAGCAGCACCAGGTCGGCCACACACGATGGCGTCCCCTTGGTGCCGGCCGCGTCCTTGGCGGTGTCCTGGGCCCAGCCTGATGGGAAGTCGGATCCCGTCAGCAGCAGCGGCTTGATTGCAGCCTCCTGGGTCCGAGTCAGGGTGGTGGTGGGAGCCGCGGCGGTGGAGGTCGTGGTGGAGGTGGCCGTGGCCGACGCGTCGCAGGCCGCCAGTCCACCGGCCATGGCCAGCCCCACGCCAAGGGCCAATGCCGCCCTGGTGCCAGCAGCCGCCCTCCCTGTCCTCCCTGTCCTCCCCGCCCTCACCGGCCCAGCTGTCTTGAGCGCTCGACGGCCGCCGCCACCGCCTCGATGAAGGCCGAGCGCACCGCCTTGAACTCCAGCGTGCGCAACCCCGCCGCGGTGGTCCCGCCCGGCGAGGTCACCGCCGCCCGGAGCTCCGCTGGATCATCATCTGTCTCACTGAGCATGCGGGCCGACCCCAGCAAGGTGCCGACCACCAGTTTGTGACTCACATCACGGGGCAACCCGGCTGCCACCCCGGCCTCGATCATGGCCTCAGCCACCAGAAAGATGTAGGCGGGACCCGAGCCCGATACCCCGGTGACGGCGTCAAGTTGCCGTTCGGGGAGCCGCACCACCGTTCCCACCGCCGAGAGGATCCCCTCAGCCCAATCGAGATCGCTCGATCTCGCTTCGCTACCACCCGACATCCCGGCCACGCCGGCACCGATCAACGCCGGGGTATTGGGCATGGCTCGCACCACCACCGCCCCCGGGTTGAGGACGGCTTCGAGGCGGGCCGTTGGCAACCCGGCCACCACTGACAGGACCCGGTTGATCCCTACCGCGGCTAGGGCCCGGCACACTCCTTCGGCGACTTCGGGCTTCACAGCCAGAAGGGCGCTCCCGGCCGCCACCGGTGCGTCCACCACCCTCAGGCCCGGATGGGCGGCGACCAGCCTGTCCCGTTGTGTTGCATCGGGGTCGCTCACCGCGAGTTCGCTGGCCGCCGCCCATTCGCCGGCGAGAAGGCCCGTGAGCAGGGCGGAACCCATCTTGCCGCCACCTACGAGCAGAAGTTTCAGTGCCATATGGAAACGCTAGCAGCGGGCCGATGGCAGGCAGGAGCAGGGGCACCTCCTTCAACCGAGCCCGGTTCGGCCCCGATCAGCTCAGCTCCGCGCCGACTGTGGCCGGCGACGGTACATGCCCTCGTAGCCCAGGGTCATCGCCGTCGGGAAGCACTCGTCGGTATAGGCCAACGACGCTCCCATCACCCGATCGAGCTCCTCGTCGTCGACCCGTTCCACCGGGACCCGACCCATCAGATAGATGGCTGCCTCGGGGCCCAGGGCGAAGCTCATGCCCAGCAGGTCGGCGTTCCTCTTCAGGAGGTACTTCCAGGTGGCCTCCACGTTGGTTTCGGGGGCGGGCATAAATTGCGCTTCGTGATGCAGGGTCCGCTGGCGAAGCGTGAGCCACACCGTCACGTAGTCCTTCTCGTCGCCGCGCATCCTCAAGTACCAACGGGGAGCCCCGGTAACCGGGTCCCCACCCTTTTGGCGATCGGCGGCCACCAGCGCACTGGCTTCGTCCGCCAACTCCCGATCGGCCCAGCGGTCGATCACCGAGCACACCGCTTCGCGCTCGTCTGCGCTCAGGATGCCGCCCCATCGGCCGACGCCCGCGGTCATCGGCCGGGCATCGCGAGCACTCGACCCAGCGTCACGAGCACTCGACCAGCCGCCCGACGGTGAGGTCTTCATAGATGTCCCGCAGCAGGGAGGCGGCCCGAGCCCACGTGTAGCGCCGGGCCCGCAGCACCGCACCGGTCCCCAGCCGCTCGGCCAGCAGCGGCTCGGCCAGGATCTGACGAATCCAGGCGGCGAACGCCTCGGGTGTCGGGTCTTCCACCAGAAATCCGGTGCGGCCGTGATCGACCAGGGTGCGCAAACCGCCCACATCCGAGGCCACCACCGGAGTGCCACAAGCGGCGGCTTCGAGAGCCACCAGGCCGAAAGACTCGGAACGGCTGGGCACCAGGCAGACATCGGCCGCCCGGTAGTAGGTGGAGAGCAACTCGTGGGGGCGGGGCGGAACGAAGACCACCCGATCCTCCAGACCCAGCTCTCCGACCAGGGCCACCATCCGGCCAAGTTCGATGTCGCCTCGGGGACCGCTGGGGCCACCCACGACGGCCAGACGGGCGTCAGCATGGTCCGGGCCGAGAACGGCGAGAGCCCGCACGGCCACCTCGACCCCCTTCAGCGGCTGAATCCGCCCCACGAAGAGCAGCAGGGGACCGTCCATCGACAACCCCAGAGCGGCGCGGGCCTGCGGCCGGTATCCCGGACCAAAGAAGGCGTGGTCCACCCCCGGCGCCACAATGCGGATCCGGGACGGGTCGGCGTGGTAGAGCTCGGAGATCTGCTCCGCCTCGACCGAACACGAGGCGAGCACGGTGTCCGAACAGTTGATGGTGGCCGCCTCTGCCTCGGCCCGAAGATGGGCGGAGTCGGCTTCGACCTCCTCGGGGCTGAACTCGGCCTTCACCCGGTCGAGGGTGTGGAAGGTCGACACCAACGGCAGGTTCATCTGATGCTTGATGGTGTGCCCGGCCAGTCCGCTCAACCAGTAGTTGGCATGGACGGCGTCGAAGGGCACGTCTTCGTCAGCCGAGGGGCCACCCCTCTCCCGAGGACCTGACCCGGAGCCCGGACCTGACCCTGAGCCCGGACCTGACCCTGAGCCGGCCGACTCCATGTACTTGAGGACGCCCTCGGCGAACTCTCCCACCACCCCAGGAAGCAGCTCTTTGGCCATCGGGGTGGGCGGCCCGGCCGAGATGTGGTGCACCCGAAACCCCGGCTCCACCGTGATGGTGGCGGGAAGACTGTCGGACCAGGCCCGGGTGAAGACGTCGCAGACCACTCCGGTCCGGGCCAGGGCGGAGGAGAGCTCGCGCACGTACACATTCATGCCGCCGCCGTCCCCGGTTCCGGGTTGAGCCAATGGCGACGTGTGCAACGACAGGACAGCTAGGCGTCTCATGCGCCGCCGATCCTATCGGGATGGCCCGATCTGTCAGCTACCGGCCTAATCAGCCGGCGGCGGGGCCTTCATGGGCGGCGGTATCCGCTCCGGCCCGCTCACCCACACCTGCACCCACACCTGCACCTGCACCTGCGCCCGCCTCCCCGGAGGATGCCCCCTCTGCGGAGGATGCCCCCCCGTTGGCAGCGGTGACAACGTCATTGTCTTCGTTCTCGTGCCGGAAGGACAGATAGATCCTCATCAGCGCCTGCTTCTGCTCTTCGGTCAGATTGCTGTCGCCGAAGATGTGGCGGCCGAGATCGGTGTTTCCATCGGGCTTCTCGAGGATGCCGGCTTGGACGTAGAGGGTCTCGGCCGAGATACGCAGCGCCTTGGCGATCTGTTGGAGAATCTCCGCGGACGGGCGTCGCAGCCCCCGCTCGATCTGACTCAGATACGGGTTCGAGATCCCGGCCAGTTCGGAGAGTCGTCGCAACGACAACCGGGCGCTTCCTCGCTGCTCGCGAATGAACGAACCGAGCTCGTTCAACCGATCCGGTAGCTCTTTCACGATGGGAATTCTCTCGACATGGGAGTCCTTTTTGGTTCTCACGACAGCAGACCGTGGACCGAGGCACGCCCCGACTTGTAGCGGCTCACCAGTTCGGCCTGAAGCGCATCGATACGTTGGTGGAGGCCACGGCGGTCGACCGATACGCGATGTTCGATCTCCTCGAGCCCGGCAGCCATGGCGCCGAGCCGCTCCTGGCTCAGGTCACCGAGATGACTGATTTCGTTGGAGCTCACCACCGAGTCGAGCTCCTCGGTGAGGTCGGACTCCTCGGTATCGGGAGCCAGCACTGTCATCGGACGACCTGGTCCGGGTGGCCGACCCGGTCCGGCGGTGAGGATGGCCGGAAGCCCTTCGACCAGAGCGGCGAGATCGGGGGGCTCGGCGGCCGAGGCGGCATCGTCGCCGGTGCGGTCAGCGCGGACCAGATAGGCGTGGACGATGTCGAGACGGCCCTGGGCCAGCCGACGGAGGTAGGACAGGGTGACTTCGGCATCCTGACACTCGGCGCGCAAGGCCCGGATGTCGTCGAGCGACTTGGACTCGATACCGCTGAGGTAGGAGTCGGTAAGAAGACGACCGAGGTCAGCCTGTAGACTCGCCATTACCGACGATCGTACTCTGCGGCCCAGGGGCCACGGCCCGTCCGTCCGTCCGGGGCATATCGGTAGACCGCCCGACCCAGGACCGACGAGAGGGGAACCGGCCCGAACGTGCGGCTGTCGGTGCTCGCCTGGCCGGCATCGCCCAGGACTTCGAGGGTGCGGCCCTTCCGGTCGACGGACGCCACGCGCTTCACCAGAATTCTGGCTGGATGCCGAGGGTCGCGTACCGCCACCACCTCTCCCGACTTCAGCCATGGCTCCTTTCCGAATAATCGCGATCGCAGCAATTGTGGCGGTTTGATCACCAGGAGCCGGTCGCCGGGAAGCAGGGCCGGCGCCATCGATCCACCCTCGATGTTCACCCTGTGCACCGATCTGGCCAGCCACATTCCGCTCCCGATGAGAATGGCAATGACGGCGGAGAGGGTTGCCCGGGCCTTTTTTTGGGTAGGAGTAATGTGGCGGACCGCCATCAGAAGAACCTGGGTAAGGTGGACCGGACCTGCATCTCACCCACTTTGCCCTATAGAAACCATAAGGAGCGTTGCCCCATGCAAATCGCCGATCGTCTGCTAACCACCCTCGACCATCTGGCTACGCCGGTGGCCGGTCACGCCCACTGCGACCTCCCCTGTGGCGTCTACGACCCAGCCCAGGCCCGCATTGAGGCCGAGTCGGTGAAGAACACCATGGACAAATACAACGGCTCCGATGACGAGTCGTTCAAGACGCGGGCAATCATCATCAAGGAAGAGCGCGCCGAGCTGGTGAAGCATCACCTGTGGGTGCTGTGGACCGACTACTTCAAGCCCGAGCATCTCGAGAAGCATCCTCAGCTTCATGATCTCTTCTGGAGGGCCACCAAGACGGCCGGCGAGGCGAAGAAGACCAACGACGTGAAGGTGGGCGAACGCCTGTTGGCCGAAATTGCCGAGATCGACAAAATCTTCTGGGAGACCAAGAAGTAGTCAGGTCGGGCAGGTGCCGCACGTGCGTGCGGTGGGGAGTTCGGCAAGCCGGGCATCATCGATGAGTTCGCCGCACTCCCCGCACTTCCCGTAGGTGTCGGCGTCGAGACGGGCCAGTGACTGCTCGACCTCGTCGAGGAGGGCGTCGACGGCGTCGATATCGGCATCGGTCACCGCACCGTCTTCGGGAGGCGCATCCGTCTGATCGAGGTCGGTGTCCATCCCCCGGATCGTACCCGTAGGGTGAACACTGTGACCGCCGCCGCCCCCACAACCGACGCCAGCGCATCGCCGGCCGACCCGGTGGCCGAGTTGATCGGCTCGGGTCAACTGGTGCCCTGCCTCGACGGGGTCGACCGCCCGGCCGTCGAACTTGACCAAGCCGCCTCCACCCAGTCGCTGCCCGAGGCGGCTGCCCGGGTGGCGGAGTTTCTGCCCTGGTACTCGAGTGTCCACCGCGGCGCCGGCTTCCGCTCGCGCCGGGCCACCGCCGCCTACGAGAATGCCCGCCGGGCTGTGCTCTCCTTCGCCGGACGGGATCCCGACGGTGACGACGTGGCTGTGTTGTGCCGCAATACCACCGAGGCGGTCAACCACCTGGCCTACCGGCTACGGCTGGCTCCCTCCGACGTGGTGGTGACCACCGTGGTCGAACACCACGCCAATCTGCTTCCCTGGGGACGGGTGGCCGAACGCCGCTACGTCGAGTGCGCCACCGATGGCACCTTCGCACTTCAGGACGTGGAAGCCGCCCTTGACGCCGGACCGAAACCCGCACTGTTGGCGGTGACCGGGGCGTCGAACGTGACCGGTTGGCTACCCCCCATCGACGCCATCATCGAGAGCGCCCATCTCCGCGGCATTCCGGTGGCAGTCGACGCCGCCCAACTGGCGCCCCACCGCCCCCTGCCGACCAAGGCCGACTACCTGGCCTTCAGCGGGCACAAGCTCTACGCCCCCTTCGGATCGGGAGCCCTCATCGGTCCGCGGTCCACCTTCGAAACCGGCGATCCGTTTCTGGCCGGCGGTGGAGCCGTGGATCTGGTCGGGCTGGATGAAGTGGTGTGGACGGCGCCCCCCGACCGGGAGGAGGCTGGCTCTCCCAACGTCATCGGGGCGGTGGCGCTCCATGCCGCCATCGACGCGCTCGAGGCCATCGGCTGGGAGCGGATTGCCGCCCACGAGCACGCTCTCGCCGACCGGTTGCGACAGGGATTGGCCGCCATCGAAGGTGTGCACCTGTTGGGTCCGGCGGTGGACAGCGGTATCGAGACACTGCCGGTGGCCGCCTTCACCATCGAGGGAATGCACCACGCGCTGGTGGCGGCCCGCCTCAGCGCCGAGTACGGGATCGCCGTGCGTCACGGTTGCTTCTGCGCCCATCCCTATGTGGTGAGACTGCTCGGACTCGGTGACGTGGCCGTCGACGCCTACCGCAATGAGGTGCTCCACGGGGACCACCGCAACGTTCCCGGGGCGGTGCGGGCCAGTGCCGGACTGGGGACATCGGGTGAGGAGATCGACACCCTGTTGGCCGCGGTGGCCGACCTGTCGGGTGGCCTCCCGGCGCCAGTTGCCTATGAACAGGACGTCGGGACCGGAGACTACTTTCCGGTCACCGACCTGCCGGGGTGGCGCGACGCGGCCCTGGAGCTGGGCGCTTCGTGCGCCCGCGGGTAAACGTCGGTGCCGATGGTGAGAAGGGTGGGCGAGGCTGAGTGGGTGGCGCCGATGCCACCGCGACTGGGTGCTCGGCTCGGGAGGCTGTCAGCCGCCATTGTGGCCTTCGCTCTTGTCGGCTCCGCTTTCTTGTTGGCCGGGTGCGGTTCTCCTGCCGTGTCAGGGTCGTCGGCCGGACCGGTTGCCTATGTGGCCACCGTGGCCGGGAGGGCCCACCCCGGCAACACCCTGGCGCTGGTGGACACCGCCACCTCCAAGGCACTGAAATCAGTGGCCACCGGCTCGCTCCCGGCCGCCATGGCCGCCACCCCGGACGGTGCCCACCTGCTGGTGGCCGACAAGGGCGACAACCAGCTCACCGAAATCACCATGTCGACCGGCAAGGTCACCCGCCAGCTGACTGTCGGCCTCGAGCCCGATGCGGTGGCGGTAACCCCCGACGGCTCCCTGGCTTTGGTGGCCAACTTCGGCGACAACACGATCACCCCGGTCTCGCTCCCATCCATGAAGGTAGGTCCGCCCATCCCGGTGGGCCACCAACCGGTGGCGGTGACGATCTCTCCCAACGGGAAGATGGCGGTGGTGGCCAACTACCAGGACGGGACGGTCACTCCAATCGGCCTGCCCAGGCTGCTTCCCATGACCCCGCTTCCCGCCGGACCCGAGCCCGACGCGGTGCTCATCGGCCCGGACAACTCCACAGCCCTGGTGGCCGACTTCGAAACTACTGCGGTGACCGCCATCGACCTCTCGACGATGACGGTGCGGAAGATCATCCCGGTGGCCGGCAATCCCACCGGCATCGCCCTCTGGAAGTCGACCATGATCGCCTACGTGAGCGGCGGAAACAGCGTGACCCCTCTCGACCTGCTTCACCTTGACGCCGGGACTCCTTTCCCGGTCGGGACCACCGCCCAAGCCCTGGCCCTGGCCGACAACGGACGGACCGCCTGGGTGTGCGGCGGGAACGCAACCTTGGTTCCGGTGAATCTGGTCAGCGGAGCCATCGGAAAAGCGGTGAACGTGGGGGGTCAGCCCACCGCGGTGGTCATCCCGGCGCCTCCAACAACAAGAACACCACCGGGCGCCGGATCGTAAAACCCAACGACTCATACAGCCGGATGGCGCCGATGTTGGTGGTCGAGGCGTGGAGAAACGGAATGTCGCCGCGCCGGACGATGCCATCCGCCACCGCCAGTACCAGATGCCTGGCCAACCCGCGGCGCTGGTAGTTCGGGTCGGTGGCAACCGCACTGATCTCGGCGTATCCGGGTGGGCGTAGGCGCTCACCGGCCATGGCCACCAGACGCCCGCCGATACGGATACCCAGGTAGCCGCCGAACTCGACGGTCCTCCGCTCAAACGGACCCGGCTGGGTCACCTCGACGAGGGCCAGCATCTCGGGGGCATCGACGGGGCCGAGCGGCATGGGTACCGGTAACACTGACTCCGCCGAACCCGGTGGCGACGAACCGACATCCATTCCCGGTATCCGTACGTCATCACCCACCATCTGCACGCCGACGAAGCGGGCGATGACCGTCCATCCCGGAGGTGGATCGGGTGGATCTCCGGTGAGTGACACGGTCCCGTTTGGACCGACCAGTTGGGCCAGGTCTTCCCAGACCGAGTCGGTGACCGCCCCACTCAACAGTGCGCCGAACGGAGCGACATCCGAATCGAATCGACCTGTCAACTCGGTGGTGCGGCCGAGGGCGCGTTGGGGACCGGTCAGCGCGTGCCACACCGGATTGTCGAGCACGTGCACTGGTCATCTCCTCGACCGACGGGAATACGGGTCAACACAATTTAGCTGGGCCGGATCGCCGGCAACTCCCGGGGACTCGACGCCCATACCCAACACGATTGAGCTCGTCTGCGGCCATCCGTTGGCAGCGGGCAGTGCCTGTACTTACGCCGCCGATCCTCAAAAACGGCTGGATCCGAACGAGAAGACCCTGATTGTGCACGGCCAGCTGACAATGGCGACATGGCCAGTACCGGGCATTTCAGAGGAGTACCTCACCCAGCGGACCCGCAGCCGACGCATCAAAAAGGAATGTGGCGCCATCAGTTACCACGATCCTGCAGGTTGTCACCAGGGGTGGCCAGGCCAAGTAGTTTTCCCTGTGGGCCGTTAGCTCATCGGGTAGAGCAGGGGACTTTTAATCCCAAGGTGGCGAGTTCGAGACTCGCACGGCCCACCAGGTCCGAGCCACTTTTTGCTCCCGAAACACCCTCCAGATAGGGTAAACCCAACAGCTTGCCCAACAATTTTCGAAGGGTCTGGAGGGTCCCATGCCGGGGAGCATGCGCGAACGACAGCCGAACGTGTGGGAACTGCGGGTGTTCCTCGGCCAGACCAAGAAGCAGTACGTGGCCGACGCCGTGGCGTACTACACCGACCTCCGCCGCGGAGAGATCGAAAAGGGCGTTCGGGCGTCCCTGGCCACCCTCGACGGTGGTCGAGACAGCGCCGTCCGGCTACTCACCGGTATGTCCGACAAGCAGACCGAGGAGCTCGGCGGGATCGGCTGAGCTTGCTAGAGCCGGTACGTCCGACGATCCGCTGCATCAAAGAGGACCTCGGCATTCGGAACTCGGGGTTGCCCCCGGCGGCGACGAGGCGAATGGCGGCTACGTCCGGGCCGACTCCCTTCGCCGCTCGCAGCGCCGGATCGGCCAGTTAGTCGAGGGACAACGCGAGGTCTGGCATCTCGGTGGTCAGACTCTGGTGGCGACGGGCGAGGCTCCGCAGTGCGTACCTGGTTGCCTCGGCCGGATCAGTGATGTCCCCGGGGCGGAGCCGGGCGCAAGTGACGGCCCTGGCCTCGCTGGTCAGGGACCCGAGCACTGCACGCAGTTGGGTGGAGCCGGTCAGGACCAGGTCACGGATCTGGAGTGTGGCCCGGGGTCCGAGAGTTGCGCGCCGAGGTGTAGGCGACCCTCAGGACCCGGATCGATTCCACCAGGCTGTCCTTACTCTTCGGGACGACTGTGGCCTCGTCGTTGAGCGCAGCCCGGGCAGCTGCCTCGGCGTCGACAGTGTGGGATTTGCCCCGGCGCTAGCGCATCTGACAATTGGGTCGGTTGACCTCCACCACCGAGATCCTGACTTCGGCGAAATAGCGAGCCAGCCCGGTATCGAGGGTCCGTTGTTATCTCTATTAGCGATTGATGGAATCGTCTTTAGCTGTTTGACAGATTGAACACCAGGGGTCAGTCTGGCGTGGAGGATTGCGAAAGGAGACTTCAATGCGTTTACCCAAGGACGATCTGCGCGAACTAACCCTTTTCTCGGACACCAGCCGCTCACAGTTGGCTCTCATCGCCCAGCAGCTCACGCGGATCGACCTCCCAGCCGGGAAAGAGCTCATGCATGAAGGGGCAAGCGGCGACGAGTTCATGATCATTCTCGAGGGCAAGGCCGAGGTGAGCCAGGGTGGCAAGATGATCGCCACGATCGGCCGAGGTGACCTGGTAGGCGAGATGGCCTTGTTGCACGAGAATGGGCGAGGCAAGCGCAACGCATCGGTGACAGCCGTCACCGACATGATTTTCTATGTCGGCTCGCCAACCGAGTTCCGCCAAATCCTCGACGTCGCCCCTTCGGTCGTCGAGAAGGTCCGGCGAACGGTCGCTTCCCGAACTCTGGAAGCCGCCTAATACGACAGTGGGACCGCTGTGATGGCTAGCTAGTCGATTGTCGGTCGGACACGGTCCCGTAAGAAGGCGATCACGGCATCGGAGAAGGCGTCATTGCGGTCACCGGCGATCATGTGGGCCGCGCCGTCGACCCCGACGACCGTGGCGTCGGGGATCCGTGCCAGCAGATCATCGACGCCTTCCTCGGTGACGACGTCGCTGAGGAGTCCTCGGACGAGCATCGTGGGTACGTGGATATTGCTCAGCGCAACGTCGAGAAGTCCGGCAAGACGGTCAGGCACCACCTCGGTGCGATCCTGGTCGATGACCCTCGGGTCCCAGTGCCAGTACCAACGGTCGTTTCGCTGGCGCAGCACCTTCTTGAGGCCAGCAGGATTG
>CABEBB010000287.1_pt1 | contig 15369 bp, 15 predicted proteins | sample 3132551 | NCBI WGS metagenome assembly CABEBB01 (sample SAMEA5534345, study PRJEB31848) | metagenome | biome: tundra; feature: field; material: soil | place: USA | collected 2013-05 | depth 0.45 m | reverse complement strand
TTCGAAGAAGTTGCCGAGGTGGACTGGAGTAAGCACATCCCGTTGTTGATCGACTACTGGTGCCGGGTGCTGCTGGGTCACCAGACGTACCAGGGGGCGATTCTCGTCGCTCACCGCCACGTGCACGATCAACAGGCGTTCACCGCTGACCATTTCGACCGGTGGTACAGCTTTTGGGTCGCCACCATCGACCAGACCTGGGCGGGCCCGTTAGCGGAAAAGGCCAAATCTCACGCGGCCAAAGTCGGTGGTTCTTTGGCTCGTCAGCTTCCGCGCATTGCCTGGGAACCGACGCAGGGGGCAACGTGCCCCATCGCCAGAGGCGTGCCCGTCAACGGCTGACGCCCATCGCTCCATCCCGGCCGCCTGAGCGGTGCCCCGTCTCGAACCCGCCGTCCTCATCGTCACCGGGTCCGGAAGCCGAGGGCCGACGCCGCCTCACTGTCCATCAGAGCCGGGCTCCACGGCGGGTCCCACACCACCCGCACGTCCACCGTCATCCCGGGGTCCACCGCGTCGACGATCGCGGCCCTGGCCATCTCCGGGAGGCTCTCCGAAGCCGGGCAGCCGGGGGTGGTGAGGGTCATGTCGACAACCACGGTGCCATTCTCATCACGTATGTCATAAATGAGACCGAGCGACACCACGTCGAGGCACAGCTCGGGGTCGTACACACACCCGAGCGCGGTCCGGGCCGCCTCTACCGGGTTGTCCGGAGCCATCTTCACCCGGGTCGGCCCGATCGACAGCGGACCACTCGGAGTTCCGGCCCTGCTCATGGCTCGGGCCGGAAGGTGACCTGCCAGTCGCCTCCGCCGAGGTCGACCGCCTCATAGGTGAAGCCCTGGGAGCCCAGGACGCCCTCGAGGGGCACCGGCTCGAACGGTGCCAGCACCACCAGTTCCTCTCGGTCGGCGAGACCGGCCACCGCAGCCATGATCATCTCGAACGGCTCTTCTCCGGCGGCGATGATCGGGCGTGCATCGATGGTTGCCATGGGGCACCTCCTCTACCGGTCCCTGGACCGATCCAGTTTGTTATTCCAAGTATTACTAGAAATATATCAGGCATGCCTGCGCGATGTCCTGGCCTACTCCTCGATGAAGATGCACTCCCCCGGGCACTCCTCAGCGGCCTCCCGTACCGATTCGTCGAACTCGGAGGGCACCGGCGCCACGCCCTCAGCTCCTCCGGGTTCGTTCATCACCTGGGCACCGTCCTTCACATAGGCGAGACCGTCGTCGAGGAGCGTGAACACCTGCGGACAGATCTCCTCGCACAGGCCATCGCCCGTGCACAGGTCCTGGTCGATCCAGACTTTCATGGTGCGTCCTCCTTTGGCTCGACCGGCCGCCGGTGCCGGTCAGAACAGTCCAAGCTGCAAGCGGGCCGCCTCGGACAACCGGCTCATGTCCCAGGGCGGGTCCCACACCAACTCGACATCCACCTCGCTCACTCCGGGAACCGTCAGCACCCTGGAGCGAGCGTCCTCCCGGAGCACGTCGCCCATTCCGCAGCCGGGAGCGGTCATCGACATCTTGATCTCGACCCGGTGGTCTCCAGACGGAAGGGGCCGTGCCTCGCATACATACACAAGCCCGAGGTCCACCACGTTCACCGGGATCTCCGGGTCGAACACGGTCTTCAGCTGATCGATGACCCTGGCGAGCTCGAACGGGCCCGAGTCCGAAGGTCCGACTCCGGCCTCGTCACGGTCGAGGCCGAGAGCATCGATGTCCTCGGCGGAAATACGCGCCAGCTCACCGCGTTCGTTCTGGACGGTGAAGCTCCCACCCAGGTGCTGAAACAGCACCACCTGGTCACCTTGTCGGAGTATCACCGACTCCCCGCTGGGGATCAGGATCGCCTTGCAGTCCCTCTCAAGTGCGATTGGCACCTGCTGGCGTTCGGGACTCACTTTGACCTGCCTCCCTTGACACTCCGAATTTCTGACGTCAGCCTGCTGTCCATCACCGGTTCGTTTGCACCGGTGGTGAGCCGATCGGCGATCAGATGCTCCATCCGGGCGCGGACGACGGCCGATGGGCAGCGGGTGACCATCTCCCGGGCAAACGCGTAGGTGAGCACGCCTCGAGCCTCCTGCTCAGGGATGCCGCGCGAACGCAGGTAGAACAGCGCGTCTTCGTCCAGTCGGCCCACCGCGGCACCATGGGTGCACTGCACGTCGTCGGCGAAAATCTCGAGGCGCGGCCGGGTGTCCACTTCGGCGTGGTCGGAAAGAAGCAGGTTCTTGTTGGTCTGACTGGCGTCGGTCCCGAACGCCCCTGGCCGGACGATGATGTGCCCGTTGAACACCCCATGGGCACCCCCGTCCACAATGCCCTTGTAGAGCTGGCGACTGGTACAGCCCGGCGCCATGTGTTCGATAAGGATCGGGTTGTCGTGCTGCTGATCGCCTCGAGGCAGGTACAGTCCCTCGAGGTCCACCTCGGATCCTTCTCCCTCGAGGGATACGTGCACTTCGTGGCGGGCGATGGAGGATCCGAGGGCGACCGAATGCGAGCGGAAGCGGCTGCCCTGAGCCTGTCGGACGTCCATCAGCGCCAGGTGGAAGGCCGTCTCGGCCTCGTCCTGCACCGTATAGTGCTCGACACACGCGCCTTCGTCCAACACCACCTCGACAACACCGTTGGACCAGTAGAGATCACCGTGGGTCCCGGCGTGGGTCTCGACGATCGTCACCGCACTGTCGGGTCCAGCCAGGATCACCGACCGCGGGCTCGATACCAGGGGTATCCCTCCGGTGTGCGAGAAGAAGGCAAGTTCGATCGGCTCGTCGATGATGGTGCCGGCGGGAACCCGGATGAGCGCTCCGTCCTCAGCCACCGCGGCGTTGAGCGCCGAAAACGCGTGGCGGTATGGCCGGGGGGTGCGCCGCGACAGCCATCGGAGCTGTTCTCCTCCCACGGCCAGGGCTGAGGCAAGGCTGGTCACCGTGGTCCCGTTTGGCAGGGCGGCCCGCCGCGAGCATTCCGGAGCGAAATGGCCGTTGACGAAGACCAGACGCGGGCCACCGAGGTCACCGACCCGCTCGTCGATAGTGGTCGATAACAGCCGGTGGTCGATCCCGGGGGCAGCGGGCACAAACGGCACCTCTCCGATCGCCTTGAGCCGCGTGTACTTCCAGTCCTCGTCCTTGCGGGTCGGAAAGCCATGCTCCATCGCCCAGTCAAAGCCGGCCTGGCGGAAGTCGGTGAACCACCCGGGAAAATCACCATCAAGGCGGGGCGAGAATCGGGAGAGTGCCCGGTCGGCATCGACGGTGGCACGGACCGCGCCGTCGGTGACAGTGGTCATGGCGCCGCTCCCACCGCTGAACGTCGACTCGCCTGCACCTCGGCCCCCACGCCGGCATAGCCGTGCTCCTCGAGGGCCACTGCCAACTCCTTGTCCCCCGAGCTCACGATCCGGCCTTCAGCCATGACATGGACCCGGTCGGGGACCACGTAGTCGAGAAGCCGCTGATGATGGGTGATGACCAACATCGCCCGGTCGGGGCTCCGGAGTGCGTTCACGCCGTTGGCGACGACGCGCAGGGCGTCGATGTCGAGTCCCGAGTCGGTCTCATCCAGGATGGCGAGCTTCGGCTCGAGGATCGCCATCTGGAGGATCTCGTTGCGCTTCTTCTCACCGCCGGAGAACCCCTCATTGACCGAGCGGCCCATAAAGCTCTGGTCCATCTCGACCAGCTTCATCTTCTCGCGGCATAGGGCGAGGAAGTCCATAGCGCTGAGTTCGTGGAGCCCACGCTCTTTGCGCACCGAGTTGAGCGCGGTGCGCAGAAAGTACAGGTTGCCGACACCGGGGATCTCCATGGGGTGCTGGAAGGCGAGGAAGACCCCGGCCGCGGCCCGGGCCTCGGGCGACAGGGCGAACAGGTCTCTTCCCTCATAGCGGACCTGACCGGTGACGTCGTAGGCCTCACTACCGGCCAGCACCTGGGCCAGGGTGCTCTTGCCCGAGCCATTGGGCCCCATGATCGCATGCACCTCGCCCGCCTTCAGCTCGAGGTCCACACCCCGCAGGATCTGGTTGTCGCCGATGGAGGCGTGGAGGTTCTCGATCCGTAGCATCAGCCGACACTTCCCTCGAGGCTGACGTCCAAGAGCCGCTGTGCCTCGACGGCGAACTCCATGGGTAGTTCTTTGAACACCTCGCGGCAGAATCCGTTCACGATCATGGCGGTGGCGTCCTCCTCGGCGATCCCCCGTTGTCGGCAGTAGAAGAGCTGGTCGTCACTGACCTTGGAGGTGGTGGCCTCGTGCTCGACCTGGGCGCCCGAGTTCTTGACCTCGATATAGGGGAAGGTATGGGCGCCGCAGTCGCTTCCGATGAGCAACGAGTCGCACCGGGTGTGATTGCGGGCGCCCTCGGCGGAGCGAAGAACCTTCACCAGACCTCGGTAGGTGTTCTGACCGTGGCCGGCGGAGATCGCCTTCGAGACGATGGTGCTGCGGGTGTTCTTGCCGATGTGGATCATCTTGGTGCCGGTGTCGGCCTGTTGATGGTTGGCGCTGAGGGCGACCGAGTAGAACTCCCCCACCGAGTTGTCGCCCTGGAGGACGACCCCGGGGTACTTCCAGGTGATCGCCGAGCCGGTCTCGACCTGGGTCCAGGAGATCTTCGAATTCGCGCCGGCACACTTGCCCCGTTTGGTGACGAAGTTGTAGACGCCTCCGCGACCCTCGGCATCCCCCGGATACCAGTTTTGCACTGTCGAGTACTTGATCTGAGCGTCTTCCAAGGCGACCAGTTCGACCACAGCCGCGTGGAGCTGGTTCTTGTCCCGCATCGGGGCCGTGCAGCCCTCCAGATAACTCACAGTTGCTCCGTCTTCGGCCACGATCAGCGTCCGTTCGAACTGGCCGGTGTCGGCGGCGTTGATCCGGAAGTAAGTGGACAGCTCAATCGGGCAGTGCACACCTTTGGGGATGTAGCAGAACGAGCCGTCGGTGAATACCGCCGAATTGAGGGTGGCGAAGAAGTTGTCCCGATAAGGAACGACCGAGCCGAGGTAGGTGCGCACGAGGTCGGGATGACTCTGGACGGCTTCCGAGAAGGAGCAGAAGATGACACCGACTTCGGCCAACTTTGCCTTGAAGGTGGTGGCTACCGACACCGAGTCGACGATGGCGTCCACGGCTACTCCGCTGAGCCGCTCTTGTTCGGCCAGAGAGATTCCCAGCTTGTCGAACATCGTCCGCAGCTCGGGATCAACGTCATCCAGACCGGCCAGTGACGCCTTGGGCTTGGGAGCGGCGTAATAGATGATGTCCTGGTAGTCGATAGGTCCGTAGTCGACGTTCTGCCAGCGGGGCTCCTCCAAGGTCAGCCAGTGGCGGTAAGCCCGTAGTCGCCACTCGAGCAGCCAGTCGGGCTCGTTCTTCTTCGAGGAGATCAGCGCGATGGTGTTCTCGCTCAACCCCCGAGGAACGACATCGGTGTCGAGGTCGGTGACGAAGCCGTACTGGTACTCCTGGCCCACCAGCTCGCGCACGTCGCTCGGCGCCACCGTCATCGTGTCGTCTCCGTCAGGATCTTCCCGATGCGTACCCGCCACACCTGTGGCCCGGACTCGACATAGTTCCAGGTGAACTCGCCGTCGTGCTGGGCCTCGAACTGATACCGCAGCGGCCGGGGGTCGTGGTCGTTCACCAACACGAAGCCTGCTCCGGGGGCGAGTGCGAGGTAGGAGGCGAAAATCGACTCGTGCCGCCCACCGTGCGGAAGCACCCGCACGTCGAGCTCCGGCTCTCCGGCACTCTCACTCGGGGACAGGACGGTGGGCGAAGTCTTCCCGATGCGTACCCGCCACACCTGTGGCCCGGACTCGACATAGTTCCAGGTGAACTCGCCGTCGTGCTCGGCCTCGAACTGATACCGCAGCGGCTTGGGGTCATGGTCGTTCACCAACACGAAGCCTGCTCCGGGGGCGAGTGCGAGGTAGGAGGCGAAGATCGACTGGTGCCGCTGAGCCGGAGCGAGGCTGCGAACGTCGAGGTCGGGATCGGTGCCCTGTTGTTGTGCCGCTCCGGCGGAGCCATCGAGAGTGCCGAGGAAGTCGACAGGCTCGGCGGTGACCAACTGGACCAACCGGTGGAGTGTGGCGGTGACCCTGACCGCCAGCTCAGGTCTCGGCACGCGGAGGGCCGCCCACGCCGACGCCACCAATCGGCATGCCAGGTCTCCCTGCCCGGCCCGGGCCAGGTTGGTGGCCGCCTCCAGCAACAGCGACAACACGACAGCCTCGGGGTCAGGAACCGACCCATCCTCGACGAATGGGGTTTCCTGCGCGGCTTCGGTGAGCCGGTGCATCTGCACCAGCAACTGCGGGAGGTCAACCTGATCATCGGCCAACAGAGCGGGCAGCAGGATGCTGTTCTCCTTGACCACGTGAGCAGCAAAGAGCCTCCCGATCTCCTCGGCCCGCTCGGCAGCGTCAGCGCCGCTTGGCGCGTTGGCCAACCCTTCGACGGCTGAGGCGAGCGTCCGGTGCTCGGCGATCATCTCGGTCACGGTGCCGGCCAGGTCACCATGTACCCCGACCGCCGGGTAGATGGTGTGCTCCTCAGCCAACGCATGAGGAAGGACCTCGTCGGCGAGATAGGCCACGAGCTCGGCGACCGCCGGCTCGTACTGGCTGTTGGTGGCCACAGATCGGGACAGGGCGGCAACCCGGATGCCGACGTGCTCGTCGAGTGACCGGTGGTGGGTGAGCATCGCCTCTACGGCCTCGGTCTCGGTGATCGTCACAACTCTGCCTCCTCATCGGGCCCGGCCGTCGCGGATGACAGCCCCTGGCGCCTCTCTTTATATTTCTATTCTATACTAGAGCAACGTGGTGACACCACGAGATCCGTAGGAGATGTAGTGAGCCGAGGCGAGCAACCCGGGGTCCAGGCCGAGGCACGAGCCCTCGGCGATCCGACCCGTCATCGCATCTTCCGTTACATCGCCGATGCGAACGGTCCCGTGGGGGTAGCCGAGCTCACCGATCTGGTGCAGCTCAACCACAACTCGGTGCGCCAACACTTGGCTGTGCTGAAGAACGCGGGCCTGGTCGACGAGCATGTCGAGCAACCCATCCGGCCCGGGCGTCCCCGTCTCCTCTACCGGATGAACCCGGACGTCGGTGGCTCCTGGGGCACCGAAGGCCCCTACGAGCTACTCGCCACCCTGCTCAGTGAGGCCCTCCGCACTGACGTCAGCCCCCGCGAGGTGGGACGCCTGGCCGGACGGCGTCGCGCTCGTCGGATGCCGGTTGGAAGCGACACGCTCAAGGTGCTCGAAGGGGAGATGGTGGCCGGGAGCTTCCGTCCGGTGGCCACCCCATTGGAAAACGGGTGCGACTTCATACTCGAACGCTGCCCCTTCGTTGAGGTTGCCGCCCAAGATCCCACCACTGTCTGCCAGCTTCATCTCGGCCTGGCTGAGGGGGTAGCGGCGGAACTGGGTCAGGGCGCGACGGTGGAGCTGATCGCCAAGGACCCCCGTCGAGCCGGGTGTTGCATCAGAGTGCGGACCCTTTGAACCCGCCGTCGGCGATTCCGGTGCCCTCCGAGTCGGGTGCGAGGAAGTGCCTGAGCTTCACGACCATGTCGGCAGGGACGTCTCCATGGTGATGGGGCGGGCGAAAGACTTCGGTGCGCCCGTCCACAGTGACCCGGAAGCGGTCCTTGCTCTCGAGGGTGACCTCTCCGAGTGCTTCGAGCAGGGCGAGGACCTGCGGCCACTTGATGTTGTTGCTCAGGGGATGGCTGGATAGACGCACAAGGGTATGGCGCTGCTCGCTATCGAGATGATGTGGCTCGGCGCTCATAGCGATGGTCCTCGTTTCTGGTGGCTTTCTCTGTCCGAACATATGGGGGATGGGTGGCCAGCGCTTCACAACGATGCAGGTATGCCGAAGTGAGTTGGCGGTCCTCGTTTTTCTACCTCCTGCGACGATATCAGGCGATGGAATAGCGGTGGCCGGCCGGCGTCGGGTCGTGGCCACGCTCAGCCTCCCCATTCCGACGTCCTTCCAATTCCGACGTCCTTCCCCGCTGTGGCGCTTCGCCGCCGAAACGGAGGGCCCGCCTTCTGGGATACTGCATCCGGCGTTCATGTGAAGTGCGGCGCCGTAAGGCCCATGAAGTAGCGAGGAGGGCCGTGGAGTTCAATCTTGCCGATCTTTTCGAGAGCGCGGTTGACCACCTGGGGTCCCAGACGGCGATGGTGTCGGGCGCTCGCAGGCTGAGTTACACCGAGTTGGACCAGCGCGCCAACCGCCTTGCCCACTACCTCGAACGTGCCGGCATCGGCCCCGGCGATCGGGTCGGCCTGCAGCTGGCCAACGGCAATGAGTACATCGAGGGCATGCTCGCATGCTTCAAGATCCGGGCCGTGCCGATCAACGTGAACTACCGCTACGGGGCCGGCGAGCTGCAGTACCTTTTCAAGGACGCGGCTCTGGTCGGCCTCATCTTCCACAGCCGGTTCTCCCCGGCGGTGACCGGTGCCCTCGGTGCCATGCCCGAGACACGTGTATTACTGGAGGTCCCCGATTCCCGAGGCCAGGGTGGCCTGGCTGACGACTACGAGTCGGCGATCGGGTCAGCGCCTCCCATCCGCGATTTCCCCCCGCGCCGCGCCGACGATATCTACTGCGTCTACACCGGGGGAACGACCGGGATGCCCAAGGGCGTGCTCTGGCGCCACGAGGACATCTTCTTCACCGCCATGGGCGGCGGCGACCCCTTTTCGCTGGGGAACCACATCTCCTCTCCCGAGGAGCTGGCCGATCGGGTCCTACATCCCGGTCTCACCGCCCTCGCCATCCCCCCGTTCATGCACGCAGCCGGGCACTGGTTGGCATTCTCCACCATGTTCGGCGGCGGGAAGGTCGTCACGATCGAGGGAGGCGTCTTCGATCCGTCCGAGGTGTGGCGGCTGGTGGAGACGGAGGAGGTCAACGCGGTGGTGGTCGTCGGCGACGCCATGGCCCGCCCGCTGCTCGACCAGTTGGCGGCCGATCCCGGCCGCTACGACCTCTCGTCGCTGATGGCCGTGGGCTCCGGCGGTGCGGTGCTCTCCCCGTCGACCAAGGCGCAGCTGGCGGAGCTCCTCCCCGGACGGGTCGTCGCTGACCTCTACGGGTCCTGCGAGACCGGCCAGATCGGTGGCGAAGCACCGCCCGAGGATCCCTACGGTCCGCCTCGTCTGCGGGTGGACGAGCGCACCGACGTGCTCGATCCCGATCTCGAGCCGGTGCAGCCCGGTTCCGGTGTGGTCGGGCACCTGGCGAGGGGTGGCCACGTCCCGATCGGCTACCTGGGTGACCCGGCCAAGTCGGCGACCACGTTCGTCGAGCACCGGGGGCAGCGCTGGGCACTCCCCGGAGATCTGGCGACGGTGCAGGCCGATGGGACCATCGTCGTGCTCGGCCGCGGCTCGCTGTGCATCAACACCGGAGGGGAGAAGGTCTTCCCCGACGAGGTGGAGGCCGCGTTGAAGGGCCACCCTGACGTCGGCGACGCCATCGTGGTCGGCGTGCCCGACGCTCGCCTCGGCGAGCGGGTCGTCACCCTGGTGGAGCCCAGGCCCGGACGCCACATTGATCCGGAGACGGTCCGGAGGCACGCTCATGAGCGGCTGTCCGGGTACAAGGTGCCACGAGAAGTCATCGTCATCGACGAGATGGTCCGTTCGCCGAGTGGCAAGCCGGACTACCCCTGGGCGCGATCGGTCGCGGTGTCGGCGTCGGGCCACGGGACCGAGGGTTGAAGGGGTTCTGATGCAGCGGATGGCCGCGATGGACGCAGCTTTCCTGTACATCGAGACGCCGACCATGCACATGCACGTCGTCGGGGTGCTGGTGCTCGACCCGGCCGGAAGCCCGGGTGGGTTCGGCATCGACGCGGTGACTCAGGTGATGGCCGACCGGATCCACCTGATCCCACCACTACGGCGGCGGGTGCTGCCATCGCCCGCCGGTATCGACCACCCCCTGTGGATCGAGGATCCGGCATTCGACCTCGCCGCCCACGTCAGGCAGGCGAGGATGGAGGGACCGGTGAGCTGGGCCCGGCTCGAGCAGTTCGTGGGCGAGGTCGCCAGCCGGCCACTCGACCGCACCCGTCCCCTGTGGGAGATGTGGGTGGTCGACCCCCTCGAGGACGGCACCGTGGCCCTGGTCACCAAGCTCCACCATTCGCTGATGGACGGCGGGGCCGGAGCCAATCTCATGGCTTCGATCTTCGACCTCTCCGCCGACGCCGGTCCTCTCGAACCGCCCGCCGAGCCGTGGGTCCCCGACGTGGTCCCTCCGACGCACCGTCAGGTGGCGAGCTCGGTGTCGTCGCTCGCCGCCCGGCAGAGAGACGTGCCCGGGGCGTTGGCCCACACCTTCGCCGGCCTGGCCGGCACCACCCGCACCTGGCTGTCCCAACGGGCCGCGGGGACCAAGACCCCGCTGACCGCCCCCCGCACCCGGCTCAACGGCGCGATCACCCCTCGCCGATCGGTGAGCCTCACCCGGGTCGACCTCGATACCGTGCGAGAGGTTCGCCGGGCCTTCGGGACCACCATCAACGACGTGGTATTGGCGGCGTCGGCCACCGCATTGCGCCGCTACCTCGAAGCCCGCGGACCACTGCCTGCCCGGGACCTCATCGCCGCGGTGCCGGTCAGTGCTCGAGATGGCCACGACAAGGCTTTTCGCAATCGAGTGTCCAGCATGATGGTCGACATCCCCCTCCAACCCGACGACCCGGTCGAGCGGTTGCTGGCCGTGCACGCCAACTCGCTCAACTCCAAGGCTCTGCAGTTGGCCTTCGGCACCGATTCGCTCCAAGAGCTCACCGGGTTCGCCGCGCCATCGGTCATGGCCACCGGCGCCCGCCTGTACTCACGGCTCAAGCTGGCCCGCTATCACCCACCGGTGTTCAACCTGGTCATCTCCAACGTGCCCGGGCCTCCTCTCGACCTCTACTGCGCCGGGGCAAAGGTGACCGGCATCTTCCCCATGGGACCGGTCATGGAAGGCACCGGGGTGAACATGACGGTGCTCAGCGAAGCACACCACCTGAACCTGGGTGTCATGGCCTGCCCCGACCTCGTGCCCGACGTCGGGGAGATCGGCACCGGGTTTGTCGAGGCCGTCGAGGAACTCAGGGTTCTTGCCGGTCGGGTTCACCCGAGGGAGCGCCGGTTGAGGAGGACGGGGTTGCAGACATAGCCGTCTCGCTCAGGGCCTTGTCGGGAGAGACGGCGTCGAGCGGTGTTGCCTGTGGCTGTCTGCTGCGCAAGGACGAGTGGACTGAGAATCCCCTCTGTATCCTCTTCGCGTGACACGCTTTTTGCACAGCGCCGACTGGCAGCTCGGCATGACCCGACACTTCCTCGAAGGGGAGGCCCAGGCCCGCTTCACCGCGGCCCGAATCGAGGTCATCGGTGCCATCGGGCAACTCGCCGTAAAGGAGGGGTGCTCATTCGTGGTCGTCGGTGGCGACGTCTTCGAGTCCAACCAGGTGGAACGCCAGGTGATCGTTCGGGCACTGGACACCATGAAGGCCATCAGCTCGGTGAAGTTCTACTTGCTTCCCGGCAACCACGATCCACTCGATGCCGCCTCGGTCTTCCGATCCAAGACCTTCCTCGAAAACCGCCCCCCGAACGTGGTCGTCCTCGAGGACAGTGCTCCGGCGACAGTTGCCCCCGGGGTCGACATCGTCGGTGCTCCCTGGCCCAACAAACGCCCACTGAACGACCTCGTCGCTGCCGCAGTGGCTGATCTGCCTTGCGACGGCACTTTGCGGATCGTGGTCGGTCACGGCGCCGTTGACACGATGTCGCCCGATCCTACGAACCCGTCCCTCATCTCGGTATCCGACATCGAAGCGGCCATCAGTGCCGGGCGAATCCACTATGTGGCGCTCGGCGACCGGCACTCCACGACCGACGTTGGGTCAACAGGTCGGCTCTGGTACTCGGGAGCACCAGAGCCGACCGACTACGACGAGTCCGACCCGGGCAACGTTCTGTTGGTGGACCTCAGTGAAGAATCGATCTCGGTCGTACCTCACCGGGTGGCCACCTGGCGGTTCCTGCGCGAGTCCTTCGACCTCACAAATAGAGCGGATTGTGAGCAGGTTCGGTCCTTCCTCGAGGCGATCCCCGACAAGCATCGAACGATCGTGAAGCTGTCGCTCGTCGGCCAGCTGTCCCTCGGCGACATGACGTGGCTGGAGGCTCAGTTGGAGCACGCTGCGGACCTGCTCGGCGCCCTCGAGACCTGGGAACGCCGAAGTGACCTCGTAGTCCTCCCCGACGATGACGAATTCGATGGGTTCGGGCTCACAGGGTTCGCAGCCGGGGCGCTCGATGATCTCCGCAAGACCGGCGAGGGATCCGGCGACGACGCGCTGGTCGCTCGCGATGCGCTCGGTCTCCTCTACCGCCTACTGGCGGGAGCATCATGAGGATCCTTCGGCTCAAGATCTGCAACTTCCGCGGTGTCGGTGAGTGCGAGGTGACGTTCCCGACAGAGGGAGTCACCATCATCGAAGGTCCCAACGAGGTTGGGAAGACCTCGCTGTCCGAGGCGATCGACCTCTTGCTCGCCGAGCGCGACGACTCGACCAAGCGCAGCGTCAGGGCCGTGAAACCCGTCGGCAAGGACGTCGGAGCCGAGGTCGAGGTCGAGATGACCTCGGGCCCTTATCGCTTCATCTACCGGAAGTGTTGGCACCGCCAGAAAGCCACGGAGCTCCAGATCCTCGAGCCTCAGAAGAGCCAGCTGACCGGTCGTGAGGCTCACGACAGGGTGCGAGCGATCCTCGACGAGACGCTCGACTCGGGACTCTGGGAGGCGTTGCGAATCCGGCAAGGTACGCAGCTCGAACAAGCCGTGCTGGCAGGCGGTTCCTTGGGCCGGGCACTCGATCTGGCTGCGGGCGGGGATGCCGCCGGCGAGCGTGAGGACGACCTGTGGTTGCGCATTACGGCCGAGCGGGATCAGTACTGGACCGCCACCGGACAGGAGAAGAGTGACCGGACGGCGCTGAAGGCCAATGTCGCCGGTGCAGCCGCTCGCGTCACCGAAGTCGAGCAGGCCCTTCGGGAGTTGGAAGGCGACGCCGATGAGGTTGATCGTCTACAGAGAGCGGCGAAGGAGCTGGTCGAAAAGCAGGAAGAGCTGAAAGGTCTCGAGGAAGGCCTTGGGGCGCAATTCGCTTCGATTGAGCACCAACGGAATGATGTCGAGCGGCTGAAGGGAGTCAACGACACTGCCCAAGCTCATCGGGATCGCGTGCAGGAGATCTCGAAGAGTCGCACGGATCTGGTAGCACGGGTTGCCGCAGCCGCCAAAGCCGTACTTGAGCATGACTCGAAGGTGGAGGCAGCAGTGCCGGCTCTCGCTGCCGCCGAGGCCCGCCTCAAGGTGGCAAAGGACGCTATCGGGGCCGGAAAGGAGCAGGTGGGTGCCGCCGACGCGGCGTATCGCCTTGCCACTGGGGACGAGAGCTATCGCCGTCACCAGATCGAGCTCGCCCAGTTGTCCGAGCGCCTCGAGAGGGTGGAGGACGCGGTCCGACGCCGAACTGACGCCGAGGGAGATCTCGAAACCAACAAGGTCGACGACGAGGTGGTTCGCCGTATTCAAGAGGCATACGTCGAGGCGGCCAGGGCGGATGCCGCGGCGTCCGCCGGCGCCTCGAATATCCATACTCACGCACTGGTGGATCTGACCGTCAGGGTCGGGGGAAAGTCAGTTGCCCTTGCCGCTGGGAAGCAGCACGACCTGGTCGTTACGGACTCGGCCGAGGTCGAGGTTCCCAACGTGGTCAGGGTCGTGGTGACAGCTGGGGCTGAGGCCAAGTCGACGGCGAAACGGGTGATGGCCGCCCAGGCCGAGTTCAAGGCGGCCTGTGATGAGGCCGGCGTTGAGGATGTAGCGGGGGCTCAGGTCGCCGCAGAGGCCCGGAAGGAGGCCCTTCGCGTTGTGGCCCTGGCGGACAAGACCATCAAGCAGGATCTCCGTGATCTGACCACCGAGGCCCTGGACCAGAAGGTCAAGAGCCTGCAGGCCCGCATCACGACCTATGAGACCGAGCGGCCTTCGGAACCTCCGCTCCCGGCTGACTTTGACGAGGCCAAGCGCATTGCCGCCAAGTGCGACGGCGAGCTTCAGGTTCTTCGCGAGGCGTTGGGTCGTCTCGAAATGGACGAGTCAGCTGCGTCGGATTCTCTACAGGATCTTCGGCTCGATGATGCCGGCACCAAGGCCACCCTCGACCAGGCCCGAGCGCTGGAGGAGCGGGAGACACAGGCCCTCGCCATCGCTCGAAAAGAGGCGTCCGACGACGAGATAGCGGACCAGCTGACCAAGGCGGAGGCCGCCCTCCAGCAATGCAAGAAGGAGTTGCGGAAGGCGGAGGTCGGTCTCGAGGCTGAGGATCCCGGGTCCGTCGAGGTTCGCCTGAACAACGCCCGTGATGTCCTGAAGCGGATCGCTGACGACCTCCATGACCACGACAACAAGGTTCGTGAACTGCGAACCAAGCTGGCCGTCAAAGGCGACGAAGGGCTGGCCCAACAGCTTGACGTGGCGAAGACTGATGTTGGGCAACTCTCCCTGCGCCGAGACCGCATCGAGGCCCGGGCGGTGGCAGCCAAGGTCCTCTATGACACCTTCGCCGCTCGACGGGCCGAGGCGCACCGCCGATACGTCGCCCCATTCCGAGAGCGCATCGAAGGGCTCGGCCGGATTGTGTTCAACCCCTCGCTGGAGGTTGACCTGGACGACGAGCTCCGAATCTCCCGTCGAACGTTGGATGGCGTGACCCTTGACTTTGCCGACCTCAGCACGGGGGCGAAGGAACAGCTCGGGATGATCAGTCGTCTTGCCTGCGCGTCCATTGTTTCTGCCGACGGGGGTGCCCCGGTGATCTTCGACGACGCTCTCGGATGGAGCGATCCTCGCAAGCTCGACAGTATGGGAGCGGTCATCCGCACGGCCGGCCAATCCTGCCAGGTCATCATCCTGACCTGCACGCCGGGCCGCTATGCAGGTGTCGGTAAGGCGGAGGTGATCAAGCTGCCGGCGTGATGTCACGCCCGGTCGAACAGGACCTGGACGACCAGGACCTGGACGAACAACTTCCCGAAGTTGACCAATTGGTCTGCCGATCCGAGTAGGGACATCTCGTCGGACACAGAAGAACCCTCCCGGCTGGGAGGGCTCTCTTCTGCTACTTCTCTAGTGGCGGGGGCAGGATTTGAACCTGCGACCTTCGGGTTATGAGCCCGACGAGCTACCAGACTGCTCCACCCCGCGTCGCAAAGAAAGAAGATAGCACCTGGGGG
>CABEBB010000240.1_pt1 | contig 17485 bp, 12 predicted proteins | sample 3132551 | NCBI WGS metagenome assembly CABEBB01 (sample SAMEA5534345, study PRJEB31848) | metagenome | biome: tundra; feature: field; material: soil | place: USA | collected 2013-05 | depth 0.45 m | reverse complement strand
ATCATCCACGAGTACGAGCGGGCCGCCTGATCACAGATCACGCCGCGGCTTCGACATGCGCGTCAGTCGCCAACACAACGCGGGCTCGACGATCAGATAGGTAGGAACTTCGCCTGGCGAATGAATGGCTCCTCTGGGTCAACTGCGCCCCCCCGGACATCGCTGGCCCCGCCATCCCGTCGATTCTCCTGCAGCCGACCGTGCATCGGAGTTTTCGGACCCTTCAGGCTCCATGACTTGCGCCACACGTGGGCCACCCTCGCACTCGTAGCCGGCGAACATCCAAAGGTCGTTGCTGAGCGCCTCGGACATAGTTCGACAAACGTCACGCTCAACACGTACAGCCACGTGACCAAGGCCTTGGCGTCGAAGGCCGCTGAGAATGTCGCGGCAATGATCTTCGGAAACGGAGCCTGATCGGCGACTCTGGTGGAACGGTGGTGGAACATTCCGCCAGTTCCAACAAGTCAGACGTCATTGACCTGGGCTTATGGTGGTGTCGGAGGGGGGACTTGAACCCCCACGCCCTTGCGGGCACCAGCCCCTCAAGCTGGCGCGTCTGCCTATTCCGCCACTCCGACGAATGACTCCGATTTCGCAATCGGGGCGAAAGGCATGGTAGCGCGCCGTGAACGCACTCCCATATCGATCCTCCCCCATGCCCGCCACCGGCGACAGGGAGTTAGGACGAACCGGTTGGCTTCGGTATCAAAGTTTTCCAGGTGGGAAGATCCCACAGGAGTCCGTTCGCTGACCCGTTGTATTGAATTCCCGCCAACTGCACACCGTTGGCCAGCAACGCCGGCTCTTGGAACAGGGGCAATGCCACCATCTGGTTCCAGAGTACGGCATCAATCTGTGCATACACCGAAGCGCCGGTTACCGGATTCAGCTCCTCGGACGCCCTTGAGATCTGCTGGTCCACGACTGGGTCGTCGAAGTTGCTCCAGTCCTTCGAACCGGCCGCCCCGGTGGGCCCCAGATCCCCCGAATACCATCCGTCGGTCGAAGTGAGAAACGGGCCGGCGGTCCTGGTCACCAGGGCCATGTCATAGCTATCCTCCTTCGATGCCGCCGCCAGACCTGCCTCGCCATCCACAGGAATCACAATCACTGAGATGCCGGCCAGTCGGAGCTGAGAGGCCACATCATCACCCACCTGAGTGATCCAGGGATCCCCGGACTCCACCGCCATGCGCACCGTCAAGGGATTCCCGGCAATGTCCACATACCGGGAGTCAAGGGCCCGATGGAACCCCACGGTGGCCAGTAACCGGTCGGCGGCCGACGGGTCGGCCTTGTCATATCCGGACGCGGCCGAGGATGCCATGTACGCATTCTGAGATGCGACAGCTAGATGATCCTCGTTGACGTCGAGGTCCGGATCGATGGACTTGAAGGTCTGAGCCAACAGCATGGTTCGGTCGACGTCGTGGGCGATGGCCTGGCGCACCACCAACTGGGAGGTCGTCGGCGACGCCACGTTGAACTCGAGTTGCAGAAAGGACAGAGACGGCTTCACGGTGCTCTGGGTATTCGGCAGGGATGAGGCGATATTCAGGGTGCCGAGGTTGAAAATGGACGGCTGCACCACCGTCCGGTTGTTGTTGCTCAGAGCGGAAAACCATGTTCCCGGGCCCGGAGCGTCCGACACTGTCACCTGATCAAGGGTTCCCGGCGTGCCCCACCAGCGGGGATTGTGCACCAACACCGCTGTTCCCGTGGCTGAGACCGACTGGAGTATGTAGGGACCTGCGGACAGATCTACTGCCGGATTGAAGACATCGAAACCATGGTTCCAACCGACCTTTTCGGCCACGTGAGCGGGGACCATGCCGCTGAACAGCATCCTCCAGTCAGTAAATGGCCGGGAGAACACCACAGTGACGATTTTGCCGTCTTGACTGCCGGTGACGGACGCCACATCCCGGTACCCGATCGTCGAAGCCACCATGTCGGGTTGCTTGTCGACATCAGCGTCGGTTCCCCGCTGGGATTTCCACGCATAGATGAAGTCGTCCGCGCTCACCGGCACCCCGTCGGACCATTCGGCCATAGGATTCAGAACGTATTGGATGGTCAGTGGGTCCACCGACGTGACTTTGGTGCCGCTCAGCAAATCACCATTGAGCACCGTTCCGAGGTTGGGCGTGACCCTGTAGGCGCTTGGCAGCACCGTCGAGAGCAACGTAGGGGTGGACGAGTCAGCTCCACCCGGCGTCCCCGGATTGAATCCATTCCACGGTCGGTCCAGGGTTACGGTTGCCGTCCCACCCGTTGTGGACACCAGATCGGAAATGCTCTGCTGGTCCACCTCGCGGATCCGGTGAGCGCCGAGATGGTCGACGGTGGCCACAATCACGATGATCACAATGATCACCAATGGCAACGTCCAACGGGCGCGGCGTTCCGCCCAAAAGGTTTCTATGCGACCTCGGCGCCTGCGGGTCTCGGCGCCGTCCGGTCTCACTGCAGGCGGAGAATGAGGACCAGATTGGTGAAGGCGAAGAGAACCGCCACCGTGACCGTGATCCGGTCGAGGTTCTTCTCCACCACGGTAGAGCCGGCGGCAGCCGAGCCAACCGAACCTCCGAACATGTCAGAGAGGCCCCCACCCTTGCCGCTATGCATGAGAATGAGGAAGAGCAGCGCCAGAGACGTCAGAATCTGTAACACAACGATGGCTGTTGTCAGCATGATGTCTCCTTTCTTCTTCCCGGGACGCCGGAGACGATAGCAAACTCACCGGCTCGCATCGGCCGCGGCCCGAATTATGGCCACAAACGCCACGGCGTCGAGGCTCGCGCCACCGACCAGCACTCCATCGATATCGGGGCAGGCGAGTAGTTCAGCGGTGTTCTCGGCATTGACCGATCCACCATATTGAATCCGCACAGTGGTCGCCGCCTCCGCTCCCGTCACGCGCCCCACCACCTCGCGGATCCAACCGCCGGCCACCTGGGCGTCCTCGGGGGTGGCGGCCTGACCCGTTCCGATGGCCCAGATCGGTTCGTAGGCCACCACCATCCCCGCAACTGCCTCGGGGGCCAAGCCGCCGATTGCGCCTTCAACCTGATCGGCGAGCCGGTCCTTGGTCAGGCCCACATCCCGCTCGTCTTCTGTCTCCCCCACGCAGCAGATGGGTGTCATGCCGTTGCGTATGACGGCATGAAGTTTGGCCGCCACCAGTTCGTCTGTTTCAGCAAAATACCGTCGTCGCTCCGAGTGCCCGATGATCACGTACTCGACGTGCAGTTTTGCCAGCATCATCGGGCTCACTTCGCCGGTATACGCACCAGAGTCCTCGACAGCGCAATTTTGGGCTCCCAGGGCGACCGGCACGCCCTCGGCCTCGATCACCGTCTGTACGGATCGGATGTCGGTGAAAGGCGGATGCACCGTCACGTCGAGCGGAACCACGTCGGCCGAGGTCAAACGCAAGCCCAGATCCCGCGAGGCGTGGATGGCTTCGAAGTGGTCGAAGTTCATCTTCCAGTTGCCGCTGATCAACGGGCGGCGCCGGACAGGGGCGGTCACGAGGTTTGACTACCGCGCACCGGACCAGGACTCTGGCCCGGGGCGTTGATAGCTCCCCGAAGTGCGGCCAATCCGGGGAGATCTCCGTGCTCCAACAGCTCGAGGGAGGCCCCCCCTCCGGTAGAGATGAAGTCGATCCGGTCTTCGATCCCGAGGGAGTCGACGGCGGCGGCACTGTCTCCACCGCCAACCACTGTAAATCCGGCGCAGTCGGCCACCGCATGTGCCACCCCGGTCGTCCCGGCGCAGAAACGGTCGTCCTCGAAGACACCCATGGGACCATTCCACAACACCGTGCCGGCATTGGCGATCACCTCGGCGTAGGCCTGAATGGTGGCGGGCCCGATATCGAGTCCCACCCACCCTTCGGGAATGTCGTCGCCGGTGATGAGGACTTTGCCCTGGTCGCATCCACACCCGAAGGTGGCGCCGGGCTCAAGGGCGACGATGTCGGAGGGGAGGAGAATCGGGGCTCCGGTCGCCAGCAGCGTCGCACACTGCTCGATTCGATCGTGGTCCACCATGGAGGATCCGACGTCGTGTCCCGCCGCGGCCAGGAACGTGAACGCCATACCGCCCCCGACCAATAGCGCATCGACCCGGTCGAGCAGTTTGGTGAGCACCCCGAGCTTGTCGGTCACCTTGGCTCCCCCCACCACGGCCACGAAGGGACGCTGGGGCTCCCCGAGCAGCCCTCCCAGCACGTCCACTTCCCGTTGAAGAAGGAGACCGGCGGCGCTGGGGAGATATTTCGGCGGTCCGACCACCGATGCATGGGCCCGATGGGACACCCCGAAGGCGTCGTTGACATAGGCGTCGTGGCTGTTGACGAGCTTGTCGACGAAGTCGGGGTCGTTGGCGCACTCGCCCGCGTCGAATCGGAGGTTGTCGAGGAGTTGCACCTGAGGAGCCAACTCGGCCAACCGGTCTCTCACCGGCGTCAAGTCCCATCTGACATCGGGCGCTCCGTCGGGGCGTCCCAAATGGGTGCAGGCGGTGACGTGTGCGCCCCGATCGAGGAGATAGCGCAGTGTCGGGAGGGCGGCCCGGATCCGGAAATCGTCGCTGACCGTGGGGGTTCCGCTTTCACTGCTGTCGAGTGGCACGTTGAAGTCCACCCTGACCAACACGCTGGCTCCATCGAGTGGGGGAAGATCGCCGAGTAGTGGGAGTCCCTGCAATAAGGGGTTGCCAACGCTCGGTGTCATTGTCTTCGTTCCCCCAGGTTCCGGTCGACGTCTTTAGGCGCCGGCGCCGCCGACCACAAGTGACAGATCGACGAGGCGATTGGCGTAACCCCATTCGTTGTCGTACCACCCTTGGACCTTGACCAACGTGATCCCCGAGGCCGACGGCATCACCATGGTCAGCCCGGCATCAAAGGTGCACGAAGCTGGGCTTCCGACGATGTCGGATGAAACGATCGGGTCTTCGGTGTACACCAGATACTTGGACAAAGGGCCCGAACCCGCCGCAGTGGCAAATGCCTCATTAACCTGCTCGATGTTTACCGCCCCGGGAACCACCGCGGTGAAGTCGGTAATCGAACCATCGGCGACCGGTACACGGAAGGCTGAGCCGTCCAGTCGACCCTTCATGGAGGGAAGCACGAGACCGGTGGCACGGGCTGCCCCGGTGGACGAGGGCACGATATTGACCGGGGCGGAACGGGCCCGCCGCAGATCCTTGTGGGGGAGGTCAAGCAGATTCTGATCGTTGGTGAAGGCGTGGACCGTGGTCATCAGCCCGCTTTCGATGCCGAAGGCATCGTCGAGCACCTTCACCAAGGGCGCGAAGCAGTTGGTGGTACACGAGGCGTTGGACACCACCACATGGGTCGCGGGGTCGAATTCGTGGTCATTTACCCCCATCACAAAGGTGGCGTCGACACCGGAGGCAGGGGCCGAGACAATCACCCGTGAGGCCCCGCCCACCAGGTGGGCGGCGGCTGTTTCACGAGTAGTGAACAGTCCGGTGGATTCGACCACCACATCGACACCCAGTTGGCCCCAGGGCAGGGCGAGCGGATCGCGTTCGGCCAGGATGGCGATGGGTCCTGAGTCGAGCACGATCTGGGTACTGTCGACCTTCACCTCGGAACCGAACCTCCCATGGGTGGAGTCGTACTTGAGGAGGTGGGCCAGTGTCTCCGCCGACGTCAGGTCATTGATGGCAATGACTTCGATATCGGCCCCGATGGCCCGGGCGGCCCGAAGGTAATTCCGGCCGATGCGTCCGAACCCGTTGATGCCGACCCGTACGGTCATTGATGTAGTCCCTCACTTGTTCACGATTCCGATTGCACGCCGAGATCGGCGAGTGACGTCCGGCTCACAAAGCTAGGCCAACAGGATACGCCGCCGTTTCATTCGAGCAGACCTGAGAGTGCATCCGCCAGTTTGTTGGGGTCATGAGCCATGCCGTTGGGACGGGAAAGAGAGGTTTCGACCACCGGAATGCACGGACTTCCAAGTGAGATCCCGCTGGGGTCGTAGATGGCCACATCGGCGGTAACACCGTGTTCCACCAGGGAGGTTAGGTGCATGCCGACGTCAAATCCCGCCGTTTCGGGGATTTGCGGACGCAAATTGCACACATAGACGGTTCGACCGGATGAGGCTTTGATGGCATCGGTGATCCCGGGAACCGCCACCGCGGCCAGCACACTGGTAAACAGCGACCCGGGACCCAGAACGATCAAATCGGCCGATCGGAGCGCGGCGAGCACAGGCTGAGGGGCAACGGCATCATCCGGGACGAGGGAGACCCTCCGAATGCGGTTGTTTCCCATCACCGCCACCTGGCCCGTGACCGCGCCACCATCTGTCTCTGCCTTCAGCACGACCAGTTCGGTGGTGGCAGGAAGCACTCGACCGCGCACTCCGAGGAGCCGGCCTGCCTCATCGAGCCCGCGGATCGGGTCGTTGGCCACCTCCATCAGGCGGGCGAGTACCAGATTGCCCAGCGAATGACCGGCGAGCTCCCCTTCGGTGAATCGGTGGGTAAAGGCAGCGGCCAACATGGAGCCCGGCTCAGCCAACGCCACCAGGCACTCCCGGAGGTCGCCGGGGGGCATTATGTGCATCAGTTCACGGAGCCGCCCCGAAGATCCCCCGTCGTCGGCCACCGAGACCACCGCGGTGACGTCGTCCGTAAAGGTCCGGACGGACCGCAAGGTGGCGGCAAGCCCGTTCCCCCCGCCGATCGCCACCACTTTGGGCTGGGGCCGTACCGCTCGGTTGTCGCTGGTTCCTCTCACCGTTCGATGTCCCGGTGGAATACCGTGGTGGGCATCCCGTGGGCATCGAGCCGAGTGGCCAGTTCCTCGGCCAGGACCACCGACCGGTGGCGGCCTCCCGTACATCCCATGGCCACCGTGAGATAGGACTTTCCCTCACGTATATAGGCAGGAATGAGCATGGCCAGGAGACCATCCAGATGGTCGAGGAAGTCGGTGGTCTCTGGGCGCGAGAGCACGTAGTCGCGCACTGACGCCTCCAGGCCACTATGGGTCCGGAGAGTCTCGTCCCAATAGGGGTTGGGGAGGAACCGGCAGTCGAACATGAGGTCTACGTCGGTCGGCACCCCGTACTTGAATCCGAACGAGAGAATGGAGGATCGCATCGTGCCGCTCTCGTCTTCCCCGCTGAATACCTCCATCAGCCGAGACCGGAGCTGGTTGACGTTCAGCTCGCCGGTATCCACGACCAGATCGGCCCGATCACGAATATCGCTCAGGAGCTTCCTCTCCTCGGTGATCGACTCCTCGACACCGCGCGCCTCTTGAGGGTGGCGACGCCGGGTGCCCTCGAAGCGGCGGATGAGCACATCATCGGCGGCATCCAGAAAGAGGATCCGAACCCGGTTTCGCCCGGCTTTCAGCGAATCGACGGCGGGCAGTACATCATCGAGGTCTCCCCCGCCGCGTCCAACCACGAAGGCCACCCGCTTCATCTCCGATCCACTGCCATCTACCAATTCCGAGACCTTGGAGATCAACGCCGAGGGCATGTTGTCGATCACGAACCAACCCAGATCCTCGAGGGCGGCCGCCGCAGTGGAGCGACCGGCGCCGGACATACCGGTAACAACCAGGTATTCGCTCATTCATCTACCTTTGCACGAAGCGGAGTTGGCCCGCTCGGAGACATGGGTGCATGTATACGCTCGAACACGGCCGCTCCGACAGTGGCTGGGAGCCACGAGACCGCCAGCAATTCCTCTCTCGATGCCTTGCGAAGTGAGGTGAGACCTCCGAATTGGTCGAGGAGACGGGTCCGACGTTTCGGACCGAGCCCGTCGATGCCGTCGAGTACCCCGGCAACCATCCGTTTTCCCCGAAGCGTGCGGTGGTAGGACACGGCGAAGCGGTGTGCTTCATCGCGGAGTCGTTGCAAGAGATACAGGCCTTCTGATTGCCGGGGAAGTCGGATCGGGTCGGAACTGCCGGGAAGGTAGACCTCTTCGAAGCTCTTGGCCAGAGACGCGATGGGGACCCGGTCGGTAAGTCCGAGTCGCTCGAGCACCCGGACCCCCACGTGGAGCTGTCCCAATCCCCCATCGAGTAGGAGGAGTTGTGGCGGATACGCGAAACGACGTTTGGCCTGCGCCGCGGTGCTGGCTTGCGGGTCCTTGCCATCTTCTCCGTTCTGAGTGGATGGCGATGGGGTGTCCTCAGCCAGGAGAGCGGTCAACCTCCGGGTCAACACTTCTTCCATGGCTGCGTAGTCGTCGTTACCTGGGACCGTGGCCACTCTGTAGTGGCGATAGTCGCTCTTCTTGGCCAGACCGTCTTCGAACACAACCATCGAACCGACGTAGTCAGTACCTTGCAGGTGGCTCATGTCGTAACACTCGATGCGCAGGGGGGCGGCGGGCAACGAAAGCTCGCGCTGAAGAGACTCGAGGGCCCTGGCCCGGCTGTTGTGGTCCGAGGTGCGATGGAGGCGGTGCCGGAGAAAGGCCTCTTCGGCATTGTGTTCGACCGTCTGCTGTAACGCCCGTTTCGGGCCCCGCACCGGGACCCGCAGAGCGACAGGACCACCCCGGCGCTCAGCTAAAAATGCGTCGATCGCCTCCCTGTCGTCGGGCAACGTCGGCACCAACACCTGCTTGGGCACGCCGGAGACAGACTCGGCGTAGACGTCGACCAGGATCCGACCTATGAGTTGGGCCGGGGTGAGGTCTTCCACCTTGTCCACGAAGAGCGCCAGCCGACCGATCACCTTGCCCGACCGGACCTGAAATACCTGCACGGCGGCTTCCAATTCGTCTTCAGCCAGGCCGATGACGTCGAAGTCCTCGGGCCGCTCAAGCTCCATCTGCCGGACGGCATCGGCAGCGCGGACCGCCTCCAGCTTGTCCCTCAGCACAGACGCCCGTTCGAATTCGAGGGACGTTGAAGCTTCCTTCATGGCTGACTCGAGGCCACGCTCGAGAGGGCCGGTGTCCCCACCAAGGAACGACATCAAATCGTCAACCATCTGTTCGTACTCGGCATGGTCCACGGCTCCCACACACGGACCCGAGCACCGCTCGATGTGGAAGAGCAGGCACGGCCGGCCCAGCCGCTGGTGCCGCCCGAATTTGGTGTCGGAACAGGTTCGGACCGGGTAGGTCCGCAAGAGAAGGTCGAGGGTCTCCCTGATCGCACCCACGTTTGGATACGGTCCGAAGTATCGGACACCCTTCCGCTTGCGCCCCCGCACCACCGCCGGCCGGGGCCACTCGTCGTTCACGGTCACCGCCAGCCATGGATAGCTCTTGTCGTCTTTGAGCCGCACATTGAACCGGGGCTGGGACTCTTTGATCAGGTTGTGCTCGAGTAAGAGCGCCTCGGCCTCGGTGTCCACCACCATCCACTCGACGTGGTCAGCTTGTCCGACCATCTGTGCTGTCCTCGGTGCCAGGCCCAGGGGGTCCTGGAAGTACGAATTCAGGCGCTGTCGGAGTGATTTGGCTTTGCCGACGTAGAGGACGCGCCCGTCGACATCGACGAATTGATAGGAGCCCGGAGCGTCGGGAATCGTTCCGGAAACTGGTCTGGTCACCACTCCCCCAGTGTGCCGTGTCCGGCCGCCCGACCAGGTCGCCTCGAAATGCATCGCGAATCGGGTGGTTCCGCCTACAATGAGAGGACACCGGCCTGGTTTCCGGTGACATATACCGCTCCGGGGCCGACATCCCCGCGGATGGGCGACCAGGCTGTCCCCGCCGGCCACTACCGGAGCGCCTCCCCAAGGAGGTAGTACACGACATGGTTCGGCTCCAGACGGCGCTCCCCGAGCGTTATACGACGGCACGCCCTGATGAGTTGTCTGAATGGATCGGCGAGGCCAAGGCCACACTGGGTTCTCGGCTGCTCATCTTGGGTCATCACTATCAACGAGACGAGGTCATGGAGTGGGCCGATGCCCGCGGCGACTCGTTCGGCCTCTCCCGAATCGCCGCCGACCAGACGGAGGCCGAGTTCGTGGTCTTCTGCGGCGTACACTTCATGGCCGAATCGGCCGACATCTTGACCGGAGACCACCAGCAGGTGATCCTTCCTGATGTCAACGCCGGGTGTTCGATGGCCGATATGGCCAATATCGACGCGGTTGAAGAGGCATGGGACGTGCTGGCCTCGGTCACCGACATCGAACGGGTGGTGCCGGTCACCTATATGAATTCTTCAGCGGCGTTGAAGGCGTTCGTGGGCCGTCACGGTGGAGTGGTGTGCACTTCGTCCAACGCCCGCGCGGTGTTGACGTGGGCCCTCGGTGGTGGACCCGACGGTGGCGGGTCCGATGGCGGGTCCGGACAGGGTGACCAGGTCCTTTTCTTCCCTGACCAGCATCTGGGGCGGAACACAGGGTTCGAACTCGGCTATGACCACAGCGACATGGCGGTGTGGAATCCTCGGCTCGACAGGGGCGGTCTCGACGACACCACCCTTAAATCCGCCTCGTTGCTGTTGTGGCAGGGCCACTGTTCAGTCCACCAGCGGTTCCGTCCGGCCCACATCGACGCCTTCCGGGCCGAATATCCCGGTGGTCTGGTCGTGGTCCACCCCGAGTGTTCACACGATGTGGTGGAGGTGGCCGACCAGGTTGGATCGACCGACTTCATCATCCGGGCGGTGGCCGACGCTCCCACCGGGTCGGTGATCGGGGTCGGCACGGAGATCCACCTTGTCAAACGGCTCGACGATGAGACCCCAGACAAGACGGTGGTCTCCCTCGATCCTTTGGTGTGCCCGTGCTCGACGATGTTCCGGATCGACGCCCCTCACCTGGCCTGGGTCCTGGAGGGCCTGGTAGCCGGAGAAGTCCGCAACCGCATCACCGTGGACGAGGACACTGCCAAGTGGGCTCGGGTGGCTCTCGAGCGGATGCTGGGCACTTTCTGAACTGATGCGGGGCGCTGGCGGTGGGTGGCCCGAGTCACGACCACTCCTGCCTCGACACATTAAACATTTCCGCCTTTCAGCGAATTGATAATGGCGATTCGCTGAGCCGTAGAACTTGTCAGGTGCCCGAGACTGCGGCCAACCGAAGGAACTGGGCGGGCTCAACCGGTCAGCGCAAGAAGCTCGGCAAGCTTCTCCAATGGCTTCATGAATCCTAGGATCTCCCGGGGACGGTTATTGAGGCTTCTTGCGATCCGAGCAAGATCCTCAGCGGAGTGGACGGAAAGGTCCGTTCCCTTCGGCATGTACTGGCGCAAGAGCCCATTCGTATTCTCGTTGGATCCGCGCTGCCAAGGACTGTGAGGATCGCAGAAGTAGACCTGCACGCCGGTGTCGACGGTGAACTGGCGGTGCTGATTGAGCTCGCTTCCCTGGTCCCAAGTGATTGAGCGCACGAGTTCCGCGGGGAGGTCGGCGATGGCGACCTTCATTGCTTCATTCACGCCTGCCGCAGTTTTGCCGTCGGGAAGGTGCAAGAGCAGCACGAAACGGGTACTCCGCTCGACGAGCGTTCCGACGGCCGAGCGGTTCTTGGCCCCCATAATGAGGTCTCCTTCCCAGTGTCCAGGCACAGCCCTGTCGGCAGCTTCGGCTGGGCGCTCGGAGATCATGACCATGCCGCCTATCCGCGTGGGCGACTCAAACCGAGTGTGATGCTGGCGGTGCGCTCGGCCGGACCGCAAGCAACGGGTGAGTTCCCTGCGCAGCTCGCCCCGGCCTTGGACAAAGAGGGATTGATAGATCGTCTCGTGGCTCACCCACATCATCGGATCGTCTGGGAACTGGACACGCAAGCGACGAGCAATCTCTTCGGGAGACCACCACTCCTCCAGCCACTCGGTCACCTTGTCGAGCAATAGGCCGCAGCACAGCTTCGAGGCCTTGGGACGCCGCGCCCGGTGCCCAGCCCGCCGGTGAGCCACTGTCGCGCAATAGTCGGCGCGCCCGGCTCTACCGCCGACTTCTCGAGACACGGTCGAGGCCGCTCGGCTGATCAACTGGGCGATCGCCGAGAATGTCTCGCCTCGTTCGATGCCGACCCGGATCTCCTCTCTCTCCGCCATCGAAAGTCGGGCTGGCGACGGATCCCACTCTTTGGGCGCACGGAGGCGGATTGCCTGGCGAATTAGGACGTTGCCGACCGCAGACTTCGAGCAACCGAGGAGGCGCGCCACCTCTCGTGAAGTGCGGCCATCCTCGGATAACCGAACTGCCTCTGACTCCAACTCCAGGGACATCTTCGTCATATGGATCCTCCTCGATGGGCTTCGCCAACAATGGTTGGCTCACCGAGTTATTGCAGTGATCCCTTGAGCCCGCCCTGTGTCTTCAAAAGGCCGAAGACGCCCCTGTCGGCCAGATAGACGCTTCAGGTCGACCATTGGCGACGCTCCAGGGACACCCGACAGTTCCGGCGTCGAAGCAATTCTGCTCGGGGCGCCGCCGGTCAGCGCCCAGTCGTCACCTTTGGCTTGCTCGCCTTCGATCCTCGAACGGCGCCGGTCGCCTTCGTCGTGCCCGAGCCCCCACCCGAGCGCGAGCCGGTTCCCCCGCCGACCCGCTTCGACTTCCCCTTCGACCCGGCCCGCGTGACTCCGACCATCGGGGCCAGCACCTCACCTGTGTAAGTACCCGGTGCCGCCGCCACATCCTCGGGTGTCCCCACGGCCACGATTGACCCGCCCCGGTCGCCTCCTTCGGGCCCGAGGTCGATGATCCAATCGGCACTCTTGATGACGTCGAGGTTGTGCTCGATGACGATAACCGTATTCCCCTGATCCACCAATCGACTCACTACATTGAGCAGTTTACGGACATCGTCAAAATGGAGTCCGGTCGTGGGTTCATCGAGGACGTAGAGGGTATGCCCGGTGGACCGGCGACTGAGCTCCGAGGACAGCTTTACGCGCTGGGCTTCGCCACCCGAAAGTGTGGGGGCCGGCTGCCCCAAACGGATGTAGCCGAGCCCGACGTCTACCAACGTCTGCATGTGGCGGGCGATGGGCGGCTGATGGGTGAAGAAGGACAACGCCTCTTCGCACGAAAGGTCGAGCACGTCGGCGATGGTCTTGCCCCGGAAGGTGACCTCCAGGGTGTCACGGTTGTATCGGGCCCCATGGCATACCTCACACGGCACGTACACATCAGGAAGAAAGTGCATCTCGATCCGGATGGTTCCATCTCCCGAACACGCCTCGCACCGTCCACCTTTTACATTGAACGAGAAGCGCCCGGGGAGATAACCCCTGACCTTCGCCTCTTGCGTAAGACTGAAGAGCTTGCGGATATGGTCAAAGACACCGGTGTAGGTGGCGGGGTTGGACCTCGGGGTCCGTCCGATCGGTGCCTGGTCGACCTCGACCACCTTGTCGATGTGCTCTACACCGCGGATCGTACGGTGGAGTCCGGGTACTGCTTTGGCTCGGTGGACCTGATGAGCCAGCGATCGCAGCAGAATGTCGTTCACCAGGGTCGACTTACCCGACCCTGACACCCCGGTCACTGCCACCAGACAACCCAACGGGAACTCCGCGTCCACATCATGCAGGTTGTGCTCGCGCGCGCCTTCGACCACCAACATCTCACCGCTTCCCGGCCGACGCATCTCCGGGACCGGAATGGTCAAGGCGCCCGACAGATATCGGCCGGTGATCGATTCGGCATTCGACTCAAGGCCGCCGGGCCCGGTCACCGGGCCCGAGTGGACCACCCGGCCGCCGTGTTCCCCGGCGCCGGGACCCACGTCGACGACATGGTCTGCTACCCGAATGGTCTCCTCGTCGTGTTCGACGACGATGACCGTGTTGCCTAGGTCGCGCAGCCGGACGAGTGTTGCGATCAAACGTTGGTTGTCCCGTTGGTGCAAGCCGATAGACGGCTCGTCGAGGACGTAGAGCACACCCACCAGTCCGGAGCCGATCTGGCTGGCCAGTCTGATCCGCTGGGCCTCGCCACCCGAAAGCGTGGTCGCCGATCGTGCCAAGGTCAGATAGTCGAGTCCTACATCGAGGAGGAACTGCATCCGCTCGCGCACTTCGCGGAAGACACGGTCGGCGATCATGTGGTCGCGCTCGGAGAGGTCGAGCGACACCACCATGTCGACGGCACGCCCGATGGGCAGCGAACACAGTTCGAAGATGGAAAGGCCACCCACGGTCACAGCCAACGACTCAGGCTTCAGACGGGCACCGCCGCACTGAGGACACGGAACTTCGCGCAGGTACCCCTCGAGGTTGTCCCGGAGGAAATCTGACTCCGCCTCGGCGTGACGCCGTTGCAACCAGGGGACGATTCCCTCGTACTTGGTGTGGAACGAGCGCTGGCGACCGTATCGATTCCGGTACTTGAGATGCACCTGCTTGGCACCGGCTCCGTACAGGATGAGCTTCTTGTCGGCCTTGGTGAGTTTCTCCCACGGCTCGTCGATCGAAAAGTCGCCCAACTCCGCCGCCGCCTCGACCACCCGGGTGAAGTACTCACTGCGAGCACCCGACCATGGAGCCAGGGCGCCGTCGGACAGCGATTTGGTCGGGTCGGGCACCACTAACTCCGGATCGACCTCGAACTTGGTCCCGAGTCCGACACAGGCGGCACAGGCGCCATAAGGCGAGTTGAACGAGAAGTTCCGGGGCGATGGATCCTCGAAGCTGGTTCCGCAGTGGGTACAGGCCAGATGCTGGCTGAAGGTGATGGCCTCCTCTTCGGTGCCATCGGCATCGACGACCACGATTTCCGCCACCCCTTCGGCCAGGGCCAAGGCCGCCTCGAGTGATTCGGTCAACCGCCGACGTATGTCGTTGCGCCGGATGAGCCGGTCGACCACCACTTCGATGGTGTGCTGTTCGTACCGAGCCAGGTCCACTTCGGACCGGTCGGCCAGTTCCACTGTGTCCCCGTCCACCCGCACCCGAGCGAACCCCTGTTTGGCCAACTCGTCGAGGAGACTGCTGTACTCCCCTTTCCGGCCCCGGACCACCGGAGCCAGCACCAGAAACCGGGTGCCCTCCTCCATGGCCAATATCCGGTCGACGATCTGCTGGGGGCTCTGCCTGGCCACCGGCCTTCCACAGATCGGACAATGGGGTTTCCCGATCCGGGCATAGAGAAGCCGCAGATAGTCGTAGACCTCGGTGACAGTCCCGACAGTCGATCGAGGGTTCCGGGAAGCGGATTTCTGGTCGATGGCGATGGCTGGTGACAGGCCTTCGATGAAGTCGACATCAGGCTTATCCATCTGACCGAGGAATTGGCGGGCATAGGCCGAAAGTGACTCCACATACCGGCGCTGTCCCTCGGCATAGATGGTGTCGAAGGCCAGCGACGACTTTCCCGACCCGGACAACCCCGTGAAGACGATCAAACGGTCCCGGGGCAGGTCGAGGGACACATCTTGGAGGTTGTGCTCGCGAGCGCCCCGCACCACCAATCGATCAGCCATGGCGGTGAGGATACCGGTGCGGTGCCCCGGTCCAGGCGCTCACACGTCGGCGGGCACGTCGACGTCGGCCGTCTGCCCCGCCAGTACAGCCGAACCATCCACCGGGTCTCGGACCAGAAGGGCCCGGAGCTCGGTCACCTCGTCACGGAGGAGCGCCGCCTCCTCGAAACGCAGTTCCTCGGCGGCCCGCTGCATCTCGAGATCCAGTTGATGGATGAGGCTTGAGAGCTCATCGGCGTCGGGCCCGAGGGCACCTGCCAACTCGGCCGCAACCGCTCGAGGATCGATACCACCGGGACGTCGTTCGGGACGCCGGCCGGAACCAGAACGCCGATTGCGGCCCGAGCCGGGAGCCGACGAGCCACTCCCGTCGCTTCTGACCCGATTGAGGATGTCGGACACCGCTTTGGTGATGGTCTGCGGATCGATTCCGTGCTCTTCGTTGTAGGCGATCTGGCGGGCCCGCCGACGTTGGGTCTCCCCGATTGCTCGGGTCATCGAGTCGGTGACGGTATCGGCGTACATGATCACCCGGCCATCTACGTTGCGGGCGGCTCGCCCCATTGTCTGTATGAGGGATGACGCCGAGCGCAAAAAGCCCTCCTTGTCGGCATCCAGGATTGCCACCAGGGCCACTTCAGGCAGGTCGAGGCCCTCCCGCAGAAGGTTGATTCCGACCAGAACATCGAACACTCCCAGGCGGAGCTCGCGGAGCAGCTCGATGCGGGCCATGGTGTCCACATCGGAATGGAGATACTCGACCCGCACCCCGTGTTCGGCCAGATAGGCAGTCAGGTCTTCCGCCATCTTCTTGGTCAGTGTGGTCACCAACACCCTCGATCCGGCAGCCACCGTGGCGTCGATCCGTTCCCGGAGATCATCGATCTGTCCGGTGGTGGGCCTGATGTCCACTTCGGGGTCGAGGAGGCCGGTGGGTCGGACCACCTGCTCCACCACCTGAGTGCTGTGCTCGAACTCCCAGGGCCCCGGGGTCGCCGACAACATGATGGTCTGTCCGGTGCGCTCGATGAATTCCTCGAAGCGGAGAGGGCGGTTGTCCATGGCGGACGGCAGACGGAAGCCATGGTCGACAAGGGTCTCCTTGCGCGATCGATCTCCGGCGTACTGGCCCCGGAGTTGAGGGACAGCCACGTGGCTCTCGTCCAGCACCACCAGGAAGTCCTTCGGGAAAAAGTCGAGGAGAGTAAACGGTGCCTCGCCCGGTTTCCGTCCGTCGAGATGGCGGCTGTAGTTCTCCACTCCGCTGCATACCCCGGTCTCCGCCAGCATCTCGAGGTCGTACTCGGTTCGCATCCGCAGTCGCTGAGTCTCGAGAAGTTTGCCGTCCTCCTCAAGTTCGCCCAGACGGTCCCGGAGCTCCGATTCGATACCGATGATGGCTTTACGCATCTTTTCGTCGCCGGTGCCGTAATGCGTCTTGGCGAAGACCACCAGCTCTTCGAGGTCCTCACCGATCTCACCGGTCATCACGTCGAAGGGGCGGATCCGTTCGACGGTATCGCCGAAGAATTCGATGCGAACCGCCTGCTCCTCGTAGGCGGCGTGAATCTCAATGGTGTCGCCCCTGGCCCGAAACTGGCCCCGGGTCAGCGTCACATCATTGCGGGTGTACTGGAGCTCGACCAGGCGCCTGAGGAGCGAGCGCTGATCGTGAACCTCCCCGGGATGCAGCACCACGATCCGGTTGCGGTACTCCTCTGGGGACCCCAGCCCGTAGATGCACGACACCGACGCCACCACGATGGTGTCCCGCCGCAGCAACAGCGACGACGTAGTGGCGTGGCGCAACCGGTCTATCTCGTCGTTGATGGACGAGTCCTTCTCGATATAGGTATCCGACGAGGGGACATACGCCTCGGGCTGGTAGTAGTCGTAGTACGAGACGAAGTATTCGACCCGGTTGTCGGGGAAGAATCCCTTGAGCTCTGCCGCCAGCTGGGCAGCCAGTGATTTGTTGGGCTCGATAATCAGGGTGGGACGCTGCAAGGCCTCGATCGTCCAGGCAATGGTGGCGGTCTTCCCCGAGCCGGTGATCCCCA
>CABEBB010000184.1_pt1 | contig 20866 bp, 16 predicted proteins | sample 3132551 | NCBI WGS metagenome assembly CABEBB01 (sample SAMEA5534345, study PRJEB31848) | metagenome | biome: tundra; feature: field; material: soil | place: USA | collected 2013-05 | depth 0.45 m | reverse complement strand
CTGGTGGGCACGCCCTCCGAGCCCAACTACGCCCACGCCCTTCGTCACTACGTGATCTCCCTCGGCCTGTCCGGCGCGGTGGACTTCGTGAGCGGTATCGACGACGCCCAACTCTCCGCCTATTACGGAGCGTCCGATGTACTGGTGATGCTGTCGGACCACGAGGGCTTCGGGGTACCGCTGGTCGAGGCCATGGCCCGTGGCGTACCGGTGGTGGCCTACGACGCCGGGGCGGTGTCCGAGGTCCTCGGTGACGCCGGGGTGCTCCTGACCAGGAAACATCCACGTCACGTGGTGTCTGCTCTTCACCGGCTCCTCGGTGATCCCGCTGAGTGTGAGCGGTTGATGGCGAAAGGCCGAGAACGGGTGGCGGGTATGGACCTGGCCAATGCCGGGAATCGCCTGGTGGCGACGGTGCGGGCGCTGGCCGACGAGGCGATGGCCCCGGGGGGAACCGGGGCTGCACGGTCCTGAGGCTGCATCACCGCAGGGCGGTGAGCAAGTAGGCTTGCGGCCTATGGACGACGCCCGTCACCTTTCTCTGCACGCCCTCTCCCCCCTCGCGCTGGGTGGAGATGTCGAATCAAAGTCTGGCGCTGACGCCGGCCCCGGTTCCGATATTTTCCAACGGTTGCTGAAGGAGCGGATCGTATTCATCGGATCAGCCATCGACCAGAACACGGCCAATCTGGTCTGTTCCCAGTTGATCTTGCTCGAGGCGGAGGATCAGGACCGGGATATCTCCGTGTACATCAACTCGCCGGGTGGATCAGTCACCGATGGCTTGGCCATCTACGACACCCTGCAGTTCGTACGGTGCGACATTCGCACCATCTGCGTAGGCCTGGCTGCGTCGATGGGACAGTTCCTGTTGTGCTCGGGCACGCCGGGCAAGCGGTTCGCCCTGCCGCACAGCCGGATCCTCATGCACCAGCCGTCAGGTCAGATGCAGGGGCAGGCGTCCGACATCGCCATCCAGGCCGAGCAGATCATCTACCTGAAGCGGATGATGGCCGAGCGGATCGCCTTCCACACCGGTCAAACGGTGGAGCGTATCGAGGCCGACTCGGATCGGGACCGTTGGTTTACCGCCGACGAGGCCCGTGACTACGGTTTCATCGACGCGGTGATTCAAAAGGACGGGGTCGGTGGTCCGTCCACCGCGGGGGCCGTGGTCAAGTGAGTGTGGGCGCGGTAGAGCCCGCGCCTCTGGACTCGGCACCGGCACCCACCGGGAAGGCCAAGGGAAAGGACGGGCAGACCTCGACCATCGGGGGAAGCGCCCGGTTCGTCCCCGGGCAGTCGAACCGGCAGATCACCGTGGTCAACGGCAAGGCCCAGGTCCGACAACGACTGAAGGACCTCTGGCGCAACCGCGACCTGCTGGTTCTGCTCACCCGCACCCAGCTGAAGGTGAAGTACAAGAACTCGGTGCTCGGCTACCTCTGGTCGATGTTGAACCCGGCCCTGGTGCTGGCCGTCTATTACGTGGTCTTCAAGGTCATCGCCAGAAATACCATTCCTTCCTTCGCCATCTTTCTATTCTGTGGCCTGTTGGTGTGGAACCTGTTCAACAATGCGGCCATGGCGGCCACCGGCGTGGTGGTGGCGAACGCCGGCATCGTCAAGAAGGTGGCGTTCCCGAGGGAGCTGCTGGCTCTGTCCTCGGTGGGGGTCGCCCTTGTGCTGTTCGCCATCCAGGTGGTGGTGCTCATTTTGGCCCTGGTCGTCTTCGGAATCACGCCCAGTCTTCCCTTTCTCATCACCCTCCCCATCGCCCTGTTGGCGCTGGTCGTCTTCACCAGTGCCATTTCCGTCTTTCTGTCGGCGGTCAATGTCTACCTCCGGGACACTCAGCACCTCACCGAGGTGCTTCTGATGGCCTGGTTCTGGAGCATCCCGGTCGTCTACCCCTACGGGCAGATCGCCGGCGCGCTGAGCGACCATCATCTCGGCAGTTTCAAGTGGGTGTACCTCATGGACCCGGTCACCCCCATTGCCTTGGCGTTTCAACGAACGATGTATGGGAGATCGCAATACACCGATAAGGGAGTTGTGAGTCACATGCTTCCGAATTGGGGCCCCAGTACCTACTGCCTGATCCTCGGGGTGGTGCTGGTGGCCAGTATCATCCTCTTCCTTCTCTCGTTGATCGTCTTCGGTCGCCTCGAAGGCAACTTCGCCGAGGAGCTCTGACCATGGCTGTCGCTATTGAAGTTTCCGATATCTCCAAGCAGTTTCGGTTGTACAACGAGAGGTACACCTCGCTCAAGGAGAGGGTGATCCACGGTGGCAAAATGCCGTTCACCCCGTTCTGGGCGTTACAGGACGTGAACGTCGAGATCAACGAGGGTGAGACGTTCGGCATCCTGGGCCGTAACGGGTGCGGCAAGTCGACCCTGCTCAAGTGCATCGCCGGCATCCTGAAGCCGACCTCGGGTGAGATCCGGGTCCGGGGCAGCCTGGCCGCCATGTTGGAGCTGGGTGCCGGTTTCCAACCGGAGCTCTCGGGCCGGGACAACATCTTTCTCAACGGTTCGTTGCTCGGTTTGCCCCGCTCGGAGATCGAGAAGCGTTTCGACGAAATCGTGGCCTTCGCCGAACTCGAGCAGTTCATCGACAACCAGGTGAAGTACTACTCGTCCGGTATGTACGTCCGGCTCGGGTTCGCGGTGGCCGTGAACGTGGAACCGGACGTGCTGTTGGTCGATGAGGTGTTGGCGGTGGGGGATGCCGCCTTTCAGCGGAAATGCCTCGACCATGTTCGGAAGTTCCAACAAGAGGGCCGGACCATCGTGGTTGTCAGCCACGCTACCGACACCATTCGCCAGAACTGTGAACGGGTGATGGTGATGAACCACGGCAAGGTGATCACTATTGACGAGCCCGGAGAGGGCATCCGGGTCTACCTGGCGGACCTCCTCGGGGTGGGTACGTTGGATAATTCGGAGACGGGGGGGATCGAAGGCAATGTGTTCGCCATCGGTACCGTGCAGGCCGAACACGGCGGCATGGGCACCCGGTCCCACCTCTACCCGGGGGAGTCGTTGTCCATCATCGCGGACCTCGACAGCCTGGCGCCCGTGCAGAACGCCATCGCCACCATCGCCATCCACGACGACAAGAACGAACTGGTCTTCGCCTCTGATCCCGACGATCCGGGGTGCCAGATGGAGGTGCCTCTGGGCGGCGGCCAGATCCGGTTCGACTTCGCCGAGGTTCCCCTCCTCGACGGCACCTACTCGGTGAGCGTCGGCATCCGCAGCCTGACCGAGACGGCCATCTTCGATTGGAAAGATCAGGTCACCCAGTTCGAAGTGGCCAACCCCGGTCGGGCCACCGGCCGGGTGAGATTGTTGCCGGCGGTGAGCTTCCGTCGCCGGTCGACCGGTTTGACCGGTGAGGTGCCGGTGGTGGAGAGGATCGGTGGCATCTCCGGCTCACCGGTGGCCGAGACCATCACCTCTTGACCCGTCGCATCGACCAGGTCATCCCGTCGCTGGCCAGCCGGGATGCAATCGGGGGCCACGTCGTACAACTCCGGGACCTCCTTCGATCCCGGGGCTTCGAATCCGACATCTTCTACGGAAACGCCACTCCGGACCGCCTCGACTACGGGTTCCCGGTCTCCCGACTGGGAGACCGGTCCTCGACGGATCGCGTGTTGTTGTACCAACTTTCGATCGGGAGCGGGGTCGCCGACATCTTCCGTGACCGCGGAGAACGGAAGTTCGTGAACTATCACAACATCACGCCGGCCGATCTGCTCGAGGCCTGGATTCCGGCGGTGGGCGAGGAGGTCCGGTGGGGCAGGGCGCAGTTGCGCGACCTGGCTCCGATCACCGAGTTCGCCATTGCCGACTCGATGTTCAACGAGCGGGAGCTGCAGGCGGCCGGGTACCGATCGACAACCACCGTGCCGTTGCTCCTCGACCTGGACGGATTTGCCGGATCTCCGGATCCCACCTTGGCCGCGCGGCTGGCCGGCCAGCGGGCCGGCGGGGGGTCCGAATTATTGTTCGTCGGCAAGGTGTCCCCCCATAAAGGCCAACACGACCTGGTCAAAGCGTTGGCCGCCTACCGCCGGCTCTACGACCCCCAGGCCCGTCTTCGACTGGTGGGGGGCGCCATCAGCGATGAGTACCGGGCGGCGGTGGAGCGTTTTGCCGATGAACTCGGGCTCATCGACGCGGTGGAGATCGCCGGTTCGGTGACCCACGAGGAGCTCATCGCCTACTACGCCGCCGCCGACGTGTTCGTCTGTCTCTCCAACCACGAGGGATTCTGTGTGCCGCTTCTCGAAGCCATGTACCACCGGGTGCCGATCGTGGCCTACACCAACACCGCGGTGCCCGAGACAGTGGCGACCGCCGGTCTGGTGCTCCCCGACAAGCAGCCCGCCCGGGTAGCCGCCGCCATCCACCGGGTGGTCACCGATCAGAACCTCCGGGCCGCCCTGGCCCGGGCGGCGTCAGAACGGGTGGCCTCCTTCGCCTTGCCCCGGGTGCAGGAGGGCTTCGCGTCAGCCCTCGAAACCGCCTACGCCGCGTGAGCGTGTCGGCGGCCCACCGCCGGTTCTGATGAGAGTCGCCTTTGTCGTGCCCCGCTACGGCCCGGACATCATCGGGGGGGCCGAGACAGCCGCCCGCAAGCTGGCCGAGGGCCTGGTGGCACTGAAGGGGTGGGACGTCGAGGTGCTGACCAGCTGCGCCGAGGATTTTGTCACGTGGGCCGATGTCTATCCCGAAGGGGACCACCACATCAACGGGGTTCTGGTCCGCCGATTCACATCGGCAGCGGGGCGGGACCCGTCGTTCCATCCCCTCTCAGCTGCGTTGCTGGCCGATCCGGCCTCGGCGTCATTGCCGGATGCCGAGCGGTGGCTCGATCTTCAGGGCCCGGTGACTCCCTCCCTGGCCGATGCGGCGGAGACCTCACCGGCCGACGTCGTGATCTTCTATCCCTATCTGTATTATCCGACGGCGCGGGTCATCGACAGAGTGGGTGCCCCCACCGTCCTGCATCCGGCGGCTCACGACGAGCCCGCCTTGCATCTACCTGTCTTCCCGCGGGTCTTCGAGGCCGCCGATGCGTTGGTCTTCCAAACCGTGGCGGAACGTGAGTTGGTGCAGGGGCTCTTCCCGGTGGCGTCACACCACCAGATGTTGCTCGGGCTGGGAGTGGATGATCCGCCCGATGGGCCCCAGACACTCGATCCGGGAGACCCCGCTCTTCCGGTCGGTCCCTATCTGGTGTGTCTGGGCCGGGTGGACAGTCACAAGGGAAGCCTGACGCTGGCGTCGATGTTCGCCGCCTACAAGGAGCGACACCCCGGACCTCTCCGCCTGATGATGGCCGGACCGGTGGTCGAAGCCCCCGACCCCCACCCCGAGATCGACGTGGTGGGCGCGGTGTCAGAGGCAGCCAAGTGGGAGCTCCTGCGCCATGCGGTGGCACTGGTGTCCCCGTCGCGGTGGGAGGCGTTTTCGTTGGTCATCGCCGAAGCGTGGAGTGCTGGCACCCCGGTAGTGGTCAACGCCACCTGCGGTGCCACCACCGAGCATTGCCGGCGTTCGGGGGGTGGTCTCTTCTTCCATGGCTACGCGGAGTTCGAAGTCATCATCGAACGGCTGTGCGCTGACGATGAGCTGGCCTCCGAACTCGGCCGGCGGGGTCGCTCCTACGTCGATGGCCGATTCCGTTGGCCGATCATCATCGACCGCTACGCCACGTTTCTCGAGTCGGTGGCGGCGGGAACGGGCGAATCAGATGCCGGTACCCAGTGACCGGGGCCCGGAACGGGAGATCAGATGCACCCCGAGCACGGTGGTACCGGGGAGAAGTTGCCACACCCGGTAGCCCCCGATGGGTTGAGGCGTGGATACCGGGAGCGCGTAGCCCTGGGCCGTGAGGGAGGTCAACCCCGGGATCGTGGGTGAAGCGACCAGAAAGACGGAGCCCGATGGCGCCGTCGCCACCGAGTTCCCTCGGGCGTAGTACAGCGCACCATGGAACTGGTTGTAGAGCACACCGCCCGGTTGGATCAGGGCAATGGGGATAGTTGGCAGTGCATAGCCGGCATTGCGGTAGATGTTCGCCCCACCGTCGACGGTGTCGAACACGATGACGTCGCGTGTGGGGTTGACAACGGGGCCCAGAGCCATCAGGGCGGCGTCGATGGTATCTGTGCTGATGATGCTGGCCCGCGTGTCGGCGTACGGTGCCTGGTAACGGGCCTGCTGCAACCAGAGTCCACCAGTGGTGGGGCGGAGCCAGCGTTGGGGCAACACCCCGTTCCCGTTGATGAAGCGCTGGGTGCCGAGGGCCACCACAAGGGCCACCGAGAGCGAGGTGAGCACCAGCCAGACAGGCGAGTACCGAGCGGCTGCCCCGGGTTGGGCGACCCTACGGCCGAGGGCGGCCACCGGGAGTAGAAGGGCGATAACAGCGGCGGGAAGGTAGGCCAGCAGGTACCCCCCCTTGGCAAACTGGATCAGCCCCACGATGGCGACGGGCGGGACGATGGCGGCGGCCAGGATGGCGGCCTTCGCCTGGTACCACGGGCGGTGCCACCCAGAATCCGTCCCGAAAGCCTCGGTCGGGTGATCGTGGCGGTCGGAGAAGTCGGGGTCCACGGATGCACTGTTGGTGTCGGATCGCAGAAAGCGGATCAGGCCGCGGATCACCAGGGCGACTCCACCGACCAGCGCCACTGCCGCCAACGGCACCAGGGCCACGACTGTGTAGGCGGCGAAGGTTCCGAGATTGACATGACCTCCCCGAGCATGGTCGAGAATTGACGTTGCCTGTGCCGCTCCGGTGGCCTCGATGCGTGTTGCCCGGAGCCAGGCATGGATACCACCGGGTTGTTGGATCACCATGGGCACCAACCACAGAGCTACCGACGCGATCCCGGCCAAGGCGGTAATGACCAGGCGACCCCAACGTCGGGTAGACGCCACAATGGCGATCACGGCCAGGATGGCGAAGGCTTGGATGATGGACTGCCTGAACCCGGCCAGCAGGCCGAGGACGACGACAGCCCACACACCGTGCCAACTTCCGGGTCGAGCCCGCCACGCCAAGATGATCAAGAGCGGACATGCGACCAAGTCGAAGGAGTAGGTGGCGACGATGGAGCCACTGAACCAGGCGAACGGGGAGGTGGCCACGATGACCCCGGTGGCGATTCCCGTCCATCGCCCCCCGAGATCACACCCGGCCACCACGGCCAGGCCCACTCCGAGCGCCGAGGCGATAGCCGTCACCACCACCAGGCTGTGGATGGTCCCGAGACCACTGAGCGCCCTCATTGCCCGGCCCGCTTCGACGTAGAGCCAGTATCCCGGGGGCTGGGGCGAACCATGGGTCACGTCGAAACGGTTGACGCCCGATGCATATTGAGCGGAGTCCCAGTCGGTCGGCCCGCGCGCGGCGGTGGCGAGCCGGAGCACCAGGGTGGCGGCGGCCATCAACCACGGCGTCACGCTGAAGAGACGCCTTCGAGACGGATGTTGCCCGATCCCGGTTGGGATTTCGCCATCCGGCGTTTCGACCGATTCATCCGGGGGCGAGTGGGGCGACGAGTGCATCCCCAAGGGTAGCGAGCCAAATCCCGTCCCTGGTGCCCCGGCCCTACATGGGCCCGATGGTTCACCGGGCGACGGTTGCAGACCATGGCTACAGTGACGCCGTGTCACCACAACATGGGCAACTGCGGCTTGGACTGTGCAGCACGGGACAGCGACTACCAGGGAAGTCCGGTCGGACCAAGCGGGTCACCCGAACCGTGAGTGCGTGCCTGACCTTGGGCGCCGTCTTCGGGCCGGCATTGATGGGTCCGGCGCCTGCCGGGGGAGCGACAGTCGCTCACCCCCAGGCCGTGCAACCTCACACGGTGACCACCTCCCTCGTCTGGGCGCAGACATTGCCCGACGCCGGTTCGCCGATCGCCGAGTCATCGCCGTCAGTGGCCACCCTCGACGGTGCCGGTCCCTCGGTGGTGGTCGGTGACCGAACCGGCACACTGTGGGCGTTCCACCTCGCTGATGGATCGGCACCGGCGGGATGGCCGGCTCACACCGGGGGTGTGCCTATCGATTCGACACCCTCGGCCGCTTCGGTCGACGGGAGTGGTTTGGACACGGTGTACGTCGGCTCCGGGAACGCGCCAAATCCGCACGTGGGCGGTTACTCCGCCTTCAACCATGCGGGAGCGCAGGTGTGGGGCGTGAACGCCACCGATCCGCAAGGGCCTCAGGGAGTTCAGGCCTCCATGTCGGTGGGGAACATCGACGGGGTCACCGGGGTGACCGCGCCGTCGCTCGGCCAGAACCAATACGCCATGAACGCGGTGAACGGGGCGGTGCTCCCGGGATGGCCGTTCTTCACCGCGGACAGCGGGTTCGCCACACCGGCGTTGGCCGACCTGTACGGCAACGGACAGACCGAAATTGTGCAGGGAGGTGACTCCAGCGCCGGTGTGGCCAATGGGGTCACCTATGCCAACGGTGGTCACCTTCGGGTTCTGGGCGGAGGTGGCAACCTCATCTGCGATCACCATGTGAACCAAACGGTCGACTCGTCGCCGGCGGTGGGGGGTTTCCTGGCCGGAGGCGCGACCGGTATCGCCTTCGGAACCGGGTCGTTCTTTCCGGGGGCATCCGACTCCAACACGGTGTTCGGATCGGATGCCCATTGCAACATCGTGTGGCAGACCAACCTGGGCGGCAACACGGTTGACAGCCCGGCCATCGGTGACGTGAGAGGTGACGGCGCGGTGGAAGTGGTCGAGGGGGCCGACACCGGATCGGGTGGAACCGTGTGGGTACTCAACGGGGCGAACGGTGCACCATTGGCCGGATGGCCGCAATCGACCGCGGGCCGGATCATCGGTGGGATCGCGACGGCCGACCTGACCGGAGGGGGCTACAACGATGTCCTGGTCCCGACCACGTCCGGCCTGGTCATCTTCGACGGTCGCAGCGCCGCGGTGGTGGCCACCTTGGGTGCCGGGACGATCGGGCTCCAGAACTCCCCGATGGTGACCGTCGATCCCAACGGGAGCATCGGTATCACCATCGCCGGATACGGTGCCAACAACCAGGGCATCATCCAGCACTACGAAATCGCCGGATCGAGCGGTCACTCGCTCGGGAAGCGGGCGTGGCCGATGTTCCATCAGAATCCTCAACTGACCGGTGTCCTGGCGCAACCCGCCGCCGGTCATCTCAACCAACCCATCGTGGGGATGGCGGCGACCGCCGACGGGAAGGGGTACTTGAACGTTGCCGCTGACGGGGGCATCTTCGCCTTCGGTGACGCCGCCTTCCACGGATCGACCGGTGGTTTCCCCCTCAATCGACCGGTGGTGGGAATGGCGGCCACACCCGACGGCGGGGGCTACTGGTTGGTCGCCTCCGACGGGGGCATCTTCGCCTTCGGGGATGCCGCCTTCCACGGTTCGACCGGGAGCATCCACCTCAATGAACCGGTGGTCGGGATGGCCGCCACTCCCAGGGGTGGTGGCTACTGGTTGGTGGCATCCGATGGTGGGATCTTCGCCTTCGGGGATGCCGCCTTCCACGGTTCGACCGGCGGTTTCCCCCTCAATCGACCGGTGGTGGCCATGGCCGCCACGCCCACCGGTGGTGGCTACTGGTTGGTCGCCTCCGACGGGGGGATCTTCGCCTTCGGGGATGCCGCCTTCCACGGATCAACGGGCAACCTGAGCCTGGTACTCCCGGTTGTCGACATGGCAGTGGTGCCGGGTGGGGGCGGCTACTGGATGGTGGCGGCCGATGGCGGGATGTTCGCCTTCGGCAGCGCCGGCTTCTACGGCTCGATTCCGGCGGTGTTCGCCGCACAGAACAACGGACAGGACTGAGAGGACCCTGTCCGGGCGCCGGGGTTCCCCTTGTTCGGCACCGCCTGGCGGTAATGTTGGGGACAACGTGCATACGCCACTGTCAAAGATGGGAAGAGGGCCCCGGCGGCTTCGCACTGCGGTAGCCGTGTTGGTGACCGCGTCGCTCAGTTTGCCGATGGGGCTGGTGCTATCGGTGGCCACCGCCTCGGCGGTTCCGCATTCGTCATCAGTGGTAACCCTCACCGGCCACGGCTACGGGCACGGGCACGGTATGGGCCAGTGGGGAGCATTGGGGTACGCCCTCTATCAGACCCCCTATCAATCGATCGTGGCGCACTACTACGGCGGAACCACGTTGTCGTCCTTGAGCGCCACGGCGGAGGCGACCCAGATCCACGTCGAGCTTTCCGAGAACAACAACAACACGGTCATCGTCACCTCCGGGTCCCCTTTCACGGTGGCAGGTTTGTCGGTGCCGCCCGGGCAGGCAGTGCTGATGACCAACAACGGCGCCAGTGGATCGTGGAATGCCACGGTGGGCGGCGGGTGCGGCGGCCCGTGGAACGGCGCGGTGGCGGCCAACGTCACGAACCCCACCGCGGTGCCGAGCCACAACCCCGACTTGGGCGATCCCGCCACCGGAACCAATGCCCTCCAGTTGTGCCAGGGGGGTAGTGGCGGGAATATCACCCTGCGAGGAAACATCGAGGCGACCGACTACCAAGGTCAGTCCCGCACCGTCAACATCGTGCCTCTCGAGCAGTACGTCGCCGGTGTCGTCCCCAATGAGTCGTCCTCCTACTGGGGCACCCTGGGCGGTGCCGGGCCCCAGGGCCAGTCGTGGGGATTTCAGGAGCTCGAAGCCCAGGCAGTCGCGGCCCGTTCGTATGTGATGGCCGGTCTCGGTTCGTACTACGGCTACACCGATACCTGTGACCTGTACTGTCAGACCTACCAGGGGACAAAGAACGAGAGCACACTCGGCGACCTGGCTGCCTCCGGTACGGCCGGCCAGGTGATGGAGTTCCCCGGTGGGGCAGTGGCGGCCACCCAATACTCGGCATCCACCGGCGGCTATACCAATCCCGGCGCCAACTCACTCGGGTTTCCCGCTGTTCCTGACGCCGGAGACTCGGTTTGTGTCCCCGGGGCGTGTAATCCCAACCACACCTGGAAGGCATCGGTGGCGGTGTCGGATATCGAGGCCGATTGGCCCCAACTCGGCACCTTCCAATCGTTGAACGTGACGGCCCGCAACGGATTTGGAGACTGGGGTGGCCGGGTGACCTCGTTGACGCTGGTCGGGTCCAAGCAGAGCGTGCAGATGTCCGGCGACCTGTTCGCCGGGACCCTGGGGCTGATGTCTGATTGGTTCACCACCTCCACCCTGCTCAATAAGCCCATTGTCGGCATGGCGGCCACCCCTGACGGCAAGGGCTACTGGGAGGTGGCCTCCGACGGCGGCATCTTCTCCTTCGGCGATGCCGCCTTCTTCGGGTCCACCGGGGCCATCACCCTCAACAAGCCCATTGTCGGCATGGCCGCCACCCCTGACGGGAAGGGCTACTGGTTGGTGGCCTCCGACGGCGGCATCTTCTCCTTCGGCGATGCCAGCTTCCATGGATCCACCGGGGCCATCAGGCTCAACAAACCGGTGGTCGGCATGGCCGGGTCCCCTGACGGTGGTGGCTACTGGCTGGTGGCTTCCGACGGCGGCATCTTCTCCTTCGGCGATGCCCAATTCTTTGGCTCGACGGGCACTATCCATCTCAATCAACCCATGGTGGGCATGGCCGGGTCCCCCGACGGGAAGGGCTACTGGTCGGTGGCCTCCGACGGCGGCATCTTCGCCTTCGGCGATGCCGCCTTCTTCGGGTCCACCGGGGCCATCGCCCTCAACAGGCCGGTGGTGGGCATGTCGACCACGGCCGACGGGCACGGCTACCGCCTGGTGGCCTCTGACGGGGGCATCTTCTCCTTCGGTGACGCCACCTTCTTTGGTTCGCCTTCGGCGGAGTAGGGACGGACCTGGCCAACCGCCATCTCCGCCGTCAGCAGGTTCAGTCAGCAAGCGCTGTCAGTTGGTCGCGTTTGGGTGCTGTCGAGGCCCGGAAATGCCCGAAGTCGACCGATCGGACCAAGCCGTCCGACGTTGATTCCCACGTCGGCGGCGGTCATCATCCGAAGATCCCCTCGGCTGTTGCCGTACGCCCACAGACGCGGAGAGGACTCGTCCACACCCGCGACCCACTCCTGGAGGCGGCGTAACTTCTCTTCGCCTCGACAGTTCTTCCCGTCGTATCGTCCGGTGAGGCGACCATCTTCGACCGCGAGTCGGGTGGCGATCACGTGCTCGGCTCCGAGCAGGCGTCCGGCTTCGCGTACGTAGCTTTCGGGAGAGGCCGACACAATGACCGTGTGGTCTCCTCGCTGCTGGTGCCAGATAAACCGTCGGTGGACATCAGCGCGCAGGTGGCTGGCCAGGTGACCCTTGGCGAACTCGATGCTCGCCGTGTCGAGATGGGAGGTCTCGACACCGGCCAGGACCCGTTGGAAGAGGCGCTCTTTGGTCTCGTCCGCTACGGTGCCCCCGGCCAGAGCGGCATGGGCCAGGCGAGGGGAGAGGGCGATTGAGGCGGCGACCACCAACCGGCGACCGGTGACGGCAGAAAGGAAGCCGAACACGCTGCCACCGGTGGTGACGGTTCCGTCGAAATCGAATGCGGCGATATCAGGCATGGGCGAATATCATGCCCGCAACCGGTGGCCGGCTCGACCATGCCGGTTGGGTCGACCACAGCCACCGGGGCCAGGAAACTTGACCCATCAGGTCGACAATAGGTTCTCCTTCGTCTATCCTGACGCAGACGACGGGATCGTGAGGGTCGCGATCCGGACCGGAGTACCGGTACAGAACACATGAGGAGTAGCACCATGGCAATTCGACTGGGCGACATCGCCCCCGATTTCACAGCAGAGACGACCGAAGGAACTGTCCGTTTCCACGAGTATCTCGGGGACAGCTGGGGAATCCTCTTTTCCCACCCCAAGGACTTCACTCCGATCTGTACCACCGAGTTGGGCGGGTTTGCCAAGGCCAAGCCCGAGTTCGACAAGCGTGACACCAAGCTGATCGGGGTGTCCGTCGATGACGTCGTCTCGCATGCCAAATGGGCAGAAGACATCAAGGAGACCCAAGGCCAGGCTCTGAACTTTCCGATCATCGGTGATGAGGATCGTAAGGTCGCCGACCTGTACGACATGATCCATCCCAACGCCAACGACACCCTCACCGTCCGGTCGGTGTTCATCATCGGGCCCGACAAGAAGATCAAGCTGACCTTGACCTACCCCGCGTCGACCGGTCGCAATATCGACGAGATCCTCCGGGTCCTCGACTCGCTGCAGTTGACCGCCGACTACCAGGTGGCCACTCCAGTGAACTGGAAGGACGGGGACGACGTGGTCATTTCCGGAGCGGTCTCCGACGAAGAGGCCAAGGAGCGTTTCCCGAAGGGATTCAAGGCCTTGAAGCCCTATCTGCGGATGACCCCTCAGCCCAACAAGTAATTCTGCTGCCGACCCGCGTTGGCTTCACAGTGTGAGTGCCCGAATCCGGCCCTGTGGGGCCGGATTCGGGGCGTAGGCTTCAGCCGGTTGGTGCCTGGTGCCGCTGATACTGCTACCATTGTTGGGTCGACGAACCCCGTCCGTCGCCGTTTCCGAACATCCCAGAGGTCGACCCAGCACATGCCCGACAAGCAGGCAACCATCACCGAGTACCGGCTCCACGAGACCGATACCGGTTCACCCGAGGTGCAAATCGCCATTCTGAGCGAGCGCATCACTCACCTCACCGAGCACCTGAAGGTGCACAAAGGTGATCACCACACCCGCCGTGGGTTGCTGAAGCTCATCGGTCAACGCCGTCGACTCCTCGACTATGTGAGGAACAACGATGTCGAGCGCTACCGGGACATCATCGGACGCCTCGGCCTCCGCCGTTAGGCGGTCACCGTTCGATTCGCCCGGCTTTGGCCGGGCGATGGTAATTCTTCCACCGGCAACTCGCCGTTGGACGCCAGGTCGACACCGTGTCGACCGGCAGTAGGAACGGCAAGCCGCATCGGCGGTAGGCCGTAGACAGACAGACCGGGCTCCTGCAGAGGTCAGTCACCAGTTGCCGAATACCCGGCTCGCTACCAGGACGGGGTGTTCGACAACTGGGAACTGGCTCGGGGGGCCCCCGAGCAAACCAAGGAGCGTCATGTCAGACGCCATTTCAGTATCGGCACCCATCAGTGGTACCGACCGCACACTCACCTTCGAGTCGGGAAAGTTGGCCCAACTGGCCGACGGCGCTGTCCTCGGCCGTATCGGGGACACCGTGTTGCTGGCAACAGCCACCGCGTCCCGGTCGGTCCGGGAGGGGGCCGACTTCTTCCCCTTGACGGTCGACATCGAGGAACGGGCCTATGCCTCCGGAAAGATCCCCGGATCGTTCTTCCGGCGGGAGGGCAAGTCCTCGGATCAGGCCATCCTCACCTGCCGGCTCATCGACCGCCCGCTTCGCCCGTCGTTCCCCAAGGGTTTTCGCAACGAGGTCCATGTGGTCGGGACCATCTTTGGGGCTGACCAGATCAACCCGCACGACGTCCTGGCCATCAATGCCGCCTCGGCGGCACTGATGCTGTCAGGCATCCCCTTCGACGGACCAATCGGTGCTGTCCGGGTGGCGTATTCGACCGACGGCGTTTGGATCCCGCACCCCACCTTCGAAGAGGGCAACGCCTCGACCTTCGAGCTGGTGGTGGCGGGCCGGGCGCTCAGCGATGCCGACGACGCCGATATCGCCATCATGATGGTGGAGGCCGGCGGCACCGAGCGTTCGTTCCAGTACTACGACGAAGGTGCCCCACAGGTCACCGAAGAGGTGCTGGCCGACGGGCTCGAAGTGTCCAAGACATGGATCCGCGAGTCGATCGTCCTGCAGCGCAAGTTGGTGGCGGCTCACATTGCCGATCGTGGCGCCATCGTTCCTCTCGAGTTCTCCACCCTCTCCGACTACGGGGATGACGTGTGGGAGCGGGTGGTTGCCACCGGCTCGGAGTCGGTTGCCGCCGCCAACGCCTTTACGGCCAAAGCCGAACGGAACGGCGCTCTCGACACAGCTACGGCGACGATCGTCTCGGCTCTTTCTTCCGAGTTCCCCGACCGTGAGCGGGAGATCAAGGCCGCCGTCAAGGGGCTGACCAAGAAGCTGGTGCGCAAGCGCATTGTGGAAGAGGGCATTCGGATCGACGGGCGGAATACGTCACAGATCCGCCCACTGTCGGCCGAAGTCGATCTTCTGCCCACCGCGCACGGTTCGGCGCTCTTCCAGCGGGGTGAGACCCAGGTGCTCAATGTGACGACTCTGGGCATGCCCCGGATGAATCAACTGCTCGACACCATCACCCCGGTGGTTTCGAAGCGGTACATGCATCACTACAACTTCCCGCCGTTCTCGACCGGGGAGACCGGCTTCATGCGCGGCCCGAAGCGTCGCGAGATCGGCCACGGCTTGCTGGCCGAGCGGGCGTTGCTCCCGGTTGTCCCCTACGAAGAGGACTTTCCCTACACATTCCGTTTGGTTTCTGACGTGTTGGCCTCCAACGGCTCCACGTCGATGGCGTCGGTGTGTGGATCGACGCTGTCGATGATGGCAGCCGGCGTGCCGTTGCGGGCACCGGTGGCCGGCATCGCCATGGGTCTGGTCTACGACGATGGCAACTATGTGACCCTCACTGACATCCTCGGCGCCGAGGATGCATTCGGCGACATGGACTTCAAGGTCACCGGGACCAAAGATGTGGTCACCGCCCTGCAGCTCGACACGAAGATCGACGGACTGCCGGCGGACGTGCTGGCCAAGGCTCTCCTTCAGGCCAAGGACGCCCGACTGGCGATTCTCGAAGTCATGGCCGGCGCCATCGCCGAGCCCCGCAGTGAGGTGGCCTCATCGGCACCAAAGATCATCTCGTTCGAGATCCCCATGGACAAGATCGGTGAGGTCATCGGGCCCAAGGGCAAGGTGATCAACGCTCTCCAACAGGAGACCGGCGCCGATATCGCCGTGGACGATGACGGCATGGTTGGCACCGTGACCATCGGAGCCAAGGATGGCAGTGCCGTCGAAGAGGCTCGTCGGCGGATCTCGACCATCCTCGACCCGCCGTTGGCCGAGGTGGGTGCTATCTACCAGGGCAAAGTCGTGAACATCACCAAGTTCGGAGCCTTTGTCAACATTCTGCCGGGCCGCGATGGGCTGTTGCACATCTCAAAGATCGGACGCGGCAAGCGGGTGGAGCGGGTCGAGGACGTGCTCGAGCTCGGTCAGCCGGTGGAGGTGAAGGTCGACGACATCGACCCACAGGGCAAAGTGTCTCTCTCGCTCGCTGGTGAGCCTTCCGGGGATGAGCGATCCTCGGCTCCGGGGCGTCCCGACAGCAATAGGGGAGGTCGTGGCGATGGTGGAGGTCGTGGCGATGGTGGAGGTCGTGGCGATGGTGGAGGTCGTGGCGATGGTGGAGGTCGTGCCAATCGTGGCGATCACGCTGACCCGGGTGACAGCGTTCACTCCGATCCGATTGCCTCGTCAGAGCCCCGGAGTGGGTCCACTCCTGCCTCGGGCGCCGCATCGTTCGAAGACTCCTTTCAAGCGGAGCTCGTTCAAGAGTTCGGCGAACTGGGTCCCGCTGGGGCTGAGCCGTCCGAGCGCTCGGGCGGAGGAGGCGGACGCAACCGGGGTGGTCGCCGTCGTCGGTGATTCGGCCAGGTTGACCGGGACTGTCGACTCATGATCCGTACCGACATGCTGTCGTCGGGTGTGGCGCTGGCCACCGAGCGGATGGCTGATGCGCGATCGGTGTGCATCGGATTCTGGGTGGGTACCGGCTCGCGCGACGAAACCGTCGATCGAGCCGGTACCTCCCACGTTCTGGAGCATCTCCTCTTCAAAGGCACTGAGGACCGGCCGGCCGCGGCCATCGCCGAGGCGGTCGATGAGGTCGGAGGCGACTTCAACGCATTCACCACCAAGGAGTACACCTCCTTCTACATCCGCTTGTTGGCCGAGCACCTGCCATTGGGGCTCGACATCCTCTCCGACATCATGTGGCGACCGGCCTTGCGAGATTCCGATCTCGATGCCGAGAGGTCGGTCATCCTCGACGAGATCCTCATGCATGCCGATGAGCCTTCCGACCTGGCCGCGGAACAGAGCTCAGCCTGCTTGTTCCCTGATCACGCCTTGGGCCGTGAAGTACTCGGTACCCACGAGTCGATCGAGGCGATGACCGCCGCCCACATCCGCCAATTCTTTGCCCTGCACTACCGACCCAAGAACATGGTGGCAGCCATTGCCGGTGACCTCGAGCACGACGATGTGGTCGCAGGTCTCGATGCCCGGTTCACCGGATCGTCAGGGGGGTCGTCTCCGGAGCGCTCCGCCCCGGGCGACACCGTCATTCCCTTGCAAGTGATCAGACGCGGTACCGAGCAGACCCACCTCATCCTGGGGATGCGCTCGGTCGATCGGTTCGATCCGCGCCGCTATGCCCTTGCCATCCTCAATCACGTCCTGGGTGGCGGTCTGTCGAGCCGGCTCTTCCAGGAGATCCGGGAGCGGCGTGGCTTGGCTTACTCGGTCTGGTCGGAACGGGTTGCCTATCACGACGCCGGGGCGGTCAGCGTGGGGATGGGTACCTCACCGGACCATGTTTCCGAGGTGTTGAAAATCGTGGCCGGCGAACTCGAGGCACTGGGAGCGGATGGCATCACCGAACGTGAACTGGCGGTGGCCAAAGGCAATCTCCGGGCGGAGACCATCTTGGCCTGCGAGGACTCCGGGGCTCGAATGGGCCGGATCGGGGCGGGTCTGTTGCTTCACGGAGAGGTGCTCGATATCGACGAGGTGTTGGCCCGGGTAGAGGCGGTCACGCTCGCCGACGTACACGCCGCCGCCACCGAGTTGGTGGCAGCACCCCGGACCCTGTCGGTAGTGGGGCCTTTCGACGAGTCGGACTTCGACACCGACACGCTCGGCGTGCGCTGAGGCTGGATCGCACCTCGCCTCAGGGACACCACGACCGCCGACGATAGGGTTGGTAGCTATGCGAGTCGGAGTGGTCGGAGCCGGGGGGAAAATGGGCCGAGAGGTGTGCCGCACGGTGGGTGCCGACCGGGAGCTCGAGCTGGTGGCGGCCGTCGACCCCCAACTGGCCGGGATCGACCTGCGCCAGCTCACCGGGGAAGACGCCGGGGGACTCTCGATCGAAAGAGATCTCGGGGCGCTGGTAGATGCCGGTGTCGAGGTGGTGGTCGACTTCACCCGGGCGGACGCGGCGAGAGACACGCTGGCGTGGTGCGCGGAGGCCGGGATCCATGCGGTGGTCGGTACCACCGGGTTCAACGACGAGGACATCACCACACTGGAGCGCCTGTTCGCCGGTCCGGAGCGGGGAGCACCCAACTGCATAGTCGCCGCCAATTTCGCCATTGGAGCGGTGCTGATGATGCGGTTCGCGGCAATGGCCGCGCCGTGGTTCGAAGGAGCCGAGATTGTCGAGCTCCATCACGATGGGAAGCTCGATGCCCCGTCGGGGACATCCATGCGGACGGCAGAGCGCATGGCGGCAGCTCGGGTGGCCGCTGGGGTCGACGAGTTTGCCGGTGACCGGACCACCACGGTGATGGTCGAGGGTGCCCGGGGAGGCGCGGGCCCGGGGGGGATACGGATGCATTCGGTGCGTCTGACCGGCCTGATTGCTCACCAAGAGGTCATGTTCGGTGCGGTCGGCCAGGGCTTGACCATCCGGCACGACTCCTATGACCGGACTTCCTTTATGGCCGGGGTGGCCCTCGCCATCAGAGCGGTGACGACCCGACCCGGGCTGACCCTGGGGCTCGATCCTCTTCTCGGGTTCTGAATCAACCGGCTATCGATGGAGGACACCCGCCAGCGGATCATCGAGGCCACCTACGCTTGCGTGGCCAGGTGGGGTGTGGCCAAAACCACAGTGGAAGATGCGGCCCGCGAAGCCGCGGTATCACGGGCCACCGTCTACCGGCACTTCCCTGGGGGCCGCGACGAGCTGATCCATGACGTCGTGGTGTGGGAGCTCTTCGCCTTTTTTGGTCGCCTCTATGACGAGGTGCGAGGGGCCGAGAGCCTTGAAGCGGTGATGGAGCGGGGCATCTCCTTTGCCCATCGGTCGATTCAGGAGCATGAGGTGTTGCAACGGGTCATGCAGACCGAGCCGGAGACGCTCCTTCCCACCATCACGGTGGAGAGCAATCGGATCCGGGACGCCATTGCAGGCTTTCTGGTCCCGTACCTCCATCAGCACGGTTTGGCGCCGGGAGTGGACCCCGATGAAGCCGGCGACTTTCTGGCTCGAATGGTGCTCTCCTACATGGGATCACCCGGTCGATGGGATCTCGACGATCCGGCTCAGGTGTCTGAGTTGGTCCGTGGCGAGCTACTGGCCGGCGTGGTGGTCGGACCCGAGCCCGGAAAGCGGCCCGACTGAGCCCGGGGGCAATCCTTGACAATGAGACAAATATCGACCTATTGTTCCAAACATGGCGGGACAGGGGGCACGGCTTCGAGTCGTGCAGGGGGATCTATGGGTTGGTGCCGCCATGGCATCGAATGCATCGGCGCCTACCGACGCACCCGACCGGGTCTCTCCCCATCGGATCCGTATCGTCGACGCGGCCCTGGACTGCATAGCCAGGCAGGGCACGGCCAAGACCACTGTTGACGATGTGGCCCACGGTGCCGGCGTGTCGAGAGCCACCGTCTACCGGGTATTCCCCGGGGGCAAAGACGAACTGCTGGGCGCGGTGGCCGAAACCGAGATGGCCCGGTTGTTCTCCGCCCTCGGTGCCCGGATGGGGGCGGCCGAAGAGCTTTCCGATGTGCTGGTGATCGGTATCGTCGAAGCGGTGACCCGGATTACCCGACATCCGGCCCTCACCTACATGATCGCCCATGAACCAGACGTGGTGCTCGGCCGACTGGCATTCGACGAGTCGAACCGTCTTCTGGCCACGGCCAGCCGTTTCATCTCCCCATTCCTCATCCGATGGATGGATCCCGAGGAAGCCGCCCGGGTGGCGGAGTGGGCGACCCGGATTGTGCTCTCCTACTGCATTGCCCCGACGAGTGAGATGGACCTCACTGACCCGGCCCGGGCCCGCCACCTGGTCGGCACATTCGTGCTCCCCGGGATCAGGGCGCTCCGCGCCCCTGACCGGTCCCAACCGGTTGACCTCGTTCCCATTGCCGCCGATCGGGCCAAGCACGCGGGCAGGGTCCACCAAGTCGATTATCTCCAGACCTACCCAACCACCACCACACATTCCGAGGGGGACGTGCAATGAGCATTGATATGAACAGCACCAATGACATCATCGGCCGAGAGGACATCGACGACTTCGAGGCGATTCTGTCTGTGGTCGGCACTGAAGAAGCCGATGGTAGACACACAGTGCACTCCAACTACGACACCATCTTCACGTGGGACTATGAGAAGGGAACCCGACCCAAACTCGACAAGCTCTACGAGAAAGCCAAGAAGGCCCAGTGGAATGGTCAGACCGATCTGCCCTGGGACACCGATGTCGATCAAGAGAAGCTGATCGTCGAAAACGCCATGGCCACCGGAGGGTTTACCGCCGGAGTCGACCTCACCGGTACTCCTGCTGAGAAATGGTCGGAGAAGGAGTGGATCCAGTTCGGGGTGGAGAGCCAGAACTGGACCTTGTCCCAGTTCCTCCACGGGGAGCAGGGTGCGCTGGTGTGCACGGCCAAGATCGTAGAGTCCGTCCCATGGATCGATGCCAAGTACTACGCCGCCACCCAGGTGATGGATGAGGCCCGGCATGTGGAGGTATTTGCCAAGTACCTCGACGACAAGTGCTCGGGTCACTACCCGATCAACGCCCATCTGC
>CABEBB010000164.1_pt1 | contig 22210 bp, 27 predicted proteins | sample 3132551 | NCBI WGS metagenome assembly CABEBB01 (sample SAMEA5534345, study PRJEB31848) | metagenome | biome: tundra; feature: field; material: soil | place: USA | collected 2013-05 | depth 0.45 m | reverse complement strand
TGGCGGGCCCAGGTGGGGTGGGCGTGGTGGATGTTGTGCCAGTTGTCACCGAGGGACACGATGGCCAGCAGCCACAGGTTGGTGCTGCGGTCACTCGTCCCGTCCGACCGCTGGCCGAAGGTGTGGCACAGCGAGTTGACCGACCAGGTGACGTGGTGGAGGAGCGCCATCCGCACTAGGCCGGCCCACAACAGGGCGGTGAGGGCTCCCGTGAAGGTCCCCGACAGCGCGTAGCCGATCCCGAAGGGGATCATTAGCGACGCCAGGGCCAGGACCGGAAATAAGCGGTCGATCCGCTGCAGGTCGCGGTCGCGCAGCATGTCGGGTGCGTAGCGGGCGGCGCTCGACGCATCCGATACGAACAGCCAACCGACGTGAGAGAAGGCAAGGCCCCGCAGCAGAGCCGTGCCGTGATCGCCGTAGCGATGGGGGGAGTGGGGGTCGCCGGAGTGGTCGCTGAACATGTGGTGGCGACGATGGGTGGCCACCCAGCTGGTCACCGAGCCCTCAACTGCCATCGAGCCCATGATGGCGAGGGCGATCTTCAGCGTCCGGCACGGCCCGAAGCCGCTGTGGGTGAACAACCGGTGGAAGCCGATAGTGATCCCAAAGCCGGTGAGGACGTAGAGGACGAGTCCCATCACGATGTCGGACAGGTTGACGGCGTGCCCCCATAGCCAGGGGATGACGATGGCAAGCGCGATCGCCGGGCCGGCCACGATGGCGGCGGTGACCAGCTTCTGAGCCGCGTGCACCACCGCCGGTGCCTGTTCTGCCATGTCGGCGGGGTCGGAAGCGGCCATCGGCTCGGGTGCGACAACCAGGGAACCCACGGGACCTCCGAAAGCGCCGAGGCGCATGAGGCAAGGCAATACCGGACGGCCTCACGGGGTCGGTTGCCGAGCGATGACCCTCGACTCTACCGGTATCGGGCTTCAGCGTCCCCAAATGCCTGGTCAGGGACAGTGGCAACTGCAAGCATCGAGATCAACTCCGCCTCCTTCCGGCGGTCGAGAGGAGCGGCCGGGAACGTGCCACGGCCGGATGCACTCATCACATCCTCGGAGCGGTTCGCGCACCGTCCCATCGGGTGGTTCATTGGCCCAGCTAGAGGACTCGGTAGGCCTTGGGGACACAATAAGAACCCACTGGTCTGCGGCACCCCATTCACGCTATAATCGTGTACATGACTACTCTTCCCGTTGCCGATGCTCGGGCCAACCTGTCGAAACTGATCGATGAGGCCAGCACCACTCACGAACGATTCGAGATCACGCGGAACGGCCGGCGGGCGGCGGTGCTCATCGGAGCCGACGACTACGACGCTATGCGCGAAACCATTGCCGTTCTTTCCGACCCAGTCCTCTTACGCTCTCATGAGGAAGGGCAACAGGCGCTCGGTGATGGGGATGTTCTCGACGCCGAGCAGCTCGCCGATGCAATGAACAATGCCGGCCGCCATGTCGACACCAGGTGACAAACCGGTACCGACTGCGCGTTGCCCGACCAGCCGCCCACGCCCTTACCGACTCGCTACCCGAGAAGATTGCCCATGCCGCATACGAATTGATCAATGGGCTGCTGCTCGACAATCCCCGTCGTGTCGGCAAACCCCTCAACCCACCGCTAGCCCCCGCCTACTCCGCTCGTCGCGGCGACTACCGGATCCTCTATCGGATCGACGACGTGAAGCGAACCGTCGAAGTCACAGCCATCGGGCACCGCGCTGACGCCTATCGCTCCTGACGCCCTTCGCCACCGCGGCCGATCTTCCTCGTGGTTCGTGCAACTCGTTTTTGTGGACCTTGGGTCACACACTACGAACCCAGGGCGCTTGAAATTCTCGGACCCTGCATTGCACTCGCCTGACGGATTTACGAACAACTCATCGATAGATCTCACGTCTGTGACCGACCTTGACAACAAGCACGACGAGTCGTCCCTTGTCGATCTCATAGATGATCCGATAGTCACCAGTCCGAACTCTCCACTGTCCATCGCCTCCAACGAGTTGCGTTCCAGCAGGGGGCCGGGGATTTTCGGAGAGGATCTCGATCGTTTTCAATACGCGGCTTTGTGCGGTCCGATCGAGCTTTCGGATCGCCTTGGCGGCGTGTGCGGTGTATTCAATTTCAAAACGATCCGCCACCTACGCGAGCCCCAACTCGCGCATGAGTTCTTCGTGTGAGATCGTGGGCTCAGTGGATTCCTTTGCGGCTCGCGCTGCTGCAAGATCCTCGGCATCCTCAAGGGCGTCTACGGCACGCTCGAAAAATTCTGGACTCACCAGAACCCCGACTGGACGACCTCGTCTCGTGATTTCTATAGGTTCGATTCGAGCTTGGTCGAGCATGACGGACCAATTGGTGCGTGCGTCATTCGCTGCGATAGATGTCATGAACTAACCTTACGAAAGATACGACTCGTAAGCAAGTGATCCAGGAAGCTTTCTGGCATGGTTCGCGCACCATCCCATTCGGATTCAGGAAAGCGCAGGTCAACAACTCGGGTGACCTTGGGTCACACAATAGGTTCCTCATCGTCGATGGTCCAGGGCTGACGATTCAGAAGCGCGCCACGGCTCGCGGTTGACGGATCGATCCCGATCAGGCTCGGACACTTCTACGTGAGGGGACGGGAACCTCACGTCCTTCCGCTTGAGCCGCGGCCAACCAAGCTTCAACACCGATCTCTGCCTCTTGGACGGCTTCGTGAGGAGTCGGGCCATGCCCCGAACAGAAAGGCAGATCGGGGACGTCGGCGATCCAGATCTGATCCTCGTCATTCCAAAACACTTCGATCGGATAGCTCTGCATCATCGGCCCTTCTCCAACTCCAAACTGTAGCGTCGAACCAACAAGGCGACCTGTCGGACTTGATAACGCTTCGCCTCGCCCCTCTCTTCCTACAAATTGATCAACTCGGCCACTTCGGTCCGCGCGAAGACCCGATGACTCCCGCGTCCACCGATCTCCTCGAATCCGAGCGCTTCAATCAGTCGAACGAGATCGACAAACGCCACATTTCCGACGTCACCTCGAAGGATGCGAGCGAAGAGCCGACGTGGAGTCATGACTGTGACCGTATCCAACGGGTGTCTCAACGAATCAGCCCGTTGTGATGCAAATGCTTGTTGTCGGTTCGCGCACCGGTCCGATTGCCTCCGCGAAAACGCAGGTCAACGGCTCGGTGTGCGCTGAGGGACTCGAACCCTCGGCCTGCTGGTTGTAAGCCAGATCGGCCTGAACGTTGTCCTCGCCTCTATGAGCGCAAGTGACCCTCGGACAAAACTGGCACAACTAGCAGGTGTCGTTCAGACCAGGTGCAGCCGGTCATTCATTGGCCCTTCGGCGGATACCCGTTCCTGTCAGCAGCTTCTCACCAACTCGGTCCGTGTGACACGTCGCTCATGGCTCATTCCTAGGGCGAGACCGGCTGGTAGCGCGCCACGGCGAATCCGAACATCATCGGGATGTCGACGGCGAAGAGCACGAGGGCGGCGATGAGCACCGCCAGCGTGGCGCTCGGTATGTGGTCCAAGACGAACACATAGACGAGCATCCCGGCGATCACCGCGTACTCGAGCAGCGCCCAGCCGAAGACCATCCGGAACTTGCCCCAGGCAAACTTGCCGATGCGCGCCAGCATGACCACCGCCACCGCCACCACGACGCCGGCCAGGGTCAGGGCAATGACCGCTGGCACCAGATTCGGATGGCGGTTCGTCTGGGCAGTCAGGTAGATCCCAGCGGCCACAACGAGTATCAGCGCAGCAATCCCCAACTCGCCGATCGGGGGAAGCGTGCGCTCGTCGGTAACGTCGGCGTTCTCCATGGCCGCGGTCATGAGGTGGCCAACCTCGTCATGATCACCAGGGTCGCAACCTGCATCACTCCCGTGATGCCGGCGGTGAGGATGAAGATCCGCATCAGCTTGCCGATGCGCTCGCCATTGGGGCGCTCTTTCTTCAACTCGAACAGTACAGCCAGGTTTGCCGGCTCCAGTATGCCCAAAGCGATTACCGCCATCACCCCGACCACGATGTATGAGGCGACCAGCAAACCGTGGTTCGGGGAATTCGGCGCAAGGAAGCCCAGGTGGCGCGCCAGCTGGTACCCCGCGGCCAACGTCACGATGACCAGCGTGGGCATGATCACGAGCATCTTCGGCATGAACCGGGTGGAGAACTCGATCCGGGCCGGCACGGACATCCTGCCGATGATGGGCCCGATGGCCAGGCCGACGAAGAGGTCGATCCCGGTCCACAGGCCCCCGCCGGCCACGTGGAAGAAATCGAGCGCCCAGAGCCAGTTCCCGGCGATGGACACAATGAGCAGGACGATGATGGCCCCAGCGACCGCCACGCCCACTCGAGGGACAATGGAGAAGTCGGGAACCGGCGGTGGCCCTGGCGGTGGTCCAAGCGGCGCTTCCGCCGAAATCGGGCCGATCTTGACCGTGTCACTCATCGCTATGGCCTCCTCCCCTGAGTGGCACCTTGATTACAGCACGATTCGCCTCCTCGCGGTGGGTTGTTGTTGGTGGCCTCCAGGGACCGCCCCAGTTGAGCCCCGAGAGGACCCGGTGCCTGGGACGAACGCAGTCGGCATCTACGATGTGGGTCTGAGCACGCAGTTTGCACCGTCCTTCTGCATGACTTTGCGCCTCGCCGCCGAGCGCTCGCGGAGTGCCCGCGGAGTGCCCGAACTCGCGAGCACCGAGGGTGTGGGGTGCACAAACTCGAACGCCAGCTTGACCACGCGTGATAGGTGGGGTGGACCTTTGCGGCCGTGGCCCTCTCGTTCCTCTCCTCTGGTCCGTCGCGCCTTCGAGCTTCTCCGGGTTCATCGTCCCAGCGGCCTTGAGAACGACATCGAGTTCATCGTGCTTCGTCATCAACTCGAGGTCTGAGCACCGACGCACGCCACGTCCCCGGTTCACCTGGTCTGATCGGGCATTCCTCGCCGTTGCCGCCGCTCCTCCCCCGCCGCCAGGATGAGCCAGGCGAAAAGCCCTACGTCCTCCACGGGCGAAGGGTACTGGTTGCGGTGACCCTACCTGTGGCGTCCCTGACCTGCGCCGAGACGCCGGTCTCCTCGGGGTTGGGCGCCGCCGTGAGGCGCTGCTCGCCGAACATCGGCGCGACGAGGCGGTAGGCGAACTCTTGGCCAACTAGCGGCACGCCCGAGCGACGGATCAGCTCGCCCATCATCAGGGCCTGCAGCGGCCCGTGCACGACCAGACCGGGGTAGCCCTCCTGCGCGGCATATGCAGAGTCGTAGTGGATGCGGTGCGCGTTGTACGTCAGCGCTGAGAACCGAAACAGCACCACCGAGTCCACGTCGAGCGCGAGGCTACCCATAGGCGCCGGAGTCTCGGCCGTGTTCGACTTCGCTGGCAGCGTCGATCCGGGGGCCCGGTAGACGATGTCTTGCTCGTCGGCGATCGCCAGTCGGCCGCCCTGCTCGATGTCGCTGCGAACGGTGACGAAGGTTAGCAGGCCGGACTTGCCTTCCTTTTCGGCGGTGCGGATGACCCGGGTGGTGCGTGTCGCAGGCTGGCGGAAACGCAGCGGGGTGTGCATGGACACACGTCCGCCGGCGAACATGCGCAGGCGACCGGGACCGGGAGGCGCCGGTATGCCGTGCCTCGGGTGCCCGTCCGGGCCCAGGTCGCTCTGCCTCCGACGCTCGAGCAGGTAGATCCAGTGCCACAGGGCGGGCAGCTCGTCGCCGGCGGAGGGCGCGTCGATGTCCAGCATGCCGGCCAGGGCCTCGGCCGGCTCGAGGGTAATCAGCTCGGTGCGGGTGCTGGTCTCGGGCTCACCCGGCAGCGCGTTCATCGCGCTCGATGTCATAACTGGTCCTTGGTGGAGTCGGTCGCCTTGGGGGCGAACTCGGCACGGATGGCGTCGGTGTGCTGGCCGACCCCCGGTATCGCGCCCATGGCGACTTCGCGGCCCGACACGGTGACCTGCTCGGCCGTCAGGTGGGCCAAAGCCCCCTCGAGCATCACGAGCAGCTCGGCGTCATTCTCGACGCGGCTCGAGTTGCGGACGAAGCGGGGCTCCTGTGCCAAGCCCGGCCGACCCAGCACGTCGGCGCACAGCGCCGCCCACCCGCGCTCGTTCTGCACGCCGATGAACACCTGCGCCCCGTCTCCGGCCTGGTACGGGCCGTAGGGGGAGATGGAGGCGTGACGGGCGTCGGCGCGGCGTGGAGACGTGCCGCCGTAGCGGGCGTACATGTAAGGCTGGCTGGTCCACTCGCCGAGGGCGTCCAGCATCGCCACTTCGGAGTGGTGCCGGCGCCGGTGCGCTCGCGCTCATACAACGCGGTCAGCACACCGGTGTAGGCGTACATGCCGGCGGAGATGTCGGCGACGAAGATGCCCAGCTGCTTCATCTGCTCAATAAGCTTCTCGGGGTAGGTGTTCGTGTGATCCAGCTCCTGGGCCACCGGCTTCACGTCCCGGTTGACGAAGTCGCGGACCACCTCGATGATCGCTTGCTCTTCTTCGTTCAGCCCCTCCACGGGGACTCCTCTCACGTTGTTCGGGTGCGACGCGGTCGCCGCGGCGCAGGTGGGATCAGAGGTAGTGGCGCAGGAGCTGGCCGGCGGTCGACCAGTCGATCGTCTCCGGGTCCAGGGGAGTGCCGGTCAGGCAGTCCCGCACCTTGCGCATCAGCTCATCCCGTGTGAGAGGCCGCTGGGGAGAGCCGGGTGGGAACTGCTCTCGCGCGTGCAGGACCTCCTGGCCGACGTAGACCTCTGCCTCGAACTCACCGGCAAGGAGCCAGTCACCACCATCTCCGAGCTGGACGTCGACCAGATCCACAAGCCGGCGGGCCTCAGGCCGCCGTGCTGCCTCGTCGGTGAAGCTGGAGAAGCCCTGGTAGTCGTCGAGCAGGGCGGTGGCCGCGGCGTACTCGATACTGAACTTGGCCTGCAGACCGGTGTTCGGGTGGTGGTGGACCAGCGGCGCGGCGGTGCCCTTGGGCGTCTTGAGCACAATGCGGCTGACGTCGGCCGGGTCCAGCCCCTGCCGGGCCAGGTCGGACAGGGCGCTGATCGGGCGCTGGAGCGCGTAGCAGCATGGGAAGACCTTGACGGCCAGGCCGCCCGGGACCGCAGGGCCGCTCAAGTCGACGGCGCTGGGGTCGCCGCCGACCAGTTCGAGCCAGCTGTCGAGGGCGCTCGTATCGGCAGTGGCGCCGTCGGCGGCCAGGCGGGCAGCCCGCACGCCCGCGTCAGCGGCGAACCCGACCTGCAACGACTTGGCGTCCGTGCCGAAGGCGCGCTGGACACCTCCCGCCGCGGGGACGGCTAACGCCATCGCTGTGGCGATCTGGTCGGCGTCGAGGCCGAGGGCGATGCCGGCGCCGATTGCGGCGGCCGGCGCGCCGGCGGTCGTCGTGGTGTGCCACCCGGAGGAGTAGTGCGACCAGCCCAGCGCGGTGCCGAGCCGGGCCATGGCACCCGCGGCAGCCAGGTAGGCACGCGCGTCACCGTAGGTCGCCAGCACGGCGGAGAGGCAGACGACGCTGATGTGCGTGGTCGACTCCATGTGCAGGTCATCGAAGTCGAGGACATGCCCCGCCACGGCCCAGCGGGTTGCCTCGGACAGGCCGGAGACAGTGCGGACAATGGGTTCGTTACGTGCTGCGACGGTAACCGCGATCGTGTCCAAGAGCGATCGCTGGGCCAGCTCGAGATCCTGGGTCGTCGGTTGAAGGTCAGCAGCCCAGGTAGCGAGCTCGCCAGCAAGGGAGGTCACAGCGTCAGCTCCTCGCAAGTAGGACAGGGCTCCGATAATAGATGGGCGAAAAATGTAAGGCCATTTACGCACAAAGTACTGGCCGACGTTAATGGTCACGGCGTGAATGGCTGGTCACAGGCGCCGGCATGCCGGTGTACCCCGCCGTGGGATGCCGTGCGATGTGACGCTCACGTGAGGCTGACGCTGGGGATCGCTGCCAGGTTGTAGGAGGAGCGAAAGCCGTTGTCGTTGAACGCTTGGAGCAGCCGGAGGATGCGTGGTGGCCTACGTGGGGTTGCGGCGGAGCCGGACACGGTAGGAGTACCGGTCGGAAGGTCCAGGCCCTGTGCCACCTCGGCCGGTGAGGTCACCACCGTGATGCTCTGTTCAGCGTCCCGGATCGGGGCGTCCAGCACGCGGTCGAGCAGCCCGATCAAGGTCACCGAGCTCATGGTGCCCGGATTGGCCAGCTCCTTGACCTCTCCCAGTTGCGCCCGGACGCGTGGTGGCAAGTAGACGCTGGTGTGCGAGAAGGCTTCTCGGTCGTGAACACGCAAGAAGGTGACCTTCGCCACGCGGTCGTCGGACAGGCGCAATCTAGCGGCGGCGGTGGGATCGACTGCGGCAGTCAGAGCATGCAGGACCTGCAGCTGGCTATCGGCGGACAGGGACATCAGATCCTCCACGGAGCCGAACTGCCGCTGACCGGACCCCAATGAATGGCCCAGGTCACGTGGATCAGTTTCAGGGGATCAGGTCACCGCAGGTAGCACCTGGAGGAGGGAGTGACGAACGTGCCCCGGCCGGGAACCCGAAAGACCAGGCCCGTTTCGACAACTTGCCATGGGGTAGCATAAGAAAACGATCATGTACCGTCGTGAGCGGCTCCGGGCTGATCTTGGTAATGAGTATCAAAAAGAGGGGATCAACGATATGGTTGGGAACAGTAATAATGGTGATGTTCGCGCCCGTGACCGTCGACCGGGACGCACTGCCAAGGCAACGAGGTTGGTCGGGGTCCTGGCAACGCTCGGGCTGCTCGCCGCAGCTTGCGGATCTAGCTCTTCAACCTCGTCGACTGCTTCGCCGGGGGTGACTGCCAATTCGATCTTGTTTGGTCAGACGGTGCCGAAGTCTGGCCCGGCTGCGCTCTACGGTCAGCAGGCTCTTGGAATCCAGGCGTACTTTGACACGATTAACGCTCAAGGTGGAGTCAATGGGCGCAAACTTAAGCTAACCAGTCTCGACGATCAGTACTCTCCGCCGGTTGCGTTGCAGGACACCAAGACGCTGATTGAACAGGATCACGTCTTTGCAATTGTGGAGACCAATGGGACGGCGACCACCGAGGCCAGCATGCCCATCTACCAGCAGTTTGGCGTTCCCGTTGTCGGTGTGGGAAGCGGTGCTTCTTTCTCCTACGAGCCGCTGAGGCCGTTCTTCTTCAACATCTGGCCGAGGTATACCCTAGAAGGCAAGGCACTCGGCCAGTATGCCACTCAGACGATTAAGTCGTCCAAGATCGGGGTGATCTACCAGAATGATGACTTTGGCAAAACCCTCTATCAGGGGTTCCAAAACTCTGGTGCAACGGCAGCTGTCTCAATCCCTTACGACCCGACTCAGACTGACTTCTCCTCTGCAGTTGCACAGCTGAAGTCCGCTGGAGTGGACGCAGTCATCATTTTAGCAATCCCTGGCCCGGCGATCTCGATCATGAATGCCATGGCGGCGATTAACTTCCACCCGAAGATCCTGCTTAGCCAAGTGTCGATCACACCATCCAGTTACTCTGCGGTGAACTCCACGGAGATCAACAACAGTTACATTTCTGCGTTCATCCCGCCGTTGACGACCGATAGCACCAACCCCCAGGTCGCTGCCTTCCTCAGCGCAATGCAAAAGTACGAGCCGTCAATTCCTGCTGCTTCGGTCTTCGCTGCGTGGGGCTGGGAGGCAGCTCAGACCGCAGTCGCCGGACTCAAGGCGACCAAGGGCCCTTTGACTAGGGCGAGCTTTATCGCCGGTATGAACACACTGACCAACCTGCCGATCCTGGGCGGTACCATCTCCTACTCGCCGACAGATCACTCTGGGCTGAAGACGATTACCGTGCTCGAGAATATAAACGGGCAGCGAGTAAAGCCAACCGCCTAGAAATATCCGACGTATCCAGGTTGCTTCGTGGGGTCGGCCAGTTCTAACGATCAGTACGCGGTAGCGACCGCATAGAGGGTGGCGGGGGTCTGGTAGTGGAGACTCCAGCGGCGCTGGTTGTTGACGAAATAGGCCATCGCGTTGGCGTGCTCGGGCTCGATGTTCTCGAGGCGGGTGCCGCGTGGGAACCAACACCACCAGTGCCCGTTCTGGTTCTCGATCTGGCCTCGTTGCCACCGCGAATGCGGGTCGCAGAACCAGCAGTCGAGGTCAAAGGTCGCAACGAGAGTTTCCCAGTGGGCCCATTCGGATCCCTGGTCGAAGGTGACAGAGCGGCGCAGGTGGGCAGGGATGCGCTCGAAGGCTTCGCACAGCCCTGCAAGCGCAGCGTCGGCGCTGTAGCCCTCGGGCATGGTGATGAGCATGACGTACCGAGTGACGCGTTCAGTGAGGCTCATCAGGGCGGAGCGGTTCCGTCAACCGATCAGATGGTCGGCTTCCCAGTGGCCGATCTCGCTGCGGTCGCCCACCTCACTGGGCCGCAACCCGATGTTCGCCAATGCCGGGCGCTTGTTGGCGTGACGGGCCTGGCGGGGTCGCCTGGGTCGCCTGCGCCGCCGGCGACATTCGGTTGGGCTTGACGTCCAACACACCGGCGTAGATCGCTTGGTAGATCGTCTCGACACAGATCCGCTCGCTGACACCCTCGGCCACCAGGTCGGCCCAGATCGCCTCGGGGGACCGGGCCAGCTTCAGCTCTGCGGTGACCCGACCACGCAGCGGTCCGGGTTTCGCAAAGACGCCTCGGGCGAGGTCGACGTCGGGCCTTGTCTGCCGCCTGCTGCGCGGATGCTGGCCGGTAGCCGAATCGCCCGCCGTTGTGGTCGACCTCGCGTTGCACCGTTGTCTGGTGCACTCCGAAGTGGTGACCGAGCGTCACCCACGAGACCATCGGCTCAACGGTCAACCACTCGGACAACTCATCGCGATGCGACGCACTCCACTGCTCTGCCATGCTGGACTCTCCACCGATCGACCTCTCGGAAAACCGGAGGCCTCACGGAGTGATCTACGTGCATGTAGCATTTTGAAGATACGCTTTCGGATCGAGAGACCGCAAGCGTAAGGTACCTTGAGGGGGGAAGTTTGAGATACGCAAAGATGGAGATCGATGGGGGGTCGCGTACGTGACTCTGTTTCTCCAGCTAGTTGTCTCCGGGTTGGGATTTGGGGCCGTTTACGCTCTCGGTGCGATTTCGCTAACCTTGATTTTCAAGACTTCGAACGTCGTCAACTTTGCGAGCGCGTCGCTTTCCACAACGGTGGCGTTGTTGATGTGGCTCGCCCTCAACCCGCTACATCTACCGGTGGTCCTGGCCTGGCTTATCGCCCTCGCCTGCGCGATGGTGATTGGGGTGTTGGTCGAGGCGGTATTTCTTCGACGGGTGGAGAAGTCGCCAATCATCATCCAGGTCGTCATGACTCTGGGGCTTTTGGTGGCGATCGAAGGTCTCGACGGGGCCCTCTTCGGCTACAGCCCCAAGACCCTCCCTCACGTCTTGCACGGCTCATCATTTGCTATCGGTTCGGTATTGCTAGATCGAAACAATGCGCTGATGTTGGCAATCACAGTGTTGTTGGCTATCGCGCTCTACTTGATCTACCAGCACACGAGGTTGGGGCTGGCGTTACGGGCTGTGGCGTCTGATCGCGATACCGCCTCGCTGATGGGGATCCAGACTCAGCGCTACATCTCGCTATCCTGGGCAGTTGGGGTGCTGGTGGCGGGTGTGTCAGCGATACTGATCGCACCGGCGATATCCTTGACGCCTACTTTCATGGAGAATGTTGCGGTCTTTGCTTTTGCCGCCGCGGTCCTCGGCGGTTTCGGTTCGCTCCTTGGGGCAGTGGTGGGTGGGCTGGTGATCGGAATCATGTCCAACCTGGTCTCGGGGTACTTCTCGAATAACCTCCAGTTGACATTTGTGTTCATCCTGATACTGATCGTGCTCTACATCCGACCAAATGGTCTGTTTGGTCGTCCTGTGGTTAGTAGGCAGTGATGGCGTTCAAGTTGTCTCAATTGCGCAAAGGTCGCCGTGGCAGCCAGATCGGACTGGTCGTCGGTGCTTTTGCTTTTGCACTCGCGCCGGCGGTCGTTGGCGCGAACGTCACCACGATGGGGATTCTTACCCAGACGATCATCTATTCGTTGGTTGTGGTGTCGCTTAATCTGCTGGTGGGATTCGGGGGACTCGTGTCTATCGGCCATGCGGGTTTTTTGGCCATCGGTGCCTACGCCGCCGGCTATTCTGCGAACCATCTACACCTTGCGCTTCCGCTTGAACTGCTTATGGCCGGAGTGCTCGCGGGGATCGTCGGCCTGGTGATGGGACTTCCTTCGGGAAGGCTCTCAGGGAACTATCTGGTGATCATTACTCTCGGGTTTGGCCTAGCGGTGCCACAAATCGCCTTGCAGGCCACAGACATCACAAATGGCTTCACTGGATTGACCATCGCGAACACCCAGATCGGTCCGATCCTGATGAACTCCCCCAAGGCCATGTACTATTTCTGCTTCGTTGTGGTCGCTATCTCATTGGTTCTCATCCTCTTGGTGCTGGCATCCAAGAGCGGGCGAGCGATCATGGCCGTACGGGATTCAGAAGCAGCCGCTGCGGCAATGGGTATCCACGTAGCCCGCACCAAGGTAATCCTGTTTACCTTCTCTGCATTCTTTTGCGGGATCGCTGGAGATCTCTTTGGTCACTTCGAAGGGCTGGTAACGGCGGGTGATTTCACGCTGTCGCTCTCACTCTTCTTTTTGGCGGCAGTGATCGTGGGTGGACTCGGATCGGTGGGGGGGTCAATCCTCGGGGCACTGGTGTTGGTATATGTTCAGACCAGGTCCGCGAGTATCGGCGTGTACTCGGAGTTCATCATCGGAGGCGCAGTGGTGGTTGTGCTCCTCACTTTTCCCGGCGGAATTGCTTCGATCCCAACCGTGGTCGCTCGATGGTTAAGGTCGACCCGGGGTACAGTTAGGGTCCCAGGAGAGGGTGAAAGTAATCCGGGCGACGCACTAACGGCGCAGGCTGGTATCGGCGTTGGCGATCATCAGGGAGCGTCTGATGCTTGAACTAGACGGGATTTCGCTCTCATTTGGCGGCGTCGAGGCAGTCGATAACCTCAGCTTCGAGATACCGGACGGCCAGATCACTGCTCTTATCGGACCCAATGGCGCGGGCAAGACTTCGATCTTGAATATCATTAGCCGCTTCTACACTCCTCAGCATGGCACGGTAACTTTCGATGGACACGACCTGCTGAAGCTTGGTCCGTCGCAGATCATCGACCTGGGGATAGCGCGCAGTTTTCAGAATGTGGCGCTGTTCAAGGAGTTGTCCGTAGTCGACAACCTCAAGGTCGGTACAGATCACCGCAGCAAGGCCGGACTGTTTTCGAACATGTTTCGCCTGCCCAGAGCGGGCAAGCACGAGCGCGAAGCGCGCGAGGAGGCTGAGTCGGTCCTTGGATTCTTGGATCTCGAATCGATTGCCACCAAGCGAGCCGGAGATCTGTCCTTTGGGCACCAGAAACTTGTCGACTTGGGCAGGGCGCTGGTGAGCCATCCGAAGCTTCTTCTTCTCGACGAACCGGCGGCTGGCACATCTGAAGGTCTCAAGGTGTGGCTGGCAGAGAAGATAAAGGAGATCCCCGAGAAATTCGGCTGTGCAGTACTCTTGATCGACCACAACATGGTGCTGGTTCTCGGGGTATCCGAGAAGGTAATTGTAGTCGACTTCGGTAGCAAAATCGCCCAAGGGGCGCCGGAAGAAATCCGCCGAGATCCCGTGGTCATCGGCGCATATCTCGGAGAAGAGTCAGCAACGGAGCTAAATTGACCACCGGTGACGACATGGTCCTCTCGCTTTCAGGGCTGACCTGTTCCTACGGTCCAGTCACCGCGATCCACGCTTTGCGCATCGGCGTGCGGGCGCACTCGGTCGTTGCAATACTTGGAGCGAATGGTGCGGGCAAGTCGACGACTCTTAAGGCAATCTCAGGTCTAGTCCGGCCGTCACGCGGATCGGTGTTTTTCAATGGCACCGATATCACCCGTATTTCGGCGGCGAAGCGGGTCAAGCTCGGAATCGCTCACTGCCCAGAGGGCCGGAGGGTCTTCGTCGGTGAGACGGTGAAAGAGAACCTCGTGCTCGGAGGGCACCTCGCTTCCAAGAAGTCCATCGATTCGAAGATCGCAGAAGTATTGGAGCTATTTCCTGCGCTGGAGAGGCGTCTCGACCAGGTCGCCGGGTCGTTGTCGGGTGGTGAGCAGCAGATGCTGGCCATCGGGCGTGCGCTGGTGAGCAGCCCAAAGCTGTTGCTACTGGACGAACCGAGCCTCGGTCTCGCTCCAATAATTATTAGACGAGTCTTCGAGGCCCTCGTGCAGATCAACAAGCAGGGGACGGCCATTGTGCTGGTGGAGCAGAACGTCAGCAGCGCGCTGAAGCTGGCGAGCTACGCCTATGTGCTTCGCGAGGGCCGGATTGGACTTGAGGGGACTCCTGACGAACTTACGGCGAACGAACAGGTGCATAGTCTCTACCTAGGCGGCTAGCTCGGGAGCTTGGGTCAAGGTGACGCTACTAGCGGGAGCTTCCTGGATAGCCCGATGAATTGATTTTCGGGGTCTCCGGAAGTTTCTTCGAAACAATCGCTCAACCAGCGCGCTTGTCCTGTTCAAATGCTCGCGATGGGTGTGGCCGCCGACATGGGCGCCGCACTCGCGCCTGAAGCCGGTCGTCGAAGCCGCACGCACGCTCAAGCTTCATCTTGCAGGCCTGCTCGCCTTCTTTGCCCACCGCATCACCAACGCCGGCGCGGAGGGTCTCATTCTCTGGAGTGATCATGAGGGTGTCGGCCCGCGGCTACTGCAACCGGGAGAACTTCAAGACCGCCATCTACTTCCATTGCGGTGGCCTCGACCTCTACTCTCAAACCCGCTCAATTCCCGGATGAGCCGTTTTAAGAGAAGAGTTATGAGCGCGGATGTGCCATTTTGGGACACCCGCGATCACATCGATGAGGCACTTTCGGCGATCCGCCAGGCCGCACTCGACACCGGGGCCGCCCCATCGGTGACCAACCAACCTGGGCACAACATCCCGCTGGGCACCCTTGCCGGCGTACCAAATGCGTTTCTCAGATCAGGGCGACGATGAGCTGAGGTTCGGTGGCGGCGCGCACGTCGTCCAGCGTGACGCCAGGCGCGATCTCGCGCAGCAGGAGACCCTCGGGTTCCACGTCGATCACTGCGAGGTCGGTGATGATCCGCTGGACACACGCCTGACCGGTCAGTGGCAGGGTGCACTCGCGCACGATCTTGTACCCCCCATCCCTGGCGGTGTGCTCCATCATTACGATCACCCGCTTCGCCCCATGTACGAGGTCCATTGCTCCGCCCATTCCCTTCACCATCTTCCCGGGAATCATCCAGTTGGCCAGGTCGCCGGTGGCCGACACCTGCATGGCCCCGAGGACGGCGACGTCTACGTGGCCACCGCGGATCATGGAGAACGACGCAGCCGAGTCGAAATACGACGCGCCCGGCACGACCGTCACGGTCTCCTTGCCTGCGTTGATCAGGTCCGGGTCGATGGCCTCCTCCGCCGGGTAGGGTCCCACACCGAGAATCCCGTTCTCGGCGTGCAGCACGATGTGCAGCCCGTCGGGCACGAAGTTGGGCACCAGCGTCGGCAATCCGATACCTAGGTTGACGTACTGCCCATCGGCCAGCTCGGCCGCGACTCGCGCCGCCAGTTCGTCGCGTGTCAAGCCGATCACCGCGCCACCGTCCTCTTCTCGATCCGCTTTTCGATACCGGGCGCGTGCACCACCCGCTGGACGAAGATCCCAGGCGTGTGCACTTGCATCGGGTCCAGCCCACCCGGGTCGACCAGTTCCTCGACCTCAGCTATGGTCACCCGTCCGGCGGCCGCGCACAGCGGGTTGAAGTTCTGTGCGCTCTTCTCGTAGATCAGGTTGCCGTGACGATCACCGTAGCGGGCGTGGACCAGGGCGAAGTCGGTCCTTATCCCCCGCTCGAGGACGTAAGGCCGGCCATCGAACTCACGAAGCTCTTTGGGTGGCGAGGCGAGTCCGATGCCGCCGGCACCGTCGTAGCGCCAGGGCAACCCGCCCTCGGCCACCTGGGTACCCACCCCGGCCGGCGTGTAGAAGGCAGGGATGCCCGCGCCTCCCGCCCTCAGCCGCTCGGCCAGTGTTCCCTGTGGGACCAGCTCCACCTCCAACTCTCCGGAGAGGAACTGGCGCTCGAACTCTTTGTTCTCGCCGACGTACGAACCCGTGGTCCGGCGGATGCGCTTCGCGGACAGCAGCATCCCCAGACCCCACTCGTCGACTCCGCAGTTGTTGCTCACCGTCTCCAGGTCCCTGACACCGCTGACGAGCAATGCCTCGATCAACGCGGTCGGGATACCGCACAACCCGAAGCCTCCCACTGCGAGCGACGCTCCACTGGGGATATCTTGCACCGCTTCGGCGGCGGTGCCCACGACTTTGTCCATCTACAGCCCCAACAATCTGGCGATCAGCATCTTTTGCACCTCGCTGGTTCCCTCTCCGATTTCGAGGACCTTCGAGTCACGGTAGTGGCGGGCGGCGGGGCACTCGTTCATGAACCCGTAGCCCCCGTGGATCTGTGTCGCGTCCCGCGCGTTGTCCATGGCTGCGTTGGACGAGACCAGCTTGGCTATGGCCGCCTCCTTCTTGAACGGCCGGCCGGTGAGCATCCTGGCGGCGGCATCGTAGTAGGCACACCGCGCCACGTACGTCCGTGCCTCCATCTCGGCGATCTTGAACGAGATGGCCTGATTGCGCCCGATGGGCCGGCCGAACGCCTCGCGCTCCTTGGCGTACTTGAGGCTCTCGTCCACACAGCCCTGGGCCGCACCGACGGCAAGGGCCGAGATCGCGATCCTGCCCTCGTCGAGGATGCGGAGGAAATTGGCGTACCCCCGCCCGCGTTCGCCGAGAAGGTTCTCCTCTGGCACCCGGAGGTCGTTGAAAGACAGCGGGTGGGTGTCGGACGCATGCCAACCGACCTTGTCGTAGGGAGGATCGGCCGTGAACCCCGGTGTCGGGACTTCCACGAGAATCGAGCTGATCTCCGGCTTGCCGTCAGGGCCCTCACCGGTCACTGCGGCCACTGTTACGAGTTTGGTGATATCGGTACCGGAGTTGGTGATGAAGGCCTTGGAGCCATTGATGATCCACTGCCCGTCCTCGAGCCTCGCCGTGGTCCGCGTGCCGCCCGCATCGCTGCCCGCACCAGCCTCTGTCAACCCGAAGGCACCGAGCGCCTGGCCCGAGCACAGCAGCGGGAGCCAGTGCTGCTTCTGGGCCTCGGTTCCGAAACGGTAGACCGGCATCGCACCGAGGGAGCACCCTGCCTCGAGGGTTATCGCCACACTCTGGTCGACCCGGGCAAGCTCCTCGATCGCCAGGCACAGCGCGAAGTAGTCACCACCCATTCCCCCGTACTCCTCGGGAAACGGGAGACCGAACAGTCCCATCTCACCCATCTGGCGAACCACGTCGTAGGGGAAGGTAGCCGTCGAGTCGTGGTGGGCAGCGACCGGGGCAACGACCTTGCGGGCGAAATCCTCGACGGTCTTGCGCAAGTGTTCCTGTTCTTCGCTGAGTCTGGTATCGAGCATCAGGGTTCTCCTCGAATCAGGGCATGGGATCGCACACTCTCACACACAGGCGCACAGCACCGTCACTCGAGAGTCGGGGCCAGTGCCGTAACGGTACGCGATGGACTCGGCCGACCGAGCAGTCCGGCCATCCACAGACTTGTACGGCAGAGTGCTTCGAGGTCGACACCGGTGTCGACGCCCAGACCGCGCAACTGCCACACCAGGTCTTCGGTGGCCAGGTTGCCGGTCGCACTGCCGGCGTAGGGGCACCCGCCGAGCCCCCCGGCCGAAGAGTCCACCGTGGTCACCCCGTGTTGGAGGGCGACCAGCGTGTTGGCAAGGGCTTGGCCGTAGGTATCGTGGAAATGTACCGCGAGCCGGTCGGGCCCGAGACCTCGGTCGTTGAGCTTGCCCAGTAGCTCGACGACCTGGCCGGGCGTCGCCACGCCGATGGTGTCGCCGAGCGACAGTTCGCTACACCCCATCTCGGCCAGCTCGGTGGCCACGGCGGCGACCTGTGCGACTGGGACGGCTCCCTCCCAGGGATCACCGAAGCACATCGAAACATACCCTCGGACCGGGAGCCCGGCCTCGACAGCCCGGCTAACCACCGGTGCGAAGAGCTGCAGCGACTCGGACAGGGTGCGGTTCAGGTTGCGCTGAGCGAAGCTCTCAGTAGCGCTGGCGAACACCGCGATCTCTTTCACGCCGCAGGCAAGGGCTCGCTCGAGGCCCCGTTCGTTGGGCACGAGAACCGGGTGTCGACCAGGGAGTGGTCCAAGCTGGGCTATCAACTCCTCGGCGTCGGCCAGCTGGGGTACCCACTTGGCCGGGACGAAGCTGGTCAGTTCGACAGCACTCAGCCCAGCCGCCACCAGGCGGCGCACGAACTCCGCCTTCGCCTCCACGCTCAGAACCTGTGCTTCGTTCTGCAGACCGTCGCGCGGGCCGACCTCGTAGATCTGGACGCGCTCGGGCAAGCCCCGGAGCGTCGTGCGTTGTGGGCTTCTCATTGCTGTTCCTCCCCAGCGTCGGGTATGACTCGGACTTGCTCGGAGGCGGGATCGACGCGTGCCAGGGGCTGGTCGACCACGACCTGGTTGCCGACCGACACATGCACCTCGGTCACCACACTAGGAGCGTGCTGAAGTAGTCGCCCGCTCGATTCGCGATACTTCAGCGAGTCGGCAAGAATTGCGGGTATGGCACTCGGGTCGTCTCAGGTCCAGCAACGCTTCGAGAATCCGAGGGAGATCCTGGGTGACCGACTGCGGGAAGGGTCGATCTATCGGCTGCTTGCCGACCATGGCCACGAGATGTTTCCTAACGACTACTTCGCCAACTGCTACACCGACTCGGCCAAGGGCCGGCCCACCATCCCGGCCCGGGTGATGGCGACGGTCATGGTCCTCCAGGCTTTCGAGGGGTTCTCCGACCGGGAGGCCTGTGATCGCTTGGAGGTCGACCTGCGCTGGCAGGCAGATGGCGGGGTGGACACGGGATGTGTGGCTTTCCACCCGACGGCCTTGGTCGGCCAACGCACGTGCGTCAGGTCGACGCCATCGATCGTCGAGCCATGCCGATGGGGCGACGCGACAGACCTGCGCTGGGTGGTCCTCCGACTGATCAACGAGACCGCACGCCACGCCGGGCATGCCGACGCGACCCGGGAGCTTCTCGAGGGGATCACCGGAGAGTGACGGTTTGGGTATCTCGCCGTCGTTAGCCTGGGCATGGTGAATGATGGTCGACCTTGCTGCGAAACGCTAGTGCAGCCGCCTGATCGAGATATTGGTGCCTTCCCACTTACGACATCACCGGCGGGCTCACTCGAGCCTTACATCTGTTGATTCGCCGGTGAAGCGGACCGGGCTGAACGGAAGAAGCGCAGTGTGACCGACATCGAGAAACCCAAGCGCCTCAGTCGCAACATCCGGGTCTTGTCACTCGTCTCGTTCTTCCAGGACACAGCTTCGGAGATGCTCTATCCGGTGCTCCCGTTATTCATCACGTCGGTGCTGGGTGCGTCGCCCGCGATTCTTGGGCTCATCGAAGGTGTGGCCGAAGCCACGGCATCGATATCGAAGATCGCGTCGGGCCGTCTGGCCGACCTCCGCCGGCGCCGCCCCTTGGTCGCCGCCGGCTACGCCATCTCGTCGATCAGCAAGCCTCTCATCGGACTTGCCGGCGGGTGGCCACTTGTCCTCGTCGGCCGGTTCACAGATCGCATGGGGAAAGGCATGCGCGGACCGCCTCGGGACGCGCTGATTGCAGACGACTCGACGCCGGCCAATCGAGGCCGTGCTTTCGGCTTCCACCGGGCCGCGGACACCGCCGGCGCCGTCGTCGGCCCGCTCATCGGACTCGGCCTCTACCAGCTGATCGGGCAGAGGCTCCGCCCACTCTTCTTCATCGCGTTCATCCCCGCCGCCCTCAGTGTCGGGCTCATCTTCCTCGTCCGGGAACGACCCCACCCCAAACCCGAACCCGACGAAACCCAGGTGCGATGGTTCGGGCTCCATCCAGCCCGGCTACCCCGAAGCTACTGGAAGGTTGTCTCGCTCCTCGGCGCGTTCGCTCTCGTGAACTTCTCCGACACGCTCTTGCTGCTCCGAGCCACCGACCTCGGGTTTGGTTTCACCGGGGTGGTCCTGCTCTACGTGCTGTACAACCTCAGCTACGCCACCCTCAGCTACCCGGCTGGCGTCATCTCGGATCGAGTCCCAAGACGGATCGTCTTCGCCGTCGGCCTGCTCCTGTTCGGCGTGGCCTACACCGGCCTCGGCCTCATCAACACCAGCGCCTGGCTCTGGGTGCTCTTCCCGGTCTACGGCGGGTACACCGCCCTGACCGACGGGGTGAGTCGAGCATGGGTCGCCGACCTCGTTCCTCCCGAGGAGGTCGGCACCGCGCTGGGAACCTACGGCGGCATCGCCGGGGTCGGTGCCTTCATCGCGTCGCTGTGGGCCGGGCTCGCCTGGGGATCAGGAGGTCAGGCACCGCTCCTCATCGCCGGTGTCGCCGTGCTCTTGCTGGCCGTCGTGCTGCTGGTCAGCGGCCGTCGCCTCGACGCCCGTGTTTGACCTGAAGGGATCAATACCTCGATCAGGCGGCTGCACTGGCGTTTCGCAACGAGACGGCCGTCGTCCGCCGTGGCCCTCTCTCTGCCCTATCTCGACCTGCATTGAATCCTCAGCTTGCTGAGGATTCAATGAGTGACGCCTGTCACCGCAAGAGCGAAGCGAGCGCCGAACTCGGTGGCCTGGCCCACCAATCCGCCCAGTCGCCAAGTCCCAAACGTCGGCAGGTACGTTGGCGGGCTACATCGATACCATTCGCATGGTTACTGCACATGCTGGCTCTGACCTGCACTTTCCTGGTAGTCCCCGATTTACCGTGTTCGAACCACGCCATCGTGATCGAAGGCCCCTGGATTCAGCTCAGCCGGCGAGGAGATGGCAGTGATGCAGCGCCGGACGTCCCGCAACGGAAATGTTGGGTGCAAAGTTGGGTTTCCGCACGCCCCTCAGGTTCCGATACCGGGCCGGACGTCCTAAGCCTGGATCCACCGACCAACGATCTGGCAGACCACCGAAGCGGATGATCGGCACATGGACGGGTCGATCAACTACGGGCTGACTACTTCAGCGGCCATCGGGGCGTGCAAGACCAAAAGTTTGTGATTCTCATCGGTTGTCAGTGCCGTCCTTCAATCGTCTGCGGTGCACCGGCCGCGGATGGAGTGGCTACACGGGGACTGGTGGAAGGGCTCGCAGAAGTTCGAGTGCCCGTTCGAAAGCTCTGGCCCACGGCCACTTGAGCGGTGTTCGCAGTGTCGGTGTGCCCGAGTCGTTGACCAGGCGACCAGGCACCGACAGGAACCGGGTGCGCACGGTGCGGGCGACGACCAGGCGCTCTTCGGGGGTGATCTCGCCGAGCATGGCGGTCCAGCGGATGAGGTTGTGGGCGAGGGCAGCACAGACGAGCCAGGCGGCGTTGGCGTTGAAGTGGCCGGACGGAACGTGCTCCATGCCGGCACCTTCCTTCAGGTCCTTGATGGCCAGCTCGACCGTCGCGTGGGCCCGGTGGAAGGCGTCGACCTCGGTGGCGGTGCCTTCCTGGTCGGTCAGGAAGGCGAAGTGACGCCACTCAGGCCACAGCGTCGCCTGGCGTCCGACCAGCCGGGTGCGGCGCACGATCATTCGGCGCCCCTTGTAGACGCACTCGGCCACCTCGGCGATGCCGTCCATCGTGTAGTCGATGGGAGCCCACGACTCCTCGTCGATGGCCGAGACGGCGGTGACCACGGACTTCACCATGCGAACCCCCATGGTGTAGCCGACCCCCAGCCGACCGAGGGTGGCGATGGTGGCATTCGACCAGAACCCGGAGTCGAAGCGCATGACCAGCTCACCGGTGGCTCCGGCTCGACGCAGCCGGGCCACTAGCTCTTCGATGAACCGCTTGGTGCCCCGCTGGGTGTTGGCCGAGCCCTTCCGCATCCGGACGTGGAGGAGCTCGCCGGTTCCGGCCCGGGTGGCAACCAGGGGGTGGTAGCCGAGCTCTTT